>Ga0335075_10000421_pt1 | contig 76620 bp, 68 predicted proteins | sample Lox_Sample_24_FD_206723 | JGI IMG/M metagenome (GOLD analysis project Ga0335075, IMG submission 206723) | Soil microbial communities from Loxahatchee National Wildlife Refuge, Florida, United States - Lox_Sample_2.4 | ecosystem: Environmental > Terrestrial > Soil > Wetlands | place: USA... | reverse complement strand
CTGCCTCTATCTGCGTGCGTCAGCGTGCATCTTCTTACATCTACGTTTAGAATCTTGCTTCGCAACGTTGCCGACACGGGGAATGCGCTGCAATCCCGAACCCGTGTTTCGGCCGGCGGAGACCGCCTGGCGAGCAAGAAAGATCAAAGGGTGCACTTCGTCCGACGAAAATTAAACCGGACAGCCGTGGGCTTGGCCCGGCCATCCAGATCTTTATTTCGGACAGCCGTAAGGACCAGCGGCGAGTCAACTACACCAGCCGCCTGAAAGAGTGACCCTCGTCTCGTCATTCCTGGGCAAGCAGGAACCCACGGATGCCCGCTGTCGCGGGCATGACGATGGAGGGTCGCTCTCATGGTTGCTTGGTAATTATACCCCGAACGGATTGCGGATCGTCAGCTTGTCGTCGATGACCTGGCCTTCCTGCATGTCCTCGCTCAGCAGCGTCGTGCAACCCGCCGCCAGGGCGGCCGCGAGGATCAGCCCGTCATAAATCCCATATCGGTATCGGTCGGCGATCCGCAGCGCCGCCTCGTGCGTGTCCAGCGTGACCGCCACTGGCGGGGCGCACAGCACGCGAAAGCTGGCCAGTGCGTCGATCACCTCCGACCAGGACATCCCAAGTTTACGGCGAGCCACCGCAGCGAACTCGTTCAGCACCTGTACGCTAACCACGCCGCCCTCAGACAGCAACGCTTCCGCCCGATCCGCCCGCTTGTCGTCACGGGAAACGGCATAGACCAGCACATTTGTGTCGAAGAACGGCCTACCGCTCATGCGCCTCGTCGCGATCGACGCGGAACCCGGGGGGCAGCTTCCGGCGCAGGTTCCGCAGCTTGGCCAGCGCCTCCTCCCGCGTCCGATCGCGGCTTACCTCGAACACACGGGGCCCGGCGACGCGGATCTCGATCTCGTCGCCTTCCTTCAGTTCCAACGCCGCCACCACCGACGCGGGCAGCCGGACGGCCAGGCTGTTGCCCCATTTCGCGACATGCATCGCAACCCCCCGACTGGATACACGGGAAGATAATGTCTATCCTACGCGCGCGCAATTCCCAGCCCGGTCGCCCCATCCTGGCCTTCCGCGCGCCCCGCCCCCAGGATACCACCCATGCCCGACACACCACCGTCCGCCGGCACCGACATCCTGGCCGCCATCGCCTTCGATGCTGGTGGCCTCGTTCCCGCCATCGCCCAGCAACATGACACCGGCGAAATCCTGATGCTGGCCTGGATGAATCGCGAGGCGGTGGCCGAGACGCTCGCCACCGGCCAGGTCTGCTATTTCAGCCGCAGCCGGGGTCGCCTGTGGCGCAAGGGCGAGACCTCGGGCCAGGTGCAGCATTTGCGCGAGCTGCGCATCGACTGCGACGGCGATGCGTTGTTGCTGCTGGTCGATCAGACCGGGGTCGCATGTCACACGGGACGACGAAGCTGCTTCTACCGCGCCGCACGCGACGGCACGCTGGTCGAGATCGCCGCGCCGCTGGTCCCGCCCGAGGCTCTCTACCCGCCCGGATGACCCTCCTTTACCTGGTCGCCGGCGAGCAGAGCGGCGACGAAATCGGGGCGAGGCTGATGGCGGCCCTGGCGCGCCGGCGGGCGGACCTGAGTTTCGCCGGCATCGGCGGCGCCGCGATGGCGGCCCAGGGACTGGAAAGCCGCTTCCCACTCGAAGAGCTGGCGTTGATGGGGTTCCTGGAAGTCCTGCCCCGGCTCAACCGGCTGCGCCGACTGCTGACTGAGACGGCGACCGATATCACGACACTTCGCCCGGCGGCCCTGGTGACGATCGACAGCCCGGGATTCACCCTCCGCCTGCTCCGCCGCGTCGCCGCGACCGGCGTCCGCCGCGCCCACTACGTCGCCCCGCAAGTCTGGGCCTGGCGTCCGGGCCGTGTGCGGCACTACCCGGGCCTGTGGGACCGGCTGCTCTGCCTGCTGCCGTTCGAGCCCACCTTCTTCGCCCGCTACAACCTGCCGGCAACGTTCGTCGGCCATCCGGTACTGGAGAGCGGGGCCGATCGCGGCGACGCCGCCCGGTTCCGCGCCCGGCACGCCATTCCGCCCGAGGCGCGCCTGATCACTGTGATGCCCGGCAGCCGGCGCACCGAGACCGCCCGGCTGCTGCCCATCCTCGGCGCCGCGCTGGACCGCCTGGCGGCCGCCGTCCCGAACATGCGACCCGTGGTCCCGGTGGCCGGACCCGTTGCCGAGCCTGTGCGTGCCGCCACGCGAAACTGGGCGTGCGAACCGGTGCTGGTGAGCGAGCAACAAGACAAGCACGACGCCTTCGCCGCTTCGGCCGCCGCTCTGACCAAATCCGGGACATCGACGTTGGAGCTCGCACTGGCCGGCGTGCCCATGCTGGTCACGTATCGGGTCAACCCGCTGTCCGCCGCGCTGGCCCGCCGGCTGCTGAAGGTGCGCCATGCCTCGCTGCTGAATTTGCTGTCAGGGGGCGAACTGGTGCCGGAGTTACTCCAAGAGGCCTGTACCCCGGATCGCCTTGCCGACGCGCTACACCGGTTGCTCGCCGATCCCGCCGCCGCCGCTGCCCAGCGCCAGGGGTTCCACGGCGTCCTGGACTCGCTCCGCCCGGCCACCGGCTTGCCCTCAGAGGCCGCCGCCGCTGCCGTGCTCGAGCTTCTGGATCAGGCCTGACGCCTCCATCCGCGCCCGCGAGGCGGCCATCGCATCGCTCACTGCCAGCGCCGCCGCCAGGGCCCGCCGGCCCGCCGCCGCGTCCACCACGACCGGTGCGCCGTCCAGCACCGATGCGATGAAGGCGGCCTGCTCGGCGGCCAGCGCATCATGGTCCTGCCAGGACACCTCCTCGAGGCCGAAGCCGTCGAGCCCCGGCAGCGTCTGTCCCTGCCCGCGGCGGATCAGGCTGAGACGCCGGTTGGCGAAATCCACCGCCAGGTAGCCGTCGCGGGCGAAGATGCGCATCCGCCGCTCCGTCCGCGCGGCCACGCGGCTGGCGGTGATCGTCGCCACCGCGCCGGAGGCGAACCGAATGCGGGCGTTGGCGATGTCTTCATGGGCGCTGGCGACGGGCGCGCCCACCGCCTCGATGCCATCGATCGGGCTGTCGGTGAGTGACAGCACCAGATCCAGGTCGTGGATCATCAGGTCCAGGATCACCGATACGTCGGTGCCGCGCAGCTTGAACGGGGCGATCCGCGTCGCCTCGATGTAAAGCGGCGCGCCCAGGCGGCCGGCCACCGCGCCGTGCGCCGCGGAGAAGCGCTCCAGATGCCCGACCTGCAACACCAGACCCCGCGCGGCGGCGAGAGCGGCCAGCTCGTCCGCCTCGGCCAGGGTAGCGGCGATCGGCTTTTCCACCAGGACGTGCTTGCCGGCGAGCAGCGCGGCGGCGGCGATGGCGTGATGCACGGCGGCCGGGACGGCGGCGATCACGGCGTCGCTGGCTTCCAGCAGCGCCGGCAGATCCACAGCCGGCGCACCGGCCTCGGCGCCGACGGCGCGGGCCCGCTCTTCATGCCGGTCGTGCACGGCGGCCAGCATCGCCCGCGGCGAGGCCGCCACTTTCAGCGCATGGTAGCGCCCAAAATGGCCGGTACCGGCGACGCCAATGCGGAGAGGCAGAGTGGGCATGCGCGGGGTGTGGACGCGGGTGAGGCGGAAGGCAATGCGGGGCTCGGTCGGTCGTCCTCAACTTGCCGGCCAACGATGCCGTCAGTCGCGGGACGCCTGCTCCGCTGCCGCCCGATTGGACCGATTACCGCCGGCAGTGGGAGATCGGCCGTGCGCTGGCGGCGACGCTCGCCGCGATCGGTCTTGTCGCAGCGGTCAGAGAATGGCTGATTGAGCGTGACCAAGGCGCCGCGTGGCTGACCTGGCCGCACTCGTCCGTCCTGCCGATCGGAGGGCTTCATGCCGGACCGCCATGACTCACACGCCGTCGCCGATCCGCGCGAGGTCCGCCTGGCAGACTATCGCCCGCCCGCCTTCCTGGTGGAGACGGTCGATCTCGCCTTCGATTTGGCCGCGAGAGCGACCCACGTTCGCTCGCGTCTGGCATTGCGCCGCAACCCGGCGGCGATGCATGAGGGCGGGCTTCGCCTCGATGGCGCCGGCCAGCGGGTGCTGCGCATCGCCATCGACGGCGTGGAGATCGGCGTCAACCGGTACACACAGGACGACAGCGGCCTGGTTATTCCTGACGCGCCCGACGCTTTCGTGCTGGAGATCGAGACGACGATCAATCCGAGCGAGAACACCGAGCTCTCGGGGCTTTATCTGTCGAACGGCGGCTTCTTCACGCAATGCGAGGCGGAAGGGTTCCGGCGCATCACCTATTTCCCCGACCGCCCGGACGTGATGGCGCGGTTCACCACGACGATTACTGCCGCACAGCCGGAATGTCCGGTCATGCTGTCGAACGGCAATCCGGGCGAGCTGACCGATCTCGGCAATGGCCGTCATCGTATCACCTGGACTGATCCGCATCCCAAGCCATGCTATCTGTTCGCGCTCGTCGCCGGCGATTTGGTCGCGGTGAAGGACAGCTTCGAGACGAGGTCCGGACGTCATGTCGCGCTTGCCATCTGGGTTCGTCGCGGCGACGAGGACCGCTGCGCGCACGCCATGCGATCCCTGAAAACGGCAATGCGCTGGGATGAAGAGGTCTTCGGACTGGAATATGACCTTAACGTGTTCAACATCGCCGCGGTGTCCGATTTCAATATGGGGGCGATGGAGAACAAGGGGCTCAACATTTTCAATACCAAATATGTGCTGGCCAAGCCGGAGACGGCGACCGACACCGACTACCAGTCGATCGAATCGGTGATCGCGCACGAGTATTTCCACAACTGGACCGGCGACCGCGTCACCTGCCGCGACTGGTTCCAGCTTTCTTTGAAGGAGGGGCTGACGGTCTATCGCGACCAAGAATTCTCGATGGACCAGGGCAGCCGGGCGGTGAAGCGCATCGGCGACGTGCGCGCATTGCGATCTGCCCAGTTCCGTGAGGATGCCGGTCCGCTCGCCCATCCTGTGCAGCCCGACCACTACCTGGCGATCGACAATTTCTACACCGCTACCGTGTACAACAAAGGTGCCGAGGTCATCCGCATGATGGCCACCATCATCGGGCGCGAGAATTTCCGTCGCGGCATGGACCTCTATTTCCGCCGGCACGACAACCAGGCGGTGACGATCGACGATTTTGTCGCCGCGATGGCAGATGCATCGGGGGTGGACCTGACGGCGTTCAAGCTGTGGTACCACCAAGCCGGCACGCCGGAACTGGCGATTGTTGACGAGCATGATCCGGCAACCAAACGCTACACGTTGGTGCTGAGCCAACGCGCGCCGCCGACGCCGGGTCAGCCGGAGAAACGGCCGGTGGTCATCCCGATCGCGCTGGGGCTGCTGGGACCCGACGGGAGCGAACTCCCCACCCGTCTCGCCGGCGAGGCTGTTGCCCATCCGGGCACCCGCGTGCTGCTGTTCGAGCAGGCCGAGCAGCGCTTCACCTTCATCGATATGCCCGATCGGCCCGTGCCATCGCTGCTGCGGGGGTTTTCGGCACCGGTGAAGCTTTCCGGCGTGCCGGAGGATCACCTTCGCTTCCTGGCAGCGCACGACACCGATCCGTTCGTGCGTTGGGACTCCGGCCAGCAATACGCCACACACCGATTGCTGGAAATGGTGTCCTCGGTCGCGCGCGGGGAAACGCCGGCAGTGGATGACGGTCTGATCGAGATGATGCGCGCCACGCTCGAGCGGGCGAATGAGGACCCGGCATTCGCGGCCGAGACGTTGACTTTGCCGACCGAGGCATTCCTCGCCGACCAGATGGACATAGCCGACGTGGACGGCATCCACGCCGTGCGCGAAGCGGCCCGGACAGCGATCGGTCAGGCGTTGCAGAGCGAGCTTCGTGCTTCGTACGACCGGCTGACCGACCACGGTCCCTACCGCATCGACGGCGCCGCGATGGGTGCGCGGGCGTTGCGCAACACCTGCCTCGCTTATCTCGCCGCTGGCGTAGGGTCGGACGGCGCACGTCTCGCCAAAGCGCAGTTCGACGCCGGGCAAAACATGACCGACGTGCTCGCCGCTCTCGCGGTGCTGTCGGTGATCGACTGCGCGGAGCGTGTGGATGCACTGGCAGCATTTCACGCGACCTGGCGCGGCGATGCCCTGGTGCTGGACAAATGGTTTGCGATCCAGGCGATGTCTCCGCTGCCGGGCACGCCGGATGCCGTGCGTGCGCTGGCGCGGCACCCTGACTTCGACCTGCGCAACCCGAACCGCGTGCGCGCGCTGGTCGGCAGCTTCTCGGCCGCCAACCAGGTGCGGTTCCATCATCCTTCGGGTACCGGATACGCTTTCCTGGCCGATACGATCATCGCGCTTGATCCGCTCAACGCGCAGGTGGCGGCGCGGCTGGTCTCTCCGCTGGGTCAATGGCGACGCGTCAATGGGCAACGCCAGGCGCTGATGCAGGCTGAGCTGCACCGGATCCTGGCAGTGCCGGCGCTCAGCAGGAACACTCAGGAGATGGTCGCGAAGAGTCTTGGCGAGGCTGGAACCGCTGGCCCCTAGACGCCGGGAGAGGCCAGACATGATGCGCGTGCCGCCGAACCTGCGGCTGTGTGGCGTGGGCAGACAAGAAAGGGTTTTAACGCAGATGAAGGAAGGCGATGCGCGCTGATTCACGCAGATGCTCCGGTGCGGCTCGCGGGCCATTGGTTAGGCGGGTGATTTCCGGGCACGGCTTGCAGTGCTTTAACGGCCTTCTGCTCGACTGGACGCACATCGTCGACCAACAAAGTACTCGCCTATTGCCGCGCTGTCGCAGCGTACCGTGACGCATCAGCCTGACTCTATCTGCGTGCATCCGCGTGCATTTTCTTACATCTGCGTTTAGAATCTTGCTTCGCAACGCTGCCGACACAGTGGACGCGCTGCAATCCGAGCCGGTGTCTCGGCCGGCGGAGACCGCCTGGCGAACAAGAAAGATCAAAGGGTGCACTTTGTCCGACGGAAATTAAACCGGACAGCCGTAGGCCTTCGCCGGCGATGACGGACCTTTATGCCAACTCCCCCTCGGCTCGCAGCATGCCCAGCGCCGCCCGGAACGCTCGCGCCGTATCGGCTACCTCCGCCGGTCCATGCGTCGCGGACACGACGCCGCCGATGCGACTGTTCATATCGACGCCCTCCAGCAGCAGCGCCAGCCGCAGTTGCTCGACCAGCCGCTTCGGCTGTTCCTTCAGCTCCTCCCGCGGCACCTCGTAGGCGTCGAATCGCCTCGGCTCGACCGCGCGGCCACGCGGATTGACGAACAGGTGCAACCCCGAGGACCCGCCGTAGAAAGCCCAAGGCAAGTCCGCCTCCGTCAACACGTCATTCAGCGCAGCGCGCAATGCGGCGGCCGTCGCATCGGCGCGTGCATTGACATTGCCTTCGGCGATCACCCCAAGCGCTGCGGACCCGGCCGCCGCCGAGAGAGGGTTGGCGTTGAACGTCCCCGGATGCTGCACCTTCTCGACTCCGGCAAGGGCGGCAGCAGCGAAATCCAACCGCGCCATCACATCTGCCCGCCCGGCAACAGCCGCGCCCGGCAGCCCACCGGCAACGATCTTGGCAAAGCTCGACAGGTCCGGCCGTACGCCCAGCACCGCCTGCGCCCCGCCCGGCGAGACCCGGAAGCCGGTCACCACCTCGTCCAGGATCAGCAACGCGCCGGCCCGCTCGGTCGCCCGCCGCAACGCGTGCAGGAATTCGGGGCGCAGCGGAACCTGACCAAAATTCGATCCGGTCGGCTCCAGGATCACCGCGGCGACGTCGCCGCTGGCCAATGCCGCTTCCAGCCCGGCCTCATCGCCCGGTTCCACCAGCACCACCTTGGCGGCCACGCCGGGCACCACGCCGGTCGTCGGCGAGCCATCGAAATGATTCGAGTAGCCCGACGTCATGTGGTCGTGCCAGCCGTGGAAATGCCCCTTGAACCGGATCAGCGTGCCGCGCCCGGTGAAGGCACGCGCGAGCCGCACCGCCATCAGCGTCGCCTCGGTGCCCGAGGAGGTGAATCGGATCCGCTCGGCGGACGGCACCAGCCGCTGGATTGCTGTCGCCCACTGGACCTCGCCCGCATGGTTGGCGCCGAAATGCGTGCCGCGCGCTGCCGCGTCCGCGACGGCGCCCATCACCACCGGATGGTTGTGTCCGAGCAGCAGCGCGCCATGGCCGCCGAAGTAATCGACATATTCGTTGCCATCGACGTCCCACTTGCGCGGGCCGGCGGCGCGCTCGACGTAGATGCCGTATGGATCGATATGTCGCCCGTCATGGGCGATCCCGCTCGGCAGCAGCGTCGCCGCCTCGCGCGCCAATTCGGCCGAGCCCGGCGTCTTTGCGCGAAACGCGGCGACAATGCGGGAATTGGTGTCGATCGTGTCCATCAGCGGTGATGTCCCTTGACGTGTGCCGCCGAGCGGGCGGTCATCGGGACTATGAACGCCCGCCCGATCAGGGGAAAGGGTCGTTGCGCGGACTGGGCTGATGCGGCTGTTTCACTATGGCTCTCTGCTCGGGCAGGAAGCGTTGGCGCGGCTCAGCGGACACCCACGCCTGTCAACCCGGCCGCGCGCGGCAACGCTGGCCGGCTGGCAGCGGGTCGGCCAAGCCGGCTCGGCATGGCCGACCCTGCGGCGCGCCCGCGGCGCCCGGACCGAAGGCGCTGTGCTCGACGTGCCGGCCGACGCCGCCCGTCGGCTGGGCGCCTGGGAAGGCCCGGACTATCGCCTGACGCGGGTTGTCGTGGACACGCCGCGCGGCAAGACTGCCGCCCTCGCCTGGATCGCGCCGGGCGCAACCGACCGCCCGTGGAGGGACCCGACATGCTGCAGCCGCCGCCCGCCCAGCCCGGCATGCGGGAAGCAGACATCGACACGCCCGCGCTGATCATCGATCTGGATGCCTTCGAGGCCAACCTGGACCGCATGGCAGCGTTGCTGGCGCCGACCGGTGCGAAGCTTCGCGCGCACGCCAAGACGCACAAATCGGCGGTGATCGCGCGGCTGCAGATGGCGCGCGGCGCGATCGGCCAGTGCGTGCAGAAAGTGGCCGAGGCCGAGGCGCTGGCCTGGGGCGGCATCCCCGACATCCTGGTCAGCAACGAGGTGGTCGGCGCGCCCAAACTTGCGCGCCTCGCGGCGCTGGCGCGCATCGCCAAAGTGGCGGTGTGTGCCGATGATCCTGCCCATGTCGCCGCGATCGAGGACGTCGCGGAGGGTGCGGGCATCCGAATGCCCGTGCTGGTTGAGATCGATGTCGGCGCCGGCCGCTGCGGCGTGCAGCCAGGGCCGGACGCGGTGGCATTGGCACGCAGAATCGCCGCGTCGCGCCATCTGATCTTCGGCGGGCTGCAGGCTTATCATGGCCGCGCCCAGCACCGGCGCACGCCGGCCGAGCGATGCACCGCGATCGATGGCGCGATCGACGCGTCGCGGCGCACGGTCGAGCAGTTGCGCCAGCAAGGACTCGACTGCCCGATCGTCGGCGGTGCCGGCACTGGAACTTTCGAGTTGGAGGCAACATCGGGGGTGTACAACGAGCTGCAGGCGGGCAGTTACGTATTCATGGACGCCGACTATGCGCGCAACCTGGACGAGGCGGGCCAGCCGGTCAGCACGTTTTGTCATTCATTGTTCGTGCTGGCCACGGTGATGAGCGCGCCTCGGCATGGCATTGCCGTGCTGGATGCGGGGCACAAGGCGGTGGCAGTCGATAGCGGGCTGCCCACGGTATGGCAGCGGCCCGACATCCGTTATGTCGGCGCCTCCGACGAGCACGGCAAGCTGGAGGTTGCACCAGAAACCACGATGCCGAAGTTAGGCGAGAAGCTGCGCCTGGTGCCTGGGCACTGCGATCCCACCGTCGATCGTTACGACTGGTATGTCGGCGTGCGTGGAGGACGGGTGGAGTGCCTGTGGCCCGTGGCGGCACGCGGCGGCATGGCATAGCTACTTCAAATAATCAGCCAGGCAGCAACTGAGCGATAGTATCAATGAAGCGCGTCGCTGCAGCGATGGCTGCGGTCGCCTCGGCGGGCGAAATGGGTGCAGCGCCGGAGCCGACGGCGTAATCGGCTCGCGTCTTGAACTGATAGGCGGTGCCAAGAAACGCGATCAGGTCGCGCCCAATGCGCGGCTCGGCTTTCGCCAGCCGGGCAAACTCGCTGCGCATGCCGCGATGTGTCTTTGCCACCTTGCCGGTCTGCTCGAATATGTGAGCCTCGGCGGCATGGAACACCGCAAGATATGCTTCCCGGGCAGCAACATGCGGCAGGGGCAAGGCAGCAATCTGTTGGGCGTCGGCAAGGGTGGCGCGAGCCTTGGCCAGGTAGTCGGCGGTCTCGGCTTTCACAGATCGAAGCCGTCCTTGCGAAGCTCGTGCATGAAGCCCGTACGCTCGCGATAAGCCCCGGCGAGAAATGGTGTGGCGGAAATGACCGCACCCGTGTCGAAAAGAATATCGGTGCTCACGGCTGCAAGGCGAGCGCTCTCTTCAGTGAAGCTGCCCGCATCTTTAATGAAAACAGCAATATCGTAATCGGAATCCGGCCTCGCGTCGCCGCGCGCGCGCGACCCGAACAGCACGACGCGCTCAAGCCGCCCGCCGTAGATTTCATCGAGGGCGGCGCGGAAGCGGCTGAGTATGACATCCGTCTTTGGGTTTGTCGACATGGCTTCCGCTTGCTTAATGCTATCCATCCCAGAGCAGGGCCAAAGCAAAAGGCACCAAAGCCCTTTGCGTCTGCACCTGGGCCTATCCCGTCCGCTGCCAGGCGCTATATGGAAAGCGAAAGTGGAGTGGCAAGCTCGCGCTTGCGCCGGAAGAAAGAATCCGCGTTCCCGGGCTCGCGCGGCCCCCTCCCCCCCTCGCGCGAAGGGAAGGGGAGTTTTGCGTCATGCGGCTCGCCGGATCTCGCACAGATAGGATTTGTGCGAGGCCGTTCCGCTGACCGCATCGAGCGCCGTCCCGCCGATGATCAGATTGATATTTGCGCCGTCCGGCTCGAACGGTTCATAGCCGAGTGCGCCGATCGCAACGCAAGCTTGCCACCAACCATGCTCGCCGACAACCACACCGGGATGAATGTCTTTGTTCAATCGGGCACGGGCGCGGACGCTGCCGTCCGGCGTCTCGATCGATACCCAATCGCCGTTGGCGATGCCGCGCGACCGTGCCGCCGCCGGGTGCAGATTCACTTCCGGATCGAGCGCGCGCCGACGCAGGCTGGGCAGCGCGCGGTGCTGGCTCTGGCAGAACAGCGTCGACTTCGCCGTCGTCAGGATGAGTGGAAAGCGCGCGGCGAGATCGGGCCGGGCCGCCGGGCCCATCTGCGGTTCCTCGAAATCGGGCAACGGCGCATAGCCGTGGTCGAGGAAGGTCTGAGAATAGAGCTCGATCCGGTGTGACGGCGTGGGGAATCCACGCGGCTCGCCGTTCGCATCGGTCTCGGCGAATTTGGCGTAGCGCATCGGCAGCGGCGCCTGCACGCCGCCAGGAGCGGCACGCAACTGTGCCAGAGTAACACCGGTGGGGGCGAGCTGGTGGCGATAGGCGGCGTCGACGTCGCCGTTCCAGAACTGCTCGCCAAGCCCCAGGTGGACGGCGAGCGCGAAGACGATTTCCGTGTCCGGCCGAGCCTCACCGGGTGGCGTAACCACGGCCTGACGGAACTGGATGTGCGACTGCGCCCCCGGACCAACCTCGAAGCCGATCCTCAGCGCCTCGCGTTCGAAGCAGGATGCGGCGGGCAGCACCACGTCGGCGAGCTGGGCAGTCGGGGTCATGAAGAGGTCGGTATGAGCGTAGAACTTCAGGGCTGCCAGCGCCTGGCGGACATGCCCACCATCGGCGTGCGACAGCAGCATGTTGCAACCGAAACCGATCAGGCCGCGGATGGGGTACGGCTTCGCCTCCAGGATGGCACGACAGAGCTCGCGTGTGGTGACATTGCCGGAGCGCGCCGGTCCAAGCGGGCGTTCAACCAGACCGACTGTCGGCGCCATTCGTTTCGTGGTCGGCAGATCCTCGCCGGTGATTGCCGCCGCGGGCAGGACTGACGGCACGATGTTGCCTCCCGGCGCATCGAAGCAGCCGGTCAGCGCGTACAACAACGAGATGGCGCGCGCCGTCTGCGTGACGTTGGCGTGCTGCTCATGGCCACTCCACGCGTAGTAAGAGATCGGGCGAGACTGCCAGATCAGTCGAGCGGCTTCTTCGACCTGTGCGCGGGGGATCCAGCAAATCGCCTCGACCCGCTCTGGCGGATAGCGTCGGCACAGCCGGGTGTAAAGCTCGAAGACCGGGTGGCAGACCACGTCTCCGTCCGGCATCGGGATGAGAAATTCCCCGCCCAACGCGAGGCCGGCGCAGTCGCCGCCATATGGCACCGGGCGATTGGTTGTAGTGTCCCAGGCAATATGGCGGCCTGGATCGCCGTCGGGATCGAGATCGCGTGCCGAGAGCAGGCGGCCGGTATCGGCGCGCACCAGCATCGGCGCGTTGCTCCAGGTGCGGATGAAGTCGCGATCGTACCAGCCGTGCTCGATCATCAGATGGGCGATCCCGAGCGCGAGCGCGCCATCGGTGCCTGGCCGCACCCAGAGATCGGCCTTGCTCGCAAGCCCGACATGGCGCGGATCAACGACGATCAGCCGCATGCCACGCTTCAGCGCCTCGACCGTGGCAGTTGCGTGGGTCAGCCGGGAGAAGCTGGGGTTGTAGCCCCACAGGATCAGGCAGCCGCTGTCGGCGATATCCGGCATCGTGCCGCCCGCGGCGGTGCCCGTACCGGCGATGCCATACGTGTAGCGGGTGGCACCGTAGCGGCCCCAACCGCAGAGATCGAGACTGTGAACAACGTTGGGCGAGCCGAAGGCATTCATCAGCCGCCGGATGAACGGAACCGAATCGCCGATCCCGCTGCTGGAGGGCGAGGACATGCTGAAGCAAACGGCTTCCGGTCCATCGCGATCGGCGATCCGGCGCATCTCGCCGGCGATTTGGCCAAGTGCATCGTCCCAACTGACACGTTCCCAACCGGGATCCGGATCGCCCTTCGGCCGCGTGCGGCGGAGCGGGTGAGTCAGCCGCTCCGGGTGATAGACGAGTTCTGGTGCGGCGCGCCCCTTCGCGCAGAGCGCCTGGCCGGTCGGATGCGACGGATCGGGTTCCAGTCGGGTAAAGCGACCGTCTTCGACTGTCGCCACGGTGCCGCAGCGGGCGACGCAGAGCCCGCAATAACCCTGGATGCGCTGTTGACTGGCGTGATCGGCCACCGCGTCCTGCTCCTCGAACAGGCTGCAGGAAAGCACAGCGGATGTTGGCTCGCAATGCCGGATCGTAAAAGCATATTCTGAAACTCTAGACCTTCAATATGCCGCCGGCGCCGCAATGGTCTCACTCTTTTGAATCCGATGCCCCTGCGCGAGCCGCCGCGCGAGCGGCATCTAGCGGAATTTGCCGCCCCTGGGGACCGGGACACGGGATGATGCCACAGGCAGAGTTCTCGTGTATCGTGGGGGCGACGCACTGCGACAGCAGAACTGGGAGGAACCGAGAGATGGCCGAAGCAGGATACACGCGAAGGCAAGCCCTGAAGGCAGCAGGTTTTGCTGCTGCCGGTCTCGCTGCCGGGAGCGCGTTCACAAGTCGCGGATTCGCGGCAAACCCGGCCGCGGCATCGATCTCCGGCAGCCTGGAGGCGTGGGACTGGTCCCTCGCCCCGTCCATTCCCGGCCAGCAGGCACAAGCTGAGTTCTACACGAAATACTTTCCATCCTTGTACCCGAAACTGCAATTCAGATCGACCATCTTCGGCTACACTGACCTGCTGCCGAAGCTGACCGTCGCCTGGCGCGCCGGCAACCTGCCGGACATCGCCCGGTGCGCGATCCAGTGGTCGCCACAGTTTGTCGGCGCCGGGCAGTGCGCCGAGATCACCGAGGAAGAGCTTGGCATGCCGTTCAGCCAATTCCTGCCCGGAGCACTGCTGAGTGATCGCCGAAACGGTGCATCGGAAGGTGCCCTCTACGGCATCCCAAGCAACAACGAAGTGATGTTCCTGCTCTACAACAAGTCGCTCTTTTCGAAGGCCGGGATCGATCCCAACAAGCCTCCGGCGACCTGGGCCGATCTCGTCGCTTATTCGAAGACGATCCACGACAAGACCGGCGCCTATGGCTTCGGGTTGTGCGCGCAGCAGACCAACGGCAATACGTCGTATCGGTTCATGCCGGTGGCCTGGGCCTGCGGCGGCCAAATATTCGATGAGCTGAGCCCAAAGCCGACCTGGCGAAAGGTCGGGTTGGACGGTGACGGCGTTGTTCAGGCGCTGTCTTTGTACCACCAGATGTTCAATGTTGATAAGAGCGTGCAGCCGTCCGCGCTGAGCGACAACGAGTCGGACTGCGAGACGCTGTTCCTCGACGAGAAAATGGCCATGGTCATCGACCATCCGTCGTTCCCGCAACAGGTGAAGCAGCTTAAGCCGGATCTGGACATGGGCGGCGCCATGCTGCCGATCGGGCCAGTCCGGCGGGCGGTGGTCCTGGGAGGGTCGAATTTCCATATCCGCGCGACAACCAAGAACAAACCCGCTGCTCTGGCCTTGATGAAAGCGTACCTGTCACCGTACTGGAATGTCCGATTGGGCACCGGGGCGGGATCTGAGGCGTCCACCGAAGCGGCCCGGGCGTCGCCCGAGCAGGCCGCAGCGAGCAAGGAAATGCCGTTCAACGACATCGTGTTCCAGATGTTGCCTTATGGGGTCAATGTGCCGCTGGTGACCCAAGGGGCGCAGATCTGGAATACGATCATCCCGGCGATGATCCAGCAGGTGCTCAGCGGCAGATCCACGCCCAAGGAGGCAGCCACAGCGGCGGCAAGCCAGGTCACCCGAATGATAGCGGCCTAGAAAGTCGCCTTTGGCCGGAGGTTCTATTGGTCGTTCTCGATCAGTCGGCTCCGCCTGACTTGGTTGCCGCAGCAAGCGCTCGTGCCATGTGGCGCGAGCGCTTGGCTGGCCTTCCCTATGTGATGCCGGCCGTCCTCGTCATCGTTGCGGTGATGAGTTACCCGTTTTTCTATTGCATTTACCTGAGCTTCCGGGCGACGCCGTCCTATACGACGGCGACGCATTTCGCCGGATTGGCGAACTATAACACGGTGCTGAATGACCCGGTGTTTCTCAACTCGCTCCTCATCACGGTTATATGGACCATCGGGAGCACAGTGTTCGACATCTTGTTGGGCATGGGAGCGGCGCTGCTCGTCAACCAACTGAGCTGGTTCAGAGGTCCGATACGAGCCGCCCTGATGCTGCCCTATATCGTCGGCTACGTGATCGCGAGTTACGCTTGGCTTTGGCTTTACCAGGCTGAATACGGCTTGATCAATGAACTCCTGACCTCCTGGGGTGTGCTCGCACATCCGATTTCGCTGCTCAGCTCACTCACCTGGGCGCTGCCGGCGGTCATTCTCGTGAATATCTGGAAGACCGCGCCGTTTGCCATGATCATGTTCCTGGCGGGACTGCAGTCGATCCCCGAGCAGACCGTCATGGCGGCAGAGCTCGACGGAGCATCGAAGACCCGCGCGTTTTTCGAAATCAAGCTGCCGTATCTTCGCCGGGTGATCATTATCACCAGCGTCGTGATGACGCTGCAGAACTTCAACACATTCACGATCCCGTACATCATGACCAGCGGCGGACCACTGAACCACACGGAGATTGTCTCCAATTACATATACAACGACGCCTTCACGAACCTGGACTTCGGGGGTGCGGCCGCGGCATCGGTCGTGGTAATGATTATTCTCATGGTGTTCGCGGTGCTGTATGTCGGCTCATTGACCCGGCGCCAGCCGGGGGTGGTGTGACATGCAGGTCAGGCGTTGGCTGCGCTGGGCCCCACCCAAGCTTGCCTTGCTATTGTATCTCCTGTTCGCGCTTGTCCCTTTCGGCTGGATGCTGACGGCATCGCTGGAACCGCAGACCTCGCTCTACCGCGCACACCTCAGCCTTTTGCCCAGCCCCGTCACGTTGATCAACTACAGGGCGCTGTTCACAGCCAACCCGGTCGCCGGCACCGATTTTCCGCGTTACTTCATGAACAGCGTTATTGTGGTGTGCTGTACGGTTGTGCTTGCCGTATTGGTAGCGGTGCCAGCCGCCTATGGTTTTTCCCGCTACCGCTTCTTCGGGAAGGATGCGATGCTCTACGGCATATTGTTGCAGAGCATCTTCCCACTCGTCAACTTCCTTATTCCACTTTATATCCTGATGCAAGATATTGGTCTTCTCAACACCTATGGATCGCTTATTATAGCGTATCTCACATTCAGCCTGCCACTCAACATCTGGATTCTGAAGAGCTTCTTCGACGGCATACCGACAGACATGGAAATGTCCGCACGGCTGGATGGCGCGAGTGCGTGGCGGGCCTTTATCGAGATCGCGATCCCGCCGGCGATGCCCGGAATCGTCGCAACCGCGATTTTTACCTTCATCCTCGCCTGGGATGAATATCTCTATGCCTTGACGATGATTTCAACGTCCTCGATGCGAACGCTTCCACTAGGTATTTTCGCCTACTTCTCGGAAGGCGTGCCGAACTGGAGCGGTCTGACCGCAACGGCAATCGCCATGAGCATCCCGGTGATCGTGGTGTTCCTGGTCTTGCAAAAGTACTTCATCGCCGCACTGACCAAGGGAGCGTTGAAATATTGATGCTTGCGCGGCCGAATGGGACAGAGGCGTGATGGCCGAGATCAGGCTTGAAGGAATCCAGAAGACCTACACGTCGCGAAGCAGGGACGTGAGGGCGAGGGAAGTGAAGGCGGTTCTGCCGCTGGACCTGTCGATCACCGACGGAGAGTTCGTGACCATCCTCGGCCCGAGCGGTTGCGGCAAGACGACGCTGCTCAGCATGATCGTCGGGGCGGTTCCTCCGTCCGGCGGACGCATCCTGGTTGATGGTGTGGACGTGACCGATACCGATCCCCGCGAGCGCGACATGGCGATGGTGTTCCAGAATTACGCGCTCTACCCGTCGAAGACGGTGCGGGGAAACCTAGAGTTTCCGTTGCGGATGCATGGCATCCCGTCAGTGCGCAGGACCGCTCAAGTCAATCAGATGGCAGAGTTGCTCGGGTTGACCCAATTGCTCGACAACTATCCTCGTCAACTCTCCGGTGGACAGCAGCAACGGGTCGCGCTCGGCCGTGCGCTGATCCGGCGACCGAAGCTCTTCCTGATGGACGAGCCGCTGTCGAACCTGGACGCGACGCTGCGGCTGCAGATGCGCACCGAGATCAGGCGCCTCCACCGGGAGCTGCCGGTGACGACCGTCTATGTGACCCATGACCAGAGCGAGGCCATGGCGCTGTCCGACCGGGTCGTCGTGATGCACCAGGGCGCCGTTTCGCAGATGGACACACCCGAGGGCATCTACCAGCGCCCCGGCAACCTCTTCGTCGCCGGCTTCGTGGGCGCTCCGGCAATGAACTTGCTGCCCGTCTCTCTGGTGTCGTCAGGACGCGATCTGAAGTGCACGTTGAACAGCGGGTCGGTGGCGGCAATCCTTCGGCCTCGGGTGCCGCTCGCCGCAGGAAGTGGCGTACTGGGCATTCGACCGAAACATGTGGAATGGCAGTCGTCGGTCGGCGGGACGCAAGCGCCATGGCTACCGAGCACCGTCCTGGAGACCGACGACACCGGCGATGACACGTTGTTCTACGCGGATGTCGGCGGCCAGAAGGTCAGTGTTCTCGAGCGCCGCGGACGCAGCGTTGCTGTTGGCGATGCGATCGCGATCCGCTTCCCCGAGGAGTCGGTGCACCTGTTTGTCGATGGCAAGCGCGTCGAGATGGAGCACGTGCCGATTTCGGCGAACGTCGTGTAGGTCGTCATGTCCAGCGTGCGGGCGTAGTGGATTCGACACAGAGGGCGCCGAGAGTACGAAGGTCGGCGAGAAGCATTATACAGAACAAGTAGTTGGTCGCATAAGAAATAACCTTGGTGGTCTCTGAGCCACCTCGGCGGCCTCTGTGTCGATTCCAAACCGACCGAGCCACCCCGAGGGGGTATTACAGACTCCAGCGCAGACCGCAGCCCTGACAGGGCTTCGGCGGCGTGTCGCTCAACAGGCCGGAGCGGAACTGGCGATAGGCAGGTCCGTTCCAGATCTCCCGCAGGCTCTGCTGCGTCGCGTCGCCCAGAGTGTAGCTGTGGTAGCCGCGGGCGGAGAACGGCGCGATGCAGCATGGCAGCGCACGGCCATGCGCGGTGAAGTACATCAGCGACCATGGCCGTCGGCACAGCGACCACGGCTGATCCCGCCGCGTGCGCTTGAGGCTCAGCCCCGGCTCGGTCGCACCCGAGGCGTCCAGCATAACGCCCAGCCCGGTGCCAAGCGCGACCGCCGCCTCGATTGCCGCCTGTTCCTCTGCCTGCGTGCGCTCGAACAGCGACGAGTCCGGCCGTGCCATGCCGTAGCCCCGCTCGTCGAACACAAGCCGCTGAAGGTGCACCTCCCGCACGCCCATCGACGCTGCCAGCCGCACGAAATCCGGAAGCTGTCGCACCGTTTCCTTGAGTCCGGTCAACCACAACGAGACCCTCGGCCGCGCGTGCCCGTGTTCGCGCTGGAATTCGGTGAACCGGCCGACATCGCGCACGATGCGGGCGAAGAAATCCTTGCCGCGCACCGACCGATAGGTCGCCGCATCGGCCGCGTCCAAAGAGACACGCAGCTCGTCCAACCCGGACTCGACGAGCCAGCCTGTCTTCTTCGGCGGCATTAGCGTGCCGTTGGTGTTGAACAGCACATAGACGCCGCGGTCTTTCAGGTAGCGGACCATGCGGGGCAGCTCGCGCACCATCATTGGTTCGCCGACGCCGTGCAGCACGGCGCGCGCGAGATTCGGCACCTGATCAACGATCCGGCAGAACAGCTCCCAGCTCATGTCCGCCGGTGGTTCCAGCGTCTCGAAGGTGCGCGGACAGGTTTCGCACAGCAGGTTGCAGCGGTTGGTCACCTCCAGATAAACACAGACCGGGGGCGTCTCGGCATGCTCCGTACGGGAGTCCGGAACAGCTTCGAAATACCGGCGCGGGTCCTTGACGATCGAGGTCGACATCAGGGGCTCCTTCCCGTCGTGCCAGTGGCCATAATGGTTGCCGGCGTGGCGGCGTAGGCGCGGGCGGCAAAGTGCAGGTCGCGCAACCCGAGCGCGATCGCCGGGACGAACAGCAGGCAGGGCCACAGGAAATGCTCGTTGAGCGGATTGACGTCGAGCAGCAGGCCCGCCGCCGAGAGATAAATCACGCTCCACCATGGGCAAAGGCAGCAGGGCAGAGCAAGCCAGGCATAGTACCACGAATAGTGCGGGCTGAGCGCCACCATGGTCGCGGCAGCCAGCAGCGCGGCATCGCCGCCGACCCGGACCATGTCGGCGCGCGATCCGGTCGTCTCGGGCCGCGGGCGGAGCGCGACCCATGCGGCAAGGCCAGCCAGCGCGCAGACGGCCACTGCTGCATAAAGACGAGCCGCGAATGCAGGCAGATGGACGATGTCGTCCAACCCCGCCAACAGCCAGAATCCCGTCCCGCTGTCGAGCCCTTCCTCGCGCGCGTAGCCGGGCAGGAAGCCCAGAACGCGCCAGCCTACGCCTGCATAACAGGCATAGAACGCGACCATGACAGTAACGGCTGCAACTGGCAGCCGCCAGTCCCGGTATCGCCAGAAGGCCGGCGTGACCGCGCCTGGCAGGAACTTCACCAACGTCGCCGCCCCGAGCAACGCGCCGGTCAGTCCGTCGCGCCGCCCCGTGCGGGCCAGCAGCGCCATGCCGATCAACCCGATCGCGATCGCATCGGCGTGCCCATTGCCGGCGAACGCCCACACGGTCAGCGGGTTCCACGCATAGATCAGCACCCTCTCGCGCGGCAGGCCCACACGCCCGAGAACTGCGATGATCGCACCGATCCCCAGCAACTCGAAGCCGACCATCGCGGCTTTCATCGCCAGCACGGTCGGGCTGATCGCGGCCACCACGCGAAACGCGAGCTGCGCGGTCGGCGGATAGATGGTGCGCGCATATTCCGCGCGGCCGATATGCGGATAGACCGCGGCGTCGCGAAGCTTCGCCAGGGCCGGATTGTCGGGGATGTACCGGTACGGACTGATGCCGGCGTTCTGCACTTTGCCATCCCAGACGTAGCGGTACATGTCGCTGGACAGGAACGGCAGCGCCGGCAGCACCAGCGCGCGCATCGCCAGCGCGACGCCCAGCACGACCCATAACGTGCCGCGAGGCATCGGCCGGCGCAGCACCGTCCCGACCGCCACGAAATAGACCACAGCGGCGACAGCCGCGATTGCCACGAAGATGTGGGCGGCATGCCCCGACGGCAGGGCGATTGCACCCGGCCGGTGCAGCGACAATCCGGCCAGCGTCGTCACGATCAGCAGGCAGCCCAGGCCGGCGAGCAGCCATATGCGGCCGTTGCGGATGTTACACATCTTCACCATCCACCTCTCCCGCTCTGTGGGAGAGGTGGAGCCTGCGAAGACAAGCCATCGTCGCGCGGGCCTCGTAGGGCGTCGGGCCCTCTGTCGCGGGCGCTTGCAGTGCGTCCAACAGGCGGGTCAGTCCATCCCGATCGTCCACGTCGTACCAAACCGGCAGCTCCAGCAGCTCCAAACACAGAGCCCTGGCCCTTGTTCTGGTCTGTGCCGCCACCCGATCGGTACTCCAGTCGATGTCCTCGAACAGATGCGCGTGCGGCGCCCCCATGCCGATCAAATAGTAGCCGCCATCCTCAGCCGGTCCTAGAACCACCCGTTCGCGCCGGGCGAGCAGCGCTGCTGCGGCGGTGCGAAGCAAACTCGTCGGCAGCGTGGGGCTATCGGAATTGACCAGGCAGACGCCGCCATAGCCGGCGGCCAGCAGCGAGTTCACGGCGTGCAACAGTGAACAGCCGAAGCCCTTCACGCGCGACGACATCGGGGCGTTGCCATCGGCCAGCAGCAAGGATGTGCCGTCCACCAGCACGCCGTCGAACAATCGTTCCCCTCCCGCCGGTGCGTAGGCGACGTGGCAGTCCAGCGGCACGTCCCGTGCGGCCAGCGCGATATTCTCTACCATATCGCGCAGAAACGCCGCTCCGAGCACCGCCGCCTGGGTCGGATTGAGCGGTGGCACCAGTCGCGTCTTGATGCGGCCCACCACCGGCGCTTTCGCCATCACCGCCATGGCGACGCTGCGGGCGCGATTGTTTTCCTCCACGCTCAGCTCTCGCCAGTGTCAAATGCCGCCGAATCAGTTGTAGCCGCAGTCAGTCCAGAAGCCGGACCGATGCGAAATCTTGAACGGGTAGCCATATTTGACCCGCAGGATCTCATCCGCAAGCCGGAACGCCATGATGGTCCGCGGATGCATGGCGCCCCGCATGTCCAAGCCCTCATAGGAACCATAGACGCATTCGAACCCCACATACTTCGCGGTGGTGTCCGCGCCGATCCGGTCGAGGAACACGCGCAACGGTGTGCCGGTACATTTGCCGATCACGCTCCAACCCTCGACTCAGACACGTTGTTGTCACTGATGTCGCAACCGGGAAGCAGGGTCAGCGCGCCCAGGGAAACAGGGAAGCCGAGACCGCCGCCGCAGGACACCGCATCGCCCGAGACCACTCATCGCTCCTCTCCCGCGTGCGCTGGCGCCGACTCATGGCTGGGCACCATCGCGACGAATGTCTTCGGCACCAGCACGACCAGAGTTACATGCACCACCAGAAACAGCGCGGTGAGTGCGGCGAGCTGCACCGGCTTCCAGATCGCCAGGCCGGAGAGCAGCATCCTGATCACCCACAACAGAACGCCCTGTGGGAGGCTCTTTGGACCGCTCTCTATTCCCTCAGCTTGCGCGCAAGCCGCAACCGGGCCGCAGCGCCGCCTACTTTCCCCCCTTGCCTCGCGGGAGGGGGAAGGCGGAGGGGGCGCCACGAGCGAAGCATGGACAGCCGTTCGGCCTGCACTTCTGGTATCATACCCTTCGACCCGCCAGGCGATGCACCGTTACGCCCGGCGGCTGGGCAGAATGAGAATCCAACCCATGTAACCGCGGCTGGTCCCGCGAGAAAGATCGGTAGAACAGACGACGTGGCGAACGGATGGAACGGACTGTGACAGGACCGGGACGGCGGCCCCGAGGCAAACCTCGGCGTGTCGTCGCCCCGTGGCGAGACCGGCAGGGGCGGTTCTCCTGGCTGAAAGCAGGCACGCTCGCCGGCTGCATCGCGCCGGGCGCGACGGTGGCGTTCTGGCTGGCGACCGGCACGATTGGCGCGCGCCCGATCCACACAGCGATATTGTGGATCGGCCTGTGGACCGTGCGATTCATCATGATCGCACTGGCCATTACCCCTGCGGCTTCGGTGCTGGATTGGCCGAAGATCCTGCTGGTGCGGCGGATGGTGGGCGTCACCGCCTGCGCCTATGCGCTGACGCACCTTTCGCTGTACGTGGTGGATCAAAATTTCCGGTTGCTGACGGTCGCTTCAGAGATCGTGCTGCGGTTCTATCTGACCATCGGGTTCACCGCGCTACTTCTGCTCACGGCACTCGCGGTCACCTCCACCGATGCCGCGATGAGGCGAATGGGACGCTGGTGGAAGCGTCTGCATCGCGCCGTTTATGCGATCGGCGTGCTGGCGCTGCTGCACTACTTCATTCAGTCGAAGGCGAATGTCAGCGAACCGGTGGTCTTTGCCGGGCTGTTCCTGTGGCTGATGCTGTGGCGGCTGATGCCGCGAGATTGGCGGCGACGGATAGTGGTCTATCCGGTGCTGTCGGTGCTGTCCGCCATCCTCGCGGCCGGGGTTGAGTTTGCCTGGTACGGGCTGGCAACACACATCAATCCGTGGCGGGTGTTGGCGGCCAGCGAGACGCTGCATTTCGGATTGCGGCCAGCGCATTGGGTGTTGCTGGCGACGCTGGCGATCGGCGTCGTTGCAGTGGGGAGTAAGGCCAAGGGGGCTCTGCCCCCTTGGAACCCCCGCCAAGGGCAGCGCCCTTGGAACCCCGTCGTTAAGGCTACATCGCCATGAAGCCGCCATCCACATTATAGCACGCGCCGCTGACATACGACGCGCGGTCCGAGCACAGCCAGGCAACCATCTCGGCGATTTCCTCCGGCTCCCCCATGCGGCGGAACGGGACCAGCGCCATGATCTGCTCGCCGCGCCGGCGCATCACGTCCTCGGTCATGCGCGTGTGGATATAGCCGGGGCAGACCGCGTTGACGCGGATCTTGTCGGGCGCGTACTCGATGGCAGCGGTCCTGGTCAGCCCCAGCACGCCATGCTTGGCCGCGACATAGGCCGAGGAGGTGGGCAGTCCGGTCAGCCCGGCGATCGAGCCGGTATTGACAATCACTCCGCCGCCCTGCGCCTGCATCTGCACCAGCTCATGTTTCATGCAGAGCCACACGCCCTTCAGGTTCACCGCGATCATGCGGTCGAACGACTCCTCGGACCACTCAGCGGTGCGCTTGCCGGATGCATCCACCTGAAAGCCGGCGATGCCGGCATTGTTGAATGCGCAGTCGAGCCGGCCGTACGCCGCGACGACGCTCCGGATCATCTCTTGCACCGCGGCGTTATCGGTGACCTCGCCGGACAACGACATCGCCTGACCGCCGATCGCGTTGACCATCGCCACCGTGTCCTGCGCCGCATTGGCATCGAGGTCGGCGACCGCAATGCGCGCCTTCGCGGGCGAACGCGAGTGCGGTCGCCCGTCCGATCCCGCCCCCACCGCCAGTGATCAGCGTCGATTTGCCGTCCAGTATGCCGGGCATCCGCGGTCCCTCCTGTGTTTGCTGCGCGCCCGAGTCTGGCAGGCCGGAGGCAATTGTTCAAAACCGGACCGGACTACCGCCTCTGAGAACAGCGACCTCACTCCAGCGGACGCAGGACCACCCGTCCCAGCTCTCCGCCCGCTACCGCCTGATACGCCGCGACAGCATCACGCAACGGAAAAATTCGCGCGACGGGCGCCGGTTCATAGTCGCCCGCCTCGAAGGCCGGCCGCAATACCTCCAGGACCTCCGCCGAGCGGACCAGGTCGAGCTTCAATGTATCCACCCCGATCAACCGGCTCTCGTTGTGATAGAAATCGGCGAGATTGAAGCTCACCTCGCGGGCGCCTGTCGCGCTCATCTCGATCAGCCTGCCACCGATCGCAAGGCACGCCAGGGCTTGCCGGAACATCACGCCGCCCACCGCATCGAGCACGACGTCCGCGCCGCGTCCTTGCGTGGCCTCGCGGACCGCTGCACCTGCGTCCGTCGCGCCGACGACCATCGACTCAGCGATGCGGCCAATCGCGGCATCGGGACGTGGCGGTGAGCGGTCAACCCCGATCACGCGCGCGCCAATCCGCCGGGCAATCTGCGCGGCTGCGTTGCCGACGCCACCGCCGGCGCCGATGATCGCCACCGTCTCGCCCGGGCCAAGACCGGCGCCATGCACCAGCCCGCGCCAAGCCGCCATGTAATTCACGCCGACGCTCGCGGCCTGCTCGAAGCTCAGCATTGACGGCTTGCGGCGCAGGCTGGGGACGGGAACCACGAGTTGCTGGGCGTGCGTGCCGTCACGGGTGAACCCGACATCACCGCCGGTGCCCCACACCTCTGCGCCGAGCCACGCCTCGGGGCCGGCCTCGACAATGCCCGCATAGTCGCGTCCGGGTGTCCGTGGCAGCGTGGTCTGCGACATCGCGCCCTGCACGTTCTTCACGTCGCTCGGGTTGATCGAGGCGGCCTCCACCCGGATGCGTGCCTCTCCGACATTCGGCGTCAGGTCGGGCATCTCGCTCACCATCAGCACGTCCGGATCGCCGAACCGGGTTAGTCTCACTGCTTTCATCGCAGACCTCCGCCCCCCAGCCGGGATCGCTCCGCAGCGGTGTCGCTGATGACGAGTTGCGGGGCACGACCCTCGAGCACAGACAATGCGCCCTCGTGGATCTCCCGACTCTTCGCTCCGCAAGCATCGGCGACGATGCGCACGAAAACACCATCATCGACAGCGGCCAGTGCGGTCCCCAGCACGCAGCACTCCGTCGAGACCCCGCACAGCACGATCGAATCGGTCCGCCCGGTCAGCCCGTGCAGCTCCGGACCCCATTTGGAGAACCGATGGCTGTCCAGGCTCGGCCGATCCTGCCACGGCGCCGCCAGCGTCCACAGCGCCACAGCATCGGGTGCCATCGCGAATTGCCATTTGCGGTAATACGCTTCCCAGCTTCCCTCGATGACTGCCGGCGGAACGAAGCGCGTGAACACCACCCGTTCGCCGAACAGCGGCAGCAGCGCGGCAATCCGTTCTTGGGCAGCGCCGAAGGATGGGGTGAACCAGGGGCTATCCGCAGCCGCGAAGGCGGTCTGCATGTCGATCACGATAAGCCAGTCCGTTCCGCCTGCCCGCATCACAGCACCCGCCGCGAGGAAGGCACGCGTGCGCGCGTGCCGTGGCGCCACCAGCACTTGGCCGGGCGGCCCGCTCTTGACGATCACTCCGCGATCCATCACGGCGACACGATCCGCCACCTCGCGGGCAAATGCGACTTCATGTGTGACGACGATCATAGTCATGCCGCTGCCGGCAACCCCTTTCATGACATCGAGTACCTCGCTTACCAGCTCGGGATCGAGCGCCGAGGTTGGCTCATCGAACAACATCAGCTTCGGACGCATCGCCAAGGCGCGGGCGATGGCCACGCGTTGTTGCTGTCCGCCGGACAACTGCCGCGGATAGGCGTTCGCTTTGTCCTCCAGCCCGACGCGGCGCAGCAAGCTATGCGCATGTTCCATCACCGCGTCGCGGGGCTCACGCTTGATGCGGATCGGGGCGTCGGTCACGTTTCGCAGCACCGTCATGTGGGCGAACAGGTTGAAATTCTGGAACACCATGCCGATCGTGGCGCGCTGGCGGCAGCGTTCAGTCTCGCGGAGTTCATGTAGCGCGCCGCCGCTCTCCCGATAGCCGATGGGCTGGCTATCGACATACACCATCCCGCTATCAATGGTCTCCAGGCCGTTGATGCACCGCAGAAACGTGCTCTTGCCAGCGCCGGACGGACCAAGCAGGCAAACAACTTCGCCTTCCCGCGCCGCGAACCGAACGCCATTCAGGACGACATTGTTTCCGTACGATTTCCGAATGTCGTGCGCCTCAACCATCAACCGCGAAGCAGGGGCAACCGCGCCGCTATCCCGGTGATCGGCGGTCTTCAACATGCATCCTGCCTGTGGCGCCGCTCAGCGCCGGTCTCGGCAAGCGGGAACTGCCGCAGCAGCCATTCCTGGAACGCTCGGATCTCGGGTCTGGCCTGCTTTTCAGCAACGACAAGGTAATACGCGCCGGGGGTGCGCAGAAAGGCGTTGACCGGGCGCAGCAGGACGCCGCGTGCCAACAGATCGTCGGTCAGCAGGCTCCAGCCCAGTGCGATGCCCTGACCTTCGCACGCGGCCTGCAACAAGAGTGGCAGGCTGTTGAACTTGCTTCAGATATGAAATTTGAGTGGGACCCACCAAGCATTGAGAGGAACCTTCGCACCCGCGGTATCGGCTTTGATGAAGCCGCCCTGATTTGGAGGGGGAAGTAATCGAATGGCCAGATACGCGGACCGACTATGGCGAGGTCCGGATGAATGCGATCGGCGAAGCGAACGGCAAAATTCTTCGCGTGACCTACACGGTGCGCGGCGAGGTGGTGCGGATTATCACAGCCTGGAAGGCAAGCCGGAAGGATCGATCGAGATGGCAAGCACGAAACACACTCGGATGAACCCGAGGAGATCAGGAAACGGCTTGCCGAGCGCGCGCCGGAAGCTGTGGCGGAAGCACAGAAGCGCTGGGATCACACGATGGAAGACGATATCCGGCATGACATGAGTGAAGACGGGCATGACCCAGAGGATGAGAATCCCGTGGACGCTTGGCTTGCCGTAGGCCAGCTTGTGCCGACCACCGCGCGTGATCCCTCTGGCGCCCGGCCCCAAATCGCAGTCCAATACCCAAAGCCAACTCGGAGCGTCCAGCGATGATCAGGCTGACCATGGCGCAGGCACTCGTGCGCTGGCTCGCCGCGCAACAGACCGAGTTCGAGGGAAACCGCGCACCCCTGTTCGCCGGCGTCTGGGCGATCTTCGGCCACGGCAACGTCGCCGGCATTGGCGAGGCCCTTGCTGGCGCCCAAGATACCCTGCCCACCTATCGCGCGCACAACGAGCAGGCGATGGCGCATGCCGCGATTGCCTTCGCGAAGGCGAGCCGCCGGCGCCGGATGATGGCATGCACGACATCCATCGGACCGGGCGCCACAAACATGGTGACCGCCGCCGCGGTTGCCCATGTCAACCGCCTGCCCGTGCTGTTCCTGCCCGGCGATGTGTTCGCCACGCGCCGCCCCGACCCAGTCCTGCAGCAGGTCGAGGATTTCGCCGACGGCACCGTCTCCGCCAACGACTGCTTCCGCCCGGTCAGCCGCTACTTCGACCGCATCACCCGGCCGGAGCAGATCATGGCCGCGCTCCCCCGGGCGCTCGCCGTGCTCACCGATCCGGCCGCATGTGGGCCGGTGACCCTGGCGCTCTGCCAGGACGTGCAGGCCGAGGCATTCGACTATCCGGACGCATTCTTCACACCGCACCTGTGGCGCATCCGTCGTCCGCCGCCCGATCCGAAGGAATTGGCCACAGCCGCCGACGCCGTCAGGACCGCCGCCGCGCCCCTGATCATTGCCGGCGGCGGTGTGCACTACGCCAAGGCCACCGACGCGCTCGCCACCTTTGCCGAGCGCCACGGCATCCCCGTCGCCGAGACGCAGGCCGGCAAGAGCGCCCTGCCCGACGATCACCGGCTGAACCTCGGCGCGATCGGCGTCACCGGCACCGCGGCAGCCAACCAGATGGCCGAGCGCGCCGACCTCGTGCTCGCCGTCGGCACGCGGCTTTCTGATTTCACCACTGGCTCGCGCGCGCTGTTCGGCAATCCCGCCTGCCGGATAGTGGCGCTCAACGTGCAGCCGTTCGATGCCGCGAAGCATGGCGCGCTGCCGCTGGTGGCGGATGCGGGTGCCGGTTTGGCGGCATTGTCCGCTGAACTTTCAGGCTATGCGGCGCCCGCTGCTTGGACCCATGCGGCGGCCGAAGCGATAGCGGAGTGGCGCTCGGCTGTCGTTCCCGTCACCGCACCCTCCAACGCGCCGCTTCCGTCGGATGCGCAGGTAATCGGCGCGGTGCAGCGGGCCGCCGGTCCGGACACTATCGTCGTCTGCGCCGCCGGCGGCCTGCCCGGCGAGCTGCACAAGCTCTGGCGCGCTGGCAGGCCCGGCTCATATCACCTGGAATATGGTTTCTCCTGCATGGGATACGAAATCGCCGGAGGGCTGGGGGTGAAGCTGGCGCGACCCGATGCCGAAGTGATCGTGTTGGTTGGCGATGGCAGCTACCTGATGCTGAACTCGGAGATCGCCACCTCGGTTCTGCTGGGGCTGAAGCTTACGATCGTGGTGCTGGACAATGGTGGTTTCGCCTGCATCGACCGGTTGCAGCGCGCGACTGGCGGAGCGCCGTTCAATAACCTGTTCGCCGACACCCGACACGAGATGCTGCCTCGCATCGACTTCCGCGCTCACGCCGAGAGCCTGGGCGCCATCGCCGACAAGGTAGCCGGCGTGGCCGAGTTGGAATCGGCATTGGCGCGGGCACGCGCCGCCTCGCGCACAGCCGTGGTAGTGATCGACACCGACCCGGCGATCGGCACCAAGGCCGGAGGCCATTGGTGGGACGTGCCGGTACCCGCTGTCTCGACCCGCGCTGAGGTGTCCGCCGCCCACGCCGCGTGGCTCACCGCCCGCGCCGGCCAGCATCCAGAAAGTTGAAGCACATGCCGGTTCGCCTCGGTACCAACCCGATCGCCTGGTCGAACGACGACCTGCGGGAGCTGGGCGGCACCACGCCGCTGGAGACCTGCCTCCGCGAAGCGCGCGAGGCGGGCTTCGAAGGCATCGAGATGGGGCACAAATTCCCCCGCGAAGCGGCGGCGCTGCGGCAAGCGTTGGCGCCATCGGGCCTCGCGCTGGTCTCCGGCTGGTATTCGGCAGAGCTGCTGCGCCGCGATGTGGCGGCCGAGCGTGTGGCGATGCAGCCTCATCTCGAGCTGCTGCAGGCACTCGGTTGCCGTGTGCTGATCATCGCGGAGACCTCGAACGCGATCCACGGCAATCGCGGCGTGCCTCTGTCCCGCCGGCCGGTTCTGCCGAGCGAGGACTGGCCCGAATTCGGCCGTCGCCTGACCGAACTCGGCAAGGTGGTCGCCGATGCCGGGCTCGATCTCGTCTATCACCATCACATGGGCACGGTGGTGCAGAGCGAGGAGGAGATCGACCGGCTGATGGACGGGACAGAGCCAGCGCTGCGCCTGCTGCTCGACACCGGCCACGCCCTGTTCGGCGGCGGCGATCCGGTCGCGTTGGCACGGCGATGGCGCCAACGGATCGGCCATGTCCACTGCAAAGACGTCCGCGCGGACGTGCTGCACGAGGCCCGACAACGCGACCTGAGCTTTCTGGATGCCGTGGTCGCCGGCGTGTTCACCGTTCCCGGCGATGGTATTGTGGATTTCCCTGCCGCGCTGCGCGAGCTGCCGGGCTACGACCGATGGCTCGTCGTCGAAGCTGAGCAGGACCCCGCAAAAGCGAACCCCCTGCACTACGCACGGCTTGGCCGCGACAACCTGCACCGCTTCGCCGAGCAGGCCGGCCTGCCAATACACCGCCGCCCTTTGCGGGAAGGGGCAGGGGGACGGGGGATGGGCCAGCGGCAATAATTACCGGACAAGAGCGTCAACTCTCGCCAGCCCGCAGCAGCATCCGCGTGCGCACCCCGATCCGAACCGTCGATCAGCGGCGCTCAGTAATATACGTTCCTACGTTGAGTCCATGGACGCTGCCGTGGTCGTCACGACGGTGTCGCGCAGGGAATTCAGTCAGGATAAGGGCCGGCCAAAAAGGCTGCCGCGCAGGCGGCGGTGGTCATCACCGATCTCGGCAACCCGCCCATTTCCTGATGAGCTTCGAGGAGTATCAGCGTTTGGCTGCCGGGGAGACCGAGGCGGCGAAAGACAAGCTGGCGGCCACCCGGCACGCGAGTTCGTCGTTCGCAGTCTCCCTATAGCCCCAGTACAAACAGTGCCCGTCCAGCGATGACGGCAATTACCTGATGCCCATCGATTGTAAATGAAATGGGGGGCGATTTGGTGGTCCCGCCGAGTGGGAGGCGCCAAATTTCGTGTCCGGTATCCGCATCCAACGCGAAAATGGTTCCACCTGACGCACCAAACAGTAATCCCGTACCGGTGGAAAGCAGGCCGCTGTAATTTCCGCCATTGTTGCCAGTAGGCGGTGCGATGTATTTCCATTTGCGCCGGCCGGTCGCGGCATCGAGTGCTAGAACCTCATGGGTAGCAGACCCCGCTTCGCTCCAGCCACTGCCCGTATAAAATTGGCCTGGTCTTCCGATGAACGCGCCCGGTGCAGCCTTGGTGAAGACCGAACTGCTCTCTATCGCCGGGACAAATATAGTCCTGCGGCTCGGATCGAAGGTCGGGTTCTGCCAGTTCGTGCCGCCGGAGATACCGGGTCTCGTCCGGCGCCCGGTCGTGGTCACATCGGCAGCATCTGTCAGGATCGGCCGCCCGGTCGGTGTGAGTTCCGTGGCCCACTCCGTCTTGACGAAGGGCACCCCGATCAAGTACTCACCGCTAATTCGGTCGAGGACATAATAGAATCCGTTTCTGTTCGGCCAGAGAATCGCCTTGCGGGCGGCGCCTTTGATGGTGAGGTCGGCTAGAATCGGGGTCTGCGCCGCATCGCGGTCGTGCTCATCATGCGGGGTGAACTGAAAGTACCACGCAAGCTTGCCGGTGCTCGCGTGCAGGGCAATCACGCTGTCGGTAAACAGGTTATCGCCGGGACGCAGTTCGCCGGCGAAAGCCGGGCTTGGATTGCCGACGCCCCAGTATAGCAGGTCGGTGGTCGGATCATAGCTTCCGGTGACCCATGTCCCGCCGCCGCCTGTACGCCAGGCATCGTTCTTCCACGTGTCGTGCCCGAATTCGCCAGGGCCCGGAACTGTGTCGAACTTCCACTGTTGCTTGCCGGTGCCTACATCGTAGGCGGAGAGAAAACCTCTGGCTCCGAACTCTCCTCCCGCGACTCCGACGATAACGGAATGATTTACGACGAGAGGTGCCCCGGTAATCGAGTATCCCTCGGACGGTTTAGCCACCGACGTCTGCCACAGGACCGTTCCATCGTTGGCGTTGATGGCTACCAAGAACCCATCCAGACTCCCAAGGAACAGTGTGCTGCCATACACCGCGAGTCCGCGGTTCACCTGTCCGTTGAGTTGCGGCACGCCGGGCGCGATGGGTCGCGTGTATTCCCAGATTACTTCGCCGGTTTTCTCGTCCAAAGCCAGAACATGCGATGCATCCGGCACGATGAATATGGCGCCATTGGTTATCAGTGGCGTGGCTTCGCAGTTGGAATTGTCTATATCGAATTGTGCGACCCACCGGATTCGCAATTGAGCAACATTTACCGGCGTTATCTCGTCGAGCGCGGTATGCCGCCATCCATTGTACGAGCCGGAATACATTAACCATCCATCGGCCTCGGTCCCGGCGGCTCGCAGGCGTGTACTGCTGACGTCGACAGTCAGTCGCGGCGCCGTGGGTTCATCAGCCGCCGCCGAACGAGCCGTTAAGCTCTTCAGGTAGGCTGTGACTTCCAGTAACTCGTGCAGCGGCAAGCTGAAGCTCGGCATAGGGGTCCCGGGAATGCCGTTCCTCAGTACTCGGTAAATGGCCAGGTCGCTGTCGCCGTAAATATAATCCGATCGGATCAGCGACGGCCCGACCGGTCCCCCTGATCCATCGGTGCCATGGCAGCCTGTGCACCGTTCGCGGAACGTGCGAGCCCCTTCCTGGCGATCCGCCTTGCTTGCGATCGAGCTGTACTGAAGGCTGGCCGTCAGGCTGACTCCATCGGCGCAATGAAAGCCCCTGCTTAGACGCGTGATCGCCAAAAGGTCGGTCCACGAGAGTTCGGGGATCCCGCCCCGAGCCTTCTGAAGATACAATCCGATCCGGCAAGAAACTGCGCTCCAGATCCTACCAGCTGGAAAGTTGTCGAGGTTCGAGGTCGGCCTGCGAAATTCCAGATAACCGCCCACGGCAACCGCCATAACGACGATGGCGATGGCCCCGCCAAACGCAGCTCCCTTTATAGTCATTCATATTCTCTTATGTTCAGTTGGTTACCAGATTGAACCAAAGCGATACGGGAAGCAAGTCTTAATAATCGTAAGACCAAAAAGTCGACGTTGAGCATTACTGAGAGATGCTTTCCCGGCTTTGTCTTAGAAATTGGACTTTATCTGTGCAGACGTCCGCATCCGCAACGTATGGCAGCGAGAACTCGCCAGTGTGGGCGCAAGTTTCGGCCCGGCGATCGCCGACCGCCTAATAGACGCATCTCAGCCTAGGATCTTCCAAACTCAATTTTCAGGCGTACTGCTGCCGAAACACACTGGCACTATCACGTCGCTCGGATATTACGGCTGGTTCACCAGGACACTGCTCCGTTGGCCGACCTGTTCTGTGCGATCGGTAACCAGCGCGCATTGACGCCAGTAGAAATCCGTATCAATCTGCCTTGTGGTAATGAGATACTTTAACTGATCCAGCCGCGTAAACCCTCTGAAGGAGAATGCATCGTGGGTCATCTGCACTTCTTCAAAGACGTCGCGCAACTGCCGAGCGCCAGGTTCGGCAGGCCATCGGCACCGGAATTCCGGCAGGTGATGGCGGATCTTGCCGAAGGCGGTGCGATAGCTCCGGTTGTCACCGCTCGGTTGACCAAGGCTGACGGTGCAGCCATCAAACACGCTCCCTACAATCGCAGCGATCTCACGAATGCGGTAGTTCTGTTCGTCGTCGCCGACGTTGAAAATTTCGTTGTGGACTGCCTCTCGCGGCGCATTCAGGGCGAGGATAATGGCCTGACATATATCTTCGACATGAACGAGCGGCCGCCACGGTGTTCCGTCGCTTGTCATCCTGATTTCCCTGGTTGTCCAGGCAAACCCTGCCAGGTTGTTAAGAACGATGTCGAACCGCATGCGTGGACTGGCGCCAAATGCCGTAGCATTACGAAGAAAGACCGGTGAGAACTGGGGATCCGCAAGCGCCCCGACATCACGCTCGACCAGCAGCTTGCACCTTGCGTAGGCCGTCTGCGGGTTCGGCGGAGACCGCTCTGTGCGATCGTCGCTCCCTTCGGCCGCTCCGTAGACGCTGCACGATGACGTATAGACGAACCGCGATACGCCCGCTTCCTTGCACACCTGCGCCAGCGCTACCGAACCACGGTGGTTTATATCGTACGTGGTTCGCTCGCTCAACTCACCTAGGGGATCGTTTGATAACTCGGCAAGATGGACGACCGCGTCGAACCCTTCGACGTCCGCCCGCGTAATCCGGCGTATGTCCTTTGTAACGGTGAGTGGCCGCATACCGGGATGGTTATACAGCCAGCCATCACGATAGAAGCCGCAGTCGATGCCGACCACATCGAAACCCCGCTCCAGCAGCCGCGGGCCGAGAACAGCGCCGATATATCCATCTATGCCAGTAACCAGTACGCGTAACGGTCTCATGCCTGCCTCCACGGAAGGTTTGAAGTGAAACATCGGATGCGGCGCTCCCTCAAAGAAGGGCGATTACTCGATCGGAGTAGCCCGCGGCCAGCGCGGCATGCAGGAGGACTGCCGGGTCGCTGTCCGGCCCGTCGATCGCCACCGATCGGGCCAGGGGCATATCGGTTGCCTCGGCCGAGGGGGCCGACGATCGAATCGGTCGAACCACCTCCGGTGTCTGCGAGGACATCAGGTCCAAAGCAAAACCCGACATCACCCGCGCTGTTGGCCGCGGATCTCCTGGCGGCAGGGCTGCGCCAACGGTTCGGCGCCGATAATCAACCGGATGGCCCAAGCGACCTCTCCGGGAGGATGACGGCGGCCGAAGCATTCGTTCGGCGCCTGTGCTGCATTTGGTTGAAGAGCAGGTGGTACTGCCGGTCCAGGGTGTCGCGGAACTCCTTAATCCTGTCCCCGATCAGGAGCTTCAGCGTGTCCGCATTGGCTTCTAGGCGAGAGAACGTTTGGATCAACCTATCACGCTCCAGGTCGCCAATCTTCAGACAGTAGTCCGACATCCCCATTGCGGCCATCAGGGACTCGCACTTGTGATGAAATGAAATCGAGATGACCGGTTTCTCGCAAAGCAGTGACAAAAGAACGTTGTGATATCGCGTAGCCACCACTGCATCGGTCGCGGCGATCTGTGAGAGCAGGTCTTCCACCGTATGTATAGGTTCGTCTACAATGCGTCGGCCATCGTCCATTGGTGCACGCTGCCTCAGCAGCCGCAGGAACGCCTGCCTTGTGTGTTCATCTGCACGATCGCCGCTCAGCAGCCTGACATTGTAGCCACGGGCCAACAACCATCTCGCGGTTTCCGCAAGGGTCTGCAAGTAGCTCGAATGGGCGGCATTATTGGGCCTCTCTTCGGTGTACTTGCCCGCATACTCCATCACGCCGATCCCGATCACACCTCGAGCGCTATCGCGGCGAGATGTCGCAGGCTTGGGGAGGCTAAATGCCAGATCGGGAACAACCTGGTCTTTATCTGCTGAGATCCCGATGCCCCGAAGATAGCGTGCGGTAGACGCGTCCCGATAAGACCGAAAGTCAGCCAAGGAAAGAACGGACCTGATGCACCATCTGCCGGCGGCACTATAAATAGGGCCCGCGCCAACGCTTACGAAAGCCAGCCGACAACGACAAATCTTTGCTATCACTGACCATCTGAGCAAGCTATATGGGCCAAAACTAAAAAGGCCATATGCATCCGTGAGTAATCCGGTTCCCGGAACAATAAGTATATCGGCACGCCAAAGGGTTACGACGCCCTCGAGCCACCGAAAGGGCTCCCCCAGGCCCAAGCAGATTCTGCGCATCAGCTTACCTACAGGATTGCTCGGCGCCCAGGACCTGAGGAATGTGCGGGCAATCGGTATGGCCGCGATGTGGTAACTTGTGGTGGTCGCCTGAGGACCTGTGCAAATACAGATCACCTCGGCTTCCGGTTCTATGCGGCGGAGGTGATACACAATCGCCTGGAGGGTCGACTCATTTCCGAAATTCGTGCCATCGAAGTGCCCGAAGAAGGCAATCCTTCTGGGTTTGCTTGTGCACTTGTTCATCCGGCATTTCCTCAGCCAGTCATAGCCGCCAGAGCCTGCAGGCCATTATCGCAGGACTGCCTGACCGGGACCGAAATCACCAGCGGCATCACAACTTTATCGGCACCTGCTGGTAGCTAAGAGGCTCTGACCGCTTCCCTTGTACCATGACCTTTGATCGGTACGAAAGCAAGCACGATCATCAGACCTATCGGTACCAGTCCGATCGAATAGGTCAGCCATCCCAGCCGGCACGAAGCACCAGGGTGCAATGAGCAACCTGCGGGCGAGTCCCCACGACCGTGGCCTCGGGCTTGTTGCCGTCGCACCAAAGCGAATTTCAGACGCCATCGTAAACCTTGCTGTCACAAGTCTAACTCCCAAGCATCCGCACTTACCCTTCCTCTACCACGAGGACAGAGTAACCAAGTCGTCTTCGCCCGATCACTCCAGTCGGGGACCAACCGCTGCCACCAAGCTGACCCGCGCTGCTCAACCTCACTACATGGCCCGGATCGCTTCGAGAGAATACTAGCGCAATTCGATTGGAATAATCAACTAAGATTATGCCTACACTGCGGCTTCCAGCGCTGAAACCGCGTGCCAGTACAGCTACCCCGGCAGAATGGCCGTCCACGCTGGTAAGGATGAGCTCTATTGTGCTCGGGGTTGCAACCGGCGGTACGGTGGACGCAACCACGGGGCGAACTGCTGCTGAGGGCCGTGGCCTCGGGCTGATGCGGTCGCTTCGGGTTGCGTGAACGGCGTTCCCGCGTCGTAACGCGCCGTGGCCGGCAGCGTGTGGAGATGGGGCAATTCAGTGGGATTAGCCCACCGCAAGTGTAGCCTCTCCCTGCGTTGAAGAAGGCCGGCTGCTGTATCAGATATACCGAGTTCGGCAGTCTGTAGGCGATGTTGAACAGGCCGGGCGCCATACATGCGCGACCCGGTGTGGGTACGCACAGAATCTCACAGATCGGCGAACTTCCAATGGAAAACACAGTTGGGACGTGGCACTGCACATTCGGCAGATCTACCACTCGCACTCAATCAAATCAATGTCTTAACCTGCTTCCGGGCAGCGCAAGTGTCGAAGACGGGCGCCTCAGGATGCTATCAGAGTCGATTGCCATCGGTATCCTGCGAAGAGACACCCGATAGCTTGATTAACAGCGGGAGGCAGGGTATATTCCGTTCTGTTCCCGCTAATAAGCGCTGTGTCGCCAACGTGGAAGCTAGAGTGCTCGCATGTCTAAATCCTCGATAAGTTCGCACCAATTAAATCGGCCGGGGGCGGTCTGGTCCCGTAATCGACAAATACACAATGATACCGATTTTGGCGTGTATTTTTGCTTTGATAGTATTCCCGATATTAGCTTTCGTCAATTCACCTGACCAACAGACAGTGTTGAGCGGAATGGACGCCCGTCCGGAACCCAGGATTTTCTGGCCGGCAGTGGCGGCACTTTCGGTTCTGTTGGCCGTCCAACATCGTTCTCGGCTTACTTTGCCTCCCCACATCATCGCTCTCCTGGCATATCTTGCGTTTGCGGGAGCGAGCGTCCTTTGGGCCTTCAGCCCACAGAGTTCGTTCGTCAGGTTTGTTCAGCAAGTGATGATTGTTGCATCCATTGTTTTGCCTGCCATGCTGGCCACCCGCACAGCGGATATGATGCGCGGCCTGTTTCTATGCTTTGCATGCGCTTTGATTCTGAATGTTTTTTTCATACTCGGCGGCTCCGTGACGATCGTCCGCTATGGTTCGAAACTCGTCGATATAGGTTATCAGGGATATTTTGAAGGCAAGAATTACCTGGGCGAATGTGCAGCGATTGCCTTTTTGCTGTCTATCCACGAAATACGCTGTCCTGGATGGGGGCGGCGAGGGTTGGGTATTATTGTTTTCGCTCTCGCTATTTCACTCGTCTTCCTGAGCGACTCCAAGACGGCGCTTGGCCTTGCGCTCATCGCTCCGTTGCTGGCCGGCCTTACGCTCGCGGTCAGAAGAATGACGCGCGTTTCCGCGGCGATCATCCTGTTGTCCATTCCACTTTCCTACATAGTGATGTCCCACGTAACCCATTTCACTATGAATCGTGTATCCTATATGCTATATGGGGATTCGACCTTCACTGGCCGCACTATGTATATGGGATTTCGCCCAATATGAGATCGATCGCAGCCCGTTCCTGGGTTGGGGATACCAATCCTTCTGGCTCGTGCCTGGCTCGCCGAGCCTGGAAGCTCCGGGCTGGGTCAAGATGATGCCGAATGCTCACAACGGCTATTATGATACGATGCTGGAGCTGGGGTACGTCGGCCTTGCTCTCCTCTTGGTGTTCATCGTCGCAACCCTCCACGCAATCGGGCGAGTTGCAGACCGCAACCCGGCCCGGGCGCGGCTGCTGCTTTCACTGGCTCTATTCGTCATCATGTACAATTTCCTGGAAAGCTTGTGGATGCGCGGCTTCGAGTTTTTGTGGGTGACGTTTGTTATTGTCGTAGCGGAAGTTGCTCGATGCTGCCAGCCCTTTCCACTGAGAAGGGCGGAGTACAAATCGAGGAGCGCAAAACCAGGCGGTCCCGGTCCCCTGGCGGAGGCGCAGACCCGTGGGTTGCGCGTCAGGTTGCCGTGACCGCCCGCGTGGGAATCCGGGACGACTCGGCCTGTAAGCGCACACGTGGGGCTGTGCTTTCAGCTACTCAACTGTCGGCCACGGTGCGTGGGCCGCCGCCCAACCTCCGTGGACACTTGCCGATGCTCGACGGCGTGCGGGGCCTCGCCATCCTGATGGTGTTGCTGCTCCATTTCGTCGGCGACGTGCCGCCAAGCAACTGGGTCGAACACGCCGTCGTCAGTGTGGCCAACTATGGGTCCTACGGCGTCGAGTTGTTCTTCGTCCTGTCCGGCTTCCTAATCACCGGAATTCTCTACGACACCAGCGACAGCCCGCATTACTTCCGCAACTTCTATATGAAGCGCGTGCTGCGCATCTTCCCACTCTACTATGGCGTGCTGGCGCTCGTCTTCTTCGCTGCCCCACTGATCCCGCCGCTGCGGGGGCCGACGCTGGACTACCTGGGGGACCGCCAGGCATGGGCGTGGCTCTACGCGGTCAACATCTACATCGCCAGGCAGGGGGATTGGTCCTTCTCCTATCTCGATCACTTCTGGTCGCTCTCCATCGAGGAGCACTTCTACCTCTTCTGGCCGCTGGTGGTCTTCATGCTGGTGCGCCGGCCGCGGGTGCTCATTGCGGTGAGCTTGACGACCGCGCTGTGCGCCATGCTGGCACGAGTGACTGGATCGCTGATGGGGCTGAACTGGTGGACCACCTATACCCTAACCCCGTTCCGACTGGACGGCTTGGCGCTGGGCGCCTTCCTGGCGGTGACGGCCCGCCAATCCGGGGGTCTGGAGCGGCTGGCGGGAGCTCTGCCATGGGTAGCAACCGTGGTCGGTGGGTTGCTGGCGGTCACCTTCGTCTGGACCCGCCTGTTGTCGCGGGAAGGGCTTGAGCTCGTCCTGCCTGTCCGGGCGGCGCTTATTTTGATACTGCTGGCCTGCCTACTGGTGTGGGCCCTCGTCGCGCCGGAGCGGTCGGCCACCTCGCGCTTCTTCTGTAGCCGCCCCATGGTCGTGCTGGGTACTTACAGTTACGGCCTGTACGTGTACCACCACTTCATCTCATATTATCTGACCTCCAACCGCACCGACCTGGAGCTCGCTGGCTGGCTCGGCTCCCATGGGGCGGCGGTGGCGTTGCAGGCCATGGTTGGCGCCTCGGCCTCGCTGGCGTTGGCCTACCTGAGTTACGAAATCTTCGAGAAACGGTTCCTTCGTTTGAAACGGCTGTTCGCGATGCCCAGGGAGCCGGTGCCTCAACACCCGGCGGCGCCGGCGGACGTTGCCAGACCGTAGGTCCGCACCAAGCACTGCCGGTAGTCGAGCGGCGGGGTCCATCCCAGCGTTTCCCGCAGCTTGAGGTTCGTCAGCGGGGCCTTTCGGTTCCCGACGAAGGTGGGCGACAAATCCACCGCCTCGGGCGCCCGGGGTCTAGGCCGCTCGCCACGGGCATAAAGTCACTCGCCAGCCGCTATGCTCGGCATCCATTTCCGGCGGAATTGCTGTACGGCGAAGTCAGGTCTTCGGCCTCAGTTTACCAACCGCTGAACCGACCGTCACCGGGTTCGGCACGACCGGACTGCTAGAACTGCCAATACAAGAACTGGCTTGGACCGCCCATAGAGACAATTGCAATTGCTGCGACAGCCGACATCGCAATTGCCCAAGAAAGCGAGGGGCCCCATTCCAAAATCCTCATTTTCCCGGTCGCCGGCTTGGTTGAGTTCGGCTTCACACCCAGCGCCGGCTCATAACGATCCAGAATCCGAAGTGTGTTAGGCAGCGCGAGAGCTATCAACAGTAGGAGGCAAATCCATCTGCCTGCGCTAATAAAATCATGGCCATTCCAGGGTTCCCCGGTCACCCCAATGCGATTCAGGATTCCGGCGAGAGGTCCCAGCCTACCAAGAAGCTCCTGCGGCAGTCCGACGCCGTTCAGTCCGGCGATACCCTTCACCAGGTCGAGAGCCGACTTTATTGTCGGAGCTCGAAAAAAGAGCATCGTTGCACTGACAGTAATAAAGGTGATGAGCTGGCCCGGGACGCGCGCAAAGCGGGCGTAGCTCCGCCTGTCTGACCAAAGCCGCGCGGCGACCAGACGCCATCCGTGATTGATCGTTATATAAACACCATTGAGCAGGCCCCAAACGATGAAACCATAACCCGCACCGTGCCAAAGCCCTGACACGAACATCGTAAGGAGCGTGGGGACCATCAAAAGAGAGATGAAGGCGCCAGCCGTAGTATTCCGCCCGCCAAACCCGGGGCGTCCGTTCGCCAGGCGCCGCCTGGTCAACGACAGCACTAATGGGTTGTATAGATATGCTGTCAGAAACCGTGTCAAGGTCATGTGCCAGCGGAGCCAGAAATCGATTATACTCGGGGCACGCAGCGGTGAGTTGAAATTCGGGGGAAGCTTAATTCCAAAGAATCGTGCCAAACCAAGTGCCATATCGGTATAGCCGGAGAAGTCGAAATAGATTTGCAGGGTAAACCCGATCGCCGCCATCCATGCCATAACGAAAGAGATATGGCCGCCTAAAGCGGCGTGTTCATAGATTGGCGAAACCAGGGGCGCCATACTGTCGGCGAGTACCACTTTTTTGAACAAGCCGAAGAGCAAGAGGGTAAGGCCGACGGCAACGTTCTCCTTTTCAAACCGGCATGAAGCAGCCTCGAACTGCGGCATCATCTCGCGGTAATGTACGATCGGGCCAGCGATAAGCTGGGGGAAGAACAGGACGAACGTGCAGTAGTTTTGGAAGGTGAATGACCTGACACGCCCTGCCTGTACATCGATCAGAAATGCGATCTTCTGGAACGTGATGAACGATATGCCCAGCGGCAGGATGATGTGCCTAAGTATAAGATTTGTACCAAACACATCATTGATTGTGCCGGCTAGGAAATCCGTATATTTGAAGATACCCAGAAACACCACATTGAACAAAATCCCCAACAAGAGAACTGCTTTTGACGCTCTGAGTGAATCCTCATTCCGATTGAGCCGCAGGAGGGCGGACGCCAGCACAAAGTTGATGATGATCGAGGGGGCGATGATCAGCACGTTCAGTGGTCGCCACCACCCGTAGAACGCCAGAGATACGACGATTAGCCACCGGATTGCGGACACACGGGAGAACCTGCCGAGCAAATAGAATCCCAGTAGGGCCACCGGCACGAAACCGAATAGGAATTCGGCGGAGTTAAACAGCATCGGGGGTGTTCCTGTCCTACGGGTTGCAGATCGAGTTGACTTGCTGCACGGGCCTTCGTTGTCTCAGCGGGTATTCGGGTCGGCGATTATCGAACTGCCTGAACGACCCGGGCCTGGCGTGATCTGGTCAGCCATTCATCAGGCTTGATCGCTGCTGGCCTCCGTCGCCAATCGTGGATCTGCCGACTCGCCAGCAGCAACAGAATGAGCTTTCAATGTCCCCAAGACTGCACCTTCCGCACGAGTGAAACCAGGTGTGCTGCCGGAGAAGCGAGTCGAGTTCCGATGATTGACGCAGTCTGGTCGGTGAGGAGGCGTGGCAGGCGCTCGACGGTGACGTGCAGCGGTGCCCATCTCAGATTCATCTCACTGCAAAGGGTTTCGCCGCCGCCTTTGGCCATGGCGTACTCAACCATGCCGGCAGGCCGTTCGGTCACGAACACCGATGATGGATAGAACAGCGATACGTCACTGCGGCGCACCCGCAGTGCCTGCGCCAAGTCCAGAAACCCATCCACGTAGGTGTCCAGGAACTGGTCCAGCCTCGCGCGTGAGACCAGCGCCGACTGTGCTCGGAAGATAGCCGGGGTCGCGAAGTAGTACGCATGGGTTGGCGCGTCGCCGAGCCGTGATAATTGCGGCTCGGCTGTTTTGCCAACATCGTACGCGAGCGCTTTGCAGATACCTCCGGCGGCACAGATGTCGCGAACGACCGCATCCGCGTCGGCGCTACCGACGCGATAGGTGATCACCACCTCTGCTCCGCCTAATGCCAACAGCTTCGCTGTTACTTCACCAAGCCCACGCGATCCGCCGATCACCAGGGCCTTGCTGGCTGCGAACTCGTTCGGCCTGACCAAGCCGATTAATTCCTGCGACGACAATTGCCGCACCGGCGGCACGCGTAATAAGCTCTCGACCGTGCCCGACAGCCCCCCACCCGCGATGGCTAGGCTTACCAAACGGAAGCGGCTGTCAGCAGGGACGACCCGGAAACCGAGCAGGTCCTCCGTATCCTGCTCGTCGCACATATCTACGGACAAGCTGCGATAGATAGAATGCAGCCCTGGGCACACCATGCCAACCAATAACGAGCTGGCCGCAAGTGCGGCGACGCGGCGCGATCCCAGCCAGCCGGCCGCCGCCGGGAACATCGCGGCGACGGACTCGGGCGTTTGGGCGAAGGCGAGCCGTCCAGACAGCCCCTCTATCTGCTCAAATGCCAGATTGCGGGGTTCGGTCTGTATAGTGACGGTATTGTAGGGAAATATCTCAGCCATACGGGTGGACACGCCGAAGTCCACCGCAATCTGCGTCACTGTTAGCTCATCCGCCACCAGATCTAGCACCAAATCGAACCGCGCGTTCGCCTCGTTTCGCTTGGCCCGCACCACGGCTACCGCTTCGTCAATCATAACGAAACGGTTGAAGCGCGCCGTCACGCGCCGTGCCGGCGGCTGCCCGAAATTGGCCTGCGCGAGCACATCTAATGCCCAGAGCAACAGATGAATGCCATGCACCACCGGCACGCCTGCCTGCGTACGGCGCGCCGCGATGGGATCGAGGTGCATCGGGTTATGATCACCTGAAACGGCGGCAAACCGGATCTGGTCAGTCATCGTGAAGGTACGGCTGGCTAATGCGTCTTTTCGCTCATGTCCTGTCGGTGTGTGCGGCAGCGGTACAACCGCGCCAAAGTCGATGTTCATCAGGCCTATTGGTACCGATCCTGGAAGGTCAGCGGCATCAGTCCGCGAGCATACTTGACCAACATGCTCCGGCGTCTCATCGACGGATGATCGTAAGTCGCCGGTCGATCGCAAGTCGCATTTCAAGGACTTTGATTTCCTTCAAAGTGCTTACCAAGGGCATTAGTCGCCTGCGATAAAGCCGAGACCGTTCCCCTCAGACCCACAAACACATAGTCAAACTATTGGAGCGCTGGAAGCCAATATTTATAGCTTGGTATATCAGATACCCACACCTCGTCGATCCAACACACGCCTATTTTGCAGTGGTCTCTCCGCCGTTCGATAGCGTTGATATAGGGAAGATCCCAAAATGTAGCACAGACGGCGATGAACAGGTCATAATCCTTGCCGAGTCGTACCCTCTGAAGTCCCGGATTCGCAAATATCAATTTGCTGAACGGGTCATGATAGAGCGGCGTTCTCAGCCAGTAGTCATTAAGCTGTGAGCCCCATGTCATCTCAAGTGGGATTAAGTCCACATCATCGATCTCAGCGACCACATCCTGCGCTTCGTAAAGACCACATCTGTATGCATTTTTCCTGAAGTTCCTCCAGGTCGGCATACATATTCTCGAAGACGATGCTCGGCCGAGAGATGCGTCACAATCGTGTAAGGTGTCCTTTCTTCTACGAATTCCCATTCCCACTCTCTACCTTGAAGGATCTTTCCAGCCGACAACTAATACCCGGCCCAGAGCTGATGCCGTTTCATCAAGCCACGGAAGGAAGTGCCCCCTTCACTGGCACGATATAACCGACCGGTGAACCAACTGGCATGGGTTGCAAAGTGCTTGCCGACGGAGCGGTAGCGATAGCTGCCGTAATAACCACACCCGGGCCAGCCAGCGAATACCAAGCCGTTTCGCCAAGACCGCGAGCCGATCGCCGGGCTGGAATTCCGGATCCTTGTCGAGGTGAAGCTCGGTGGCGACGCGTAGTACGACCGATTTCGACCTTAGGATGCTGATTTCGGTGTTCATCGCTTCGTCGCCGACAGCTTCTAGGAAGGGGGGGACTGGCTTCTGGATCGCCGAATCATGCACGAGTATCCAACCGTTGATTTATAAAGCGACGGCATGACCTTCAGAACGCCGTATATCGCAATCAACCCGCACAGCGTTATGGTGGTAATTAAACTTCTAACATCGCAGCGTCGCGCGGCAATAGCCGGCACGCAAACCGACGCGGCCTGTGCGCCCGCCAGGTCTTCAATGTACTCGATTGGCTGGGCGGGAACCTGGCTCTGCAATCATTCCTCTCCTTTGCAGGCGCTACTTGGTGCCTTGGGTGATTACCACCCCGCTGATCACAGGACCCGTGATCGAGCCGATCGCCGTGAAGAACTTTTGCAGCTCGGTCAACGATGCGTTGGCGACGTAGATGAGATCGTTATCCCTAATGGGAAAGCGGTCCGCCAGGAAATAGCCGTCGACCTGCCGCAGATTGAGGTGGTACAGCACCGGTGACCCCCCCCCTGCCGATTGGTTGGCAAGGTCAGGGATCCCAAGTGCGTTGATCACTGTCGGAGGCTCAAATCGGAACAGAAATACCCCTTCCGGATCGGCGCGCAGGTCAAGGAGCCCACCCGCTTTGGCAATGGCCTGCGCCAGGTCGAGCCGCGCAGCGCCGAATGGCACCTGGGAATTGGTGGAGGTCGCACCGAAGACCAAGAACGTTTTCGGCGTCTGCTCCAGCGTGATGATGTCTCCCGGCCAAGCGTAAATGTTCTCCTGCGGATCCGATACGAGGGTGGTCATCGGAATTGTCGCGGTCCGCCCGTTGCGGGAAATCAAGATTGAGGTGTCATAGACCGGTGACTTGCTCCCGCCGGCAGAGGCAATCACGTCCAATAGGCGATCGCCGCCCACCGAGAGGGGAATCCGCTCTCCAGCTACCTCCTCGCCTGAAACCGTTACAGAATTGGACACGGTTCTCGCGACGGTGACGAGCGCCTGGGGTTCGATAAACTTTTCCGCCAGGCGTTGCTCGATCGTGTTCTGGACCTGAAGTGGCGTGCGGCCGGCCGCGGGAACTCGTCCGGCATACGGAACGCTGATTGCTCCGTCAGCGCCCACCACCTGAAGCGGGAGGGAAGATTCCGTTTCCAGTCCCGCCTGACCGGCTGGATTCACAGGGGTCATCTGCGTCGGCGCAAGCGCTGCAGCACTGGGTGCCTGCCAGATTGACACCGTAACCGTATCACCGATCGCTATGGTCGGGCTTGGAGGCTTGCCATCGGGCTCAATCTGGTCGAGCAGACTTGGCCTCGGTTGCGATGCCAGGACCGAGATCACCCGCTGGTCGATCTCAACCATATCAAAACGTCGCGGCTGTTTTGCCGCTTGGTCTAGCACCTGGGAGGTGGTGGGGCCAGCGGTTGGAATGCTTGAGCAGCCGGCTAGACAAGTCGCGGCCACACAATAGGCGAAGACGGTAGATTTCATGGAACGCAACGTAAATTCAGTGAGTGCGTGCAATCTTATATCCTTCGGACAACAGAATCAATAGTCAGTCGCGGTGGGGACGCGATCACTGCGCCCCCTCCGCACACGTGCGTAATTCTCGCATACTTGCGCAGCCCTCTCGCCTCTGGCCTTTGCGCAAAGCAAGTGCCAGTTTTGCATCCCTCTACCTTTGCCGATTTGACGCCCAGCAATTATCAACAAACGGCAGGCGGCAAGCCCTCTTAAGCTCTCGTTCCGCCATGACACCTACGGATGGTTTGACGGCATGCCGCAAGCTTCCGCAGTCACCCTTCCTGTGTAACAGAAAGAGTTGCACGAACTTATGCCGCTGCCCTGATCGCCTCCCCACCAGGATGCGACCAGCCGCCGGACACTGCTTCGCCGCTCCGGTCCATGCCTCGCAGGGACCAGGATCGAGAGAGTCAAAAATTGTCCTATCGGCCCAGGAAGGTTACGATTAAGGGCCGTTAAAAGGCAACTTAATTTATGCGTCTCATTTCTTTTTTTGTGATTACATCCTAGGCGTGTAACCGGCATGCAATCAGATCGGTTGTATGTATTGCGCCTAACAACTACAACTGTCGGCAGCACGCAATGACATGAAGGGCTATCCACGGTTGAGCAGCAAGAGCGTGTGCTGTCCCAGGAACCGTGCCTCCCGCGCAGCGTTGGCTTCGCGATCCCGCTGCCACGGTGGACAAGCCTGATGATCCGCTGACGTGCTGACGGTTTCGAGGCTCATGTATCTGCGCTGCGGGACCGACCCGTCGTTCGGTTCGAGCAGGATGGCGCCACCTTCAGCCCGTGCGTGGGACCATGATGCGCGACGGGCGAACTTGCGACTGGCCCTGGGAACCTGTTCGGAAAGGGTGGAGCAAGGATCAGGTCCGCAAGGATCTTGAGGCCCGGCATCGCCAACGAAGGGATCACTGCCATCAGCAGGCACAGCATCGATTACTGCCAGCGGATTATGGATACCTATCTCCCCAGGCGGACCGGGGTAGCCCTTGGCGGGATCGAGGTTTGGGAGCGGGCGAGGGTGGCAGGTATGGCCTATGTGGATTTTGGGAAAAACAACTGGAAAAATACCAAAACTATCTCGTAATGAGCCCGGTAAGTCCTTGGTGAGCCCGGTGGGACTCGAACCCACGGCCCCAAGATTAAAAGAAATCCCGACGCGCTAAATCCGTCTCCGCAACGCTCCGCGCGCCCCCGCTAAGGTATTGGGCAAGCTGGTGAATCTCTTGCCGGCCTCCGTTCTCCTCCGCAACGTCCACGCTTGACACCGCGGGACTTGCGCGGTCATATCCCGGTCAGGGCGATTCGATTGTGGAATGTCATCACCTCACAAGACTTTCGCCGCGTTGCTCGCTCCATTGAGCCGCCTGCGGAAAGGATGAGCCTGTTGCCGGAGGAAAGAAAACAGCGGCTCGTCGTGCTGCGCGAGGGGCCGCTCCGCATCTCGCGGGAAACCATCCTCCAGGCCTGGAAGCGCCGTGCGCCGGGCACCCGCATCATGATCCGCGATGCCTGGTGTCGCGGGCTCATGCTGGTGGTTAATGCCACCGGGCTGGCCTGGCGCTTCGACTACACACCCAAGGGCATGGATCCGGCCACCGGCCGGCGCTGGAATACCCGCAGCTTCGTCTTCCGTGCGCCGGACGGCGACGTCGCGACGTCCGATGGCACGGCATCCGGCCCGGTCGACGGCATGATCGCGGCACCAGAATTCGCCCGCGAACGGGTAGCGGAGCTGAAGGCGATCATCCGCCGCGGCGGCGACCCCGCCGTCGAGCGGCAGCATGCGGCCCGCCAGGCGGCGCAGGCGCGCGCCAACACGCTGGACCGGCTGATCGAGATCTATGCCGGCGACTTGCCGAAGCGGCAGAAATTGCGCGGCAGCGCCGGCACGCCCTCGCCGGGTCATGTCGCCGGCGAGGTCCGGGCGCTGCGCAAGGCGATCGATGAGATGGAGGCGTCCGCCCTCACGCCCGGCGAGCTCGAGCGGGCTGCGATCCAGCGCATGTTGGGGCGGCATGGCGAGCATCCCGCCGCCGCCCGGGCGCGATTTGGCGCGCTCAACCGTTTCTGCGACTGGCTGATCGACAAGGAATTCCTGACCGCTAATCCCTGCAGCCAAGTCGCTAAGGCACGCCGGCCGCGAGCACCGTCGCCGCGCGGTACTTATCTTCGGCCAGGGCAGCTCGGCGCGCTCTGGCGCGCCGCGGCGGCGCTCGATCCGGTGCGCCGCGACTTCCTGCGCTTCCTAATGGCGATCCCCTGCCGCCGCGGCGAAGCAACAGGGCTCTGTTGGCATCATCTGGACCTCCGGGCGGCGATCTGGTCGCAGCCGGAGCGAACCACGAAAAACGACGAGCCGCATCGGTTCTATCTGCACCCGCTCGCGCTCGCGGTGTTGCACGAGCGGCGCCGGGAAGCGGGCGACAACCCCGCCGGCCTGGTATTTGTGGCGCCGCGCAGCCGCACGGCACTGACAACATGGCGCGACATGAAGGCGGACCTGGTGGCGGCGAGCGGCATCGATGGCTGGAGGTTGCATGATTTCCGGCGCAGCTTCGCCACCGCGCTGGGTGAGGATCCCAGCGAGGACAAAGTGGCGGAACCGGTGATCGACGCGGTACTGAACCACCGCCAGTCAGCCACCCGCGGCGGCGTGCTTGGCACCTATCAACGCGCGGTGCGTTGGCCCGAACAGGCGAAGGCAATGCGGCGCTGGGGCGAGATCCTGGCCACGGCGGTCGAGGGGGCGGGTGCCGGGCCTGCCAACGACAACCGGGCCGCGGCATGATCGACCCGACGCGGAACATAGCGGCGAAATGGTACGCGCCGCTGCACGATAAGAATTGGGCCTGTGGTAAGGCCGCAAAGATCATCGACGCGACGAAGTTGGGCGCGGCGCCGGCGGCGCTCGTAGCCGCCCTGCTCGGCGAGATCGCCCGCGAATATACCTGCCGGGCGGCGGCGCTGGATCAAGCCGTGATCCGGCATGCCCAACAGATCGAGACCGTCTCGCGGCGGCTGTATGAGCTCTTGTCGGATTCGAAGAGCATGCATTGTCTGCCGTCCTGGGGCGAATCGAACCACCTGATCCTCGATCCCGATGGGATCTCATGCGACTCGTCGATTGCTAACGACCTCGGGCCGCGGGCTTATCTCCGCTTCGCCAGCGCCGAGGACGTTGCCGGCACGCGCCGGCGCGCGCGTCTCTTTCTCGACCGGCTGGCGCGGCAGCGGCTCGGCGAAAGGCGGTTCACTCTGCCGCCGGCGCGCTGGCTGTTCGGTGCGGCGCTGCATATCGGGTTCGAGACGGTCTACGCCGGCCGGCTGGCGGAGATCGAGCGCGATGGGTTCGACTGGCACGCGCGGGCACGGTTCATCGGCGTCGTGGCGGATGCCTTCGGGGTTCGGCCGGGCAGCCTGGCAGCGCTCAAAAAGCATCGCGACCGCTATCTCACCGACCAGGCGGTGCTGGCCCGTGCGTGGCTCGGCGATGTCAACCCGGACCTCCCCCCTGCCGCCCGCCGACGCACGCTCGGCGATTGGCCTGGTCCGGCGATCTCCTGGATAGTCCCGCGTGAGGATCGTGGCGCTTTTGCCGCCGCGCATGACAGGCTGCGAGTGGCGATTTTTGCCAAGATGGATGCGACCTGAATTTTCCCGCTTCGTACCAGCCTGTTATCCGCCAGTTGCAAATTCTCCTGACCCTGACGATGGACAATAGACACTGCCGATTTTTCTGCATTGTCGAGCACTGTCGCGATTTTCCGCTTGCGGCGCTCACGCAGCTCTATCATGTCATCGGGGTGCGGAGGGCTGCGGATGGTAACCAGACTTGCGGAAGCAACACGTCGAATCCCGCCTGAACGCATCGAGCAGATGATCGAAAAGCTGAGTGGCGTGCCGCTGCGGGTAACGCGCCTGGACGCCTGGGAGCTTATTTTGAAGCCGCTCCTTGGCGACGCGGCTCCGAAAGTGCGAACGCTAGAGCGGACACTCCAGCATTTGCCGCGGGTCTATGTGAACGGCCGCGCGACGCACGATCCACGTGACGTCGTCGCAACCGCCATGGCGATGATCGAGACCGCGCCCGGCATCACCGGCGGCTTGCCTTCTCGTGCGAGGCGATAACGAAAACAACCGGCGCGCCTGGGAACGCGCCGGCTGCCGGAAATCGATGTCGGGGCTGGCGGCCCCGCGTCTCTATACGATTTCCGTCGGCCGGGCACAAGCGCCGAAGCAACTGGAAACCGATAAATGCTCGTATACGAAATAGCGAGGTCTGGCCACGCCAAGAGACCGCCCGGCCCGTCGCCGGTCCGAAGCCTGCGCTGCCTAGCGCCGCGAGGGCGGCGCGGCATTTCCCCTTGCCATGAGCTGATCCTTTCGCCCTTGCCGCCGTCGCCATCGTTGGGTGTGGCCTTCGTTCCCGCGAGATTCCCTGGCCGCCGTGAAATCGGCACCGCATGGGTAGGGCACGGTCCCGTTGGCGCGGTGCTGTCCGTATTCATCGGTGGCAAGCGCGGTGTCTTCGTCGCCGGGCGTCTGCCTGAGATGTTCAGTTCCAGACGGGATGAAATTAACGCTTCGCTGGCCCGGCTCGCCGCGCGTGATGTGGCGTCTTTGCGAGCTGCAGCCTGAGAAAGGGAAGAGTGATGTCGATTACCGTTCGCAAGCTAAGAACTCCCGCGCCGGAAAACGCGGTTGAGAGCTGGTCCCCCGACCCGATTCCGCCTGGCGCATTGCTGCCGACGATCACGGTCGTCTCGATCCGGGGCAATCGGGGGAGTGGATCGCGCTCCTTCACCGCGCTCTTGCAAATTCACCAGCCTGGCAAGGTCGCAGAACCCCGAGCAGTGCCGTTCTCGTTGGATGTGACGGGCCACGTGCTGCCTGAAATCCCACTACATTGGCACCAGCCGTCGGCTTGGGCCGACATGATCGCCCAAGCGATCGACGCGGCGGAGTGGCCCGCCGAGCTCGGCACGAAGCGGCTTGTATCGGCACTTATCCCGCAGCCCTCCCGCCCGTCGCCTGCGGATTGGCTGCGCAAGGCCAAAACGGCGCGCGAATTCATCGCGGAGCTGGAGAACGTGCGCGTCAACCTGCTGCGCAATCCGCGCAAAAATGTGGCGGACGATCAACGGTTCGTCAGCGACATCGACGATGTGGTTCTTGCTTGCGACGAGATGATCACTGACTGCGAGGCCAAGCACCGCGAGGCAACTCTCGCATTCAATTTTCCGGCGCGGGAAAAGATCGATGGCGACCGCGACCGCGTCAAAGAATACCGGGACGCCTTCCGCGCGCAGCGGGACAAGGTGGTGGCAGAGCTGCCAGAGCGCGAACTGATTGAGGCCGAGGCCGCCGCTGCCTGGCGCAGGAGCATGGCCGAGCTCGACGAGCGGGAAGCCGGGCAGTGGGATGTGATCGCCAGTGGGTTGCCCGTGCTTGAGAAGGTAGCGGTTGCGACCGGCGAGCTCGCCGCGATACGGGCCGAGCGACGCCGCATCGCCGCGGCCGCAATGCTGCAAGGGATAACGATCGACAACGGCGTGAGGATGCCGGCCCGCTTCCGCACCTCGGCGGCCCGCCACAATGCGCCCGGCGATTGGATCGACGGCCTCCGCGTGCCCGGCCTGGCGCCGGCGGACGCGGATCAGCCGCCTCCCTGGCTCTATCTCGCGCCTGAGCGCTGATGTCGATGCGCATGGCGACAAAACCTCGGCCGCCAGGCCCACGGCCACCTGGCGTGCCGCTGCCGCCGGTCCGGAAGCCGTGGGAGAGATAAATGCAGAACGATATCATCGCATCGGCCCGCGCGCTCACCGAGCAAGTCGAGCGAGTCACGCGGCCGTTTCGCGATGTGCTCAACTCGCCGGCTATACAGGCCGTTTGCGAGCTGCATGAGCGGCTCGCGGCTATCCGCGTCGTCATTTTAGCCTTGCCGCTCGTGCGGCTGCCGTCCATCCGGGATCCCTGATGCACGAGCGTGGGAAAGCCGATATTCGACGAATTATCTTAGGCACGGATCGAGGCCTTGTCTTGATCGCGGGCGGCCCGCCTGCCGCGCCAGCCGATCCGGGCGATCCGTCTGAGGGCTGTCCTTATACCGCGCTCGGCCACCTGGCCGGCACGTTCTATGCGCAAGACAGCCGTGGCCAGGTGCGCGAATTCTCGGCGCGCGACACGCATTCACGAGCGCATTTGATGAGCCTCTCGGGCGGTGATGCCACATGGTTCCGCGAGCAATATCCAAAGCGGGTACAGCAAGGCGAAGAATGGATAACGATTGATTTCAAGATCGCCGAGGCGGGTGCTGCCTTGCAACGTGCCTGCTTCGCTGCCGGCTTGTGGGGCGATCACATTATCCTCCGCAAGCCGGGCACGTGGCGCTGTGACGACCAGCCAGCCGTGCATTGCGGAGATGGAATATTTATGCGGGGCGCCTGGCACGACCCCGGCACGCGCGTCGGCAATCAGATCTGGGTAGCCGCGGCGCCGACGGCGCGGCCTGGCATCCCGTGCCCAGCCGCGATCTGCCGCGAGCTGCAGGACGGCCTGAAGCTGTTGTGGAACTGGCGTGAGGCCGGGGCGCCGATCGTCATCATGGGACTGATCGCCAACGGCTTGCTAGGAGTCATGCCGGAGTGGCGGACGTCGGCCTTCATCATTGGTTCGACCGGCGCCGGCAAGTCGGCTTTGCAACAAGTCTTGCGGGCCGCGCTGCCTCTCCATTTTTTTACAAACGATACGAGTAAGGCGGGCGTCGAGCAGGCGGTGGACGGCCGGGCGATGCCGATCCTGATCGATGAAGCCGCAGATCGCGCCAACCGCGGCGTCGCGCGCGAGCTGGTCGATCTCGTGTTATCGTCCGCTGGTAACGAAGGCACGCGAGGCCTGCGCGGCACCGTCGATGGCAAGGGCCGTCGGATCGAGGTTGCTGGTTCCATCATCTGTTTTTCCATCGTGCCACCGGATCTGGAACCGCAACACCTGGGCCGTTTCGTCATCGTCGAGCTCCTGCGACCCGAAGATGGCGAGGATCATCGCCTGGCGCATCTTGCGCTTGCGAAATTCGCGCGCACCAACGCCGCCGATCTTTGGGCTCGGGCGTTGACTAGTTGGGATCGATACTGTGTGGCACTGCATGCATTTCGTCGCGCGCTTATCGAGGCGAAATGTGCACCGCGCGAAGCCGACCAGGCCGGTGCGCTGCTGGCCGGCTGGTGGATCCTGACGCGCGAGGGCAATCCCGATGCCGCGTGCGTGCGCGAGGGGCTGACCGCCCTCGATCCTGAGCGGAACTCCGGCTTCATTCGCCTGGCTGCCGAGGTCGAGGCGGACGATCGGCCGCGTCGCATGCTCAATCACCTGCTTGCCAGCATGGTGATGCTGCACCGCTCGACCGATCGGGAGACGGTCGCGGATCTTCTGGCCGAGGCCTGGAGAGGCGAAGGCTGGGCCGCCAGGCTGCTACCGAATTACGGCATCCGGCCAGTGCTTGCCGATGAACGCAGTCCCCGGCCCCCTGACATGTCTGGTGATGGTACCTGGTTCGCCAACAGCAGCGGCTGTTCCGAGACACGCCATTCGATGAAGGCCGCTGGCGGCACGAGCTGCTGCGCCTCAGGACAGCCCGCCGCAGCCAGACCGTCATCAAGTTCGGCGCCGCGCCGTCGCGCGCGGTCTGGCTGGCGCGTGAGGAAATCGCAGGTGAAACCTATGAGGGAGGGCGAATGCACGAATGAAATCAATCAGGTAACGCGGTAACGCTGCGGTAACGCAATTGGTAACGCCGAAAATGGCGGAAGCTGTAGGGTGGTAACGCTGGTAACGCTGAAACCGGCTTTTCTCCCCTATACAGTTTTTTTGCATAGGGATCTCCAAAATAGCGTTACCACCGTTACCTCCGTTACCGAGGTAGAGAAATAAGGATGATTGCGGTAACGCAACCCGGTAACGCAATAGTCCGTTTACGAAACAGAGTGTTACCAGGTTGAAAGAACAGGAAAAACCGATGCCTGGGCCTGACCGAACACTTCAAGGGGCTGCGCGAGCGGATTGGCTCGCTCCGCGAGGGTGTGTTCGGCGAGCTGACCGAGCACGCCAAGGTGCTGCACGAACATGTCGAATCGCTGACCGATTCAGTCGGTGAGCTGGGCTCGGGCCTCGCCGAGCTGCTGCCGATGTTCGCCGGCCTCGGCGCTGCCGGGACGCTGGCCGGTCTGTTCGAGCTCTCGCACTCCGCTTTTGAAAGAGTGCATCCGAGCTCGAGGCCGCTGCCGCTACGGCTGGCGTGACGGCGCAGCAACTCGCCGCGCTGCGCCTGCAAGGGGAGACGGTGCACGTCACGTCCGACCAGATGACCGAAGCGCTGGCCCGGTTCGGCGCCGTTCTCGGCGGCATCTCGGCCGGCAAGAACAAGGACGCCGCGGCGCTGTTCCGCCATCTCGGGATTGCGTTGAAGGATGTCCACGGCCACGCCCGCACCGCCGGCGATGTCCTGCCGCAGCTCGCGGATGCGTTCGCCCGCACCTCCAGCATCGTGGCGCAGCAATTCATGGCGCGCACGCTGTTTGGCGGGCGCGAGGGCATGCAGCTTCTGCCGCTGCTCGATCAAGGCAGCGCCGGCCTCAAGAAATGGGCGGAGGAGTCGAAGAAGGTCGATTTCATTCCAGAGGGAGCGCAAAAAAAGCAGCTTGAAGACTACGAGGCCTCATGGATCACGCTGACCCACGCGATCAAGGGCTTCAAAGACGAGCTCGGCGCCGACTTGTCGCCGGCAATGACGAAGCTGGTCGAGCAGTTCAAAGACTGGGTTACAGCGAACCGTGATTGGACCGCCACCAAGATCACCGACGAAGTCAAGGACCTGGTGAAGGCGGTGAAGGCGATCGACTGGAACAAGGCGATCGCTGATTTCAAGGCAGCAACGGCGCCGGTGCGGGCGCTCGCCGATGCGCTGGGACCGGTGCCGACGGCGATCGGCGCCATCACGCTCGCCTTCGGCGCGCCGTTCATCGCCGCCATCACTACCGCGACGCGGGATTTCATCGCGCTGGCCGGCTGGGCGAGCAGGGCGGCCCCTGCCGTCGGCACGACGCTGGTCAACGCGTTCCGAGACGCCGGCGCGGCCATGGACATCTTCGACAAGCGGTTCAGCGCCAGCCGGATCGGCGCGGTCGTGAACCTGGTGGCGATGATCGCCGAGATGGCACAGCCGAAGACGGTCGAGCTCAACGCTAAGCAGCGTGCGCTTGTCGAGAGTTGGCACTTACCGGTAGGCACGGTGTTGAACGCTAAGCAGCGCCAACAGCTCGACAGGCTGGCGACGCCGTCGCCGACAGTGTGGCAGGACATCAAGGACAAGTTCGACACATTGTTCGGGACAAAGGCGCCCTCGCCGGCAACGCCGGCGCTGTCTGGTCCCGGCGGTGAGCGGCCATCCGAAGGCCTGTCTGGTGGCGCCGGCCCCGCGAGCCTGATCGCGCCGCGTGCGTCCCCGCCAGCGGCTTCAACGGCGCAGAGCGGCTCGGTCAACATGAAAGTTCAATTCGAGAACGCGCCACCCGGCACAAGGGTGCAGACGCAATCGAGTGGCAATGCGAACGTGTCCGAGGTCAACGTTGGCTTTGCCAACGTGCTGGCAATTGGGCTCTGATGTTGCACCTCGATTTCAAGATGGGCTTCGACCGGATGGAGCGGGCGTTGTTGCAGCTTTCCGGCGAGCTGCGCGCAAAGGTGACGCCGACTGCGTTGACACGCACCAGCGTCGCCGTGCGCAAGGACGTGATGGCAGAGATGCCGAAGGTCTTCGATAGCCCGACGCCGTTCACCGTGCACTCGGTGCGCTATGCCGCGGCGACGCTCGAAAGCCGGGCGGCGAAAGTCTATATCTCGGATGATGCAGCCAAAGGTTTGTCGCCGCGTAGTTATCTCGGGCCGGAGATCGAGGGCGGCGCCGTCGCAAGCGATCTGAGGCCGCGTTGACGCGTGGCGGCCTGATCGATCCCGACCAGTGGCTGCTGCCTGGCTCGGCGATGCGGCTCGATCGCTTCGGCAACATCGCTGGGCCGCAGATGGTGCAGCTTCTTTCTCGGGTGAAGGCGTTCGGCGAAGCCGGCTATGCGATGAATGTCACTGCGAAATCAGCTAAGCGGGCGAAGCGGCTGCGCACGGTGAAAGGCAAGTCCGGCACCACCGTCTTCATTGGCCGCACCGCGCATGATCATCGCGCGCGTGCCCTGTTCCTCAAGCTCGGCGGCCGAGAGGTCGCGCCGTTGTTGGTGTTCGTCAGCCGACGGCCGCACTATCAGGCCCGGTTTCATTTCCAGCAGCTCGCCGTCGGCTTCGCCAGGAAGCGCTTCCCGGCCGAGATGATGCGGGCATTGAAGGAAAGTATCGAACGTGCGTAGCCGCCCCTTACGCGACAGGGGGGGCCACCCACCCCCGTCACATTCCATTGCCGCCCCGGCCATGCGTCATCGAGGCGGCCGGCCGCATGGCATCGGGGCGCCTGGCCGATGCGACGCGTCGTCAGAGGGCTCCGTCCGGCCGACGCCTGGGGACGCTGGCCTTGGGCAAGGTGCGGTGCCAGGGCGCGTCACGTTGGGTCCAGTCGCCCGCCGGGTGGCTGCCTGCGGCCGTCGCTTTTTTGCGAGATCGCGGAGGCCGCCCCTTGCTCGCGGGTCCTTCCTAGACGGGGTGTGCACCGCGGGTAATTCGACCCCCGGTTGGACGCACGGTTTAGCAACGACAAATTACTGTAGAATCGCCATGCGAATCGGGCTCTGAGGTAAGGCATGCGGGTCCATAAAGGTGAGATGGCGAGGATCCTCGGCACCACGCGAAAGACGTTCGACATTTGGGTTGTGAAGTACCCCGGCTTGCCGGTGATTGAACGCGGCGGCCAGGGCGCCGAGTGGGTTTTCGAATCGGAAGAGGTGATCGAGTTCTTCCGGACGCTGAAGGAGGAACAGGCTGCCCAGCGTACCGAGCGGGACGAGCTGCTCGCGCAACTGATACTGCCGCTGCCCGCGGAACGTCGTGCGGGGCTCTCAGTCACGGAGCAACTGCAGGTCGAGCGCCTGAACGCGGCGAGGATGGCCAATGCGGAGCGTGCGCGCGAGCTGGTGCCCGCTGCGGAGGTGCGGGAAGCAGCGGAGATGGCCTTCACCATCCTGGGCCGCGTCGTCGATGACGAAATCCGGCTGATGTGTGCCCAGCATGGGATCCCGGCTCCGGTCGGCGAGGTGATCAAACGCCGCTTCGATGAAGCGAGACGTCGCGCGGTCGCGGAAATAAAAGCGACATTGTCCGGAGCGGAGCCGGAACCGCCGCCGCCGCCCTTGTTCGCGGCATGAAGGCAGAAACCACCACCTTTGTCCGTGCGTCATCGCTCTTCGCGGATGCTGCCTTGGCGCATTTGCCGCGGGAACGACTCGACGTTGCGACATGTGCGGCCGAGCACCGATGGCTGAACAATCAAGGCTCGTATGTCGGGCGTTGGCAGCACGGCCGCACCCCCTATCTCGTCGAGCCGATGGAGACCTTGACCAGCCCGGATCACCTGGCGGTGGCGGTGGTGGGGCCGGCGCGCAGCGGCAAGACCAGTGTCGCCGAGAACTGGTTCCTGCAATCCGTGATCTCCGATCCGGCAAACCTTTTGTGGTACATGCCAAGCGAGCCGGCGCTGACCAGCTACGTCAAACAAGAGATCAACCCGATGATCGAGCTGCACGACGATCTGCGGCGACGGATCGGGTCGCGGCCGGTCGATAATTCACTCGGGTTCAAGCGCTTCCGCGGCATGACGGCGCAGTTTTTGACGGTTGCGTACAACAACCTGATCGCGAAGACCGCGAGCCGGATCGTGCTCGACGAGATTGACGCCTATCCCGAAGGGCTCGGCGATGTTTATGCGCTCGCGGATCTGCGGCGGCAGACGGCAGGCGCGGAGTCGATGATCCTGGTCGTGTCACACCCCGACCGGGCACGGGGGCTGTCCGACCGGCGATGGAACGCCGGCATCATGAAGCTTTATGCACAGTCGGACCGGCGCACTTGGTGGTGGCCATGCCCGCATTGCGGCGCTTGGTCCTCGCCTTGCCCGAGCGCGGCACGGGTGATGGTGCTGGACTATCCGTCTGAGGCCTCGCTCGATGCGATCGAGGCGGAGGCCTGCCTGCGCTGCCCGAGCTGCGCCGCAGCGATCGAGGACGGCGCCCGCCAGGCGATGAACGTGGCCGGCCGCTGGATCGGCGCGGGCCAGGTTCTTGACGAAGACGGCGAGGTCACCGGCGAGCCGATCGGCCGGCCGATCGCTGGATTTTGGATTGTCGGTGTGATGTCACCCTTCATCATCGGCGGCATCGGCGCGTTGGCGCGAGCCTATGAGGGCGCGCGGCGGACTTTCGAGGAATCGGGCGAAGACGAACGGGCGCTTCGCGATGTTGTCGTTAAGCGGTTCGGTGTGCCGTACGAGGCGCCGCGCCAGGTGGGCGCGCTCGATGCCAATGTAATCGCCGATCGCGCCGAACCCGATCTGCAGCTCGGCGTCGTGCCCAATGGGGTGCGGTTCCTGACCGCGTTCGTTGACGTGCAGGTCAACCGCTTCGAGGTGCTGGTGCGCGGCTGGGGGCGTGACGGTGAGTCCTGGGCGATCGACGTGCAGCACCATCGAGCGGATCCCGCCGCCATGCGCGAGCACTGGGATGCGCTGCTCGACAGGTTGCTGGATGCAACATTCCCGCTGGCCGACGGGTCGGGCCGCGCGATGCGGCTGCGGGCCATCGGCTGCGATAGTGGCGGCGCCGCCGGCGTGACGGCGCAGGCCTATGCCGCCTGGCGCCGGGTGTTCGTCCGCAAGCGCGTGAAATTAATCGGGCGGACTGATGGACGGGAAAGTTGGAGCGTCATGCTGACCAAGGGCGTCGGCAGCATCAACGCGGCCCATCTAACGGTGACCAGACCAGATAGTGAGCGGCAGGACCGGCGGGTGCGCGCCAGCGGCACGGTGCCGCTGGCTCAGTTCAACGCCAACGCATTCAAGGATGACTTGGCGGGCCAGCTCGCGCGCCCTGAGCCGGGACCGCGCTATGTGCACTTTCCCGCCGGGCTCCGCGACGCGACGGCGCCGCACGCCTTTTTTGAGGGGCTCGTCGCCGAGGCGCGCAACCGCCGAGGCGTGTGGGACCGCGCCGGCAGCGCGCGCAATGAGCCGCTTGATCTGATGGTGGGCTGCCACGTCATCGCGCACCTGAATGGCCTGGCGCGCATCGATTGGGAGCGTCCGCCGGCGTGGGCGGCGCCGTGGAACCGGAATGCCCTGGTAGTGCCGATCGAGGCGCCACCCGCGGCGGATGCGCGACGGTCGCCGGCGGAAGCCGGTGCCTCGGTTCGCTCGGCCGACGGTGATGGCAGCGCGACGGAGCGGCCAGGCGCCGATCGTGCTGGCCGAGTCCGGCAGTTGGTGTCGAAGCTCGCGTGAACGGGTGGGAAAGAGAGGGTTGGTGGAAAATGGACCTTCAACGTGAACCGGTTTGGCGGTTGAAACGCGTGATCATACAATGGGAGTCTGACGACTATTCCGATCGTCTTGTTTCTCGGCTAGAGCTTCTAAAGGACGGGAAGCAGCCCGTCTCAGCCAAGCTGATCTGCGGCCGGACCGGTCCTGGCTCGTATGTGCTGATCACCGCGCCGCCGTTTATTCCCGGTTGTGATCAAGAGCAACGGCGCGCGGAGAGCGACTCCATTCTTCGCTTCCTCAAAAAAACCCGGCCCGATCTTCTCGCGGAGAGAGGCCGGGATGGCTCGTACCGTTTGGGGGGTGTTGTCATGGAGCGGCGCCGGCAGCCGCCAGCATCACCAGCACCAGGCCGTCCAGGACCGACGGCGCGCAAGAGCTCGGCGCGGCATCAAGCGGCAACTGATGTTCTCGAGGCCATGAAGACGTGGAAGCGGCCGCCCTATAGTTGGCGGTGAATGGCAGCGAGCGGCTGACAAATTGTTGCGAGCCCGGCAGTTTGGCGCGTATAGTCTGGCCCTGGAAAACCCCGTGGAGGGGACCAATGCCGCTGCGTTATCGCCGTACCGTGCGCCTGGTGCCGGGGTTGCGGCTGAATTTCGCAAGGCAGGGCGCATCGCTGTCGGGCGGGAGTCGCGGGTTCACGCGCAATTTCAGCCGCCGTGGAGTGCGCACGACAGTCAGTGCGCCGGGCACCGGGGTTTCCTTCAATTGGATGAGCGGATCCCGCCGGAACCGCCGCCGCGGCTCTGTGGTCGGCGGCTTGGCGCTGCTGGTGGTGGCGATCGCCGCCGCCCGAGTGCTGTTCGGAGGCTGAAGGGACCCGGCCTTCATCGCTGCGCCGGTACGCGGTAAGCTGCGGGCATCATGAGCACGATGCAGAGCGAAGTGTTCGAGGCGCTCCGGGCGATCGACATCCCTGAGGATAAGGCGCTCAAGGCCGCGGCTGCCCTTAGCCGCAGGGATGAGGACGTGGCCTCCCTCAAGCGCGACATGGCCGTGCTCAAGTGGATGGTGGGGACGCTCTATCCGCTGGTGCTGGCGATCCTCGTTAAGCTGTTCATCCACGGATGAAAGCTGCTCGGCTGGGCTAGCGGCCCCCCTCCATCTGGCTTGACTCTATGGAGTCGGAGCGCGCAACATTCCGCAGCCTCCTATGGGGAGGCGGGCCGACTTGGTGTTCCAGCACCGAAGCCGGCCCTAACCACCGGCACGAACGAACCGGGCCAATGGCTGCGACGCATATATGCGACGACGGTCCGCCGTGCCTACGGAGGACTGCACAATGCACCCTGAAATTACTGTCCGCACCCCGGGCGAGCGGCTTCTGCTGGATTTGGCCGGCACGCTGCCCGTGGCGGCCACGGCCTCGCCGACGATCGCCGCCCGGCATGGCGAGGTCCTGGCGCTCAGGAGGCGCCTACGTGCGATGGCATTCGACGCTGCGAAGGAGGCGCGGACATGAGCGCGCGGAAGCCGGCGCCGGACTTTGGGTCGGAGATCGATCGCATGCGCCGACTCGCGGCTGAGGCGGCCGATCACCTTCTGCTTGCGGATGGACCAGTACACCCGGACGCCGGGCTGCTCGACGCGTGCGCCGAGGCTCTTTCACTTTTGCGCCGTGGCGAAGACATTTATAGGGCCAGGCCGGTCTTCAAGTGCCGCGGAAGGGCCTGGACAGATGAGGATAGACGCCTCGATGGCGAGATGATGGTTGAATATTACCGCTGCATCGGGCAGGCGTCGAGTAAGCTCAGGGCCGTGACAAAGCTGAATGCCGCCAGCCCGGCGGGGATCTATGCCAAGGCCGCTTGCGTGCGAGCTTCGCGGACTGGTGCGCGACTGCTGGCTATGTCGCTCGCCAGGGACCTGCTCGAGAACCCGGTGCTCCGCCGGTCGTTGTGGCCGGCCGGGGGCAGCAGGTGAGTGCGCCTCACGGCAAGCCGGACACGACCGCAGCCATCGGACCGGCCCGTCGCTCAACCAAAGGCGGCGGTCACTCACCGTTATCGCAAACTGCCGCCATCGCCAGGAAGAAAATGCTGCTGACGTCCCTAGAACAGGCCGAGAGTGCATTTCGCTGGATCGGTGGCCAGTGGGAGGAGGTGCCATTGCCAGTTCGCTATCGCGCCCTGCTTTGCGCTTGTGAGGCAGAGCGAGCGCTGGTGACCTCGGGGTATCGGGGACATGAGGAGCCGCTGATCGGTGTCACCGGACAGTCTGCCCGGTGCTTCCAGTATGCGCTCCGTCTCCGTCGCTTGACCGGGGGGGAAATACTGACGTTCCTGGAACGGGCCGAGCGTTGCCTGCGCCGGATCGGCGGGTTGGATGAGGTTCAGCCGCCGATTCGCTATCGCGCCCTGCTTTGCGCTCGGGAAGCTGAACAAACGCTGCTGACGCGGGGCTATCCCGGCTATTCGGCGGCGCGCAAGCCAGACAGACCGCCTCGCCGTTCAGCCGTCATCCTGTTCGGACCGGCTGCGGGGGCACCTGGCTGAGGTTTCCCCTCCGTCCTGCGCTAACCCGAAGGTGAAATGGGCCGCGCCGCTGAGGGCGGCCCATTTTTGTTACCGGCTTCAGCCGTGCACGGTCATAGCCCGGTCAACGCGCGGAACTTGGAACGATAACGGTCCGTATTTTTGGACTAAGTCATTGATTAGACTGGTGAGCCCGGTGGGACTCGAACCCACGGCCCCAAGATTAAAAGTCTCGTGCTCTACCACCTGAGCTACGGGCTCACACCCAGCGGTGCCGACGCCTTCTGCACACCACCCCGACTGATGTCCAGCCCCCCGGGCCGCACTCCCCGGACGGCTTGCCACCCGCCCAGGTTCATGCTTTGGCCCCCTGGACCCCGACGAGACACCGCCATGACGCACTATCCTGCCGATACGGCCATCGACCTGCTGTCCCGCGGCGCGAACGGCGACAGAGCGATCGGCGCCCCCGGCCGCCCCTGGCTCACGCATGCCGGCCTCCGCGACCAGGTGCGGCGCACGATCACCGCCCTCAACCGCATGGGGATCGGCCGCAACGATCGGGTCGCGATCGTGCTGCCCAACGGGCCCCAGATGGCAGCGGCCTTCGTCGCAATCGCCGCCGGCGCCACCACCGCGCCCCTCAACCCTGCCTACAAGACCGAAGAATTCGAGTTCTACCTGTCCGACCTCAACGCCCGCGCGCTGCTGATCCTGCAAGGCATGGAAAGCCCGTCGCGCGCCGTGGCCGCTGCCCGCGACATCCCCATTATCGAGCTGATCCCCAGCCCTGACGGGCCGGCCGGCAGCTTCACCCTGCAACCGCCGCCGTCTCTGTCGGGCAGCCCCAGGCACGGCGGCCCCGCGGCCGCACAGGACGTGGCGCTGGTGCTGCACACCTCCGGCACAACTTCACGGCCGAAGATCGTGCCCCTGCGCCACATCAACATCACTGCCTCGGCGTATCACATCGGCGAGACGCTGGCGCTGGCGCCGGACGACGTCTGCCTGAACATCATGCCGTTGTTCCACATCCACGGGCTGATCGCGGCGACACTCTCCAGCCTCGCCGCCGGCGCCGCGGTTTACTGTACGCCCGGCTTCAACGCTTTCCGCTTCTTCGCCTGGTTCGCCGAGGCGCGGCCGTCCTGGTACACCGCCGTCCCCACCATGCATCAGGCGATCCTCAACCTCGCCAAACGCAACGAGGCGACGATCAACGCGGGCCGGCTGCGTTTCATCCGCTCGTCCTCGTCCTCGCTGCCGCCGCAGGTGATGGAAATGCTCGAGCAGACCTTCGGCGTGCCGGTGATCGAGTCCTACGGCATGACCGAAGCCGCTCATCAGATGGCATCGAACCCGCTGCCGCCCAGCAAGCGCTACCCCGGTTCTGTCGGCATCCCCGCCGGGCCCGAGATCGCGATCATGGACCTCGACGGCAACCTGCTCCCGCCCGGCGAGCTGGGCGAGGTGGTGATCCGCGGCCGCAACGTGACCCACGGCTACGAGAACAATCCCGAAGCCAACGCAGCGGCGTTCACCAACGGCTGGTTCCGTACCGGCGATCAGGGCTTCCTTGATGACGACAGCTATCTGCGCCTCACCGGGCGTCTCAAGGAGCTGATCAACCGCGGCGGCGAGAAGATCAGCCCGATCGAGATTGATGTCGTGCTGATGGACCACCCGGCGGTGGCGCAGTGCCTGACCTTCGCCATGCCGCATGAGAGCCTCGGCGAGGAAGTGGCCGCCGCGATCGTGCTGTGCGAAGGAGTAACCTGCACCGAATACGAGCTGCGCGATTTCGTCGGCGCCCGTCTCGCTTCGTTCAAGGTGCCCCGGAAGATCGTGTTCCTCGAAGAGATCCCGAAAGGCGCCACCGGTAAGCTGCAACGCATCGGCCTCGCCGGGAAGCTCGGCATCACCGCGTGAAGGTCGGGGTCTTCGGCGCCGGCGCGATCGGCGGCCTGCTGGCGGCCAGGCTGGCGGCCGCCGGCGTCGATGTCACCGTGGTTGCCCGTGGGCCGCACCTCGCGGCAATGCAGGCGAACGGCCTGCGGCTGGTCAGCGGCGGCGAGGCGATCAGCACGCATCCGCGCTGCCTCGCCGATGCCGGCGACGCGGCTGAGCAGGACTACGTGGTCGTCACCCTGAAAGCGCACTCGTTGCCCGCAGCCGCGCCGCAGATCGCGCGAATGATGGGGCCGGGCAGCACGCTGGTCACCGGCATCAACGGCGTGCCGTATTGGTATTTCTACGGGCTCGACTCGCCGTTCCGCGACCGCCGCGTGCAAAGCGTCGATCCCGGCGGCAAGCTGTGGGACATTCTGCCGCCGTCGCAGGCAATCGGCTGCGTGATCTATCCGGCGGCGGAAGTCATCGAACCCGGCGTGATCGAACACACCTATGGCGATCGCTTCAGCCTGGGAGAACCCGACGGCTCGCGCAGCCCGCGCATCGAAGCGCTGTCGAAGCTGCTGATCGGCGCTGGGCTGAAGGCGCCGATCCGCCCGCGCATCCGCGACGAGATCTGGGTGAAACTATGGGGTAATCTCGCTTTCAATCCAATCTCCGCACTCACCCTCGCGACACTCGATCGCGTGGCCGGCGAGCCGGAGCTGCGCGCGTTGTGCCGCACCATGATGCTGGAAGCCAAACCCGTCGCCGAGGCACTGGGCACACGCTTCGCCATCGATGTGGACAAGCGCATCGATGGCGCTGCCGAAGTGGGCGAGCACAAAACGTCTATGCTGCAGGACCTGGAGCGAGGCCGGCCGATGGAGATCGACGCGCTGCTCGGCGCAGTGGTCGAACTGGGCGAGGTCGTCGGGCAGCAGATGCCGACCTGCCGGGCCGTGCTGGCGCTGGTGCGCGAGCGCGCACGCCAGGGCGGGTGTTATTGAGCTGAATCCATTGCATCGCGGATGCTCGAGTGGCCGGTGGTCGCGTCAGGCGCGAGATCAGGCTCGATCGTGGGGTGATCGGCTTGCAATCGACACAGAGGCCGCCGAGAGGAAACAGAGATCATCGAGATTACTGTAAGTTCCGATGCGACGAATCGCAGCCCCAACGCTTTTCTGATGGGTTTCGTTGCCTTATCCGTTGGCTCGAATAACGTCTCTCGGCGTTCTCGGTATCCTCGTCGCCCTCTGTGTCGAATCCCACCTAGAATAAACTCAAACCGGCGAAAGTACGCGTAAGCCCCTCGGCCAGCGGGATGGGCTCGATCCCCAGCACTTCCCGCATCTCGGTTATATTGAACGCCTTGTCCTCAAGCAGGCGGCGCACCTCCTGCGGCGAGACATCCGGCAGACCACGAATCCGCCGCGACAAAGGCGCCAGCGCGACCAGCAGCCGCCCGGGAACGGACACAACCAGCGGCCGCCGCACCCCTGCCGCGGCAGCCACCGCATACACAAATGTTGCATACGAAATCTTCTCGGGTCCGGCTATCACCATCGATTTCGGCCCGAACCAGTCGCGATCCAGCGCCGCCCGGATCGACCGGACAACATCGTCCTGATGGATCGGCTGCACCACCGATCGCCCGCCGCCGGGGAGCGGCACAATCGGCAACCGCCGCAGCAAAGCAGCAAGCCGCTGCACGTTGTCCTCGCCGGCCGCGCCGTAGATCATCGTCGGATGCAGCATCACGCCTGAGCGCCCGGACGCCAGGAACGCGCTCTCGGCCGCCATCACCCCGGTACCGTGCGCATCCGGCCACCGCGTGAACTTCCGGGTGCTGCCCAGGAACACGAACCGCGCGTCGGGCGGCGAGGCAGCCAGGACCGCGCCGGCAAAGCTAGCATGCGCGCAGCACACGATCCGGCGCGCGCCCCGCAGCGCCGCGCGCAGCGCAGCAGCATCGTCGATATCCGCCACCAGCGGCGACGCACCGAGCCCAAGCGCCAACCATTTCCCCGCATCGCGCACGACGGGCACGAAGCTGACGCGTTCGGCGCTCAGGCTGCGGCACAGCGCGGCACCCGAGCGGCCGGCGGCGCCGATGACATGAATCGGGGAGAAATCCACGTCCCGGCTCATATCAGACCCCGACACTTGGATTCAGCCTGTGCGAGTCCTACAGATCGGGCATCCCGATGGAGTACCCGACAATGGAAGCCGGCCGCTTCCCCGCCACGCGCCTCCGTCGCCTCCGGCAATCCCCGGCGCTGCGCGACCTGGTACGCGAAACCGTCCTGACGCCCAACGACCTGATCCAGCCGATCTTCGTCGAGGAAGGCATCGACGAGCCGTTGCCGATAGCCAGCATGCCGGGCGTGGACCGCATCCCCGAACGCTGGCTGGAGCGCGAGATCGAGCAGTTGGCGAACGATGGTGTGAAATCCGTCGTGCTGTTCGGCGTCTCGCACCACAAGGACAGGGCGGGCAGCGACGCCTGGCGCCCGGACGGGCTTGTCGCCCGGATGGTCCGCCACGCCAAGCGCGCCGCGCCGGAACTGGTGGTGATCCCTGACCTCTGCTTCTGCGAATACACCGACCACGGACATTGCGGCGTGATCGAGGGCGGCACCGTGCTGAACGACGCGACGCTGGAGAACCTCGGACGCCAGGCAGTGACAGCGGTCGAGGCCGGCGCCGATATGGTGGCGCCCTCCGGCATGATGGACGGACAGGTGACGGCGATCCGCCATGCCCTCGATGCCGCGGGGCATCAGGATGCGCCAATCATGGCGTATTCGTCGAAATTCGCCTCCGCTTTCTACGGCCCGTTCCGTGCCGCGGCGGGCTGCGAGCTGAAGGGCGACCGCAAGACCTATCAGTCGGACCCCATGAACGGCCGCGAGGCACTGCGCGAGTCGCTGCTGGATGCGGAAGAAGGTGCCGACATCCTGATGGTAAAGCCGGGCCTGCCATACCTCGACGTGCTGGCCCGCCTGCGCGACCGGACGCTGCTGCCGATCGCCGTCTATCAGGTGAGCGGGGAATACGCGATGATCCGCTTCGCCGCAGCGGCGGGAGCGATCGATGAAGCCCTGGTGGTGCGCGAGACACTCGGTGCGTTCAAGCGCGCAGGCGCCGACCTCATTCTTTCCTATTTCGCCCGCGCGGTGATCTCCGAGGGGATCTGACCTGCGTGCCGGTGCCGGTCCGTTGGATGATCATCTTGCCGCAAAGGTCGGCCTGCGACACCTCGAACGGCGAGTTGCCGAAGTCGAACCCAGGCGGTGCACGACCGGGCATTTCACCCATACTGACCTGCTCGACGCCGCGTTGGCGGAGCGACAGGGCCTCTTCGACGGAGCCGACCATCACGATCCCAGCGGCACCGTTCGTCAATGCGGCCGCCGCGGTCGCAAATGCGCGGAACACGTCGATAATGGCGACCGAGCCGGTCGCGCGCTCGACGCCCTCCAGTAGGCTGTCGATGCGGATCTCCACGATGAATCCCTGCCCCAGCAGCGGACCAACCCTTCGTGATCTTCGCGGCCTTCGCGGCCTTCGTGTCGAATTGCCCTATCCGCCCGCACCGCTCGCGCCAATTTCTGCCGGCCATCCTGCCGACGCAACACGACTACCGCACAGCCGCATTCATTGCGAGTTTCCCGGCAAAACTCATTGACGCCCCGCCCCGACCCCGGCAGACAAGCACAGTTTCGCCGCCGAGGGGGGACTCGGGCATGCGACTGGCTGTCCTGCTGCTGCTCAGCCTCCTGGCGGGGACTGCTTACGCCCAGCAAGCCCCGACCTATGTCGTCTATTTCCAGGAATGGTCGGCCGCGCTCGACACTTCCGCGCAGGCAGTGATCACCGACGCCGCCGGTTGGGCCAAGGTACATCCCGACACGACCGTACAGGTGGTCGGCTCTGCCGATCCCACAGGCAGCCGAGCAGCTAACATCCTGCTTTCCGAGCTACGCGCGCAAGTGGTCGTGGATCAGCTCACCCAGGATGGGGTGGATGCGCGACGAATCGCCCAGACTGGCCAGGGCTCGGTCCAATTCGCGCTGACCTCGCAGGAGAGCCGGCGGGTCGCGATAACCTTCGGTACACACTGATTCGCCACACACTGACCCGATGAACGATTTCGCCGTGCTGCCGGATCCGACCCGGCACGCAGACCCTGCCGGGGTCTTGCGGCGTGTCTTTGGCTTCCCCGGATTTCGCGGGCAACAGGAAGCCGTCGTCCGTCATGTGTTGGCCGGCGGCGACGCGCTAGTACTCATGCCGACCGGCGGCGGCAAGAGCGTCTGCTACCAGGTGCCGGCGTTGTGCCGGCCGGGCACCGCGGTCGTGGTCTCGCCGCTCATCGCGTTGATGGACGATCAGGTCGCCGCGCTGCGCCAGGTCGGCGTCGCTGCCGCGGCGTTGCACTCCGAGCTCGATCCCGCCGAAGCGCGCAGCGCTACCCGCGAACTGATCGAGGGCGGGTTGGACCTGCTCTACGTGTCGCCGGAACGGCTGCTGGGGAACGGGATGCTGGACCGCTTGGCACGCCTTCGCCTGGCGCTGATCGCGATCGATGAGGCGCACTGCGTCTCGCAATGGGGCCACGAGTTCCGTCCCGAGTATCGCGGTCTCGCCTGTCTGCCGGAGCGGTTCCCAGGCGTGCCGCGGCTGGCGCTGACCGCCACGGCCGATCCGCGTACGCGTGCCGATATTTTGTCCGCGCTGCGCATGGAGACGGCTGAGCTGTTCGTCGCCAGCTTCCACCGGCCGAACCTCTATTTGGCGGCCGAGCCGAAGCTTAGCGAGACTGGCCAGCTTCTGGAGTTCCTGTCCCGCCATCGCGGTGAGTGCGGCATTGTCTATTGCGGCTCGCGGGCCAAGACCGAGCGGACGGCGGCGCGCCTATGCGACAAGGGTTGGCCGGCGGTGGCGTTCCATGCCGGCCTCGATCCGGAACACAAGCGGGCCGCCCTGGCGCGGTTCCGCTCCGGAGAACCATTGGTGGTCGTGGCGACGATCGCCTTTGGCATGGGCATCGACCGCCCGGATGTGCGCTTCGTCGTGCACTTGGATATGCCGGACAACCCCGAAGCCTGGTACCAGCAGATCGGGCGCTCCGGCCGCGACGGCGATCCGGCCGAGATGCTGCTGCTGTACGGCGGCGAGGACGTCGCCCGAGCGCGCCACTGGCTGGCGCAATCAACTGCGCCCGAGGCGCAGAAGCGGGTGATGCACACAAGGCTCGAGGCGATCGTGGCGTTGACTGAGACGGTCGATTGCCGCACCCGCGCCCTGCTGTCCTGTTTCGCCGAGGACTTGCCCACGCCCTGTGGGCATTGCGACAACTGCACCGCCCCGCCGAGCACAGCAGACGGCACGGTGGAGGCTCAGAAGGTGCTGTCGGCCGTGTACCGCACCGGCCAGGTGTTCGGCGCCCTGTACGTCATCGCGGTGCTGCGCGGCGAGCCGACCGAGGCGGTGCTGCGCCATCGGCACGACAAGCTGCCGACCTTCGGCGTTGGCGCGGCGCGTCCGGCCCTGTTCTGGCGTGGCCTGGTCCGGCAGCTCATCGCCCTCGGCGCGCTGGATGTGGACACCGGGGGGCATGGCGGGCTGTTCCTGGTCGAGGAGAAGGCGCGGCCAATTCTGCGCGGCGAAACCAAGGTGTTGGTGCGCGAAGATGTTGCCGCGCCTCGCCGGCCGCCGCGTCCGCCCCGCATGGTTGTCGGTGTCGAGCCGGAGCGCGCCCCACTTCCGCCTTCCAGCCGGTTCGAAGCGCTGCGTGAATGGCGCACCGCCGAGGCAAAGGCACAGCACGTGCCGCCTTACGTGATCTTCCACGACAGCGTGCTGCGGGAGATCGCGGCGGTCCGGCCCGCTTCACTCGATGAGCTCGGCCAGATCAAGGGCGTCGGCGCATCGAAGTTGCTGCGCTACGGCACCGACGTGCTGGGCGTGCTCGGCCGAGGGTGAGTCGTCGGCGGCTTGATATTGCAGCCTGATGTAACTAAACCAAAGCGGTCGCGGTCCCCCGCCGAGATGGGCTGGCGCGACAGCACATAAAGCACGTGAGCCTCATCCGGTCGGACCTGGAACGGAACGGTCTGCTGCGTGGCCGAAAAGCCCGCCGCGCGGACCCGGTCGACAAAGCTCGGGTCTTCAAAGCCTGCCCATAACAAGAGGTGCCCCGAGGGAGCGAGGCTGTCTCGACAGCGAGCCAGGCCGTGCTCGCCGTAAAGCATGGCGTTGCCCGGGTTCGAGAGCGCTTGGGGGCCATTATCAACGTCGAGCACGATCACATTCCACCGCCGGTCCACGCCAAGATGATCGGCAACATCGCTCTCGACCAGGTGCAGGCCAGGCGACCGGGTTGCCATCAGACGCGGGCTTATGCGGGTGTCGAACCAGCGCAACACGGCGCCGGACCGCTCCGCCACGGTAACCCTCGCTTCGATGAGCCCGATCACTTGGTTCAAAGTCTCCAGAAGGCTAGCCAGCGTGTATCCAAGGCCGAGGCCGCCCACGAGGATCTCAGGACGCGGCCCGCCCGCAAGAAGGCCGGCGAGACGACCGAGTTGATCCTCCGACGCGTGATACTCGCCGTTCATCAGCTCCCAGCCGTTGGCGCGTATCATGTACAAGCCGTTCCGCTCATAGAGATCGAGCTGGTTGCCGTCCGACGAATCGGAATCGATATGGGTCCACATGCCACTTCATCCCCACGGCAGGAGGGGCATGAATCACCTCGTCTCAGGGTGATGCAGTGCGGCCCGTGGGCGCGTTACCGTTCGCCGGCCTCTCTTGAATATAGCCAACGGCTGGCAGATCTCGGCAACGGCCTGCTCCGGCGAGGCCGCATCGATCACCACAATATCCGCCGGATGGCCAATGTCGATGCCATAATCGGCCAGATTCATCAGCCGAGCCGATCGTTCGGTCAGCATAGCGAAACACTCGCGCAGCCGCGCGCCGTGGCTGATCTGACAGATATTGGCCTGCAGATTGGCCATGCGCAGCAGCGAACAGTCGCCGAACGGTGTGAACGGGTTCAGCACGTTATTGGTCGAGATCGAGCAATTCACGCCGTGCTCGACCAGCACGTTCATATCGGCGACGCCGCGGTGGACATTGTGGTCCTGGTCCCGCCCACCCATGAACAGGTCGGTTGCCGGCAGCACCGTGACTGCCACGCCGGCGTCCGCCAAACGCCGCGCCAGCGCCTGCATCGCCGGCGGCGGTAGTGCCGCATACTTGCTGCCATGGCCGATCGCGACGCGACCGCCAAGGCCATATTGTTCCGTCAGCTCGCAGACAAGGTGGATATCCATCGCCTCTGCCGAGCTGCCCGAGTCGAGATGCATGTCGATATCGACATCGAATTCGCGCGCCAGGGCAAAAATGCGCCGGATCTGGCCGGCATGGTCAGGATCGTAGTTGGGTGCCGCCCCGATAACCTTCGCACCTCTTTTCAGCGCTTCGACCAACTGCGCATCGGCGCGAGGATTGTTGGTCAGCCCCTCCTGCGGGAACACGCAGACCTCGATGTCGATGGCCCAGGCATAGTCACGGCGCAGTGACTCGATCGCCTCGAAGCTGCGTAGTTCCACTCCCGCGTCCAGCTCCAGATGTGTGCGCATGCGCGTCGTGCCATGCGTGAGGCACTTCTCCAGCGTCCGGGCTGCGCGTCGGTACACGTCCTCGACGGTGAAGCTGTGCTTCACGGCCGCAACGCGCGGCACCGCGTTGGCCTGGCGACCAGTCTCAGGCTCGCATCGATCGATTATGGCCGATTTGTCGAGATGGATGTGAGTCTCGACGAAGCCCCCGCACACGAGACAACCCTCGGCGTCGTATTCTTTGGCAACCGCGCTCAGTTGCGGTTCGATCGCGACGATCCGTCCGCCGGCAACGCCGATATCGGTCGGCGTCGCGTGCGGCGTGCCAACCAGCCGTGCATTGCGGACAATAAGGTCCATTCCCACCGTTCCCCCAGCCTGCATTTCACGGGTCCTGGAACATGGGATCAATCGGCACCTGAAGTGCAAAGGCCAGCTTGTTCGTCTCGTTGGCCATGCCGATGATCGCCAGGACCTCGCCCCACATCTCCTGTGTCATACCGGCTTTACGGGCCGCCGCCCCATGAGAGGCGATGCAGTAGCCACAACCGTTCGTCACGCTTACAGCCAGATAGAGCATCTCCTTTGTCACCGGATCGAGGGTGCCGGGTCCCATGACCTCTTTGAGGCTCTCCCAGGTCCGCTTGAGAGTGGGCGGATGGACCGCCAGCGCCTTCCAGAAGTTATTCACATCAGGGACGCCGCGTACGTGCTTGATGTCGTCGTACACCGCCCGAACCTCATTGCATGCATCCTCATAGTTCACCAAATTCGCCATATCCTGCCTCGCTGCTCTTTGCGACGAGAGATCGCGTTCCCCCACCCAACCTGAAAATAGACGAGTGCCAGAAGCCGTCTATGGTCAAAGCCGCTGGGTCACCGCGGCCCGAAAACCCAACAGCCGATACACTGTGAGAAACGCAACCAGAGGGACCAGCATATACGTTCCGAATAACCATGTTGCCGACAGTGCCGCACCTGCCGGGCCGCCGGGCACGGTCATTCCCGCCAGGTTCGTCACCATTCCGCCCAACGCCGTCCCGAACGCGTTCGCAACCATAATCACCACTGTGATCGAAGTCGCCGCCAGGTCCCTCTCGCGCTCGGGTGCGAAGGCGAAAACGTTGGCACATAGATGTGGCCAGGCGATACCGATGCCCAGACCCTGTCCGAACAGACACGCTCCGATCATCCAGAGCTGAGCGTCGCCAAGAATGCCCGACTGCGGCAGCAACAGGAACAGTCCGGCGAGCGCCGCCGCCAGCAGCAGCGGGCCGGCCATGAGCAGGGCACGCACGCGGCTTATGCCCTGGCTGGAGCCGCCAACCGCACCGGTGCTCCAGCCCGCGGACATCAGCGCAGAGAGATAGCCTGCGTGCAGCGGCGTCACGCCATGCAACGTCTGCAGGAAATAGGGAACGAAGATCTCGGTGGTAACGCCAATGATCAGCAGGACCATCGTCGTGTAAGCCGCTCCCAGCGCGGCCTCGGGATTGCAGGCGCCATGCGGCAGCAAACGCGAGGCGCCCGCTTCCAGCCGCAGGAACAGCCCCAGACCCGCCAACGCCGCCGTCAACCCCATCGCGTTGGCGCTGGCTTGTGGAACGGTGCTGGCAACGGACACCGCCAACACGCTCCCGGCCAAGACACAAAGATTCAGCACTGCGAGAGGTGTCCGCGGCGGGTCCGGACGCGGGAGGTCGCGCGGCAGCGACCGTTCCACGAGCAGCAACAGGAACGGCACGAGTGCGAACACTAACCAGAACGCCGCTCGCCACGCATCGTACTGAGCGAATACGCCGCCGATAGCCGGTCCCGCCAAGGTGGCCACGCCCCAGGCCGCGGAAGTCAGCGACAATGCCCGCGACCACAGCGCCTCGTTGAACAGCGTGCGCACCATGCTGAACGACAATGCCGACAGTGTGCCGGCGCCGAGCCCCTGGATCAGCCGGCCGATAAGCAGCACCGGCATGGACGGCGCCAAGGCACAGATCAGCGTGCCCAGGGCGAAAAGCGGAAGGGCGATGCGGTAGCTACCGCGTGCGCCCGTCCGCGCAAGCATTCGCGCGCACAGCGCTCCGCTGAGGAGCGAGGCGAGGACATAAAGCGTCGTGCTCCACGCGAAGAACCGCAGCCCTCCGATATCACGCACCACCGAAGGAAGGATGGTGACCACGATGAAAGTGCTGACCGCGTGGATGATCATACCGCCGCCGACAACGGCGCTGCGTGCGGCGTTGCCACCGCGCATCAGTTCCAGCCATCCACCCTGGCGCATTCTTCCTCCCGACTCGCGCCCGGACAGAATGGCGCAATCGGCGCGATGAGAACCAGCCCGTCCCCAAAGTGCAGCTTGACGCGGCGGCGCCGGAGGGCGATCCCGGAACAGGTGCCACAGCGCGCGCGGGGTGGCCGGCAGACCGCCGGCCATGACGTCGGTGTGATAAGGAGACGGCTATGGAATACGGCCTGTTCATGATGCCGCTGCACGATCCGCGGCGCGATTACACCGGGATCCTCGAGGAGGACCGCGAGGCTATATTGCTGGCCGAAAAGCTCGGATTCTCAGAGGCGTGGGTTGGCGAGCACTATTCCGCAAGGACCGAGCCGATTCCCGACCCGTTGCAGTTCATGGCAACTCTGGTTCCCCAGACCAGGTCGATCAAATTCGCGACAGGCGTCATCAACATCCCACAGCACAATCCGGCTATGATCGCCGGCAATGTCGCGCAGTTCGATCATCTTTGTCGGGGCCGCTACATTATGGGCGTGGGACCCGGCGGACTCGGCTCGGACTTCGAGCTATTCAAGGTGTTCGACAAGAATCGCTCCGAGATGATGCTCGAGGCAATCGATATCGTGCACAAGATCTGGGCCTCCGATCCGCCCTATCACATCTCCGGCCAGTACTGGGACGTGACGATTGATGCACAATGCCAACTGCAGCTTGGCGTCGGGCCTATGTTGAAGCCGTATCAGAAGCCCTATCCGCCGCTGGCGGTGTCGGCAATGAGTCCCAACTCGACCACCGCGCGCACGGCCGGCGAAAAAGGCTGGGGCCTGGTGTCCGCCAATTTCATGCCGATCAGGCACGCTGCCACGCATTGGAACCAGTATTGTATCGGCGCCCAGCAGCACGGCCGCCGACCGGACCGTGCGATGTGGCGGGTCGCGAGGTCCATCCTGGTCACCGAGACCGATCAGGAGGCGCGGGACTATCTGGCTGACGATCAGTGCAGTTACGGCTGGTATTACCGCTATCTACGCAGCAACCTGGCCACGTACAACCTGCTGAAGATCTTCAAGCCGTCCGAGGACATCCCCGACGAGGCCGTCACTTATCCAAGGTGCGTCGAATGGATGATCATGCATGGCAAGCCGGCGACGGTCCTCAACCAGCTCGTCGCCATGGTCGACGAAATCGGTTGGTTCGGCACTCTGCTGCTGACGCACAAGGATTGGAACGACAATCCCGAGTTTCACCGCCGCTCGATGCGATTGTTCGCCGAACAGGTCATGCCGCGCTTTCAGAAACACATGGCGGGTCTGAAAGTGGCCGTATAGCCTAAGGCGCTATGCACCCAGGCGTCGGCGCGCCAGCGCTGCGCCCTGACCCAGCGCAACCAGCTTCGCCGCCGCGACGTCTCGCGACATCGGCGCCATGCCGCAGTTCGTGCAGGGGAACAGACGCTCCGGCGGGGCAAACTCCAGCGCGTCCTCGATCACCTCGGCAACCTGTTCGGGGGTCTCGACGGTATCCGTCGCGACATCGATCGCGCCGACCAACACGTCCTTGCCGGCCAGCAACCCAAGCAGACGCAACGGCACATGAGAGTTGCGGCATTCCAGCGACACCTGCTGAATCCGGCTGGCGGCAAGCACGGGAAAGATCTGCTCGTACTGCCGCCACTCGGCACCGAGCGAATTTTTCCAGTCGATGTTGGCCTGAATGCCGTAGCCGTAGCAGATATGCACCGCGGTCGTGCACCGCAGGTCCGCCGCCGCGCGTTCCAACGCGCCGATACCCCATGTTGCGACCTCGTCCATATAAACGTTGAAGGCCGGCTCATCGAACTGGATGACATCGACACCGTCCTGTTCCAGCCCGCGCGCTTCCTGATTAAGCAGATCGGCAAAGGCGGCTGCCAGTGATACCTTGTCGCCGTAGTGCTCATCCGCGATGGTATCGACGATCGTCATCGGCCCCGGCAGAGTGAATTTCAGCTTGCGTGTCGTGTGAGAGCGAGCCAGCCGCGCTTCGGTGGCATGGACGCGTCCCTTGAGCCGCAGCGCCCCTGTAACTGTCGGCACCATCGCCTTGTAGCGATTGTTACGGATACCCATCTCGACTTTACGGGCGAAGTCGATACCCTCGATCCGCTCCAGGAAGCCGTGCACGAAGTGCTGACGCGACTGTTCACCATCGGTCACGATGTCGATGCCGGCGTCTTCTTGCAGCTTCAGCCACAGCAGCGTGGCGTCGCGCTTGGCTGCTTCCAGAACGGCGCCCTCGGATTTCCACGGCGCCCAAAGCTTGTTGGGCTCAGCCAGCCAATCCGGCTTCGGAAGACTCCCGGCGATCGTTGTTTGCAGCATCCCGTTCCCCTGTCCCCTCGCCACACATGCCCTTGGAGTATGGACGATATTGTGGCGTGCGGCCACGATGGGCGGATAAAGGGGGATGACGAGTGACACTTGCGCAGCACGGAGCAATCGTCATCGGGGCCGGCGTGGCTGGCCTGTCGACCGCACTCTATCTGCAACGCGCCGGCCTCTCGGTCGCCGTGATTGATCCGCTGCCGCCGGCCGGCGGAGCGTCGTTCGGCAATGCCGGCCTGCTGAGTCCCGATACCGCGGTGCCCATCGCGCTGCCCGGCATGCTGCGCAAAGTGCCGGGCTGGCTGGCCGATCCGCTCGGCCCGCTATCGATCCGGCCGCGCTACTTTCCGCGCGCTCTGCCATGGCTGATGCGCTGGATCGGGTCGGGACGGATGCACCGCGTGATGGCGATCTCCGACGCCATGCGTGCGCTGCATCGCGACACCCTCGACTGCTGGAAGGAACTGCTGGGACCCAGCTTGTACGGCAGTCTGATCCGCCCATCCGGCCAGGTCCAGGTATGGGAGCAAGAAGCCGAAAGCGCCAGCGAGCAGCTCGAACGCCGGCTACGCGAGCGCCACGGCATCCGAGCCGATCCGCTGACAGCCGACGACCTGCGCCAGATGTTCCCCGGCATCGCGCGGGAGGTGACGCGCGGGCTGTTGGTACCTGGCAATGGCTACACCGTCAGTCCGCGGCGCAGCGTGCACACGCTGGGAGAGTTGTTCTGCCAGGAAGGTGGTGTGCTGCTCAACGAGCGTGCGATGAAGCTGATACCGCGCGCCGAAGGCGGCTGGATGGTGATGACCAACGTTGCCAATCGTTCGTCCGGGCAGGTCGTGGTCGCCGCCGGCGCCTGGTCACGGCAGTTGCTCGACCCGCTTGGCATCAAAGTCCCATTGGAAACCGAGCGCGGCTACCACGCCATGCTGTTCGAACCCGAAGTTTCACTATCGCTGCCGATCAGCAACAAGACCC
>Ga0335075_10000420_pt1 | contig 76813 bp, 82 predicted proteins | sample Lox_Sample_24_FD_206723 | JGI IMG/M metagenome (GOLD analysis project Ga0335075, IMG submission 206723) | Soil microbial communities from Loxahatchee National Wildlife Refuge, Florida, United States - Lox_Sample_2.4 | ecosystem: Environmental > Terrestrial > Soil > Wetlands | place: USA... | reverse complement strand
GACCGTGACGGCCCTCTAACTACCGACCCGACCGCGCGCCGGACTACCGGTGCGCGTTGATCGAGTCGCGCAGCTCCTGCGCCGCGGCCCGCGCCGCGTCGGCGAAATCCGGCCCGGAGCTCGCGTACAGGATCGCGCGCGACGAACTGATCACGAGCCCGGTGCCCGCCGCCGTCTTGCCCGCCGCCATCACCTTCGCCACGTCGCCACCCTGCGCGCCGACGCCCGGCACGAGGAACGGCAGGTCGCCGGTGTGTTTGCGGATGTCGGCGAGCTCTTCGGGATACGTCGCGCCCACCACCAGCATGCAATTGCCGGCAGCGTTCCATTCCTTCGCCACGACGCGCGCGACGTGCTGGTACAGCTTCTGTCCCGCCGCCACGGGCAGATCCTGGAAATCCTTCGCGCCCGGATTGCTGGTGCGGCACAGGATGATCACACCCTTGTCGCCGTGCTTGAGGAACGGCTCGACGGAATCGCGGCCGAGATACGGATTCACCGTGACCGCATCGGCGCCGTACCGCTCGAACGCTTCCTGCGCGTACTGCTCGGCCGTGCTGCCGATGTCGCCGCGCTTCGAATCGAGGATGACGATGGCGTTCGGCGCGGTCGCCTTGATGTAGTCGATGGTGTGCTCGAGCTGCAGCTCGGCGCCGTGCGCGGCGTAGTGCGCGAACTGCGGCTTGTAGGCGCAGACCAGGTCGCGCGTCGCGTCGACGATGGCCTTGTTGAATTCGAAGATGCCGCCGGGCGCGTCGCGGAACCGGTCCGGGAATTTCTTCGGCTCCGGATCGAGACCCACGCAGACCAGCGAGTTCGTCGCCTTCCACGCACCGGCAAGTTTGTTGGCGAAGCTCACCTGACCACCTCGAGATATTCCAGCATCATGATCTTCACTCCCAGCGACGAGAAGTTCACCTGGATGTTGGCCTGCGGGCCCTGGCCTTCGACCTTCATGATCACGCCTTCGCCGAACTTCTTGTGGCGCACGCGGGCGCCGAGTTTCACGCCGGGCGCGAGCTCGTCGCTGATCGGCTTGAAGCGCGCCGCGATCACCGGCCGCGCGATCTGGATCCGCGGCCGCACCTCCTCGACGAGGTCTTCGGGGATCTCGTTGATGAAGCGCGACGGCGTGCCGAAATTGTCCATGCCGTGCAGGCGCCGCTGCTCGGCGTACGTGATGAACAGCTGCTTCATCGCGCGCGTCGCGCCGACGTAACAGAGACGGCGCTCTTCCTCGAGGCCGTCCGGATCGTTCAGCGAGCGCTGGTGCGGGAACAGGCCGTCTTCCATGCCGCTCAGGAACACGAGCGGGAACTCGAGGCCCTTCGCGGTGTGCAGCGTCATCATCTGCACGCAGTCTTCCCAGGCCTCGGCCTGGCCCTCGCCGGACTCGAGCACCGCGTGCGCGAGGAAGGCCTCGAGCGGCGGCAGCTTTTCCTCGTCCGAATTCGTGACGTCCGGCGAGAAGCCGCGCGCGGCCGAGACGAGTTCGTTCAGGTTGTCGACGCGCGCTTCGCCGCGATCGGCCTTCTCTTTCTTGTGGTGCTCGATGAGGCCGGAGTTGTTGATGACGTGGTCGACCTGCTCGTGCAGCTCGAGGCCGGAGATGTCCGCGCCGAGCTGATCGACGAGCTTGAGGAAGCCGTTCAGCGCGGCCTCGCCTTTCGGGCCGAGCACGCCGTTGGCGATGCAATGCGCCGCCGCGTTCCACAACGAGGTGCCGGCGGTCTTCGCCTGCTCGCGCACCTTCTCCAGCGTGACGCCGCCGATGCCGCGCACCGGCAGGTTCACGACGCGCTCGAACGAACCGTCATCGGCGTGGTTCGTGATCACGCGTAGATAGGCCAGCGCGTCCTTGATCTCCGCGCGCTCGAAGAACCGCAGGCCGCCGTACACCTTGTAGGGGATGCGCGCCGACAGGAACACTTCTTCGAACACGCGCGACTGCGCGTTCGAGCGGTACAGCACCGCGACGTCGCGCCGCGCGCCGCCCTGGTTCATCCACTCGCGGATCTTGTTCATCACGAACTCGGCTTCGTCGCGTTCGTTGAACGCGGCGTAGAGCTTGATGCGCTCGCCGTCCGTGCCGGAGGTCCAGAGATTCTTGCCGAGCCGGCCGGTGTTGTTCGCGATCAGCGCGTTCGCGGCCTTGAGGATGTTGCCCGTGGAGCGGTAGTTCTGCTCGAGGCGGAACATCTTCGCCGCGGGGTAGTCACGCGTGAAACGCGTGAGGTTCTCGACGCGTGCGCCGCGCCAGCGGTAGATGGACTGGTCGTCGTCGCCGACGATGAACGGCGCGCCGTCAGGGCCGGCGATCAGCAGCGCCCAGGCGTACTGGATCGCGTTGGTGTCCTGGAACTCGTCGATCAGCACGTGGCGGAAGCGGCGGCGGTAGTGCGCCTGCACGGCGGGGTTGTCGCGCACCAGCTCGTAGGCGCGCAGCAGCAGCTCGGCGAAGTCGACGACGCCGGCTTTCTGGCACTGCACTTCGTATTCCGCGTAGATCTTCAGCAGCTGGCGGCGCGTGGGATCACCCGCGTCCTTCAGCATGGCGGGGCGCATGCCCTCGTCCTTGTTGCCATTGATGAACCACTGGATTTCCTTCGGCACCCAGCGCGCCTCGTCGAGCTCCATCGCGCGCACGATCTTCTTGACCAGCCGCAGCTGGTCCTCGCCGTCGAGGATCTGGAAGCTCTGCGGCAGGTTCGCCTCGCGCCAGTGCAGGCGCAGCAGCCGGTGCGCGATGCCGTGGAACGTGCCGACCCACATCGCGCCGCCGGGCACGCCTAACAACTTCTCGATGCGGCCGCGCATCTCGTGCGCCGCCTTGTTCGTGAAGGTCACCGCCAGGATCGAATACGGCGACGCGCCTTCGTTCTGGATGACCCAGGCGATGCGATGCGTGAGCACGCGCGTCTTGCCCGAGCCGGCACCGGCGAGCACGAGCACGGGGCCGACCGGCGCGCTGACTGCCGCGGCCTGGGCTTCGTTCAGTCCTTGGAGGAGAGGGGAGTCATTCATCGGGGCGCGAATGATACGGGTTGAGCGGCGCAAATCGAAGGCGAATAAACTCGCGCCGTGGATCCACCGATTCGTTATTCCCGACGCGGCGGCGCCTGCATCGGCGGCTTCAACGGCACCTGGCCTTTCGGAAAAATCGAGATTCGGGAAGGCGCCGTGACCGTGCGCCTGTTGGGCGCGCGCCGCACGTTGACCGTGGCGGAAGTGCTACGCGTCGAGCCGCTCGGTTTCCTGGCCGGGGACGACGGCCCGGGCGTGCGGATCTTCTGCCGCGGCAAGTTCTGGGACGAGTCCGTCGACTTCTACTCGCTCTCCGCCCGCGACGAAGTCCTCGCCGAGCTGAAGATCGCCGGCTTCAACGTCGTCGACGTGCCGCGCTCATAACCCCGGCTTCGGCGGCTCGTCCGCCTGCGCCTCGATGATCGGCACGTTCGGCGCGATCACCTTCTCGTCGAAGTAATCGATGATCGCCGCGACCAGCGCGAGAAACACCGGCCCCACGACGATGCCGATGGTCCCGAACGCCGCGATGCCGCCGACCACGCCGACGAACACCGTGAACGCCGACACCGGCGCATATCGTGCGACCAGCACCGGACGCAGGATGTTGTCCGACGTCGACACCATCACGCCCCACACGAGCATGAAGGTCGCCATCCCCCATCGGCCGGAGCCGCCGAGATACAGCATCGCGGGAATCCAGACGATCGCGGCGCCGCCGGCCGGCAGCAGCGCGAGGATCGCGGCGAGCACGCCGAACACCACCGGCGACGGCAGCCCCGCGATGGCGAAGCCGATCGCGACCAGGATGCCCTGCACGATCGCCGTGAGCATGATCCCGTAGAACACGCCGCGCGTGACGCTCGCGAGGTGGTTGAACAACTGGCCGCGATGCTCCGACGGCACCGGGATCAGGCGCTGGAAGCGCAGGAACATCCCCTCGCCGTCGCGGATCATGAAGAACAGCAGGAACAGCATGAAGAAGAACGCGACCAGCGTGCCCACCGCCGACAGGAAAAACCCGCCGCTCATCGCCGCGACGTTGTGCAGGGTGGTCTGCGCCGCGTTCGTCAGCCATTGCTGCATGTCCGCGCCGGAGATCGACAGCTGCTCGCGCGCCAGTTTCACCACCGGCCCGATGACCTTGTACTGCTCGAGGCCCGTGAAGAACGACTGGTCGAACTGGACGTTGCTGTCGCGGATGTATTCGATCAGCGCCTTCGCCTGGTTCGCGAAGACGATGCCGAGGAACGTCAGCGGCGTCAGCAGCGCGAACGGCGTCAGCGCGGTCAGGATGCCGGCGGACCAGCCCTCGCGGCCGCGCAGCTTGCGCGTCAGCCAGGCGTGGACCGGGTGGAGGATGAACGCGAGGAAGATCGCCCAGGTCAGCGAGCCGGCGAACGGCTGCAGCACCAGCAGCAGGCCGTACCCGACGAGCGCCGCGAGCACCACGAAAAAGGCCTTGGTATAGAACTCCATGGTGCGGAGAATGTACGCGATCGGGGGCTGGATCACGCCATGATTTCCAACATCGACTCGGTGCGCCGTTACCTGGACTCCATCGCCGCCGGCGACACCGGCGCCGCGCTGGCCGAGCACTTCACCGAGGACGCGCTGCAGATCGAGCTACCCAACAAGCTCAATCCGAACGGCGGCCGCAGCGACCTCGCGACGCTGCTGGCGCGCGCCGAGCAGGGCAAGACCGTGCTGACCAGCCAGCGTTACGACATCGTCTCCGTCGTGTCGGAAGGCGAACGCGTCGCCGTCGAAGCGTTGTGGGAAGGCGTGCTCGCAATCCCGCTGGGCGCGCTGAAACCCGGCGACCGCCTGCGCGCGCACTTCGCGATGTTCTTCGAATTCCGCGACGGCCGCATCGCGCTCCAGCGCAACTACGACTGCTTCGAACCCTTCTAGGAGACCGCCATGCTCGTCACGACGACGTTCACCATCGAGGGATACCGCATCACCGACACGAAAGGCCTGGTGCGCGGCATCATCGTCCGCTCGCCGACCATCCTGCAGGGCATCTTCGGCGGGTTGAAGGGAATCATCGGCGGCAAGATCGGCGCGTACACGGAGATGTGCGAGCAGGCGCGCCAGCAGGCGTACGAGTCGATGGTCGATCACGCGAAGAAGATGGGCGCGAACGCCATCGTCGGCGTGCACTACGACGCGGCCGCGGTGGAGGCGACGGCGACCGAAGTGCTGTGTTACGGCACGGCCGTCGTCATCCAGAAGGCCTGACTACTCCGTGGCTGTCGCCGCGGCGGCCGCCGGCGCCGGCACCGCCTTCTTCCCCCGCTGCGTCCCGAGGATCGCGCCGAGGATCACCAGCGGAAACCCGACCGCCATGCCGACCGTCAACGCCTCGTCGAGCACCAGCGCGCCCAGGATGATCGCCACCGCCGGATTGATGTACGTGATCACCGTGGCGCGCGCCGGTCCGACTTCCGCGATCAACGCGAAGAACACGATGAATGCCGCGGCCGTGCACAACACGCCGAGGCCCACGACCGCCCACGCCGCCCGCACGTCGAAGTGCGTCGGCCACAACGCCGGCGCGAACGGCACGTAGATCAGCGTCGCGACGATCAGCGACGCGGTGATCACGCCGAGCGCGGGCACGTCCCTCAGCTTGCGATCGATGATGATCGGCCCGATGGCGTAACCCAGCGCCGTCAGCAGCGTGGCGCCGACGGAGCCGAAGTCCGAGAGGTCGATGTCCAACCCGACCAGCAGCGCCACGCCCGCGAACCCGAGGAACAGGCCGAACAGCCGCCGCGGCTCCAGTTTCTCGTGCCCGAGCCGCGTGATGATGACGGCGGCGATCAGCGGCACCGCCGCGATCAACAGGCCGGCCGTCGAACTATTCAGGTGCTTCTCGGCGTGACCGAGCAGCACCCACGGAAACGTGATCTCCACCAGCGTGAAGGCGATCAGCCACTTCCACTGCCTGAACGCCGGCGCCAGCGCCTTGCGGTGCAACGCGAGCGGCAACAGCAACAGCGAGCCCAGCAGGGTGCGCGTGCCCGCCACCATCACCGGGTCGTAGTGCGCCACGGCGATGCGGATCAGCAGGTACGGCATGCCCCAGAGCACGCCGAGCGCGAGGAAAAGAATCCAGCCACGTTTGGACATGCGCGGTATTGTAGGGACAGCGTCACGCCGCCATCGCAAAATCGACTCAAGCCGGCATCAGAAAAACTTCAATCGGCCGGCGGGAAGGAGAGACCATGCGCCCGTTCGCGAGGACCGTCTGCTGCTTTTTGACGTTGTTGCCACTCGCTGCCTGCCGGGACGACAAGCCCGCGACCGACCTGGGCACGTTGCAGATCGACGCGGGTCGCCTCGAATTGCTGATCGACAAGTCGACGCAGGGCCTCGACCTGGTCCCGGCGAAGGCGCCGGACACGCGCGATGCCGACGCCGCGCGCCGCCTCGAGATCGACTGGTCGCTGCGCGACGCCGCGCTCAAGGTGCTGGTCATGCGCAACCGCCTGCTCCAGGACGACCGCATCACGGAGAAAGACGCGCGCGCCACGCACTGGCCGGCGTGGATCCTGCAGCCGCCGGAGAGCTCGCTGTCGCCCGCCGAGCTCGCGGCGCGGCTCGAGTGGCTGAACGGCGAGGTCCAGGAGCTGACCGCGCACGGCTGCAAGATCGGCGTGGACAAGACCGGCAACGCGCTCTACTGCAGCGTCGAATAGCTAGCTGCGCCGGCCGCCGCGTGGATTGTTCGGTCCGGCCGGCGACTGAATTCGCCGGCGCCGCATTGAAGTCGCCGCGCGAAGCGGTGATGCTCGCCGGCGCATGAGCTTTCCCTACATCAGCGCCGCCGAGGCGATCCCGCGCGCCGGACTGCGCCTCGTGGTGCTGGGTCGCGTGCCCAGTCCCTGGAGCGAAGCCGCCAAGGGCATCTTCCACGTGAAGCGCCTCGACTTCGCCGCGGTCCGCCTGGTCTACGACGACGATGCACTGACGCGCTGGACCGGCGGCGTGCGCAACGCGCCCGTGGCCGTGTACGAGAACGAACCGCCGCGCTCTGGCTGGGCCGAGATCCTGATGCTGGCCGAGCGGCTCGCGCCGTCGCCGGCGCTGCTGTCGCTCGAGCCGCACGAACGCGGTCGCGCGCTGGAGCTGGCGAACGACTTCTGCGGCGAGCGCGGACTCGGCTGGACGCGGCGGCTGCAATGCGTGCAGGCGGGGTTGCAGCGCGGCGGCGGATTTCCCGAACGCATCGCCGGCTATCTCGGCAAGCGTTACGGCTACGACCCCGCGCAGGGCGAGAGCTACGGCCCGCGCGTGCGCGAGCTGCTGGGCAAGTTCTCCGCGGCGTTGAAAGGCTCCGGCGGTGAGTATTACCACGGCGACACCTTCGGCGCGGTCGACATCTACAGCGCGGTGTTCATGGCGCTGTTCCAGCCGCTGCCGGAAGCGACGTGCGCGATGGATCCGAACATCCGCGTGGCGTTCGAATGGCTCGATGACGCCACGCGCGCCGCGCTGGATCCGGCGCTGATCGCACATCGCGACCGGATGTATGCGCGGCACCTCGAGACGCCGCTGGCGCTGTGACGCGCGTCCGGCGAGCTTCCTTGCCCGCGCACGCGCTGCTGCAGGAGGTGGCGCGCAACGGCGGTTACACCGATTGCTACCTGACCGCCGTGCCGCGCGCCGTCTCGCACGCGGAGTTCGTCGCGGCGTTCTACACGACGTGGTTGTTCCGGCTCGAGCGGTTCATCCTCGCGCAGCTCGTCGGCAAGCCGTCGACGGACGATGAAGCGCACGAGCTCGCGCGTGGCGAACGCGAGCGCTTCGCGGCCTGGAGTCTCGATGCCCGCTCACCGGATCAGCTCGTGATGCTGGATTTCCAGTCCCGCACGTGTTCGTGGCTGATGGTCGAGCCGGCCGCGACGGGCACGACGCTGTACTTCGGCACCGGCATCCTGCGGCTGACCGGCGGCTTCCGCGCGCTGCTGCTCTTCCACCGGCTCTACTCGCGCGCGCTGCTCGCGACCGCGCGTTCGCGCCTCAACCGGCGCGCGCCTCTTCCAGCGCCCAGTCCACGAAAGTCCTGACGATCGGCCGCCGGAAGTGCGCGGCCGGCGCGGTCAGGAAATAACTCCACGGCGACAGCCAGTGATCCTGCGTCACGCGCACGAGCTGGCCGCGTTCGAGCAGCGGCGCGACGTGCGGCCCGCGCCCGATCGCGATGCCCAGCCCCGCGACCGCCGCGCCGATCAGCACGATGGAATCGCTGAACTGCGGCCCGCGGCCGACGTTCGCGGTAGACAGGCCGGCGCGCTCGAACCAGCCGCGCCAGCCCAGCCAGGGCTGTTCGAGGCCGGCGTCGGTGTCGTGCAGCAGTGGATAGTCGACGAGCGCCGCCAGCGTGTCCGGCACGCGGCCGCCGCGGAACAGCTGCGGGCTCGCGACCGGGAACAATTCCTCGGGGCACAGCTGCTCGCCGTGCAGGCCGCGCGCGGGTCCGGGTGAAAACCGGATCGCGAGGTCGATCGCGTCGCGCCGGAAGTCCATGACCTGCCGCGACGTGCGCAACACGATGTCGATGCGCGGCGCGCGCTCGCGGAAGCGATGCAGCCGCGGCAGCAGCCAGCCGTTGGCGAACGCCGCGAGCGTGGTGATGGTCAGCACGCCGTCGGCGCGCTTGGCGCGCACGCGCGCGGTCGATTCGCCCAGCAGGTCGAATCCGGACGACAGCTCGGGAAGATAGTCGCGGCCCTGGTCGGTCAGCACGAGACCGCGCGCCAGGCGCTGGAACAGCGGCGTGTCCAGATATTGTTCGAGCCGCCGCACCTGCTGGCTGACCGCGGCCGCGGACACGCGCAGCTCGCCGGCCGCGGCCACGAAGCTGCCGAGACGTGCGGACGCCTCGAAGGCGCGCAGGGCGTTGAGCGGTGGGAGTCGTCGGGCCATCGAGGCCAAGAATATCTTGGTCTCAGCGAAAAACCTTCCCGGTCGCACCCGGCGCGGCGCCGCCGGATACTGGATCGCAAAACCGCCCGCCAGAAAGGTCCCGCCATGCATCTCTTCGACTATCTCGACTCCGGCAACGGCTACAAGGCGCGCCTGCTGCTGGCGCAACTCGGCCAGAAGTACGACTGGTCCAACATCGACATCGACAAGGGCGAGACGCGCACACCGGAGTTCCTGAAGCGCAACCCGAACGGCCGCATCCCGACGCTGCTGCTCGACGACGGCACCTATCTGCCCGAATCGAACGCCATCCTCTGGTATCTCGCCGAAGGGTCGCGCTTCGTGCCGGCGACGCAGGTGGGCCGCGCGCAGGTCCTGCAGTGGATGTTCTTCGAGCAGTACAGCCACGAGCCGTTCGTCGCGACGCCGCGCTACATCTGCCGCCACTTCCCGGCCGATCACCCTCGGCGCGCGGAGCTGCCGGCACGGCTGGAGAAGGGCCACGCCGCGTTGCAGGTGATGGAAGGGCACCTGGCCACGCGCCAGTTCTTCGTCGGCGAGCGCTACAGCATCGCGGACATCGCGTTGTACGCGTACACGCACGTCGCGCCGGACGGCGGGCTCGAACTCACGGCGTATCCGCAGGTACGCGAGTGGCTGGCGCGCGTGGCCGCGCAGCCGAACCACGTGACGTTGCTGTCGGTGCCTAACAAGGCGGCGGCGGCTTGAGCGGCGGCGGGACGAGAGACGGCCGCTCGACGGGCGGGCGTGCGATCGGCAGTGCAGCGGCAACGCCGGCGCCGGCCCGCACGCCGGAACCGCCGTATTTCGCGGTGATCTTCTCGTCGCAGCGAACCGCCATCGACGAGGGTTACGACGCGATGGGCGAGCGGATGGTGGAGCTCGCGGCGCAGCAACCGGGGTTCCTCGGCGTCGAGAGCGTGCGCGATGCGGCGGGTTTCGGCATCACGGTGTCGTACTGGGAATCGGAGGCGGCGATCGCGGCGTGGCGCGCGCACGGCGAGCACCGCGTCGCGCAGGCGATGGGCGTGAAGAAGTGGTACTCGTCGTTCACGACGCGCGTGGTGCGGGTGGAGCGAGCGTCGGGCGGGCGGTAGAGCAGGAGCGTCCTCTCGTCCTACTCGTCGCCAGATCGCGACGTGATTGTCGTGGCCCGCCGACCGCGGCTAGTCTTGCGGGCCATGAAAAAGTTCTTGTTCCTCGCGTCCGCGCAACGCTTCGGCGATTTCGCGCTGCTGTTGCTGCGACTCGTCGTCGGGTTGTTCCTGATCTTCGGCGTGTGGGACAACGTCACCAGCCCGGAACGCATGCGCGAGTTCGAGGCCTTCCTCGCGCAGCATCATTTCGCCGCGCCGACGCTGCTGGCGCCGGTGTCGGTTTATGCGCAGTTGCTGGTCGGCATCGCGTTCGTGCTCGGCCTGTTCACGCGGTGGGCGGGCATCCTCTGCATGATCAACTTCATCGTCGCGATCGTGATGGTCGATCACTCGGGCGGCATGCGCGGCATCTTCCCGTCGCTGGTGCTCGTGATGATCGGTCTGTATCTCGCGACACACGGTGCCGGCCGCTTCTCGGTGGACGCGGGCATCCGCGCGAACGAACTGCCGCGCCCGAAGAACGGCGGCGTGCGACTGAAGAAATAGGGACGTACCCCATTTTCGCTGTCACATTTGCAGGTGCGGCGGTGAACGGTGCGTCGTCGGGAAATGTGACAACGAAAATGGGGTACGTCCCTTGGCACGTAACGTCGAGATCAAGGCACGCATCGAAAACGTCGCGCTGCTGACGCCGAAAGTCGCAGCCATCGCCAGCGAAGGCCCGCTCGAGATCGCGCAGGACGACACGTTCTTCGCCTGCGACAACGGCCGCCTCAAACTACGCGCATTCTCGACCGACTCCGGCGAGCTGATTTTCTACAAACGCGTGAACCAAACGGGACCGAAGGAGTCGTTCTTCTTACGATCCCCAACTACTTCACCCGAGACGCTTCGTGAATCGCTATCGCTGGCCTACGGACAAATCGGTCGCATCCGTAAATACCGCACTCTCTTCCTGGTTGGACGTACCCGCGTTCACCTGGACCGCGTCGAAGGTCTCGGCCATTTTCTCGAGCTCGAAGTCATGCTGGTGGACGATGAGCCCACCGAGCAGGGGGTTCGCGAGGCGAACGACATCATGGGCCAGCTCGGCATTCAGCCCGGGCAACTCGTCGAAGGCGCCTACCTCGACCTGATGGGGACCGTCCCCCCGGCCGTTTGAGGTCGGCTCCGGTCGACCGCGCCAGACCCACGCGTTCACCCGCACCCGGCGACGCCCTCCCACTCGACGCGCGTGACCGTCCCCATTTGCTAGCAAACGGGGACTGTCCCCATTATTCGGGAACGGCAGCACCGGCCGCCGGTCTGTGCTCTGCGAGGGAGAAAATCATGAAGAGCCCGGTTCTGGGACTGGCCTTGTCCACGCTCGCCTTCGGCGCGAGCTCCGTCTACCTGTGGGTGCAGCTCGACGAGCAGCGGGAGCAGGCCGCCGCCGTCAGCCAGGCCAACACCGAATTGACCGCGCGTCTCGCCGAGTTCGATCAGCGTCGCAACGCCTTCGCACAGCACCGCCTGAACGGCCCCGGCCCTGGTCCCGGCGGCACGCCACCACCCCCCGGTGCGCTGGCCATGAACGGCCCGCCCTCATCCGCGAAGACCGACGCCACCGAAGACGCCAGCCCCTGGCGCAACCGCAATCGCACGATGGAAAACGCGCCGGAGATGCCGGCGGCCATGGTCAAGATGATGCGCGCCAACATGCGCGCCCAGAACAAGAAGCTCTACTTCGACCTGCAGTCCAGGCTCGGTCTCTCCGCCGACGACACCAACGCGATGCTCGACCTCATAACCGACCAGCAGGCCGGCGGCTTCCGCCGCTTCCGCAACCAGAATCCCGAGCAGGCCCGCGACAGCTGGGAAGCCGAACAGGCGAAGAGCAAGGCGCAGATCACCGACCTCCTCGGCCCCGCAAAGGCCACCGAATTCGAGGAATACCAGAAGACGATGCCGTCGCGCTCCGAGCTCCTGATGATCTCGCAGCAGCTCGAAGGCGTGGACACGCCGCTGACCGACGATCAGCGCACGAAGCTCCTGGCCACGCTGGTCGAAGAACGCGAACGCATCCCGATGCCGACGTTCGAGACCGGCGAACAGCAGGCCGACTATCAGAAGACCTACAGCGAGTGGCAGGCCGACTACGAAAAACGCGTCGCCGACCAGGCGCGCGGCATCCTGTCGTCCGAGCAGCTCTCTACCTACCAGGAATACCAGACCTGGCAGCAGCAGATGCGCGAGCAGTTCGCGGTGTCCGGCGGTCCGCCGATGCGCGGCATGCGCGGTGGCGGCCCGATGTTCATGGCCGCGCCCGCGGGCGGCGTAGCCTTCGCGGTCACGACCGAGACGAACTCCTCCCGTCCGACGGAAAACACCGCCAGGCCGAAGTAGTCTGCGCGGCATGAAAACCGACGAAGACCAGATCCGCGAACTGGTGGCCACCTGGATGTCGGCGACGAAAGCCGGCGATCTCGACACCGTGCTCGATCTCATGACCGACGACGTGGTGTTCCTCGTGGCCGGCCAGCAACCGTTCGGCAAGCGGGAATTCGCCGCGCGCATGAAACCGCCGGTTTCCGGCGCGCCGGCGCCGGCGATCGACGGGCACAGCCACATCAAGGAGCTGCACGTCGAGGGCAACCTCGCGTACCTCGTGAACCAGCTCGACGTGGACATCTCGCCGCCCCACGGCCCGACCACGCGCCACACCGGTCACGTGCTGACCGTCTTGCGCAAACAGGGTGGACGGTGGCAACTTGCGCGCGACGCCAATCTACTTCAGCCAGTGAGACTCTGATGCATCATCGCGGCAGCTGTCATTGCGGAAACGTCGCCATCGAGTTCGACGCGGACATCCAGGGCGCGATGTCCTGCAACTGCTCCATCTGCTCGCGCGGCGGCGCGTTGCTGACGTTCATCCCGCGCGACGCCATGAAGCTCGACGCCGCGCCGGATGCGATGACGACGTACACGTTCAACAAGCACGTCATCCAGCACAAGTTCTGCAAGACCTGCGGCATCAAGGTGTTCGGCGAGGGCACCGATCCGAAGGGCAACCGGATGGCGGCGATCAACGTGCGCTGCCTCGAGAACTTCGAGTTCGAGAAGCTGCCCGTGCAGCATTTCGACGGCCGGTCGATGTAAGCGCCGCTTGGAGCGACTCTTATATATGAGCGCCGCCGTGGCCGGGTTCCTCGGCGTGGCATTCGGCGCTTTCGGTGCGCATGCGCTGCGCGCCAAGTTGTCGCCCGATATGCTGGCCGTCTTCGAGACCGGCGTGCGCTACCAGATGTTCCACGTCGTCGCGGTGTTCGCCGCCGCCTGGGCGGCGGGGCGGTGGCAGAAGCCGGTGTTCGGCGTGGCGGGCGCGCTGTTCCTGGCGGGCATCGCCGTGTTCTCCGGCTCGCTCTATCTACTGGCGCTGACCGGCGAGCGCTGGTTGGGCGCGGTCACCCCGCTGGGTGGCCTCGCGTTGCTGTCCGGCTGGCTGCTGCTCGCGGTCGGTGCTTTTCGTGCGCGCTGAGTCTGGCGCGTTCGTCATTGCGGCGCTGCTGTTCGCGACGGCGGCGCCGGCCGGCGTCCTCAAGTGTGCGAGCCACACGATCACCGCGCCGGACGCCAGCGCGGCGATACACGCGGCGCGTCGCGCAGCCGGCGACTCGAAGATCCGCGCGCGCAGCCTCAGCGTTTGCCTGAACCCCGGCCGCGGACGCGCCTGGTACGGCGCGGAGCCGGAGCCGCAGGCCGATGGTTCGGTCGTCAAACCATCCGTCGAGTGCCTGAGGGGCACCGGCCCGTGGCGCTGCGAAAAGCTCGAGCAGCGCACCGCGCGTTTCGACGTCGCGCTGCGCGACGGTCCCGCCCGCTACGAATTCGCGCTACCCGCGACGATGGACATCGGCCTCGCCCGCCAGCTCGTCACCCGCGCCTTCGAGATCGCACCGACGCTGACGGCGACGCAGGAGTGCAACTATCGACCGCCGCGCGATCCGAAGCCGGGCGCCGACGACATGTCCGCTTTCCATCGCTCGTTCGAGCGCCGTCTAGACGACCCGTGGGCGAACGTGGACGCGGACCCGGACGGCTCCGTGGGCGTGGTCTTCGACTTCAACGGCCTCACTTTTCGCCCCGCCGCTACCGGCGATGGCTGGTCGTTCGAGTGCTGGTACGTCGTCGTCGTCGTCAGCTGAACCACTGACAGTTCGGCAGTTCCGCCCCGCGGCGTCACTGGCGCCCGCCGGCGCGCGCGCCTAATGTCCGCGCATGATCTTCAACGACTACTACGCCGACGTCCCCGACGACATCCTCGAGAAGTTCGTCACCAGCCAGCCGCTGTGCCGCTTCGTCACCGCCGGCGCCGACGGCCAGCCGCACATCGGTCTGTACCCGTTCGTCTATCTACGCGACACGATCGAGATCCACCTGCACCGCGCCGACGAGCAGCTGGTCGACCTGCGCGCCAATCGCAAATGCGCGCTCGAAGTCGACGAAGTGCACGGCACCATTCCCTCGAACTGGGTCCACCCGACCAACGCCATGTTCGCCACCGCCTATCACCGCACCGTGATCTTCGAATGCGACGCCGAGGTCTCCGACGACCACGCCGTGCTCGCCGCGCAGCAGGCGCGGCTCATGTCCACCTACCAACCCGAGGGCAATCACAAGCCGATCACGGCCGACGCGGCGATGTACCGCGGCCCCTTCAACGAGATCTCCGCGCTGACGCTCACCGTCCGCGCGCGCAAGGTGAAGTGGAAGCTGGCGCAGAACCGCGACCGCAAGGCGCGCGAGAAGATCATCGCCGAGCTGCGCCGGCGAGGCCGTCCGACCGACGCCGGGGCCGCCGATGCGCTGCAATGGACGCTCGACCACGAGGCGTCGAAGTAGTCATGCCGATCGGCCGCGTCGTGGCGGTCTGGATGCTGCTCATGCTCGTGGAGACTGCGCACGGCATCGCGCGCGAAGTCTTCCTCGCGCCGCTGCTCGGCGACCTGCAGGCGCGGCAGCTCGGCGTGGCGGTCGGCAGCCTCCTCGTCTTCCTGATCGCCCTCGCGACCGTGCGCTGGATGGGCGCCCGCACGGCGCGCTCGCAGTGGATGGCGGGCGGAACCTGGGTCGCGCTGACATTCTCGTTCGAGGTCCTGCTCGGCCTGTGGCTGGGCTTCTCCTGGCACCGGATCCTCGCGGACTACGACCCCGCGCGTGGCGGCTTCATGGTGCTCGGACTCGTGGTGATGCTGATCGCGCCGCGCGTCACCGCTAGAATCCGCGGCCTATGAACGAACCGATGATCGTCCACACCGGCGGCTGCCATTGCGGCCGCGTGCGCTTCGAAGTCGACGCGCCGGCCGAGCTCGTCATCGACGAGTGCAACTGCTCGATGTGTTCGCGCACGGCCTATCTACATCTGATCGTGCCGGCGGACCGCTTCCGCATCACGCAGGGCCGCGACGCGCTGACCACCTACACGTTCAACACCGGCACCGCGAAGCATCTCTTCTGCGCCACCTGCGGCATCAAGCCGTTCTACGTGCCGCGCTCGCATCCGGACGGCTGGAGTGTGAATGCGCGTTGCATCGATCCGGGCACCGTGACCGCGATGAGGGTGAACGCGGTCGATGGCAGGAACTGGGAGCAGCACTACCCCGCCGGCCGCGGCGAGTTCGTGGCCTGAGCTGCGGCACCATTTCCAGGAAATGGGGTCTGACCCCATTTCACCACTTGTTCCGCAGCTCCCGCAGTTTCACGAACACCGTCCGCGCATCCGGCTTCTCTCCGATCTCCGGAAACTTCTCCCGCAACCGCGCCGCGATCTCCGGGTTCGCCAGCCGCAGGAACGCGTTCACGCGCTTCTCCTCGCCCAGCGTCGTCACGCGCGCCTCCGCCGGCTGGTGCGCCCGCGCCCCGGCCAGCGCCTTCGCCGCATCCGCATTCCCCGGCTCCCGGTCCAGCGTGAACATCAGGTTCCGCGCCATGTATTCGTGCCCCGGATACACGCGCGTCGCGTCGGGTAGTTTGGCCAGCTGATCGACGAACGTCTCGTACAGCAGCCCGGGATCCCCGCCGTTGTGGCAGTTCCCCGCGCCCGCATTGAACAACGTATCGCCGCAGAACAGCGCCGGCGAATCCCCATGCTCCAGCAGGCACACGTGCGCCCGCGTATGCCCCGGTGTATCCAGCGCCTCGAGTTCCACGGTCTTCCCCACCTTGATGACGTCGCCGCGCACCAGCCCGCGGTCGACGCCCCCTATCTTCCCGGCCGCGCCCGCATGCGCCAGCACCTTCGCACCGGTCGCCTTCACGACGTCCGCATTCCCGCCGCAATGATCCCAGTGCTCGTGCGTGTTCAGGATCTGCGTGATCTGGAACCCGTGTTCCTTCGCCGCGTCCAGCATCGCGCGCGCATCCAGCGGATCCACCGCCAGCGCCTCGCCGGTCTGCGAACACGCGATCAGATACTGGAAATTGCGCAGGTCGTTCGCGACCCACAGTCTCTCGACGATCATTCCGCCACTCCCTGGCTCTCGCCTTCAGGCGCGCAGCGCCTCGTCGAACAATCCATGTTGCGGCTTCAACGGCACGCGGATCCGCACGGTGGTGCCTTCGCCGACGATCGAATGGATGTCGATCGACCCGCCCATCAGCTTCAGCCGCTCGCGGATGTTGAACAATCCGAAGCCGCCCTGTCTCGTGGGCAACCGGTCGATCACCTGTACCTCGAATCCCACACCGGGGTCGACGACGTCGATCGTCAACGCCTCGCCGTTCACCGCGCAGCGCACGGTGGCGCGCTTGGAGCGCGCATGCTTGATCACGTTCTGCAGCAGCTCGCGCACGGTCTGGAACAGCAATACGGTCACCTGGTCCTCGAGCGGCTTCGCGATGCCGTCATCCTCGACGTTCACCGTCAGCCGCTGCTGCTTCGCCACGCGATCCGCGAGCCAGCGCAACGCTTCCACCAGGCCGGTGTCGTGCAGTCCGGGCGGCGCGAGCTCGAGCATCAGCGTGCGCGTCTGCAGCGTCGTGTCGGCCAGCACCTGCTCCGCCTCGAGCAGGATCGCGAGCTGATCGCGATCCGACGTCTTGCGCTTCACCTCGGCCAGCTGCATCGCCATACCGGCGAGATTCTGCGCGGGGCCGTCGTGCAGCTCGCTCGCGAGCTTGCGCCGCGCGCGTTCCTCGGCCAGCGTGATCTCGGTGGCCAGCGCGCGCAGCTGCGAATCGTGCTGGGCCAGCGCGCTCTCGGCCTCGCGCATCGCGGTGACATCGCGGCCGGTGCCCCAGAACCGCAGCACCTTGCCGTCCTCGACGATGCCGATCATCGAGATCAGCAACACGCGATCGAGCCCGTACGGCCCATGCACCACGTGCTCAATGTTCCGCACCTGGTAACCGTTGCGGATCGCCTCGCGGATGCGCTCGATGTAGATGCGCGACCAGGTCGGATGATCCGCCAGCCGCGTGCCGACGATGGTCTTCTCCGCTTCCTTCACGCCCAGCGCCACCATGAACGCCGTGTTGCACTCGGCCACGAAGCCGTGTTTGCGCACCCACGCGATCTGGTCGTCCGCGGACAACGAAACCGGCATCGGCTCCGCGAGCTCGGTGCGGAAGATGGCCTCGCTGCTGTTGGCGATGAACGCGCGATACCGCTCGTCGCTGCAACGCGCGTTCTCGATGGCGTGATCGCGCTCGCCCATCACGGCCTGCAACAGCAGCAGCGGCAACACGCACAGCGCGAGGAACGTCTGCAGCTCGTACACGCCTTCGAACGGGCCGTAGCCGCGCGTCGTCGCCAGCGACGCCATCGCCACCGTCAGACCGGCCGCGAGCGCGGTGCGCCGCGGGCCGCCGAGCATCGCGATCCAGACGAGCACGGGATACACGATGTAGGGCACATCGAGCGGCGACGTCGGCATGCCGTCGTTGTGCAGGAACACGGCGGTCAACAGCACGACCAGCACCGCGAACGCGGCCAGTGTCGCCGCCCGCCCGCCGCGCGACGTACGGTGCATGCCGAGCCCGTGGAAGCCGATGGTCAGCAACAGCGGCGTGACGACCAGCGCGCCGAGGAAGTCGCCGATCCACCAGCTCTGCACCTGGATCCAGAAGGCATGGGTGTCGGGATAGCCGCCGCGCACGGCCGTGGCCACCAGTGCGCAGGCCAGCGTCGACAGCAGCGCCGCGGCGGCGAAGCACAGGATGTGCCGCAGGCGCGCGAACGAGATGGGCCCGCTGACACCGAGATGCATCAGCGACACGCCGATCATGCCGGCCGCGAACTTGACCGGCAGCAGCACGGCGACCAGCTTCAGCGGGATCTGCGGCGCCCAGACCAGGTGGCCGGCCAGCTCGGCGGCCACGCAGCTCACGAACAGCACTGTCCAGAAACGGGCGGGATACAGCAGAAGGAAGGCGAAGAGGACGCCGCTGGCCGGCCAGAACACCCCCACGTCGTGGGGCGCGATCAGCAGGTTGGTACCAATACCGACAGCCAGGAAATGCAACGGAAAGTAGACTGCTCCCGCCTGCAGGGGACCTAACTTCAGTCCGAACGGTCGAACGAGACGATTCATGACTGGCGCCATCATAGAACGAGACCTGGACCGTAGCTCGACGGCGACGACTTGTTGTTTGCTCCGGCTGGGGCATATTTCCGGTTTCGAGGGATAAATCAGTGAAAAGCCGCTTCGGATTCAGGGTATTGCTGTTCCCCGTGTTCGCCACGCTGGCCGCCTGCGGCAGCAGCGGCGGCGGCGAGGGCAGTTCCGGGCTGCCGTCCGGCGGTGGCGGTGGCTCGACCACCTGGACGCCGAACGTCTTTTTGCCCTCGTCGACCTACGACAAGCTCTGCGCCAACCCGCGCGCCGGCACCACCGACCAGCGCGGCACCGTCGCCGACGAGAACCGCTGGCTGCGTTCCTGGACCAACGAGCTGTACCTCTGGTACGGCGAGGTCACGGACCGCGACCCGAATGCCTATTCGGACCCGCTCGACTACTTCGACCTGCTGCGCACCACGGCGACGACGCCCTCGGGCGCCGACAAGGACAAGTTCCACTTCACGTACGACACCGCCGTGTGGCAGGCCCTCTCCCAGGGCGGCACCGAGGCCGGCTACGGCGCGGAGTTCGCGATCCTGGCGGGTTCGCCGCCGCGCCGCATCGTCGTCGCGTTCACGGATGCCGGTTCGCCGGCCGCCTCGCAGCTCGCGCGCGGCGATGAGGTCCTGCAGGTCGACGGTGTCGACGCGGTCAACGGCGGCACGCAGGCCAACGTCGACGTGCTAAACGCCGGCCTGTTCCCGGACAGCGTCGGCGAGAGCCACACGCTGGTCGTGCGCAACACCGCGGGTGTGCAGCGCTCGGTGACGCTGACCAGCGCGACGATCACGCACGTGCCCGTGCCGGTCGTCACCACCTTCTCCACCGGCTCGGGCGCCGTCGGCTACATCCAGTTCAACGACCACATCGCGACGGCCGAGACGCCGCTGATGAACGCGATCACGCAGCTGAAGACCGCGAACGTCACGGACCTGATCCTCGACCTGCGCTACAACGGCGGCGGTTACCTCGACATGGCCAGCGAGGTCGCTTACATGATCGCGAACCCGACGCTGACCAGCGGCCAGACTTTCGAGAAGATCGTATTCAACGACAAGAACCCGTCGAGGAACCCGGTGACCGGCGAGACGCTGACGCCGACCGCGTTCCACACCACGACGCAGGGATTCCAGGGCTCGGCCGGCCGCGCGCTGCCGAACCTCGGCCTCGACCACGTGTACATCATCGTCGGGCCGGGCACGTGCTCGGCCAGCGAGTCGATCATCAACTCGCTGCGCGGCGTCGGTGTGCAGGTGTACCTCATCGGCTCGACCACCTGCGGCAAGCCGTACGGCTTCTATCCCACCGACAACTGCGGCACTACCTACTTCACCATCCAGTTCAAGGGCGAGAACGCCGCGAACTTCGGCGACTACACCGACGGCTTCTCGCCGGCGAACACGGTGAACGATGCCGGCACGACGGTCGCGGGTTGCTCGGTGGCGGACGACTTCACTCACCCGATGGGTGACGTCGCCGAGGGCCGCGTCGCGGCGGCGCTGTCCTTCCGCGCCAGCAACAACCAGACCTGCCCGACGCCAAGCGGCAACTCGCACCCGGTGCTGTCGAAGGCCTCGCCCGGCGGACGCGCCGGCCTCGAGGTCTCGAAGCCGGCGGCGCGCCTGAACCGCATCATCCGCCGCGCCACGTAACGCGGTCCGCGCTCCAGGTTCCGGGAAAAAGGCCCTGCGGGGCCTTTTTCTTTTTCCGGCGCGCCGGAACCGGCCGCGCGCGGACTAACCACTCAACTGCGAACCCCAACCGTCTCGTCGGGAGCAGTCATGAGTACAGGGAAGTTAGTTCGGGGCCTGCTGCTGCAGGCGGCGACCACCGCACTGGTGGCCGCCTGCGGCGGCGGCGGATACGGTGGCGATGGCGGCAACGGCAATGGCAGCGGCAACGCCCCGCCACCGGCCCCCGCACCGGCGGCCGTGATCCGCGACGCGCAGTTCACCGACGACACCGTCGAAGGCCTGGGCTTCAGCGTCGCCAACGTCGGCGAGGGCCGCACGGACGCCGCGGGCAAGTTCCAGTTCGCGCAGGGCCGAAAGATCGACTTCTTCGTCGGCGGCGCGACCAACCGCATCACCATCGGCAGCGCCACGCCTGACTACCCGGCGTCGGGCAGCGTCGCGTTCAGCCTGAACGACCTCGCGGAAGCGAAGGCCGCGAACGGCGACGCCTATCTCGGCAACCTGCTGCGCCTGCTGGTGCTGCTCGACGCCAACGACGACACCACCGACGGCTTCCAGATCGACGCCGCGGCCAACACGGCCATCGGCGCCGCGGTCACCGGCACTCGGACGCTGGATTTCGCTGCGAGCGGCGCGGCCTTCGGCGGCGATGCGGCAGTCGGCGCGATCGCCACGGCGCTGCATCGCACGCTCGTGTCGGCTGACGAGGCGGTGTCGCGCTACCGGCTGCTGTTCCGCCAGTCGCGATCGAGCACCATCGCGCTGACCGGCGACGACACGCGCGCCGTGGTCGCGAACCGGCAGAAGGCCAGCGTCACCGTGATCCGCGTGCGCAACGCCGACGGCAGCGATGCCGCGCAGACGCTCGCGGAGATCCCGGTGGGCAAGGAGCCGCGCTTCGTCGCGATCGCGCCGAACGATGCGCGCGCGTACGTGACGTCGGCGGTCGATGGCACGATGAGCGTCATCGATCTCACGGCGAGCACGCCGGCGGCGCTGGGCAATGCGATCGAGGTCGGCGTCGAGCCGCGCGGTGTCGCGATCACGCCGAACGGCCGCTACGCGTTCGTCGCCGGCCACACCACGGGCGACGTGGCCGTGGTGAATCTCACCAGCAACACCGTCATCGGCCGCGTCGCCACGGGCGGCAATCCGTACGCCATCGCGATCAGCAACGACGGCGACCGCAGCGACGACGACGAACGCGTGTACGTCACGCAGTTGTTCGGCGAGGTGATCGACCCGGCACGGCCGGACGGTTTCGACGATGCGAAGGAGGGCGTCGTGAGCTCGTTCCGCGTCGGCGACGCGGTGGCGAACGCGGCCGCCACGACCGTCACGCGCCTGCTGCTGAAACCGATGGCCTCGGGTTTCACCGCCGACCGCCGCAACTTCTGCCGGCTCACGCGCGATGCGCTGCAGACCGCGGGCACCGTGAAGTACTTCAACAGCAACGCCGACGGCCTGGGCAACGGTGCCGCCGCGCTCAAGAACGAGACGTTCTGCCCGGACACCACGTCCACCGACATCACGGACACGGGCCCGATCGCCAAGGTCGGCCAGAAGGTGTACCCGAACATGCTGTTCGGCGCGCTGTTGCGCGGCCCGTTCCTCTACGTGCCGAACGTCGGCGCGCAGCCGGAGCCGCCGGTCACCTTCAACACCAACGTGCAGGCGCTCGTCGGCGTGTTGTCCGCGACGACGAACGCGGAGGCGCCGTTCTCGGTCAACCTCAACACGTTCGTCGGTCCCGAGGTGGCGTCGGCGCCCGCGACGCCGCTCGACAAGCTGTTCCTCAACGACATCGTCGCCATCGACGCGGACAAGCGCGGCCGGAATTTCCTCGTGGTCAGCCGCGGCGGCAACTACGTGATCCGCGCCAGCATCGGCACCGACGGCAAGCTGACCACGCTCGACGCCGACAAACACGCGCGCCGCTTCCAGACCGGCAACCTGCCGACCGGCGTCGTGATGTCGCGCGACGGCAAGCGCGCGTACAGCAACAACGAGCTGAGCACGTCGGTGACCGCGATCAACCTCGCCGACAACACCGTGCTCGCACGCGACATCGACTCGAGCGCGCCGCCGGCGCCGGGCACGCAGGCGCATCGCAATCTCGTCGGCAAGCTGGCGTTCTTCACGGCGCTCGGCATCCCGGACGTCATCGACACGAACGGTGATGGCCAGTTCGACCTCGCGCTGCGCGACATCGATCCCGTCGCCAACAAGGGCAAGGCCTCGCGCGGCGCATGGTCGAGCTGCGCCTCGTGCCACGACGACGGCCACGCCGACAACGTCACGTGGATCTTCGAGACCGGCCCGCGCCAGACGATTCCGCTCGAGGGCACGTTCGCGCGCAACAATCTCGACGATCAGCGCATCCTCAACTGGAGCGCGGTGCGCGGCTCGAACACGGACTTCAACAACAACGCGCGCGGCATCCAGGGCGGCACCGGCTTCGCGACCAACGTGAACGGCGTCGACAAGTCCGCGCTGGTCTACAACCACGGCCCGACGAAGGGCATCAGCGATTCGCTGGACGCGATGAGCGAGTGGGTGGCGACGGTGCGCGCGCCAATCATGCCGGCCATCGCGGCGGGCGTCGAAGCGCACGGCCGCGCGTTGTTCGTCACGAACTGCGCCAGCTGCCACGGCGGCGCGAAGTGGACGAAGAGCCGCACGAAGGGTCTCTACCAGGACAATCCGCTGCTGGCGCAGGATCCGGTGAGCGCGGCGTTCTTCACGGGTGTGACGGTGAACGATGCGGGCGTCACCGTCGCCGGTCCGCAGGTGGTGAAGGTGACGCGCGCGGGTGGGGTGACCACGATCCTCGACAACGTCGGCACGTTCAACGTCGCCAGCCCGATCGAGATCCGCGGCGCCGCCGCGGTGGCCGGACAGACGACGCAGGGCTTCGCGCCGTTCGGCGCCGGCGGGTTCAACAGCCCGTCGTTGCTGGGTGTGGCGTTGTCGGGTCCGTACTTCCACGACGGCTCGGCGCACACGCTCGAAGAAGTGGCGACGCGCCACAACCTCGGTGCCACCGGCACGATCGCGACGAACCTGTCAGCGACCGATCTTGCCGACCTGCTGACCTTCGTCAAGAGCATCGACGACGCCACCGAGAAGGTGCAGTAATGGGGACAGTCCCCGTTTCCTAGCAAAAGGGGACAGTCTTCGAAGTGCCGGACCTGGGGGGTCCGGCACTTGCGTTTCAAGCGCGCGGCATCGTTGACCCGACAACTCCGCCCTCGGCGTTCTTTCCGTGAGATAGAACCGCAATATGCGTCGAGTCACGTTCCTTACCCTCTTGCTGGCCGCCGTCGCTGCGCGCGTCGTTGCCGACGATAGTGCGACCCGCGCGGCGGGCGAGGACCTCGCGGTCCTGAAAGGTGCCATCAACCATCTCTGCCTGAAGGACGACGGCCGACGCGAGATCATTTCCGACTCGCCCGACGAGTGGGGAGCCGCGGATCACCTGCCGGATGCACGACTCACGCGCGAATATGGCGCTCAACTCTCGTCACGATCAGCTGCCAAGGACTCGTGGCCCCTGGCCTCCCTTTGTACGAACGTGTCAGTTATCCGCGGCGCTCGCATTCGAGCGTTCTTCGCGAAGGACCGGCGCATTCCGCCGGGGTGGGAAGGCTTCGAAAAGGAGTTCGGTACGCGCGGATATCTCACGGCCACCCGCCCGGTCTATTCCGCCGATCGCACCCGCGCGATCATCAGCCTGGGATCACACTGCGGCGAATTGTGCGGAAGCGGGCGGGTCATCGAGTTGACGCGAACGACCGATGGTTGGCGGGTCCTGCATACCTTCAACACGTGGATCTCGTAGACGCACGCGTGGCGAAGTTAGACTCCGCGCATGAAGACACCGCTCGTGCGACTCCTCTGTGCCTTTCTCGTCGGTGCAATGCCCGCGGTTTCGGGCGCTGCCAATGCCGTCACCCCGGAAGACGTCGCCGTCCTCCGAGCGGCTCTCGCTCCCGAGTGCGAGAGGTCCGGCACGGGATACCACCTGTTGTCGACCAAGCCGGCGGGTGTCGATAGCGACGACCACGTTCCTGCGGATTGGCCCGAGGCCAAGGAGCTCGACGAGAAATTGCGTGCTCGAGCCGAAACGCCTGGCAGTTGGAGCGGAATCCGCGTCTGCCCGAAAGTACTCGTGCGTCGCGAGGGAGACATCGATCGCCTGATCGACAGCGCGCCCGATCTCGACCGGGGCTGGAAGAACTTCTACGACGTATACCGCGGGGCTCACGGTGTCCTGTACATCTCGTTGCCGGCCTACTCGGCGGACGGCAACCGTGCCGTCATCGTCTACGGGTCAGGCTGCGGCTCCCTCTGCGGCTACGGCCAGGTCATCGAGCTCGAGAAGAAAGACGGCACCTGGCATCGCGTCCGCGATCAAGGTACCTGGATCTCCTGATTCAATCGAACCGCAGATTCACTTCCACTTCCGGCAACAACGGCGACGCATCGAAATACGACCCGTCATCCCCGGCCGCGGCCACGCTCCCCGCGATCACGTATTGCGCCTGACCCTCGATATCCAGCCGATACAGCTTCCGCGACTCCGCCTTCCCGCGCAGGCTGCGCGGAATCCGGTCGACGACCTCCGCCACCAGCCGCTGCTCGATCGTGAAACTCTCGAACCACGCCGGCAGCGACATCCACACGACGCCGCGGAACAGGATGTCGACGCGCTTCGGCCCGCCGTCATCGCGATCGTGCGACCGCAACAGCAGAACGCCGTGATGCTGGTGATAGATGACGAGCCCGAAGTGCCCGTTGAATCGCGTCGGTAATGCCAGCGGCTCGGGCGTCGACACGATCAGACCGAGATGATCCCGGACGCGCCCGCGAGGTGCTGCGTCGTGTGAATGTAGTGATCGACGAGCAGCGCCGCGAACAACCACATCAGGTAGGTGATCGAGAACCGGAACACCTTCATCGGCAGGTGCGCGCGATCCGACACCTTCAGCTGCCACGCATGCCACAGGAACATGCCGTTCAGCACCAGCGCCGCCGCGAGATAGATCAAACCACTCATGCCCGTGACGAACGGCATCAGCGTCACCGCCACCAGCAGCACGGTGTACAGCAGCACCTGCAGCCGCGTGAACGCGACGCCATGCGTGACCGGCAGCATCGGGATGCCGACCTTCGCGTATTCATCCTTGCGCGCGATCGCCAGCGCCCAGAAATGCGGTGGCGTCCACACGAACACGATCAGGAACAACAGCAGCGCATTCGCGTCGACCGAGTTCGTCACCGCGGCCCAGCCGAGCACCGGGGGCGCGGCACCCGCGGCGCCGCCGATCACGATGTTCTGCGACGTCGCGCGCTTCAGCCACACGGTGTAGATCACCGCGTAACCGATCAGCGACGCGAACGTGAGGATCGCGGTCAGCGCGTTCACGAACGCGAACAACACGCCCATCGACAACGCCGCCAGCACGAACGCGAAGCCGAGCGCCGCGCGCGCCGACAACTTCCCGGTGGGCAGCGGCCGGCGCTTCGTGCGCGACATCTGCGCGTCGATGCGTTCGTCGAGCACGTGGTTGATGACGGCGGCGCTGGCCGCGGCCAGGCCGACCCCGAGATTGCCGAAGATCAGCGCGTCCAGCGGCGGCATGCCCGACGACGCCAGCAACGTGCCGACGATCGACGTGAACACGATGAGCATGACGACGCGCGGCTTCGTCAGCTCGTAGAAGCTGCGCCAGCGAGTCGTGCTGCCGAGGGCGATGGGTTCGGAGGCTGCCATGGGGCGCGGCAGTTTACCCCGGTTTCAGCGGAAGTCGGCCACCGGTCGCAGCTGCCGGTTGAGGAATACCGTGGCTCCTACGAGCAGCGCGGCGCCCGCGTTATGTGCCGCGGCCAGCGGCAACGGGAAGGCGCGCAGCACCATGAAAACCCCGATCGACAGCTGCAGGCCCAGCGCCAGCAGCACCAGCACGCCCGCCCGCCGCGGCCCGGGTCCGAGTCCGCGGAACGACGCCAGCACCGCGAGCAGCAGCAGCAGGGTGGCGACCAGCGCCCCGACGCGATGCGTGAAATGGATGGCGACGCGCGCCGGGTGGTCGAGCACCCCGCCGGCGTAGTTGATGCCGAGGCCATGCCACAACACGAACGCGTCGCGGAAGTTCGCCTCCGGGATCCACTGGTCCTGGCACTTCGGCACGTCGGGGCAGGCGACCGCGGCGTAGTTGCTGCTGGTCCAGCCCCCGAGCCATACCTGGATCGCCAGTGCGCCGAGCGCCATGCCGGCCCACAGCCGCGCGCGCGTGCCGCCCTCGGCCACGATGTTCCCGGCCAGCACGCTGCGCCCGTCGACCGGCCGCGTGCGCGCGCGCAGCGACAGCCACAACCACAGCAGCAACGCGAAAGTAGTTAGTCCGCCGACCAGGTGCCCGGTGACGATCAGCGGCTTCAGCAGCCAGGTCACCGTCAACATGCCGAGGATGCCCTGGAACACCACCAGCAGCAGCAGCGCGATCGCGAACCACACGCTGACGCCGGGCTCGCGCCGCGCGCGGATCGAGAACGCCGCGATGACGACGATGATCAGCCCCAGCGTGCTCGCCGCGTAGCGATGGATCATCTCCGTCCACGCCTTGCGCACGTCGGCGTCCGTCGCGTAATGCTCGGCCGAGCCCGTTGGCGCGACGTGGCCGAAACAGCCCGGCCAGTCCGGACAGCCAAGCCCCGAATCCGACAGGCGCGTGTAGCCGCCGAGCACGACGACGCCGAAGCACAGCAGCGCGCCTAACAACGCCAGCCGCCGGATCCAGATCACTTCTTTCATGCCCGGCTCAACCGATGTGCGACAGCTTGAGCAGCTTCTTGAGGTCGCTCAGCAGGTCCTTGGAGGTGGTCTGTCTGCCGTCGTGCCGCATCATCAGGTTGCCGAGCGGATCGACGATGAACAGCGACGTGGCGCGTTCCGGCGGGAACTGCGCCAACAGGGCCTGCGCCCCGGGCGCCGACGCGTCGAGCACGATCATGCCGTCGTGCTCGGTCTTGAAGTACTCGTTCGCGCAGCAGTTGCCGGTGGCGAGGAACACGCGCTGCACGCGCGTCATCTCGTTGTTCAGCGAGAGCCGCGACTGGCGCTCGTAGACCAGCGCCGTGCGGCAGTCCGCGTCGCAGGCGCCGTCGCCTATATATAAGAGTGTCCACTTGTCGGCGAAAACGGCCGCATCCGCGGGCGTGCCGTCGACATGGCGCAGACCGGCCACGACCAGCGGCCGCGCCGGCGTGATCAGCGTGCCCTTGCTCGACGAACCCGCCGGCCGCCACAGCTGGCCGTAGTACAGCGCGAACGCCACCACCACGGGCAGCAGGAACATCGCCGCGACGATCAGCAATTTGCGTCGCCCGCGGCGGCGAGTCTCATCCATCAGGACACCTTGCGAAAATTGAGGCCGAAGTAGAGCACGAGCAGCACGAGCGCAAAACCCCACCACTGGATCGCGTACGAGAAGTGGCGGTCCGGCGCGAGACCCGGCGGCGACCATTCGCGCGCGAAGCCGTCGCCAGCGCCGGACATCAGCACGAGACGTCGCGCGATGGGTTCGCGCAGCGCGGACTGCAATTCTTCGTGCGACGGAAAAGCCGTGAGCTTGGGCCAGTTCGCATCCGCGGCCGGCGGCGCGCGTCCGCTCGCGAGTCCCGGCGACGGCAGTTCGTCGAGTCGGCCGATGATGGTGACTTCACTCTCCACCGACTCGCGCGGCAGCGAAATGTCGGGCAGCCGATCGCGATAGCCGAGGAACGGCACCCAGCCGCGGTTCACGAGGATGCGCCGGCCGTCGGCCATCGCGAACGGCGTCAACACCTCGTAGCCGACCTCGCCCTTGAAGAAGCGGTTGTCGAGCAGGAACTGGTGCTGGCCGTCGAAGCGGCCGCGCAGGCGGATCATCTGGTAACGCGGCGCGGTGTCGAGATGCGCGGGCGCGTCGACGGGAGGTTGTGTGGTGGCGCGGTCGAACTCGGCCCAGGCGAGTTGTTTGGCTTCGCCGCGATGCCATTGCCAGCGCCCCAGGCTCACGAAACTCGCGAGCAGCAGGACGGTGACGAGGGTCATCGCCCAGTGCGGCGCGAAGACCCTCCCGAACGCGGAAAATCGGATCGGCATGGGGGCGGGGAGTATAAAGTGCGCCCCATGGAACCCATCAAAATCCTGATCATCGTCGTCCTCTTCGCCATCGTCGGCAGCCTCGGGAGCGCGCTTTTCCACCTCTCCAAGGGCCAGGGCGACTCGAAAAAGATGGTCAAGGCGCTGTCCGTGCGCATCGGCCTCTCGCTGGCCCTGTTCATTCTGTTAATGCTCGCCTGGTACACCGGCCTGATTTCGCCGCACGGCGGGCCGCGCTGAAGGTCCTTGCCGACGCGTTGCCGACCCGCTACATTGCGCGCCCCATGATTCGCTCCATGACGAAAATCAGCACGAAAAAAGGCACGAAGACCAAGCCCGTAGGGGCCTTGGGTTGCTGCGCGTAATCGAGACGAACAGGAACACCCGAAGGCCCCGCGAGGCGAAATCCCGCGGGGCCTTTTTCATTTGGAGACACCGACAATGACGAACAAGACTCCTGTCGTAGCGATCGCCGGCGCCACCGGCGCCGTGGGCGTCGAGCTCATGGCCTGCCTCGAGCAGCGCAAGTTCCCCCTCTCCGAGCTGCGCCTGCTGGCCTCGGCGCGCTCCGCCGGGAAGAAAATGAAATTCCGCGGCGCGGACGTCGCCGTTCAGGAGCTGACGGATGACAGCCTGAAGGGCGTCGACATCGCTCTGTTCTCCGCGGGTGGCGCGCAATCGAAGCGCTTCGCGCCGGCGGCCGTGAAGGCGGGTGCGGTGGTCGTCGACAATTCGTCGGCGTTCCGCATGGACGCGAACACGCCGCTGGTCGTGCCGGAGATCAACTCGGGCGAGCTCAAGAAGCACAACGGCATCATCGCGAATCCGAACTGCGTGGCCATCGTGGCGGCGACGCCGCTGTGGCCGATCCACCAGGTGCGCCGCATCGAGCGCATCACGATGTCTACCTACCAGGCCGCATCGGGCGCCGGCGCCGCCGCGATGGAAGAGCTCAGCGAATCGACGAAGGCCTTCCTCGAAGGCCGTTCGTACACGCCGAAGGTCCTGCCGCATCCGTACGCGTTCAACGTGTTCTCGCACAACACGAAAGTGGATCCGGAGACGGGCTACAACGAGGAAGAGACCAAGGTCATGCAGGAGACGCGCAAGATCTTCGGCGAGCCGAACCTGCGCGTGACGGCGACCTGCGTGCGCGTGCCGGTGCTGCGCGCGCATTGCATCGCGCTGAACATCGAGCTGGATGCGCCGCTGTCGGTGGCCGAGGCCCGCGCGATCCTGTCGAAGGCGCCGGGCGTGCGCGTGGTCGACGAGCTCGAGAAGAACTACTTCCCGATGCCGGTCGACGCGAGCGGCAAGGACGACGTGCTGGTCGGGCGCATCCGCAAAGACGTCAGCGATCCGAGCGGCAAGACGCTGGCGCTGTTCGTTGCCGGCGATCAGCTGCGCAAGGGCGCGGCGTTGAACGCGGTGCAGATCGCGGAGCGGTTGTTGGCGTAAGCTCACGCAAAGTGGCCCGATTGATAGTCGTTCAACGAGGTGGCCGGATGAAACACGAACTGTCGGACGATGATCGTGCGTTTCGCGAGGCATTCGAAGCGGGCGCCTTTGCGCCCGCCGATTTCTCGCACCGCGCCCACGTGCGCCTCGCGTACGTCTACCTCGCGGGCAGCGACGTCGACACGGCGGTCGCGAACATGCGCGCCGCGCTGGTCGCCTTCCTCGCGCACCACGGCATCCCCGCCGCGAAGTATCACGAGACGCTGACGCGCGCCTGGGTCCTCGCGGTCCACCACTTCATGCACCGCTCGCCGGAAGCGGCCGACGCCGACGACTTCGTCGCGCGCAACCCGCTGCTGCTCGACACGAAGATCATGCTAACTCACTACTCGGCATCGCTGCTGTTCTCGGACGCGGCGCGCGCCGCGTTCGTCGAGCCGGATCTCGACCCGATCCCGCGACACGCGGCCTGAGATCCGATCCCGCATGGCCTTTCCGTACCTGACCGACATCTTCCACGCGCTGGACCTGAATTTCACGCTGCCGCTGCCGACGTTCGGCCTGCTGGTCGGCACCGCCTTCTTCACCGGCCGCTGGCTGGCCAGCGTCGAAGCGCGCCGGCTGATGCCGACCGTCGATCCCGAGTTGATGGGCAACGTCTGCATCGTCGGCTTCCTCTCGGGCCTGGTCGGCGCGCGCATCTTCCACCTGCTCGAATATCCGCGCGAGTTCCTCGCGCACCCGATCGAGATGCTGACGTCGCGCGCCGGCTTCACGATCTTCGGCGGCCTGATCATCGGCCTCGCGGTCGCCGCCTGGTACGGCCGGCGCAAGGGCGGTTCGATCCCGCTGATGCTCGACGCCGCGGCGCCGGGGCTGATGCTGGCGTACGCGATCGGCCGCGTCGGCTGCCAGATCTCGGGCGACGGCGACTGGGGCATCGAGGTGACGTCGCCCGCCCCGTCGTGGCTGCCGGACTGGCTTTGGGCACAGACCTACGACGGCAACATCGCCGGCGCGACGATCCCGCCGCCGGGCGTGTATCCCACGCCCATCTACGAGACGCTGATGTCGCTGGCGGCGTTCGCGATCCTGTGGCGGCTGCGCAAGCGGCTGCACGCGCCGGGCTGGCTGTTCGGGGTCTATCTACTGCTGGCGGGCATCGAGCGCCTGCTGGTGGAGTTCATCCGCGTGAACTCGACGTACACGCTGTTCGGCGTGCAGGTGACGCAGGCGCAGCTGATCGCCACGGGCTGCATCGTTGCGGGCCTGGTGCTGATCCGGCAGCGCCGCCGCCCCGCCGAACCGGCGGCCGCGGCCAACGCGGCCGCTACGGCGCCGCCGCCACCGGCGCCGACGCAGCGCGCGGAATAGCCCGGAACACGCTGTCCTTCTTCCATGCCGGCGCCTGCGGCGCGTTGGCGACGCGCAGCGCGATCCGCTGCATCACCTCGGCGTACGTGCCGACCGCGCCGAAATCCACGGGCTGCGCGAGATCGTCGCCCGGCGCGTGGTACCGCTCCTTGAACCACTGCGCATCGATCTTCGCCTCGGGCGAATCCGGTAGATAGCCCACCTTCAGCGCCAGCGACGGCACGCCGACGCGGATGAAGCTGTACTGGTCGCTGCGGATGAAGCGGTTGCGCTGCGGCTGCGGATCCGACTGCACGCGCAGGCCGAGCTCGGCGGCCACGGCGCGCGCGTCACCGCCCAGCGTGGACTCGTCGAGGCCGAACACCAGCAGGTGACGCATGGGGTACAGCGGCAGGAACATGTCGCTGTTGATGTCGGCGACGAGGTTCATGCCGTTGCCGGGATGTTCGGCGAATGCGCGCGATCCGAGCAGGCCGAGCTCCTCGGCCGTCACGGCGGCAAAGGCGATCGAGCGCTTCGGTTTTTCGCCGGCACTCTGCAGGTGGCGCGCGACGTCGATCAGCGTGGCGACGCCGGAGGCATTGTCCATCGCGCCGTTGTGCAGGCGATCGCCCTCGCCCTCCTCGGCGATGCCGAGATGATCGAGATGCGCGGACAACGCGACGGTTTCCTTCGCGAGCACCGGATCCGATCCCTTCAGCACGCCGATGACGTTCTCCGACGTCACGAACTTCGAGTCGGTGGCGATCGTGGCGCGCAGCCGCACCTTCAGATCGAAATGCGGCAGCGCCACGCCCTTCTGCAGCTTGTCGAGCAACGCCTTGTCCGTGAACTCCGTACCTTCGAGCAGGCGGGCGAAGCGCGCGGGATTCAGCCCGGCATAGATCTGCATGCCGGGAAACAGGTCCGCCGCCGGCGGCGCGAGCCGCATCTGCGGTTCGTTGCGCTGCGCGGCGATGCGATCCCACGACAGGTCCATCGCGAACGGATTCGGAATCGCCATCACGCCGACCGCACCCGCGGCGCGGAACTGCTTCCAGCGCTCCGGTGCGGAGCCGAAATGCGCGCCGGCCGCGCCGGGCACGGATTTCGGCGCGGAATTGAAGAACACGACGACCTTGCCCTTCAGATCGAGACCCGCCAGGTCGTCGTGGCGGTACTGCGGCAGGCGCAGGCCGTTGCCGACGAACACCAGCGGCGCCTCGAGATGCGGCGCGACGTTGCCGCGCAACGAGAGCACCGCGTCGTCGCCGAACTTCAGCGGCTCGACGCCGCGCGGCGTCACCAGCGCGAGACTCGAGTCGGCTTCGCGCACGGTGCGCGATTCGAGATGCACGGGCTGGAACCAGCCGCCGTCGCCGCCCGGCGCCAATCCGGCGGCCTCGAACTGCTTCGCCACGTATTCGGCAGCGCGACGATGACCGGGCGTCCCGGCGCGGCGGCCCTCCATGTCGTCGTCGGCCAGGACCTTCACGTCTTCCCAGGCGCGCTGGCCGCGCGCGGCGAAATCCTGCGCGGTGGCGGGCGAAACGGCCTGCGGTGCAGCCGCGGCCGCCAGCGCGAGAACGGTGCCGGCCGTGCCGGCAACTGCGAGCCAACCTGTCATTCTTCTTCTCATGGGCGACTCCGTCGGATGCTAGAACGCGCGGTGTTCGACCTCGGTGGCCGCGAAGAACCGCTGCGTGAAATCGAGTGCATTCTTCTCGTCGAACTTCTTGCACGTGAACAACACGACGGCGAAGAACCGCCGCTTGCTCCACACGTACAGCGAGATGCCGGAATCGATCAGCGGGATGAACGCGTCGAAGCCCTCGTTCTCGTCCTTGCCGGCGCCGCCAGGCGCGTGGACGATCGGGCTGCCGTAGGTGCGCAGCCCGAGATGCGCGGCGATGTCCACGAGGTACCGCTCGACGTCGGCCTGCGCGATCTCGCGATCGAAGAGACCCTCCATCAGCAGCCGCTGCCGCGTGATGTCGGGCGCCAGGTCGCGCATCGAATCGTTCACTTGGACACGAGGTCGCGCGCGTTCACGCCGAGCCGGCGTGCCGCGGACAACACGGCGAGCACGGAAGCGGTCGCGATGTTCGCGTGGCGGCCGACGCCGTAGCGGATGCCGGCGATGCCGTCGCGCGCCGCCTCGACGATGGCCAACGCGGACGCATCGGCGCCCGAACGCAGCGCGCGCTCCTCGTAGTTGTCGATGCGGATCGGCAGCGCCAGCGCGTTCACGGTGGCGGCGATGGGGCCGGAGCCGACGCCGCGCAGCTTGCGGCGCTCGCCGGCCAGCGTCATCTCGAGCTCGATGCCCTGCTTGTCGCCGTCTTCGAAGAGGTGGTGCGCGTGGTAGGCGACGTCGTAGTCGATCGTCAGGTACGTCTTCTCGAACAGCTCCCACAGCGCCTGCGCCGATACCTCGCCCTCGGCGGAATCCATGTGCTTCTGCACGATCGCGCTGAACTCGACCTGCATGCGCCGCGGCATCACGACGCCGTAGTCGCGTTCGAGAAGATAGGCGATGCCGCCCTTGCCCGACTGGCTGTTGACCCGGACGATGCTGTCGTAGGTCCGGCCGAGATCGGCGGGATCCACGGGGATGTACGGCACTTCCCACAACGCGCCCGGCTTCTGCGCGGCGAAGCCTTTCTTGATCGCGTCCTGGTGCGAACCCGAGAACGCGGTGAACACGAGGTCGCCCACGTACGGATGGCGCGGATGGATCGGCAGCCGCGTCGCCTCTTCCACGGCGCGCGCGACGGAGTTGATGTCCGAGAAGTCGAGCCCCGGGTGGATGCCCTGCGAGTAGAAGTTCAGCGCCAGCGTGACGAGATCGACGTTGCCCGAACGCTCGCCGTTGCCGAACAAACAACCTTCGACACGATCGGCACCGGCCAGCAGGCCGAGCTCGGCGGCCGCGATGCCGGTGCCGCGGTCGTTGTGCGTGTGCAGGGACAGCACCACGTGTTCACGACGCTCGAGCTTCGTCGACATCCACTCGACCTGGTCCGCATGCACGTTGGGCGTCGCGTTCTCCACCGTGGTCGGGATGTTCACGATGATCGGTCGGCCCGGCCCCGCATCCCAGGCGCGGATCGCGGTGTTGCAGGCCTCCAGCGACACCGGCAGCTCGGTCATGCTGAACGTCTCGGGCGAGTACTCGAGCACCCACTCGGTCTCGGGCTGCGCATCGGTCAGTTGCTTGATCAGCCGCACGTGTTTGTCGACCAGCTGCATCACTTCCGGCACGGTCAGGCCGAACACGACCTTGCGCCAGACCGGCGCGGTGGCGTTGTAGACGTGCACGATCGCGCGGCGCGCGCCCTTCACGGACTCGATGGTGCGGCGGATCAGCTCCTCGCGCGCCTGCGTGATCACCATGATGGTGACGTCGTCCGGGATCAGCTTCTGCTCGATGAGGTCGCGGACGGTCTGGAAGTCCGTCTCCGACGCCGACGGGAAACCGACCTCGATCTCCTTGAGCCCCACGGCGACGAGCGTCTTGAAGAGGCGCTTCTTCGTCTCCTTGCTCATCGGCTCGAACAGCGCCTGGTTGCCGTCGCGGAGGTCCGTGCTGCACCACACCGGCACGGTAGTTAGCTGGCGCGACGGCCACTGCCGGTTCGGCAGGTCGATCTTCGGAAACGGGCGGTACTTCTGGGACGGATCCTTCAACATGTCTGCTTCACTCTCTCGGCCGGATGGGCGCGACTCGCGCGCGTGACTTCTCCGCATCATCGCGGTTCGTCAGGGTTCCCGTCTTGTAGGCGCCGACGGGTGGCGCGAGTGGATGGTGCGGCTAGGCCGCAAGAAGCAGGAGGCCGAGCAGCAGCGAGCCGCGCGGTGCGCGGTAGCTCGTCGAACGGTGCCCGGAAAAAGCCATGCGCGGAAACTACCGCAGTCCGTGGCGCGGGAAAAGGGGACGCCGCTACTTTTCGGGCGTCTGCTGGATGCCTTCGAGCAGCGCGACCATCAGGGCGTTCATCGGGGTGGCCACGCCGTGTTTCGCGCCCAGCCGCACGATGACGCCGTTGCGCGCCTCGATCTCCATCGGCCGGCCGGCGCGGCGGTCCGCGAGCATGGAGTTGGCGGCGTCCCGGGGTGCGCGGCGTGCGCCGGCGACGATGTCGTCCGGGATCGAGTCCGCGAGCGTCGCGCCCTCGGCGCGGCCGACGGCGATGCACTCGCGGACGATGGCCCGGATCACCTCGGCGACACCGTCGTGGTGGGCGATGCCGGCGGGCTTGTCGGTCACGACGTTCACCGCGCCGGCGCTGTTCAGGCAGAGCTTGCGCCAGACGGCGGTGGTGAAGTCGTCGGTCTGGGTCACGTCGAAGTTGGTGTGCGCGAACAACGCGACGAAGTCGGCGCCGTTGGGGCCGGCCGGCACCACGATCTTCGCCGGCCCGCGCTGGATCGTGCGTCCGGGCGCGGTGCGGTCGACGGGCAGGTCGATCATCACCGGCACGAGGCGCGCGGGATCGAAGTGCTTCTCGAAGCGCGCCGCCTGTTCGACGCCGTTCTGGATCACGGCGAGCCGCGTGCGCGGGCCGGTGGCCTTGCCGAACCACGCGTTGGCGGCTTCGCTGTCGTAGGCCTTCGTCGTGACGAGGATCCAGTCGACGGGCGACGCCTGCGACGGGTCGGTCAACTGGCGCGGCTTGGCGCGGATCACGCCGGACGGCGTCGTGACCTCGAGGGAATCGAACGGCGTGCGTACCGCGACGGTGACGTCGTGTCGATCGTCCTGGGCGAGCCAGGCCGCCAACGTGGCGCCGATGGCGCCGGGTCCGACGAGGAGGATGTGAGCCATGCGCGATTGCCCCCAAACGAAACGGGGCGCCGCAGCGCCCCGTTCGTGACCGATGTCTGTCTACTCAGATCCAGTAGACGAAGATGAACAGGCCCAGCCAGACCACGTCGACGAAGTGCCAGTACCAGGCCACCGCCTCGAACGCGAAGTGCCGCTGCGGCGTCATGTGGCCGCGCATCGTGCGCAGCCAGATGCACACCAGCATGATGGCGCCGAGCGTCACGTGGAAACCGTGGAAGCCCGTGAGCATGAAGAACGTCGAACCGTAGATGCCGGTCGACAGCTGCAGGCCCAGCTCGTGGTACGCCTCGGCGTATTCGTGCGCCTGGAGGAAGACGAACAGGAAGCCGAGCAGGAACGTCAGCGCGAGGAAGATGTTCAGCACGGCGCGGTTGCCGAGCCGCAGCGCGTGGTGCGCGATGGTGATCGTCACGCCCGAGGTCAGCAGGATCAGCGTGTTGATCGCTGGCAGGCCGAACGCGGGGATGATCTGGAACGTGCCGTCGTCACGCGGACCGAGCTTCGCGGGGCCGTTGGTCGGCCAGGCGTTCTCGAACAGCGGATGCAGCAGCGTGTTGCCGATGACCTTCGTGCCCTCGCCGCCGAGCCACGGCACGGACAGCGACCGCGCGTAGAACAGCGCGCCGAAGAACGCCGCGAAGAACATCACCTCGGAGAAGATGAACCACATCATGCCCATGCGGAACGAGCGGTCCACGTCGAGGCCGTAGATACCGCGCTGGTTCTCGTCGATGACGTCACCGAACCAGCCGATGAACATGTAAACGACCAGCGCGAAGCCGGGCAGCATCGCCCAGGCCGGCAGCCATTCGTTCAGCAGGCAGATCGCGCCGAGCAGCAGCGTGAAGAACGCCGCGGAGCCGATGATCGGCCACTTGCTCTCGTGGGGGACGTAATACTTTTCGCCGGCGGGGGCGTGTGCGTCTGACATGGAAGATCCCTGTTGCTAGTTCAGCGAACCCACTCGCGTGGACTCGTCATAGAAAGTGTACGAAAGCGTGATGCGGTCGACCGAGCGCGGAATGGCCGGATCGACGACGAAGCGCACGGCCATCGGCCGCGCCTCGTTCACCGCGAACTGCTGCGGCGTGAAACAGAAGCACTCGGTCTTGCGGAAGAAACCCGCGGCCTTGCCCGGCGCGATGTTCGGCACGGCCTGCGCCGTGGTCGCGTGCCCGGTGAGGTTGTGCGCGAAGAACTCGGTCTTGTAGAGGCGGCCCGGGTGGACCTGCAGCGAGGCCACGACCGGGCGGAATTCCCAGTTGCCGACCGACGGCAGCTCGGCGAGGAAATCGACGGTGATCGTGCGCGAGTCGTCGGGTGCCTCGACGCTCAGGCGCCGTTCGGCCAGCGCCTTCTGGTCGCCGAAGCCGGTGATGTCGCAGAGCACGTCGTACAGCGGCACGAGCGCGAAGCCGAACGCGAAGCTGCCCAGTGCGAACACCAGCAGCTTCACCGTCAGCTTCCTGTTCTCGTTCGCCGTCGTCATCCGCTCAGGCCCGCGACACCGACATCACGATGAACGCGACGTAGAACGCGAACGCCACGCAGCCGAGGATGATCGCGGAGCGGCGCACGCTGGCGCGCCGCTTCGCGAGTTCTTCGGTGGTGAGCGGCTGCGGCTGCACGATCAATGCTGCACGCCACGCGCGACGATTTCACGCGACGGCGGCGGATCCCAGCTGTGGTACGGCGGCGGCGAGCTGAGCTCCCACTCGAGACCGTGCGAGCCTTCCCAGACGTGCGAGGTCGCCTTCTGGCCGGCCTTCACGCACTTCCAGATGATGTACGGGAACAGCAGCTGCGAGAGGCCGAAGCCGAACGCGCCGATCGACGAGACCATGTTCCAGTCCGCGAACTGCGTGGAGTAGTCCGGGATGCGGCGCGGCATGCCCGCCAGTCCGAGGAAGTGCTGCGGGAAGAACAACACGTTCACGAAGATCGTCGACAGCCAGAAGTGCCAGTTCGCGAGCTTGATGTCGTACATGTTGCCGGTCCACTTCGGCAGCCAGTAGTACACGCCGCCCATGATGGCGAACACGGCGCCCGGCACGAGCACGTAGTGGAAGTGCGCCACGACGAAGTACGTGTCGTGATACTGGAAGTCGGCCGGCACCACCGCGAGCATCAGGCCCGAGAAGCCGCCGATCGTGAACAGGAACAGGAACGACAGCGCGAACAGCATCGGCGGTTCGAACGTCAGCGAGCCCTTCCACATCGTGGCGGTCCAGTTGAACACCTTCACGCCGGTCGGGATGGAAATCATCATCGTCGACAGCGTGAAGAACAGCTGGCCGGCGAGCGGCATGCCCACCGTGAACATGTGGTGCGCCCAGACGATGAACGAAAGAAAGGCAATAGCGGCCGTGGCGTACACCATTGCGTCGTAGCCGAACAGCGGCTTGCGCGAGAACGTCGGGATGATCTCCGAGATGATGCCGAAGGCCGGCAGGATCAGGATGTACACCTCCGGGTGACCGAAGAACCAGAAGATGTGCTGGAACATCACCGGGTCACCGCCGCCCGACGCCGAGAAGAAGCTCGTGCCGAAGAAGTGGTCCGTCAGCAGCATCGTCACGGCGCCGGCGAGCACCGGCATGGTGGCGATGAGCAGATAGGCCGTGATCAGCCAGCTCCAGCAGAACAGCGGCATGTTGAGCAGGCCGACGCCCGGCGCGCGCATGTTCATGATCGTGACGACCACGTTGATGGAGCCGAGGATCGAGCTCGCGCCCATCAGGTGGATGGCGAAGATGGCCATCGGGAACGAGTCACCGCCCTGCAGCGACAGCGGCGGATACAGCGTCCAGCCGCCGGCCGGCGCACCGCTCGGCACGAACAGCGTGCCCAGCAGCAGCGTGAACGCGAACGGCAGGATCCAGAACGAGAAGTTGTTGAGACGCGGCAGCGCCATGTCCGGCGCGCCGACCTGCATCGGGATCATCCAGTTCGCGAGACCCGTCCACGCCGGCATCACGGCGCCGAAGATCATGATCAGCGCGTGCATCGTCGTCATCGAGTTGAAGAACTGCGGTTCGACGAGCTGCAGGCCCGGCTTGAAGAGCTCGGCGCGGATGACCATCGCCATCAGGCCGCCGACGAAGAACATCACGCAGGCGAAGATCAGGTACATCGACCCGATGTCCTTGTGATTCGTCGCGAAGACCCAGCGGCGCCAGCCGTGCGCGGGGCCGTGGTGGTCATGGTCGCCGTGGGCGTGATCGTGACCGTGGGAATCAGCAGTGTGTTCGTGTGCCATGTCTGACTTCTCTTCGAATCTTTGAGTGCTTACTGGGCGACCGCGGCAGAGCCGGCGGCGGCGACCGTGTTCGGCGCGCCGGGCGCGACGTCGGCGAGCTTCTGCTCGGCCTTCTTCGCGCGCAGCCACGCGTCGTACTCGGCGGGCGACTTCACTTCGACCACGATCGGCATGAAGCCGTGATCCTGGCCGCAGAGCTCGGCGCACTGGCCGCGGTACGTGCCGACCTTGTCCGCGTCGACCTGCACCCAGATCTCGTTCACGTAGCCCGGGATCGCGTCCTTCTTCATGCCGAAGGCCGGCACCCACCAGGCGTGGATGACGTCCTGCGCGGTGAGCAGGAAGCGGATCTTCTGGCCGGCCGGGACGACCAGCGGGTTGTCGACGTTGAGCAGGTAGTGCTCGACGGACTTCGGATCGACGCCCGAGCCGAGGCGGCGCGCGGCGTTGCTGTCACGGTCCAGCGTCGAGAAGAAGCTGACGTTCTCGCCGAGGTACTCGTATTCCCACTTCCACTGGTAGCCCGTGACCTTGATGTTCAGGTCGACGTTGCCCATGTCCTCGATCTCGATCAGCGTGTGCGCGATCGGAACGGCCATGCCGATGAGGATCATGATCGGGATGACGGTCCACACGATCTCGACCTTGGTGCTGTGGACCAGCGTGGTGTCCGGCTGCGCGCCCTTCGAGCGGCGGAACTTCAGCAGCGAGTAGATCATCACGCCGAACACGACCACCGCGAGGGCGACGCAGACCCACATGATGAGCATGTGCAGGCTGTAGATCTTCCTGCTGAGGATGGTCACACCCTCCGTCATGTTGAGACCGCCCCAGCCTTCGGCGTGTGCGACGCCGGCCAGCAGGGCGAACAGGGAGACGGCGGCGGCCTGCAATCCGCGGCGCGCGTAGGCGTTCTTCATGTGAAAGCTCATCTATGACCTCGAGAAAACTATTCGGGTGAGCCATCGCTCGGCAAAGCCGGCGAATGGTTCATGCCACCAATCAGGCGCCGCAACTCGGCGGCAAGCCGGTGGCGCTCCTCCTCTGACAGAAACCGACCCACCTCACAGCTCCGGCCGTGCGACTCGATGACGAGCTGGCCGCGGTGGAGGGGTGAAATCGGGCGGCGGATTTTAACCCGTGCCCAGTGGCGCGGGAACACGAAACGCTTTGTTTCGCCACGCGAATACGCGATCACCACCTGTTCCGCGGAAACATCGATCGTTTCGTGGTGATGGCGCCTTTGCATATTCGTGTACAGCGCCCAGCCGAGCAGCGCCAATTCGGCGCCGGCGAACGGCAGCACGGGCCAGAAGCCGAGAAACGTCGCCGCGCCCGCGACGGCGAACGTCGGAATGCACACCGACACGAAGAACAGGCCAGCGCCGCGCGGGCTCAGCGAGCAATGCGGCGTCAGGTCGAAGTGATGCATGGCGGCGGCTAGCACGGGGCGCGACTATACCAGCCAATTTGCAGGCCAACTCAGGGACTTACGAGATTTTTCGCAGCTTCGATCGCCCACTCGGGGAGAGCCTTGCCGGGATGGCTTTTCGCGTCGCTTCCCGTCGGGACGATCGCCAGCGGCGCGACGCCGAAACGCGTCGTCAGCGTGTCGATGTTCTCTGCGCACAGCGGCATCCGCGACTCGAGCTCGTTCGCGATCCAGCCGCCGAACGACAGCCCGCGCGCCCGAATGCCGTCGCGCGTCAGCAGCGCGTGGTTCAGGCAGCCGAGCCGCATGCCCACGACGAGGACCACCGGCAGCGCCAGGACCTCGGCGATGTCGGCCATCGTGCCGGTGGCCGACGTCGGCGCGAGCCAGCCGCCCGCGCCTTCGACGATGAGCACGTCCGAGCGCGCGGCGAGCCGCCCGTACGACGCGAGGATGGTTTCGTGCCGGATGCTGACCCCGTCGGCGCGCGCGGCGAGATGCGGCGATGCCGGCGTCGAGAGCAGCCACGGATTCACGTCCGCGTACGCGGCGGGCACATTGCTCGCGGCCGACAACTCGAGCGCGTCGTCGTTGCGTGGCCCGTCGGGTGTGTGGATCGCGCCGGCCGCGACCGGCTTCATCACGGCGGTGCGCAGGCCGCGCGCGACCAGCGCGTGAACGATCGCGACGGAGACCAGCGTCTTGCCGACGCCCGTGTCCGTGCCGGTGATGAAAAAACCCTTGTTTTTCCGGGTCGGCGACATCATCGGGCGCGCCCGCGCCGGCCGATGGCGCCGGGGCTGATCAATGCTTCGCGCGGCCCACCCGCGCTGCTGGCCGAGGTGCTGCGCGGCTCGCCACCCCAGCAGACCGCGTGGATGATTTCGTAAGTCGCGGGTAGTTTGCCGTCCCGGCGCAGCACCTCGTAGGCCTGCGTCATCGCCGCGAGCCGGTGGCGGCCGGTCAAAGCGCGCGCGCGGCCGCGCGTGACGTTGTGCGCGCCGATGGCCTTGAGCTCGCGCATCAGCGTCAGCGCGTCGTCGTAGCCGACGACCAGGCGGTCGACGTCGAGCACCGGCTCCGCGAAACCGGCGTGCATCAGCGCCGTGCCCAGCGTCGGCGCGTCGAAGAAATGATTGACGTGGTTGCCGGGCGCGCCGGCCGCGGACCATGACTCGCGCAGCTCGAGCAGCGTGTCGGGCCCGAAAGTGCTGAACAGCAGCAATCCACCGGGCTTCAACACGCGCGCGATCTCGGCGTACACGGCGTCGAGGTCGTCGCACCACTGGAGCATCAGGCTGCTGAAGACGAGATCGAAGGAGGCGCCGCGGAACGGCAGCGTGTATGCATCGGCGCGCACGCGTTCGAAGCGGCGCATCCAGCGCGATTGCTCCTTCGCGCGCTCGAGCATGCCGGTGGCGATGTCCGCCGCGATGACCAGCGCGCCGGGATATTTGCGCTTGAGGGCGCGCGTCGAGTGGCCGGTGCCGGCGCCGAGATCGAGGATCGAGGCCGGCGACAGGCGGAAGTCGTCCAGCCGATCCAGCAGGCCGTCGCGAACGCGCTGCTGGAGCGCGGCGGCCGCGTCGTAGCCGCGGCTGGCGCGATCGAATGCGGTGGCGACCGCGTGTCGATCCAGCGAGAAGATTTCGCGGGGATCGTGCGCGTTCATGGGGACAAGATCGCCGAAACAGCGTCGATCAGGCGCGAGATGTGACTCTCTTCGTGCGCCGCCGAGAACGTGATGCGCAAGCGGGCGGTGCCGGCGGGCACGGTGGGCGGGCGAATGGCGGCGATGAGGAGGCCTTTTGCTTCAAGCGCGCGACTGACCGACAGCGCGCGCTCTTCTTCCCCGAGGATCAAGGGCTGAATCGGCGTGATCACGTCGGTTATTGGCAGCATCTTCGCGAAACCGCGCTCGATCATCGCGGTCCGGAATCGCCTGGCGTGCGCGAGGACTTTCTCGCGGCGCCAGGACTCGCGGTCGCTCAGCGCGAGGGCGGCGCGAGTGGCGGCAGCGACTGCCGGCGGCAGCGCAGTCGTGTAGATGTACGGCCGGGCTTTCTGCACGAGATACTCGATCAGGTCGGCATCGCCGGCGACGAAGGCGCCAAAAGTGCCGAACGCCTTGCCGAAGGTGCCGATTACGACCGGGACGTCGTGGGCGGATAGGCGGAAGTGTTCGGTAGTGCCCCGGCCCGTGGCACCCACAACTCCGAATGCGTGGGCATCGTCGACGATCAACCAGGCATTTGCGCCGTTCGCGAGTCGAACCAGCTCGGGCAGGGGCGCAACGTCGCCATCCATGCTGAAAACGCCGTCCGTCACGAGCAGGCGAGTCGAGCCGGGCTCTCCCGCGCCGAACTGTTCTCGCGCATGGGCCGCATCGCCATGCCGAAACCGCTTCACGGTTCCGCCCGCCAGCCGGCAGCCATCGATCAATGAAGCGTGATTGAGCTTGTCCGCGACGATCAACGACTTTTGATCCGCGAGCGCGCCAATGACGCCCAGATTGGCCATGTAGCCCGTCGAGAAAACCAGCGCGCGCTCGCGGCCGGTGAACGCGGCGAGCTCCGCCTCGAGCGCTTCATGCTCGATGCCGTGACCCGTCACCAGGTGGGACGCGCCGCTGCCGACGCCGTACTTCTCCGCCGCCGCGGTGAACGCGCGAACGACGTCGAGATGGTTCTTCAGCCCGAGGTAGTCGTTACTGCAGAAGTCGACCAGGTCGTGACGCGGCATCACCCGCCGCGTGCGTTTCAGGTTCCGCTGCTCGAGATCGGCGAGCGCGGCCTTCAGCGCTGCCGCGTCGCGTTGCATGCGGCGCCCGGACGAGCCGGCGCGTGAGAGTGCGAGCAGCCGGGACCGTGGACGTGGGGCTCGTCGTGCGAATGCGTGCCCGACTCGGCCGCCGCCAGGCCCGGTGGCGTGAACGGCTCGATGCCGAGGCGCGTGAGCAGCGCGCGATCGCGGGCGACATCCGGGTTGCCCGTCGTCAGCAGCTTCTCGCCGTAGAAGATCGAGTTCGCGCCGGCGAGGAAACACAGCGACTGCAATTCATCGCTCATCACCTCGCGACCGGCCGACAGGCGCACGAACGCCTTCGGCATCACGATGCGCGCCACGGCAATTGCGCGCACGAAATCGAAGGGATCCACTTCCTTCTGGCCCGCGAGCGGCGTGCCCGGCACGCGCACGAGCTGGTTGATCGGCACGCTTTCCGGGTGCTGCGGCAGGTTCGCCAGCGTCGCGAGCATCGACGCGCGATCGCGCGTGGTTTCGCCCATGCCGACGATGCCGCCGCAGCAAACGTTGAGGCCCGCGTCGCGCACGGCGGACAACGTGTCCAGACGATCCTGGTAGGTGCGCGTCGTGATGATCTCGCCGTAGAACTCGGGCGAGGTGTCGACGTTGTGGTTGTAGTAGTCGAGGCCCGCGGCCTTCAGTTCCTGCGCCTGGTCCGGCGTCAGCATGCCGAGCGTCGCGCAGGTCTCCATGCCGAGCGCGCGCACCTCGCGGATCATCGCGGCGACGGCTTCGACGTCCTTCTTCTTCGGCGAGCGCCACGCGGCACCCATGCAGAAGCGCGTGGCGCCGGCGTCCTTCGCCGCCTGCGCGCGAGTGCGGACTTCGTCGAGCGGCACGAGCTTCTCGCGCTCGAGGCCGGTCTCGTAGCGGACGCTCTGCGGGCAATAGGCGCAGTCTTCCGGACAGGCGCCTGTCTTGATCGAGAGCAGCGTGCTCATCTGCACCGCGTTCGGCGAGTGGTGCTCGCGGTGCGTGGACTGGGCCTGGAACATGAGGTCCGCGAACGGCAGCGCGAACAGGGCTTCGACCTCGGCCACCGTCCAGTCGTGTCTGATGCTTCCCATGCCCATCCCTTTATTCGTTGATTCACATGCCTTTTCCGGCTGGTGCGCGAGGCGCGGCCGACGAAGACTGCGGGCATGTTCGGGAGCGCGCAGGGCATTGTCAACCGGCTGAGGCGTCTCAAGTTGACGGTGCCGCGGACGATCTCGCGCGCGCTCGCCGCGACGTTGTTTCCGCCGCGTTGCTGCCTCTGTGGGTTTCCCGGCGCCTCGGAGGATCTCGATCTCTGCCAGCACTGCCACGCGGACCTGCCGTGGAACCGGCAGGAGATGCCCGGCGTCCTGGCGCCGCTGCGGTTCGAGCACCCGGTCGACGAGATGGTGCGCAAGCTCAAGTACCGCGGTGCCATCGAGAACGCGCGCGTGCTCGGCGTGCTGCTGGCCGAGGCCGCACGCAAACGCGACACACCGCTGCCGCGTTTGCTGGTGCCGGTGCCGCTGCATCCGGCGCGGTTGCGCGAGCGCGGCTTCAACCACGCGTTCGCGCTGGCTCGTTACGCCGGGCGGATGCTCGAGATCCCGGCCGGGCGCTCGCTGACGCGCCGCGTGCGCGATACCCCCTCGCAGACCGCGCTCGACTTCACCGCGCGCCGGCAGAACGTGCGCGGCGCGTTCGCGATCTGCGGCCCGAAGGCGCGGGACAGGTTGTTAGGCGCCGGGCACGTCGCGATCGTCGACGACGTGATGACCACGGGCAGCACCGCGGCCGAGCTGCGCGCGGTGCTGTACGCGGCGGGTGTCAGCCGGGTGGAGTTGTGGGCAGCGGCGCGGGCGTCGTGACGCCCGAACCTCAGGCCAGGCCGGCTTTCTTCAACGCCGCCAGCGGCGGCCCGTCGAACTTCGTCAGCGGCTCGTTGCCCGTGTACCCGATGTCCTTCATCCCCACCGGCGTCGTGTAGAACCCGCCCGCCGTGAGGTCGCGGAACTTCGCGAAGAACTTCGCCGCATCCGCGAACTCGGCCTTGCTCTTCGTCGTGCAGATGTCGTCGGCGATCGCGCTCTTCTGCGCCTCGCTCAACGCCGGGAACGCCTTCTTGAAGCGCTTCTGCGACTCGGCCTCGATCCACAACAGGCCGGCCAGCACGATCGGCCGATCGCCGCGCTGCTGCGGATACGGCGCGCTGATCCATTCATCGATGAAGTCGACCACGCCGACCGCGGACGCCGCGGGCGAGACGTCATCCGCCGGGATGATCAAGTCCGCCAGCGCCTTCGTCGTCGCGCGCGCGTTGTCGGTCAGCGTCAGGGGCCAGGGCCCGCCGGCCTTCCACTCCTTGGTCAGATCCGGATCCGTGCCATAGCCGGCCTGGTTCGCCGCGACATCGCGCGCGGCCGCATCGCCCGCCAACGCCGGCGAGATGGCAAACCGCAGCGACGGCACGGTGGCCGCGGCCGCGAACATCCACTTGATGGTCGTACGACGATCCATGCTCACAGCTCCTTCTTCTTCATCAGGCTCAGCATGTGATCCGACGCGCGCCAGGCGAGCGCCATGATCGTGAGCGTCGGGTTCTTGTCCGCGTTCGAACACAGCGTCGCGCCGTCCGTGATGAAGAGGTTCTTCATGTCCCAGCACTGGCCGTAGCTGTTCGTCACGGATTTCTTCGGGTCGCTGCCCATCATCGCGCCGCCGACTTCGTGGATGATGATGCCGCCCTGCTTGATCGCCTTGTCGCCCGACTGCGGCTGCCGCGAATAACGCCCGCCCATCGCGTCGAGGATGTCCTTGAACGTCTTCTCCATGTGCGCGGCCTGCCCGATCTCGTGCTGCGACCACTTCCAGTGGAACCGCAGGACGGGGATGCCGAACTTGTCCTTCACCGTCGGGTCGATCTCGGCGTAGCAATCGTCGTTCGGGATCATCTCGCCGCGGCCGGACATGTAGAAGAACGAGCCGTAGTAGCGGCGCGCGTCCTCCTTGAATTTCTTGCCGTAGTTGCCGCCGTTGATCCACTCGAGTCCGGACGCGGTGCCCATGTTCGGCATCTCGCGGCCGCCGCCGAATTCGATGTGATAACCACGCGCGAAGCCGAGCTTGCCGGCGAGTTGCTCCTTGTACAGCCACCACGGCGTGTACAGGTGCAGGCCGTCGACGCCGTCCTCGTTGTGCAGCGGCATGTTCTCGAGCATCGGCACTTGGCCGCCGAAGCCGGCGCCGACGGTGTCCATGATGTATTTGCCGACCTTGCCGCTGGAGTTCGCGACGCCGGAATTCAGCATGATGCGCACGGATTCCAGCGCGCTGGCCGCGAGCACGACGATGCGCGCCTTGATCCTGTGCTCCGCGCCGGTCTTGCGATCGATGAACACCACGCCTTCGGCCTTGCCGTCGGGCCGCTTGGTGACCTGGCGCACCATCGCGTCGGTGACGATGTCGAGGTTGCCGGTGTCGAGCGCCGGGGGCAGGTGCACGGTGGTCGACTGGTAGTTAGCCCGGATCGAGCAGCCGCGGCCGCAGGGCGTGGCGAAGATGCACTGCTGGCGCTTCTGCATGTCCGCCGCCAGGATCGCCTGAGCCTTCGCATTGCCGGGATGCAGCAGCGCGGGCAGGCGCTTGTGGTCCAGCGTCTTCGTCAACACGGCCCGGTGACCCGCGATCGCCGGGACGCCGACCTTGGCCGCGTGTTTCTTGAAGTAGAGGTCCGACACCAGTGGCTTCGGCGGCGGCAGCAGCACGTCCTTCGGGGAATTCGGCGTGTTCTCCATGCCGTCGTTCTCGCCGTAGACGCCGATCAGCATCTCGACCTTGTCGTAGTACGGCGCGAGATCCTCGTAGCTCATCGGCCAGTCGAAGCCGAGGCCGTCGCGCGAGTACGGCTTGAAATCGTACGGACCATTGCGCAGGGAGATGCGGCCCCAGTGGTTCGTGCGGCCGCCGAGCATGCGCGCGCGCCACCAGACGAACTTGCGTTCGTATTCGTCGGAGGCGCTGGTGTACGGCTCGCCGGGAACGTTCCAGCCGCCGTCGACGGTCGCATCCCAGAAGCCGAAGGGCTTTTCCGGCGTGCCGCTGCCGCGCAGCGGGGCCTCGGAGTTGTTCTGCATCATCGGCGTCTCGTTGGGGGGCGAATAATTCCGCCCGGCCTCGAGCATCAGGACCTTCGCGCCTTCCATCGCGAGGGTGTAGGCCGTCTGGCCGCCGGCGGCGCCGGATCCGACGACGACGACGTCATATGTATTCTTGCTGGCGTCTGCTGGCGTGATGAATGACATGGTCCCTCGCTGTTGCGGCGATTGTAGGGTCGGTGCCCGCCGCAGTCATAGCTGCAGGCTATGCGGGCGTGGGCTAGGCTGCCGCGCAGCGACAGCAGACCGGCCCAGCCGGCGAGAGCCTCTTGAACGCAGCCCGTTTCGATCGCCGTCAGCTCCTGAAAGGCGCGCTCGCGTCCGCCGTGCCGCTCGCGCTCGCCGGCTGCGCGGGTGACAAATCGGCGCGTCGCGATCCGCTCGTGGTCGGCGGACTGCCGGTGACCTGCAACCTGACGCTGCCCATCGCCTGTACCGCGAAGGACGCGAGCCTCGTGGCCGGCCAGGCGCAGAACGACTTCGCGTTCCAGTACCAGAAGTTCGGTGGCTGGCCCGAGATCAAGGAATCGCTGATGGCCGGCCGCATCCAGGCCGGCTACATGCTCGCGCCGCTGGTGATGGATCTCGCGGACAAGGGCATCCCGGTGAAGGTGGTGTCGCTGGGTCATCGCTCCGGCGCCGTGATCATGGTGCGCACCGATTCGCCGTACGAACGGTTCGCCGATCTGCGCGGCAAACGCGTCGCGATCCCGAGCCGCTTCGCCGTCGACTTCCTGTTCCTGCGCAAGATGCTGGCGCGCGAGAACATGACGCCGAAGGATCTCGAGATCATCGAGATGCCGCCGCCCGACATGCCGGCCGCGCTGTACGCGAATGCCGTCGACGCCTACTGCACCGGCGAACCGTTCGGCGCCGCCGCACAACGCGCGGGCTACGCCAAGGTGCTGCGCATGACGCGCGACGAGTGGCGCAACTACATCTGCTGCGTGCTGACCGTGCGCGAAGAGCTCATCCACGAGAACCGCCCGATGGTCCAGGACCTGGTGAACCAGATCCAGGGCGCGGGGCTGTGGCTCGACCAGGCGCCGGCGAACCGCACGAAAGCGGTGTCGATCGCCTCGGGCAAGAATTTCTTCAACCAGGATCCGAAGATCCTGCAGTACGTGATGGACAACCCCGTCGACCGCGTGACGTATGGCGACCTGCGCATGATCCGCGAGGAGTTCGAGGACCTGATGCACCTGTCGATGGAAGCGGGCACGATCAAGCGCGAAGTCGCCTACGAGAAATACATCGACGACAGCTTCGTGCGCGCGACGCGGGCCGCGAGCATCCCGCTGTGAGGCGTCGCATCGCGCTCGCTTTGTTGGGCGCCGCCGCGCTGGCCTCGGCCGCGCCGCCGGCCGACACGCAGACGCTGAAAGCCGGCACGTTGACGCCGGTCCTGGCCGCGCCCGAGCTGAAACTCGACGGCACCGACGGCCGGCCGCTCGGCCTCGAGCGGTTCCGCGGCAAGGTGGTGCTGCTGGCGTTCGGCTTCAGCAACTGCGGCGAAGTCTGCCCGATCACGCTGGCGACGCTGGCGGGCGCGCGCCGCAAGCTCGGCACCGACGCCGCACGCGACGTGCAGGTGGTGTACGTGACCGTGGATCCGGAGCGCGACACGGCCGCGCAGATGAAGAAGTTCCTCGGCGCTTTCGACGCGACGTTCGTCGGTGGCGTCGGCACGCGCGCGCAGATCGACGCGGCGCAGGCGAGCTACGGCATCTCGTCGACGAAGGTCGCCAACGCCGACGGCAGCTACACCATCGGCCACTCGTCTTCCATCTACCTGATCGATCGCAAGGGCGGCCTGCGCGCCGTCATGCCGTACGGCCATCCCGCCGACGATTTCGTGCACGATCTCCAGATCCTGCTGCGTGGCTGATCGTGTCGAGGCGGGGATGGATCCTGTTGGCGGCGCTCGCGATCGTCCTCGCGGCACTGGGCTGGGCGGGCTTCGCGCCCGTCGAAGCGACCACGCATGAGCAGGCCTTCGACATCCCGAAAGGCACGTGGGCGCGGCGCCGCGCCGGCGACCTCGTCGAGATCCTGCCGGACCGCATCCGCCTCACGCTGGGCCTGAACGACGTGCTGCTGATCCGCAATCACGACGACGTGCCGCAGGTGTTCGGGCCCACGATCATGATGCCGGGGCAGAGTTTCCGGCTGCCGTTCGAGCGGGCCGCCAGCTATCAATTCGTCTGCTCGGCGCACGCCAGTGGCCAGCTGACCATCGACGTCGAACCACGGCCCGAGACACCGTGGGCGCGCATCCACTGGCGCGCCCGGCATTTCCTGGAGAACCTCGAGCGATGAGGGCATTGAAACACGCGCTCCCGTCCATCCTCGTGATGGCCGGGCTGATCGCGATCTGGTGGCTGGCCGTCGACCTCACGCACAGCGTGATCTTCCCGACGCCGAAAGCCGTCGTGCTCGGCACGCTGGAGCTCGCGAGTGACGGCACCTTGTGGGAGCACATCGGCGCGTCGCTGATGCGCGTCGGCATCGGCTTCGGCATCGCGGTGACGTTCGCGATCCCGCTGGGCCTCTGGATGGGTCGCGTCCACGGCGCGTTCGTCACGCTGAACCCGCTGTTCCAGATCCTGCGGCCCATCTCGCCGATCGCCTGGATCCCGATCGCGATCCTGTGGTTCGGCGTCGGCAACGCTTCGCCTATCTACCTGATCTTCATCGCCTCGGTGTTCCCGATGATCGTGCAGACGACCGCCGGCGTGCACACGATCGAGAAGCGCTACCTGCGCGCCGCCGAGAACTTCGGCGTGCCGCGCGGCAAGCTGTTCCGGCAGGTGATCTTCCCGGCGGCGCTGCCGCAGATCATCGTCGGCATGCGCATCGGCCTCGGCGTCGCGTGGCTGGTCGTCGTCGCCGCCGAGATGATCGCGCTGCGCTCGGGCCTGGGTTACCTGATCATCGACTCGCGCAACGCCGGCAATCGTTACGACCTGGTGGTCGCCGGCATGATCATCATCGGGCTCATCGGGCTGGCGCTCGACGGGATCATGCGCAGGCTGGAGCGGATGAAACACGTGCGGTGGCGCTATGCGCACTGAGACGCCGGTGAAGATTTCGCTGCAGGACGTCCGCAAGGGCTTCGCGTCGGACAAGGGGCGCCTGGAAGTCGTCGCGGACCTGAGCTTCGACGTCGCCGAGGGCGAGTTCGTCGCGATCGTCGGTCCGTCCGGCTGCGGCAAGACCACGTTGATGAACATCATCGCGGGTTTCCTCGCGCCGGACGCGGGCTCGGTCAGCGTCGACGGCCAGCCGCGCACCGCGCCGAACGCGAAGGGCGTGCTGATCACGCAGCAGGGCTCCGTGTTCCCGTGGCTGACGGTGCGGCAGAACCTGCTGTTCGGCCTGTCGGACGACCGGCCGGATCGCGAGGCGCTGGCCGCGGAATACGCGGATCTCGTCGGACTGAAGGGTTTCGAGAACAACTATCCACACGAGCTGTCGGGCGGCATGCTGAAACGCGCCGAGATCGCGCGCGCGCTGGTGGTGAAGCCCGAGATCCTCTACATGGACGAGCCGTTCTCGGCGCTCGACGCACTGATGAGCCTGCGCATGCAGAACGAGCTGCTGCGCATCCTCGCGAAGGAAAAGCACACGGTCATGCTCATCACGCACGACGTCGAGGAAGCGATCCACCTCGCGGACCGCATCCTCGTGCTGTCGCCGCGGCCGGCGCGCATCCAGGCGTCGTTCGCCGTCCCGTTCGCGCATCCGCGCAAGGTCTCGAGCCCGGAAGCGCAGGCGCTGCGCGTCGCGATCCTGAAGGAGCTGGGCGTCACCGACAGCGTGTGACGTGGTAGCGTCGACGCCATGACGGGCGTCAACCTCACGCAGTCGCTGGTGCAGAAGCTCGGGTCGTCGATCGTGCGCGGCGACCTGCCGGCGGGGCAGCCGCTGCCGATCGAGGCGGAGCTCGGGCGCAAGTTCGGCGCCAGCCGCACGGTGATGCGCGAGGCGGTGAAGATCCTCTCGACGAAAGGTCTGATCGGGCAGCGGCCGCGTGTCGGCACGTTCGTGCATCCCGAGGAGAAGTGGGACCTGCTCGATGCCGAGGTCCTCACGTGGATCCTCGACCGCCACTTCTCCTACGGCCTCGTGCGCGAGTTCCTCGAGGTGCGCGTCGGCATCGAGCCGGCCGCCGCCGCGCTCGCGGCGGTCAACGCCACCGACGCCGACAAGGACCTGCTGAAGCAGCGGCTTGAGCGCATGAAGGACGCGTTGAGCGGGCACGTCGATCCGGTCGCCGCGGACATCGCGTTCCACGCCGCGATCCTGCAGATCACGCACAACCGCTTCTACCAGCAGCTCACGCCGATCGTGGAGACGGCGCTGCGCTTCTCGATCCGGCTGACGAACCAGGCGAAGGGCGCGGTCGCGGATTATGGCGCGCACGAGCGCATCTACCGCGCGATCCGCGCCGGCAATGCGGACGCGGCGGCGAAGGGCTGCCGCGACCTCGTCCGCGAGGCGCTGACGCTGGTGATGCGCGCCGAGAAAGAGACGCGCTGACCGCGCAGATCCGTCCTCGCGAGATATGCGAATCGACAGCCGTTGACGCCCCCGGAAGCGGCTGCCTATTATTTATCATACAAATGGGGATCCAATGACGAGGACACCGTGGCTCTGAGAATCGGCCTGCTCGGCATCGGCAAGATCGCGCGCGACCAGCACATCCCGGCACTGCGCGCCGACCGCGACTTCGAGCTCGTGGCCTGCGCGAGCCGCAATGCCAGCGTCGACGGCGTCGCCAACTTCCCCGACCTCGCGGCCATGCTGGCCGGCACGCAGCGGCTGCATTGCGTGTCGATCTGCACGCCGCCGCAGGCGCATTTCGATGCCGCGTTGGCGGCGCTGCGCGCCGGCTGCCACGTGATGCTCGAGAAGCCGCCCACCGCGACGACGCGGCAGATCGCGATGCTCGCCGACGAGGCGAAGCGGCTGAACCGCACGTTGTTCCAGACCTGGCACTCCCGGTTCGCCGCCAGCGTCGACGTCGCGCGCGACTGGCTCGCGCCGCGCCGGCTCACCGGCGGGAAGATCACGTGGAAGGAAGACGTGCATCACTGGCACCCGGGCCAGCAATGGATCTGGGAGCCCGGCGGCTTCGGCGTGTTCGATCCGGGCATCAATGCATTGTCGGTGCTCACCGAGGTCCTGCCGCGCGAAGTGTGCGTGGAGAACGCGCGCCTCGAGTTCCCCGTGAACCAGCAGGCGCCGATCGCGGCGACTCTCGGCATGCGCACCGAGGACGGCGTCGCCATCGCCGCCGAGTTCGATTTCCGGCAGAAGGGCGAGCAGAGCTGGGACATCGAGCTAACTACCACCGACGGCCGGCTCAAGCTGTCCGGCGGTGGCGCCAGCGTCGAGATCGACGGCGAGGTGATCGGACAGGATGCGAGCCTCGCGGGCGAATACCCGCGGCTGTACCAGCGGTTCGCGAAGCTGTGCGCCGCCGGCCGCTCCGAGGTGGACTGGCGGCCGTTCCAGCTGGTCGCCGACGCGTTCCTGATCGGCGAGCGGCACATCGTCGCGCCGCACATCGTGTGACGTAAGATGCGCGCATGACACGCATCGACGACCTCGCGGCGAAAGCCGTCTTCATCACCGGCGCCAGCACCGGCATCGGCGCCGCGCTCGCTCGCGCATTCGCCGCACAGGGTTCGAACCTGGCGCTGCACTTCAACTCGAACGAGGACGCCGCACGATCGCTGGCCCGCGAGATCGCCGCCGCGTCCGGTCGCGAGCCCGCGCTGGTGCGCGGCGACCTGTCGAAGCGCGGCGAGGCTCGCCGCGTCGTCGAAGAGGCCGCGGCGAAACTCGGCGGGCTCGACGTGCTGATCAACAACGCCGGCGGCATCGGCGAGCGGCGGCCGATCGCCGCCGTCGACGACGCGCTGTTCGATTTCGTGTACGACCTCAACGTGCGTTCGGTGATCGCCGCCACGCAGGCGGCGCTGCCGCACTTCGACGCGCGTGGCGCGGGCAACATCATCAACGTCGGTTCGATCGCCGGCATCGACGGCGGCGGCGCGGGCGCGAGCATCTACTCGAGCGCGAAGGCGGCCGTGCACAACGTCACGCGCCACCTGGCGCGAGATCTCGCGAAGCGGAAGATCCGCGTGAACACGGTGGCGCCCGGCGCCATCGCCACGCCGTTCCACGCGAAGACGCCGCCCGAGCGGCTCGAGGCGATGCGCAACGCGGCGCCGCTGGGCCGCATCGGCGAGGCGCAGGACTGCGTCGGCGCGTTCCTGTTCCTCGCCTCCGACGAATTGTCCGGCTACATCACCGGCACGATCATCCACGTCAACGGCGGCATGTACATGTCATGAGCGCCCCCGCGTTCATCGCCGGCGACTGGGGCACGAGCAACCTGCGCCTGCGGCTGTGCGCGGCCGACGGCAGCGCGCTCGATTCGCGCGAAGGCCCGGGCGCCGCGGATTCGCGCGGCCGCTTCGCCGCGGTGTTCGACGAGCTGACCGCCGCCTGGCGCGCGACCGCGCCGCTGCCGGCACTGCTGTGCGGCATGGCCGGGTCGACGTTCGGCTGGGTCGAGGCACCCTATCTACCCTGCCCGGAAGAGGTCGACAACGCCGCCGACGCGCTGGTCTCCGCCCGCGCCGACGTGCACATCGTTCCCGGCATGCGCTGCGTGAACCCGCTCGGCGCGCCCGACGTCATGCGCGGCGAGGAGACACAGCTGCTCGGTGCGCTGGCCCTGCGGCCCGAGCTCGCGCACGGGCGTCATCTCGTCTGCCTGCCCGGCACGCACACGAAGTGGGTGGCGCTGCACGATGGCACGGTCATTGAATTCCTGACGGTGCCGACGGGCGAGATCTTCCGCCTGCTGTGCGACCACAGCGTGCTGGTGCGCGACCGCGCGACGCCGATCTCGCACCAGCCGCGCGAGTTCGAGCGCGGCCTCGCCGAGGCCGGCAAACATCCCGGCGTGCCGCTGCTGCACCGGCTGTTCCAGAGCCGCAGCCTGCGGCTCGACGCGCAGCTGACCGCGGACGGCGCGCCGTCGTGGACCTCCGGCCTGCTGATCGGCACGGACTGCGCGGGCGCGCTGCCGTTGTTCGACGATGCCGAACCGTCCATCACGCTGGTCGCCGCGCCGGCGCTGGCCGACCTCTACGCCGCCGCGCTGACGCGCCTCGGCCGCCCGAGCATCCGCGTGTCCGGTGACGACGCGGCGTTCGCCGGGCTCGCCCGCATCCAGGCCGCGCTCGCCGGCGGCTGAAGGAAGAACATGACCCGACCGATCGAGATGGTGGCGATCCTGCGCGGCCTGACCGTCGATCGCGCCGCCGAGACCGGCGACGCGCTGGCCGCCGCCGGCTTCCGCACGATCGAGGTGCCGCTGAATTCGCCCGAGCCGTTCGACACCATCAAACTACTGGCGCGTGCCTTGCCGGAGTGCCTGGTCGGCGCCGGCACCGTACTGACGCCCGCCGAGGTAGATAGGGTGCAAGGCGCCGGCGGCCACCTCGTGGTCGCGCCGAACTGCGATCCGGCGGTGATCCGGCGTGCGCTCGAGCTCGGCATGCGCGTGATGCCTGGTATCGCTACCGCGACGGAAGCCTTCGCCGCGCTGAATGCCGGCGCATCGGAGCTCAAGCTGTTTCCCGCGTCGACGTACGGCGCCGCGCACCTGCGCGCGCTGAAATCCGTGCTGCCGAAGCACGCGAAGGTGTATCCGGTCGGCGGTATTGGCTCGCAGGACATCGCGCCGTGGCTCGCGTCAGGCGCGGATGGCTTCGGATTTGGCGGTGAATTGTTCAAGCCCGCGTATACACTCGCGGAGCTGACGACACGCGCGCACGACCTGATGAAGGCGATGCGCGCCGCATCAGAATAAACGAGAGGGGTCTCATGAATCTGGCAACGATCGACATCACCATCCTGGTGATCTACGCGGTTGGCATCTTCCTCCTGGCCCAGTGGGTCTCGCGCGAGAAGGGCACGCACGAGAAGAACGCGCAGGATTATTTCCTCGCGAGTCGCGCGTTGCCGTGGTGGGCGATCGGCACGTCGCTGATCGCGGCGAACATCTCGGCCGAGCAGATCGTCGGCATGTCGGGTTCGGGTTACGTGATGGGCATGGCCATCGCGTCGTACGAGTGGATGGCCGCGCTGACGCTGATCGTCGTCGGCAAGTGGATCCTGCCGGTGTTCCTCAAGAACGGCATCTACACGATGCCCGAGTTCCTCGAGAAGCGTTACAGCCCGGCGGTGCGCACCGTCATGGCCATCTTCTGGCTGGCGCTGTACATCTTCGTGAACCTGACCTCGATCCTGTGGCTGGGCGCGCTGGCGGTGAACGCGATCGCGGGTCTCGACATCCAGGTCGCGATCACGGGCCTCGCGTTGTTCGCGCTGGTGTACGCGCTGTACGGTGGATTGAAGGCGGTCGCGCTGACCGACATCGTGCAGGTGTCGCTGCTGGTGCTTGGCGGCATCATCATCACGTACATCGCGCTCGACAAGGTCGGCGACGGCGCGGGCGTGATCGCCGGCTTCAAAACGCTGACGACGAAGTTCCCCGACAAGTTCGACATGATCCTGTCGCCCGACAGCCCGCACTACAAGGACCTGCCGGGACTCGCCGTGTTGTTGGGCGGCATGTGGATGATGAACGTCAGCTACTGGGGCTTCAATCAGTACATCATCCAGCGCGGCCTCGCGGCGAAGAGCGTGAACGAAGCGCAGAAGGGTATCGTGCTCGCCGCGTTCCTCAAGCTCGTGATGCCGGCGATCATCGTGCTGCCCGGCATCGCGGCGCTGGTGCTGGTGCCGGGTCTCGAGAAGACGGACCAGGCGTATCCGAGCCTCATGGCGATGCTGCCCGTGGGCATCAAGGGCCTGGTGTTCGCGGCGCTGGTCGCGGCGATCGTCGCGTCGACCGGCTCCAAGATCAATTCGATCGCGACCATCTTCACGATGGACCTGTATCGCGCGGCGAAGCCGGATACGCCGCAGAAGACGCTGGTCACGATCGGCCGCATCGTCGCGATCGTGTCGGTGATCATCGCGGTGTTCATCACGAAGCCGTTCCTCAGCAACTTCGGCCAGGGCTTCCAGTACATCCAGAACTTCACGGGCTTCGTCACGCCGGGCATCTGCGTGATCTTCCTGCTGGGTTTGTTCTGGGCGCGCACCACGGCGACGGCGGCGATGACGTCGATGCTCGCGACCGTGATCCTGTCGTGGGTGTTCTACCGATACCTGCCCGACTACCCGTTCATGAACCGCGTCGGCTGGTGCTTCGTCGCCGGCATCGTGATCGCGGTCGGCATCTCACTGCTGTCGCCGAACAAGGAAGCCGCGATGAAGGTCGACATCAAGAACGTGGATTTCTCGACCGGCACGGGGTTCAACGTCGCCGCCGGCGTCGTGATCCTGGTGCTCGCCTTCCTCTACTACACCTGGTGGTGAGGGTTCAGCGCTGCTCGAACGCGTATTGCAGCAGGATGCCGATGAACACGGTCATCCCGACGTACTGGTTGTTCACGAACGCGCGGAAGCAGGCTTCCGGCTTCCGCGCGCGGATCAGCCACTGCTGGTAGGCGAAGAACACGCCGACGACGACGAGCCCGAGGTTGTACCAGTAGCCGAACTCCATGTTCGTCCCCACCAGGTACAACGCGTAGATCATCAGCCCCTGCAGCATCCCGATGATCAGCTTGTCCATGTCGCCGAAGACGATGGCGCTGGATTTCACGCCGATCTTGAGATCGTCCTCGCGGTCGACCATCGCGTACATCGTGTCGTAGACGGCCGCCCAGACGATGCCGGCGAAGAAGATGATCCACGCGACGCGCGGGATGTTGCCGGTCTGCGCCATGAAGGCCATCGGCACGCCCCAGCTGAACGCGACGCCGAGGTAGAACTGCGGCAGCGGGAAGAAGCGTTTGAAAAACGGGTAGCTCACCGCCAGGCCCGCGCCGATGAACGACATGCGGATGGTGAACGGATCGAGCTGCAGAACCAGCCACAGCGCGATGGCGACCAGCACGAAGAACCAGATCAGCGCCTCGTGCGGCGCGATGCGGCGCGAGGCGATCGGCCGGTCGCGCGTGCGCTTCACGAACGGATCGAAATCACGATCGGCGAGATCGTTGACGACGCAGCCCGCGGAGCGCATCGCCACGGTGCCGAGCACGAACACCACCAGCACCTTCGGCGACGGATGCGATCCGCCGGCGATCCACACCGCCCACAACACCGGCCACAGCAGCAGCCAGATACCGATCGGGCGATGCAGGCGCGCGAGCTCGACGAGGTCGCGCGCGCGACGCGCGTAACGCAGGGCGGTGAGACGGGCGCCGGAAGGTTTCGGCGCGAGGTCGAGGTCGAGAGGGTCGGCGGCCATCGACGCGCATCATACGCGCCGGTTCGTCAGCCGCGGCGCGTGAACTCGATGGGGATCAGGACCTGCGCGGGCTGCGCGATGCCGTTGACCTCGTAGGGCCGGAACAGCGCCTTGCGCACGGCGTCGCGCGCGGCGACGTCGAGACGTTCGAAGCCGCTCGACTGCTCGACGCGGATCTCGGCGGCGCGACCCTCGGCGTCGATCAGCACGCGCAACACCACCGTGCCGCGCTCGCGACGGCGGCTCGACTCGGCTGGATAGACCGGCGCCGGCGCGCGCACGTATTCGACGGACTCGACCACCGGCGGCGCCATGACGGTCGGCCGCGGATCGGCGATCGCGCTGATGGCGGGAGTCGGCGGCGGCGGCGTGATCGTCTCCACTTCCACCGTGATGTCCTGCGGCATCGGCAGCGAGTAGACGATCTGTTCGGGCGGCGGCACGTACTCGGGCGGCTTCTCCGTCGCGGGCGTGTCGATCAGCGAGACTTCCATCGGCTCGGGCGGCGCGAGGGTCTGCTCGATCTTCTGCGCGGCGAGGAAGCCCATGAACACGAGCACGTGGACGGCGGCGGTGCCGGCCGCGAACCAGGCGCGACCGGAGATCTGCGACAGCCACGAGCGGACGGCACGCTGCGGCACGAGTGCGCGCATCGATTCGAGGGAATCGCCGCGATCGACGCGGGCGTCCGGCAGGTTGTTGAAGAGTTCGACGGCCATGGGCAAGCTTGGCCGGCAATGTAAATGATTCGCATTTGGAGCTCAACGGGCATTCTTATCTATATGCCCGGATCGATACTGGATCGACGAAAGGTGCCCTGAGAATCCCGCCGGATCACCCGATCCGGCCGTATCGCTCGCCGGATCCCACCCACCGGCGGGTCAGCGCGGCCACCGCTTCGGGATTATGTCGAAGCATGTCCTCGGCGGCCGCCTGGACGGCGGGCAGCAGGTCGGAATCCCGCATCAGGTCGGCGACGCGCATCTCGGCGAGGCCGGTCTGGCGGGTGCCGAGCAGCTCGCCGGGTCCGCGCAGCTCGAGGTCGCGACGCGCGATGACGAAGCCGTCGTTGGTTTCGCGGATCGCGGCGAGTCGCGCGCGCGCCATCTCGGAGAGCCTGCCGTCGTACAGCAGGACGCAGTGGCTCTCGTGCGCGCCGCGGCCGACGCGGCCGCGCAGCTGGTGCAGCTGCGCGAGACCCATTCGCTCGGCGTTCTCGATGACCATCAGCGTCGCGTTCGGGACGTCGACGCCGACCTCGATGACGGTGGTCGCGACCAGCAGCCCGATCTTGCCGTCCTTGAACGCGACCATGCCGCGCTCCTTCTCCTTCGGCGGCATGCGCCCGTGCACGAGCCCGACGCGCACCTCGGGCAGTGCTTCCGCGAGTTGCGCCGCGGTTTCCTCGGCGGCCTGGTAGCGCAGCTCCTCGGACTCCTCGATCAACGGGCACACCCAGTACGCCTGTCGGCCCTCGAGCACCGCGCGGTGGATGCGTTCGACGATCTCGTCGCGGCGCGACGCCGGCAGCACCACCGTCTTCACCGGCGTACGTCCCGGCGGCAGCTCGTCGATGACGGAGACGTCGAGATCCGCGTAGGCGGTCATCGCCAGCGTCCGCGGGATCGGCGTGGCGGTCATGATCAGCTGGTGCGGCAGCAGTCCGCCGCGCGCGCCCTTGTCGCGCAGGCTGAGACGCTGGTGCACGCCGAAGCGATGCTGCTCGTCGACGATCACGAGGCCGAGCCGCGCGAACTCCATCGACTCCTGGAACAGCGCATGCGTGCCGACCACGAGCTTGATCTCGCCGCTGCGCAACGCCTCGAGCGCGCTGCGCCGCGTGCGCGCCGGCAGCGAGCCCGTCACCAGGGCGACCGGCACCCCCAGCTTGCGGAACCAGCCGTCGAGATTGCGGAAGTGCTGCTCCGCCAGCAGTTCGGTCGGCGCCATCAACGCGACCTGCAGTCCGCTGCCCACGGCGCGCGCCGCGGCTGCGCCGGCGACCACGGTCTTGCCGCAGCCGACGTCGCCTTGAACCAGCCGCACCATCGGCACTTCGTCCGCGAGATCGCCGTCGACGTCGGCGAGCGCCCGCCGTTGCGCGCCGGTCATCGCGAACGGCAGCGAGGCGATGAAGCGCGCCTCGAGGCCGTCCGCATCCGCGAGTGGCGGTGCGGGGTCGGACTTGATGGTCTGGCGCAGCAACCGCAACGTGAGCTGGTGCGCGAGCAGTTCCTCGAACGACAGCCGCCGCTGCGCCGGGTGATGACCGGACAGCAGTTCGCCGAGATGCGCGTCGCGCGGCGGCCGATGCATCATCGTCAAGGCGTCGACCAGCGACGGCAGCTCGAACTGCTCCAGCACGCGCTGCGGGATCCAGTCGCGCAGTCGGGAGGTATCCTTCAGCGCCATCTCGATCAGCGCGCGCAGCCGCGGCTGCGGCACACCCTCGGTGGTCGGGTAGATAGGCGTCAGGACTTCCTCGAGCGGCGCGTCGTCCGGCTCCGTGGCCGCGATGCGCCGGTATTCGGGGTGCACGATCTCGAGGCCGAGCGGCCCGCGGCGGACCTCGCCGAAGCAGCGCAGCCGCGTGCCGCGCGCGAGGCCGGTCTGTTGCGCGCCGGAGAAATAGAAGAAACGCAGCGTCAGCGAGCCGGTGCCGTCGGCGATCCGGCACAGCAGCTGGCGGCGCCGGCGATACGCGACTTCCGTGAGCTGCACTTCGCCTTCGACCACGGCGCGCATGCCGTGGCGCACGGCGCCGATGTCGACGACCTGCGTGCGGTCCTCGTAACGCATCGGCAGCACGAACAGCAGGTCCTGCACCTGCGAGACGCCGAGTTTCGCCAGTTTCTCGACGAGCGCGGGTCCGACGCCGCGCAAGGTGCCGACCGGACGTTGCTCCGGCGGCGCGACCTGTGGCGCGGGCGTTGCCACGACCGAACTACCTCAGCCGAGGTGCAGCGTGCACTCGATCTCGACGCGGGCATTGCGCGGCAGCGCGGCCACGGCCACCGTCGAGCGCGCCGGGTACGGCTCGGAGAAATACTTCGTCATCATCTCGTTGACCTTCGCGAAGTTGGCGAAGTCCGTGATGAAGATGGTGACCTTCACGACCTGCGCGAAGGTGCCGCCCGCCGCCGCGATCACGGCCTTGATGTTGTCGAACACCCGCTGCGCTTCCTTTTCGAAGTCGCCCTCGACCATCTGCATCGTCACGGGGTCGAGCGGGATCTGGCCCGCGAGGTACACCGTGTCGCCGACGCGCACGGCCTGTGAATACGGGCCGATGGCCTTCGGTGCCTGATCCGTGTGGATGGCCTGCCGGACGTGCATGATCACTCCTTGCGCTATTCGGACGCGCGGGACGTGCGGCCGTGGCTCGCGATTGTACGCGTGACCTTGAGCACTTCGGGCATCCGGCGGATGACTTTCACGACGCGCGCGAGATGTTCGCGGTTGCGCACGCGCAGCTCGAACACCAGCGACGAGCTGTCCGCGTCCTTCTCTTCGACGGCGACGCGTTCGATGTTCGTGTCGCCGGCCGAGATCGCGGCCGCCACCGCGGCGAGCACGCCCATCTTGTTGGCGACGTCGACGCGGATCTCGGAGCTGAACACCTTGTCCGTGGTTGCCTGCCAGGCCACGGGCAGCCAGTTCTCCGGATGCTTGCGGTAGTCCTCGACGTTCACGCAGTTCTCGCGATGCACGACCACGCCGCGACCCGCCGAGAGGAACGCGAAGATCGCGTCGTCGGGAATCGGGAAGCAGCAACGTGCGTACGAAACCAGCAAACCCTCGGTGCCGGCGATCGCCAGCGGCGCCGGTGCGCCCGAGAACGACTCCTCGGCGGACTTCGTCGGCAGCAGGCGGCGCGCGACCAGCGGCGCGAGGCGTTCGCCGAGACCGACTTTCTCGTACAGCTCGTCGACGTCGTGCATGCCGAGCTCGACGACGGCGGAGTTCAGCACTTCCGCCGGCACTTCCTCGAGCGACAGCCGGAACTCGCCCAGCGCCTGGTTGATGAGCCGCGCGCCGAGCTCGATCGCTTCCTGGCGGCGCAGGCCCTTGAGGTAATGGCGCACGGCGGCGCGCGCCTTCGCGGTGACCACGAAGTTCACCCACGACGGGTTCGGCATCGCGCCCTTCGCGGTGATGATCTCGACGGTCTGGCCGTTGCGCAGCGGCGTGCGCAGCGGCGTCAGGCGGCGATCCACCTTGGCGGCGACGCAGCGGTTGCCGACGTCGGTATGCACGGCGTACGCGAAGTCGACCACGGTCGCGCCGCGCGGCAGGCGCAGGATCTCGCCCTTCGGCGTGAACACGTAGACCTTGTCGGGGAACAGGTCGACCTTGACGCTCTCGAGGAAGTCCTCGGAGCTGCCGCTCTCCTGCATGTCGACGAGGTTCGCCAGCCATTCGCGCGCGCGCTCGTCCTGCCCGGCGTCGCTCTCGTTGACCTTGTACTTCCAGTGCGCGGCGATGCCCGCCTCGGCGACGCGGTGCATGTCCTCGGTGCGGATCTGCACCTCGATCGGGATGCCGTTCGGGCCGAACAAGGTGGTGTGCAGCGACTGGTAGCCGTTGATGCGCGGGATCGCGATGTAATCCTTGAAGCGGCCGGGCATCGGCTTGTATGCGGCGTGGACCACGCCGAGCGCGCGGTAACACGTGTCCGCCTTGTCGACGACGATGCGCAGGCCGAACACGTCGACGATCTCGGACAGCGGCGCGCCCTTGCGCAGCATCTTGCTGTAGATGCTGTAGAGATGCTTCTCGCGCGTGGAGACGTCGGCCTTCAGGTCCGCCTTCGTCAGCGCGACCGTCATCGTGTCGGCGATCTTCGTCAGGAACTGCTTCTGGTTGCCGCGCGCTTTCTTCAGCGCGCGGTCGAGCACGCGGTAGCGGTGTGGATAGGCCGCGCGGAAGCCGAGATCCTCGAGCTCGAGCTTCATGTTGTAGAGGCCGAGCCGGCCGGCGATCGGCGCGTAGATGTCGAGCGTCTCGCGGGCCACGGCGCGGCGCCGCGCCGGCGCCATCGCATCGAGCGTGCGCATGTTGTGCGTGCGGTCGGCGAGCTTCACGAGGATCACGCGCAGGTCGCGGACCATCGCCAGCACCATCTTGCGGAAGCTCTCGGCCTGCGCTTCGGCGCGCGACTTGAACTGGATCTGGTCGAGCTTGGTGACGCCGTCGACGATCTCGGCGACGGGTGCGCCGAATTTCTCGGACAGCTCCTCTTTCGAGATCGGCGTGTCTTCGATGACGTCGTGCAGGATCGCCGCGATGATCGTGTCGGGGTCGAGGTGCAGGTCGGCGAGGATCTGCGCGGCCGCAAGCGGATGCGCGATGTACGGCTCACCCGACAGCCGCTTCTGCCCCTCGTGCGCGCTCGCGCCGAATTCGGCCGCCGAACGCACGCGTTCGACCTGCTCGGCCGGTAGATAGGTCTCGACGCTGTTGATCAGGTCGCGCAGGCCCGGCAGGCGCCGGGCACTGGGCAGCAACTGAAGGAGCGGAGACGCTAGGTCCATGGCGCGCGAGCGCTCCTTGGTGGAAGGTCAGGCGGCGGCGTTATTCCTGCACGTCGCGATCGCCTTGCAGGCCGAATTGCGGCGCACGGAACAGGGACTGGTTGTCGGCGTCCGGCAGGGTGGCTTCCGGCGGCGGCGGATCCGGCTCGCGGAGCATCTCGGGCGTGATGTTGCCCTCGGCGATCTCGCGCAGCGCGACCACGGTCGGCTTGTCGTTTTCCCAGGGAACCGTCGGCTCCGCGCCATTCGCCAGGCGGCGCGCACGCTGCGCGGCCAGCAGGACGAGCTGGAAGATGTTCTCGACGTTCGGCAGGCAGTCTTCGACGGTGATACGGGCCATGACTCTCTCGACTCGATACTTGGCGGGTGGGAAAGTCTACTGGAAAAACGGGCCTTTAGGCCCGGATTTTCGGGATTGGGAGGCGGCCGGAACGGCCGGCCGACGCCGATCAGCGCAGCAGGTCGGCGAGCAGTGGCTGCAGATCGGCCCGGTCGGGGCCGAAGCTCGCGGATCCGTCCAGGATCTCCAGCAACTGGGCCACCGCGGCCTCGAATTCGTCGTTGACCACGACGCTGTCGAATTCCCGGTAATGAGTCATGTCGGCGATCGAGTCGCGCAGGCGGCGCTCGATGACCTCGTCGCTGTCCGTCTTCCGGTTGCGCAGGCGCGACTCGAGCTCGCGGCGCGACGGCGGCAGGATGAACACGGTGTGGCAATCGGGCAGCGCGGCCCGCACCTGCTGCGCGCCCTGCCAGTCGATCTCGAGGATCACGTCGTGGCCGGCCTCCCGCAGCTTCTCGACCTGCGCGCGGCCGGTGCCGTAGAAATTGTCGAAGACTTGGGCGTGTTCGAGAAAGGCCCCGGCGTCACGCAGCCGCTTGAACTCGTCGACGTCGATGAACCAGTAGTGTTCGCCGGTGACTTCGTGCGTGCGCGGCTTGCGCGTGGTGTGCGACACGGACACTTTCAGCGAGCGGTCGCGTTCGAGCACGGCCTTCACGAGGCTGGTCTTGCCGGCACCCGAGGGTGCGGCGATGACGTACAGCGAGCCGCGCTTCCGCCCCGCGTTCATTCGACGTTCTGCACCTGCTCGCGCATCTGCTCGATCAGCACCTTCATGTCGACGGTCAGCCGGGTGGTGTCGAGATCCTGCGACTTCGAGGCCAGCGTGTTCGCCTCGCGGTTGAGCTCCTGCATCAGGAAATCCAGCCGGCGGCCCGCGGCTTCACCGCCGCCCATGACCCGGCGGGTCTCCTCGATGTGCCCGGTGAGCCGGTCGAGCTCCTCGGCCACGTCGATGCGCTGCAGCTGCAGCACGATTTCCTGTTCCACGCGGTCGCGGTCGACGGTCGCGACCAGCTCGGCGACGCGCTCGTGGAGTCGCGTGCGCACCCGGGCCTGGATCTCCGGCAGCCGCGCGCGCACCTGCGTGACCAGCGTCGCGAGACCGGCGCAGCGCTGCTCGAGCAACTCGGCGAGGCGTTTGCCCTCGCGCAGGCGCATCTGCCCGAGATCGTCGAGCGTCTGCTGGAACAACCCGCGGCCGGCGCCTAACAAGACTTCCGAATCCTGGCTGGCCGTCTCGATGACGCCGGGCCAGCGCAGGACCTCGACCGCATCGACGACGCTGGCCGGCAGCTGGCGCGTGACCTCGCTGATGGCGCCGACGACCTTGGCCAGCGCGGCCGCGTCGACGCGCAGCTCGCGCTCGGCGGCCTGGGCGCCCCGCAGGTGCACGGTGCAGTCGATCTTGCCGCGCTTGAGGTGCTTCGCGAGCAGCTGGCGCAGCTCGGCTTCGAGCGGACGGAGCTCCTCGGGCAGCCGGAAACCGGGTTCGAGATAGCGATGATTCACGCTGCGCAGCTCGCAGGTGAGGTTTCCGAAGGTCCCGCTGACCTCGCGCCGGGCGAATCCCGTCATGCTGGCGATCATGTGGCGCTCTGAAGTTCTTCTGCTGGTCGCGGGGTGCGGTAAAGTGCGCGGCAGTCTATCAGAGCCCCCACCCGGCCTTGCGCATCGAATACGCCGAAGTCAGCCTGCTCGGTAACCGCACCGACAACCAGGACCGTGTTTCCGTCGCGGTCTCCGAGCACTCCGCCCTGCTCGTCGTCATTGATGGCATGGGTGGTCATTCCGATGGCGCGAAGGCCGCGGAGACCGCCATCAAGTCGCTCGTGGAAGCGTTCTGGCACACGCCGCAACCCATCCTCGATCCGCTCGGGTTCCTGCACATCGCGCTGGGTCGTGCCCATGAAGAAGTGGCGAAGCTCGGCACCAGCCTGCCGCTCGAGCTGCGGCCGCGCGCCACGTGCGCCGTCTGCCTCGTGCAGGGCGGCAGCGCGTACTGGGCGCACATCGGCGACAGCCGCGTCTATCTGCTGCGCCGGGGCAAGGTCTTCAAGCGCACGCGCGACCACAGCCACGTCGAGTTCCTGCTGCGCGAGGGCGTGATCACGGCGGACCAGGCCGTGTCGCACCCGATGCGCAACTTCGTCGAATGCTGTCTCGGCGGCGAACCGTTCCTGCCCGAGATGTCGCTCGGCCTGCGCGAGCCGCTCGAGCCCAACGACATCTTGTTAGTCTGCTCGGACGGCCTGTGGGGCGGTCTCGACGACGCCGATATCGGCGCCGCCTTCCCGCCGGCGCGCGCGCCGCTCAAGGACGAGCTCACGCGCCTGGCCGAACGCTCGGTGAGCGTCGTCGGTGCGGGCAGCGACAACACCTCGGCCGCCATCGTGCGCTGGATCGGCAATGCCTGATACCCGTCCCTCCGGACGCGCAGCCGACGAGCTGCGCGCCGTGCGTTTCACGCGTTCCTTCACGAAGCACGCCGAAGGCTCGGTGCTCGTCGAGTTCGGCAACACGCGTGTCCTGTGCACGGCCACCGTCGAAGAAGGCGTGCCCGGATTCCTGCGCGGCAAGGGCCAGGGCTGGGTGACGGCCGAATACGGCATGTTGCCGCGCGCGACGCACACGCGTTCGCCGCGCGAAGCCGCGAAGGGCAAGCAGAGCGGTCGCACGCAGGAGATCCAGCGTTTGATCGGTCGTTCGCTGCGCGCCATCACGAATCTCGCCGCGCTCGGCGAGCGCACCGTCACGCTCGACTGCGACGTGCTGCAGGCCGACGGCGGCACGCGCACCGCGGCCATCACCGGGAGCTACGTCGCGCTGGCGGACGCCTGCGACGTGTTGCTCGCGAAGCGGTTGATCGCCACCTCGCCGTTGCACGGGCAGGTGGCCGCGGTGTCGGTCGGCATCTGCAAGGGCATTCCGGTGCTCGATCTCGACTACGCCGAAGATTCCGGCGCGGAGACCGACATGAACGTGGTGATGAACAGCGGCGGCGCGTTCATCGAAGTGCAGGGCACGGCCGAGGGACACGCCTTCCATCGCCGCGAGCTCGATGCGCTGCTGGATCTCGCGGCGACGGGCATCACGACGTTGTTCGCACTGCAGTCCGGAGCGCGCACGGCCGCCTGAGGCCGTCGCGACACCGCATGGGCCGGCGCGTCGTGCTCGCCAGCGGAAACCCGGGAAAACTGCGCGAATTCTCCGAGTTGCTGGCGGGCCAGGGGCTCGAATTCTCGCGGCAATCGGACTTCGGCATCGAGCCGCCGCCCGAGACCGGCACCACTTTCCTCGAGAACGCGTTGATCAAGGCACGCAACGCCGCGCGTCGCACGGGGCTGCCGGCCATCGCCGACGATTCGGGCATCGAGGTGGATGCGCTCGGCGGCGCGCCGGGTGTCTGGTCTGCCCGCTACGCCGGCGAAGGTGCGAGCGACGAGGCGAACCTCGAGAAGCTGCTGCAGGCGTTGCGCGGCGTACCCGAGGCGCGTCGCGGTGCGCGGTATCGCTGCGTCATCGTCTACGTGCGCGATGCCGAAGATGCCCGGCCGCTGGTCGGCGACGGCACGTGGGAGGGCCGCATCCTCGACGGTCGGCGCGGCGAGGGCGGGTTCGGATACGACCCGTCGTTCGTGCCCGCCGGCGCGACGCTGACGGCCGCGGAGATGTCCGCCGCCGACAAGCACCTCGTGAGTCATCGCGGCATCGCGTTGCGCGCGTTCCTCGCGCAGTTCGACCGGGAACGCGGATGATCACGCCGCCGCTCGCGCTGTACGCCCACTTTCCGTGGTGCGTGCAGAAGTGCCCGTACTGCGATTTCAACTCGTACACGTTGAAGGACGAGCTGCCCGAGCAGCGTTACGTCGACACGTTGCTGCGCGATCTCGATGCGCAGCTGCCGGAAGTCGCCGGCCGGCCGCTGATCAGCATCTTTCTCGGTGGCGGCACGCCGAGCCTGTTTTCGCCGGCGTCGATCGGCCGGCTCCTCGATCACGCGCGCGCGCGGCTCGGGTTCGCGTCGCCGTCGATCGAGATCACGCTCGAAGCGAACCCGGGCACCATCGAACGCGGCCGGTTCGCCGAGTACCGCGCGGCCGGCGTCACGCGCGTGTCGCTCGGTGCGCAGAGCTTCGACGCGCGGCAGCTCAAGCTGCTCGGCCGCATCCACGCAGCGGACGACACGCGCCGCGCGGCCGAGGAACTGCACGCCGCGGGACTGGCGAACTTCAATCTCGACCTGATGTACGCGCTGCCGGGTCAGAGCGGCGAGGAGGCCGAGGCGGATCTGCGTGCGGCGCTGTCGTTGCAGCCCGCGCACCTCTCGCAGTACCACCTGACGATCGAGCCGGGCACGCTGTTCGCCGCCGCGCCACCGACGCAGCCGAGCGACGAGGTGGTCGACGACATGCTCGCGCGTTCGCTGCGCGTACTGGGCGAGGCGGGGTTCGAGCAGTACGAGGTGTCGGGCTACGCGCGGCCCGGCGCGCGTTGCGCGCACAACCTCAACTACTGGACCTTCGGCGACTATCTCGGCATCGGCGCGGGCGCGCACGGCAAGATCACGCGCGACGGCGCGGCGGTGCGGACGAACCAGCCGCGCGAGCCGCGCCGCTATCTCGCGGCGGAGCCGGGTGCGCTGGCCCGAAAACGGATCGGTCCGCGCGATCTGCCATTCGAGTTCGCGATGAACGGCTTCCGGCTCGTCGACGGTTTCGCGGACTCGCTGTTCGCGGACCGGACCGGGCTGGATCCGGCACTGCTCGAGAGCGCCCTGCGGCCGCTGCTCGCCCGCGGACTGCTGGACCGCGGCCCGGGACACTGGCGCGCGACGCCGCGCGGGTTCCGTTTTCTCAACGACATCCTGGTCGAGTTGCTGCCGGAGGCCGAAATCGCCGCGCCAATCCCGGATTCGCTGCCCCGATGACGAGCGGTTTTATGCACAGCCGCCCCATCACGGCCCCCTAAACAAGGGTATTACGCTACGTTTCAATCCTGTTGCAGGATAAACAGCTCGTAACTCAATGAATTTAAATCGTTTAATACCATGGTCATTATTTGATCAAGGTAACGGTTTTGCGCGAATCGCTGCATTTTCGATGTCGTCAAGGCCCGCTACCCACAGAGTTATCCACACTTTCTGTGGATAACGGGGCTTGGTTTTCTGCGCTTGAGAACCCAGAAATGGCCCGCTAGACTGCGCGCCCTTTTTCTAATCCCCGGCCGGCAAAATCCGGTCGGTAGAGAGAAACCCATGAAAGCCGATACGCATCCCGAGTACAAAGAAATCAACGTGACGTGCACCTGCGGCAACGCTTTCAAGACGCGTTCGACGCTGGGCCACGACCTCCAGGTCGAAGTGTGTGCGAACTGCCACCCGTTCTACACGGGCAAGCAGAAGATCCTCGACACCGCCGGCCGCGTCGACAAGTTCCGCAAGAAGTACGCGGCGGCTGCATCGCGCTGAAACCTGGGACACGGTTTCGAGCTACTCAAGAAGGCGCCTCCGGGCGCCTTTTTGCTGGGCGCGGCTTTTTTCCGGCCACGGGGAAGCGCGCCGGAACTTGTCGTGGCGACGTCGTATCGTAGTTAAATACGCGCTCGCCCCGTCCGCGGAGACTCATAAATGAAGCGCCAGCTCGTCACCCTCCTGTTAGCGGCCGCCTGCGTCTATGCCGCGGGATGTGTGAGCAACCCGTCGACGGGCGGAAAGAGCGTCGGCGTCGGCGGCATGGAAGGCGAGAAGAAGACCGTCCAGAAGAACCACCAGGAAATCGTCAAGGCGCTGGGCCTGTACGACGACCAGGCCACGCAGGAATACGTGAACATCGTCGGCCAGCGCGTCGCGCGCGTCAGCGACCTGCCGAACGAAGAGTTCAAGTTCTACGTCATCGACGATGACGCCATCAACGCGTTCACCACGGGTTGCTGCAACGTCTACGTCAACCGCGGCTTGCTGGTGAACCTCAATTCCGAGGCGGAGCTCGCCGGCGTGCTGGGCCACGAGATCGGCCACGTGACGGCGCGTCACCCGGCGCGTCGCCAGGCGCGCGGCGTCGCGGCGTCCCTCGGCGCGATGGCTGCCGCGATCCTCACCGGTTCCAACGCGATCGGTCAGCTCGCCAACATCGGCGGCCAGGCCTGGATGATGGGCTACGGCCGCGAGAACGAGATGGAAGCCGACCGGCTCGGCATGAAGTACATGATCAAGGCCGGGTACAACCCGGACTACATCGGCAAGGTCTTCAACATGTTCCAGGCGGGCGAGAAATTCGAGCGCGCCCGCGCGCAGGCCGAGGGACGCGAGCCGCGTCTCTATCACGGCGTTTTCTCGAGCCATCCGAGTCCCGACGAACGTGCCGTGCAGGCCGCGAAGGGCGCCGCGAACGTGAAGGATGCGCCGCCCGAAGGCTGGCTGGTCCGCCACGACGAATACCTGACGACGATCAACGGCATCGCGTACGGCTCGAGCAAGGCGCAGGGCATCGTGCGCGACAACCGGTTCTACCACGCCGATATGGGCATCACGGTCGCGTTTCCGCGCGGCTGGACCATCGAGAACCAGCGCGACCGGATCATCGCCTTCACGCCGAACAAGGACGGCGTGATGCAGATCATGATCGACAAGAAGCCCGAGAAGCAGGCGCCGCGCGAGTTTCTGCTGACGAAGCTCAAGGGTGCGTCGACGTTCAAGGGCGAGCCGATCACGACGAGCGAGGGCAACGAGGGTTACGCGATCGTCACGCGCAGCGGATCGCCGATCGACAACGGTCTCGGCCCGGTGCGCTGGGCGGCGGTGTACCGCGGCGAGAGCGTATTCGTCTTCGCCGGCGCGAGCCGTTCGGCGATGAACGGCGTGCCCGAGGTGGACGGATTGATCATGTCGGTGGCGACGACGCTGCGCGGCCTGAAACCCTCGGAATTCCCGCTCGCCGAGCCCTATCGCGTCAAGGTCGTGAAGGCGACCGACAAGACGAAGCTGTCCGACTACGCGGCGGACATGCCGGAAGACAAGTTCAAGAAAGAGACGCTCGAGCTCATCAACTCGATGTATCCGAACAAGCAGCCCCAGCCGGGACAACTGTTCAAGATCGTCGAGTGACGCGACGTGACGGTGCGCGCACCGTTACGGTGATTCGCGCGTCCGTTACCTTGATTCCGATGCCGGACCATGTAAGCCTTGCGCACGTTCGGCGCACGCGTCGCTGCGCGCCCTCCCCAGGACCCTGCTCTCATGGCCGACAAGAAACTCGAACTCGTTGACTCCGAATCCGGCAAGAAGGCCCAGCTCACCGTACGTTCCGGCACGCTGGGGCCGTCCGTCGTCGACATCGCGCCGCTCGCGAAGGAATTCGGCGCTTTCACCTACGATCCGGGTTACGGCGCCACCGCCGCGGTCGAGAGCAAGATCACCTACATCGACGGCGACCAGGGCGTGCTGTTGCATCGCGGCTACCCGATCGAGCAGCTGGCGGAGAAGAGCTCGTTCATCGAGGTCTGCTATCTACTTCTGAACGGCAACCTGCCGACGAAGCCGGAGCTGGACCAGTTCGAGCACAGCATCCGCAACCACACGATGATCAACGAGTCGCTGCTGCACTTCTTCCGCGGCTTCCACCACAACGCGCACCCGATGGCGATGGTGTCGGCGGTGGTGGCGTCGATGTCGGCGTTCTATCACGACTCGATGGACATCCATAACCCGCGCCATCGCGAGATCTTCGCGCACCGCATCGTCGCCAAACTACCGACGATCGCCGCCGCGGCCTACAAGCATTCGCTCGGCCAGCCCTTCGTCTACCCGCGCAACGATCTCGGCTACTGCGCGAACATGCTGCACATGTTCTTCGCGGTGCCCTGCGAGGAATACCGCGTGGATCCGGTCGCCGCGGAGGCGCTGGACCTGCTGTTCATCCTGCACGCGGACCACGAACAGAACGCCAGCACGTCCACCGTGCGTCTCGCCGGCTCGACCGGAGCGAATCCGTACGCGGCCATCTCGGCCGGCGTGTCGGCGCTGTGGGGCCCCGCGCATGGCGGCGCGAACGAAGCGGTGCTCGAGATGCTCGAAGAGATCGGCACCGCCGACCAGATCCCGAAGTACCTGGCGATGGCGAAGGACAAGTCCAGCCATTTCCGCCTGATGGGTTTCGGTCATCGCGTCTACAAGAACTTCGATCCGCGCGCGAAGATCATCCGCGAGATGTGCCACAAGGTGCTCGAGAAGCTCGGCAAGCGGGACAATCCGCTGCTCGATCTCGCCCAGAAGCTGGAAGAGGCGGCGCTGAAGGACGAGTACTTCGTCGCACGCAAGCTGTACCCGAACGTCGATTTCTACTCGGGCATCATCTATTCGGCGCTGGGCATTCCGCGCTCGATGTTCACGGTGATGTTCGCCATCGCCCGCACCGTCGGCTGGGTGGCGCACTGGCAGGAGATGATCGCGGATCCCGCGATGCGCATCGGCCGTCCGCGCCAGCTCTACACCGGCCCGACGAAGCGCGACTACGCCGGGATCGACAAGCGCTGATCCGGCGCGGCACGCGCGTTCACTGCGCGCGCGGTGCTTCCTCGACGTCCAGCAACACTTCGAGCTCGTCGGCATCGATGCGCCGCATCGGTTTGCCGTCGACCGGGCTGACCGGCGACTGCCGGATGCCGTCGACCGGGAACACGGTCGCGTCGATCGTGTGATCGTCCAGATCGAAGTGCACGCCGGGATACGCGACCACACGGTCCACGCCATAACGAACTCGGCGCTCGACCACTTCGTGATCGATGCCGAGGTCCATGAGGCGGAACGTGATCGATTCCGGTCGCTCGGCGAAGAGGTGCAGCTGGATGTCGTTGTGTTCGGTCGCGGTGCCCGCGAGCACGGAGCCGACGAGGCGCGGTTCGAACTCCGACAGCATCTGCATGGCTGACAGCGCCGCATTGCGCTGACCGGCGAGGCTGCGCGTGTGCCGGTCGCCGCCGAACAGGCGCTGGTACTCGGCCAATGCATCTTCGATCTCGGTATTGCGCGGCAGGACCGAGCCGTCGACCACGCCGAACCGTTCCGCCGCCTTGCGCTTCGCCGTCAGGAAGTCGCGGATGCCGTGCTCGGACATGATCCGCGCCGCCTCCTGCGCGAGCGCGCGGCGCAGGTTCTCGGCGCGTGGCGGCAATTTCTTCATGCGTCAGAAGATCGGATCGCTGTTGGTCTGCGGCTGATCGGTGCCCGGATCGATGCTCTGCGAGCCCACGGGCTCGGCGCCCGCGAATCCTTCCGCGGTCGGCAACATGTCCGCGCGGAAGTATTCGAACATCGGCGCGAGATCCGCGTTGTCGGTGCCACCCGTGTTCGCATTCACCTTCATCTCGACGATGCCTTCGGGGATCGTACGCTGTTTTTCGGGAACGCCACGTAGGGCTTCACGCATGAAGTCGACCCAGATCGGCACCGCGGTGATCGCACCTTGTTCATTGTCGCCGAGCGGGCGATTGTCATCGGCGCCGACCCACACGCTGGCGACCAGGTTGTCGTTGAAGCCGTTGAACCAGGTGTCGACGGCCGCGTCGGTCGTGCCGGTCTTGCCACGCAGGTCGGAGCGACCGAGCGCGAGCGCACGACGGGCGGTGCCGCGCGTGATGACCTCGCGCATGATGTCGTTGATCAGGAAGTTCACCTGCGGCGTGATCGCCTGCGGTGCGGGCTGGAGCTGGCGCGCCGCGGCCGAAAGCGGTGTCGGCGGTTCGATCGTCGCGCTGATTTCCTTCGACTTCGCGCGCTCGGCGTCGGACACGGCGACGATCGGCTGCTTGCACTCGACGCACACCGTCGGCGGACTGGCCGAATACACGATCTGGCCGCCGGGGCCCTCGATGCGATCGATGTAGAAGGGCGTGACGCGATAACCGCCGTTCGCGAACACGGCGAACCCGGTCGCGACTTCCAGCGGTGTGGCCTGCATGCTGCCGAGCGCGAGCGTCAGGTTGTTGGGCAGCTGCTGCTTGGCGAACCCGAAGTTCTGCACGTAGTCGATCACCGGCCGCACGCCCATCTCGCGCAGGATGCGGATGGACACGAGATTGCGCGACTGCACCAGCGCTTCGCGCAGGCGCATCGGGCCGTTGAGGCCGCCACCGGAATTCTTCGGCCGCCACACTTCCTCGACGCTGGGATCGTCGACGATGATCGGTGCGTCGAGGATCACGCTCGCGGGCGTGAAATTGTTGGCCAGCGCGGCCGAATACAGGAACGGTTTGAAACCCGAGCCCGGCTGGCGACGTGCCATCGTCGCGCGGTTGTACTTGCCGTTGCCGGAGAAGTAATCGAAGCCGCCGACCAGCGACAGGATCGCGCCGTTGTTGGGATCCAGCGCGACGAGCGCGCTTTCCGCTTCCGGCAATTGCGCGAGCGCCGCCGGCGCATCGGGCTTGTCGTGCACGACGAGCACGACGTCGCCGCGCCCGATCACCTCGCCGGCGCTCTTCGGCTCCGGTCCGAGTGCGAGATCGTTGACGCGGCGGCGTGCCCACGACAGACCCGGCCAGTCGATGGCCGCCATGCCCGCGCCCTTGATGTAGACCTGCGCCGTCTTCTCGGCGACGCTGACGACGATCGCCGGCTGCAGGATGCCGACACTGCCGTATTCGTCGAGCAGCTTCTCGAGCGCGTCCGCGTTCTCGCTGCCCGTGAGCTCGACCTTGTTGGCGGCGCCGCGCCAGCCGTGGCGGCGGTCGTAGTCGACGAGCCCGTTGCGCAACGCGCGGTTCGCCGCGGCCTGCAGGCGGCCGTCGATCGTCGTGTACACCTTGTAGCCGGCATCCTGCGCCGCGTCACCGAAGCGATTCTTGATCTCGAGCCGCACCATCTCCGCGATGTACGGCGCTTCGACGTCCGCGAGCGCGCGATGCGCTTCGGCGCTGACGATCTCCTTCGACGCCGCGTCCGCCGCGGCCGGCTCGATGAAGCCGAGCTCGCGCATGCGACGCAGCACGTAGTTGCGGCGCTCGGCAGCACCCTGCGGATTCGAGATCGGGTTGTAACGCGAGGGCCACTGCGGCACTCGCGCCAGCGTCGCGGCTTCACCGAGCGACAGCTCGTCGAGTTGTTTGCCGAAGTAGGTTTCCGCGGCGGCCGCGACGCCGTACGCGCGCTGGCCGAAGAAGATGACGTTCAGGTAGAGCGCGAGGATCTCTTCCTTCGTGAACTCGTGCTCGAGCCGCTGCGTGACGAAGATTTCCTGCAGCTTGCGCCGCACCGTCTGTTCCTGCGTGAAGAACGCGCTGCGCGCGGCCTGCATCGTGATCGTGCTGGCGCCCTGTCGCTCGCCGGAGGTGACGTTGACGAACAGCGCGCGCAAAACGCCCTGCCAGTCGAAGCCGTGGTGCTCGAAGAAGCGGTCGTCTTCCGCCGCGATGAATGCTTGGCGCACCTGCAACGGGATCTGGTCGTACTTGACCGGGTTGCGGCGCTGCTCGCCGATCTGCGCGATGAGCTCACCGCTCGATGAATACACGCGCAACGGCACGGACAGCTCGTTGCTCTTCATCGCTGCGACGGTCGGCAGCGTCGGTTCGAGGTACACGTACGCGCAGACGAAGGCGTACGCGGCCGCGAGTGTGATTCCCGTCACACCCATGAGCCCGATGACGATCAATCGAAAGTAGTTTGGCTTCACAGAATCCGGGTCTCGTCAGTTGCGCGGCCTCAGGGCCCTATGCATAGTAACCGCCGTCGATACGCATACTCACCGAAAGGTGGGGACGCAAAGCTTCCGGTCTAAGGGTCTGCATTGGCCTACGACAGCGGGGTTGCCGGCTCGGGGTCTCTTCCCTCGAGTTGATACGGAAAACCGCTGCCAGGTTCCAATGCCTCCCCGCTCCCAGCGGCTCCGTCTGCCCCCTCCCGCAAAATCGGGCGAATCCGTGAGGAGCGTCTCGTTCAATTTAACTTCACGCTGATATATAGTGTTTCGGGATTAAGACTGGTCGCGCGATTCTCGCTATAACTCTCTGAAAGGACTGCGAAAGTGCTGTTCTTAACGCGCAAATATCGTCCGGTGCTCGGGCTTGACATAACGACTTCGTCGGTCAAGTTGATCGAGCTCGTGATGAGTGGTGGCTCCTACCGCGTCGAATCGTACGCGGCAGAGCCGACGCCGCAGAATGCAATGAATGAAAAGGCGATCGTCGACGCGGAAGCGGTCGGCGAGGCCATCCGTCGTGCCGTGAAGCGCTCGGGCGCCGGGGCGAAGGAAGTCGCGATCGCCATCTCCGGCGACGCCGCGATCACCAAGGTTATCCAGATGCCGCGCCACCTGCGCGAGCGCGATCTCGAAGCGCAGGTCGAGATGCAGGCCGACCAATACATTCCGTTCCCCATGGACGAAGTGAGCTACGACTTCGAAGTGCTCGGTCCGTCGGAGAAGGATCCTGAGACGAACGACGTGTTGCTCGTCGCGACGCGTACGGAGAACGTCGAGCAGCGCCAGGCCGCGGTGAACGCCGCCGGGCTCACGGCGAAGATCGTCGACGTCGAAGCGTTCGCCCTCGAGAACGCCTGCAAACTCATGACGCACCAGATGCCCGATGGCGGCATCGATCGCACGATCGCGGTCGTGGATTTCGGTGCGAGCAGCACCACGTTCAGCGTGCTGCGCAATCTCAAGGTCGTCTACACGCGTGACTTCGCGTTCGGCGGCCAGCAGCTCACCGAAGAAATCATGCGCACGT
>Ga0335075_10000419_pt1 | contig 76848 bp, 71 predicted proteins | sample Lox_Sample_24_FD_206723 | JGI IMG/M metagenome (GOLD analysis project Ga0335075, IMG submission 206723) | Soil microbial communities from Loxahatchee National Wildlife Refuge, Florida, United States - Lox_Sample_2.4 | ecosystem: Environmental > Terrestrial > Soil > Wetlands | place: USA... | reverse complement strand
GTCAGCGGGTGGTCGCTCAGATAGGGATCCTCACGCGTCCCGTTCAGCATCTCCCCGGATTGCAGGAGTTCGAAGAACTGCAGCAATCCGCGCGCCGATTGGTGGGTCGCATCGAGAAAATTCATCGCCGCGTGCGTCACCGAAAACTGCAGAAAGGACCGTTCGCCGACACCCGCGGCGCCGAGCATCGCGGCGCCGCCGCCGCTGCCGCGCGAGGCGATGGTCGCGGCGACGCCCGCGGCCATGGCCAGGATTTCCTCGATGCTGGCGTCGTGCATCGCCTCAGCGCCCCTGTAGAGATGCCCCCCGGCGATGTGGCCGGTCTCGTGCGCGAGAACGCCGATCAACTGGTTTGGCGTCCGCGCCCGCAAAACTAGACCGGAATTTATGAAAATATTCTGACCACCGGCGACAAACGAATTGATGCTGTCATCGGCCACCAGATAGACGTGCACCGCATCCGGATCGAGCCCGGCCGCCTTCCAGATCGGAACCATCATCGTGTGGATGTCGGCTTCGATCTCGGCATCCCGCAACAGGCTGACACCATCGGCTTGTGCGCGCGCGACCTGACCGAGCACAAACGCGGCGGCGATGAATGTCATCGCTCGAAGAGCGGCGCGAAGCGGCATCGGCGGCGCCTTCAAGGCGGAGAGATCTTTGGGGGTGGCCGGGTTCTGCGTTCAGGACTGGATCAGGCGCTGCCACCATCCCTTGCGCGGGCTCGGCGGCTTTTCGGTGACCGTCAGTACCGACTGAGCCGGCTCCGGCTGCGACTGCGGTTCGGCCAGTTGCAAGGCCTCCGGCTCGGCGAGGGGCTCCGGTGCGGCAGGCATGGCGGCGAGGCGGTGCCCGCTCTCCGGCTCGGCGAGCGCGGCTGCTGGCATGTCTGCCGCCGTCGCTTCTGCCGCTGGCATTTCCGGCGCCATCGTTTCTGGTGCCATCGTTTCTGCCGCGGTGTGGGAACTCTCCAGCGTTTCGGCTGGCGGTTCCGGTGTTGCCTCAACCGCGGTGTCGGCCGCGGCAACACCCGCTTCATGCGCCGTCTGCGCCGTCTCCGGACGGGGCAACGCCGCGCCCTCCGGTGCGTCCGGCTCGCTGGCCGGAGCGCTCGCATGGCTCGGCCATGCCTCGCCGGTCGGCGTCGGCACCACGACCGGCACAACGGGGTCGAAGCCGGCACCCGAATCGGTCGCCACCGGCCATGGCGCGGTAACCGGCGCCGCCGTCTGCGGTGGTGCCGCGGTGGCGGCATCGGCAAGATCGGGCCCGTCCGGACCGGCCGGCAGCGCGACCTCGATCGTCTCGGAGACCAGGCGCGGATCGTCGAAACTCGGCTCGCCGCCTTCCTCGCGCCGGCCCCGCCGCCGCCCGCCGCGGCGACCGCGCCGGCGGCGCAGCTTGTCGTCCTCGGTCGATGTCTCCGCATCGTGGGACTTGCCGGCGGATGCCGCGCCGGCCGCCACATCGCCTGGCTCGACGGCTTCGCTTGGCTCGACGGCTTCGCCGTCGGGCTCCTCGCCATCGGCGGCGCTGCGGGCCGCGGCTGTGGTGCCCCGTTCGTCCTCGTGACGCCGCCGGCGCCGGCGGCGGCGGCGAGCGCGGCCGCGCTCCTCGTCATCCTGGGGACGCTGCTCGGCCGTGCCGGTCACGCTGTCGCCGTCATCCTCCTCATCCGGCTCCTCGATCTCGGTCTCCACCGCCTGGGTCAGCGGCAGCGGGGCCGCCGGCGGCAGTTCGCCGGGCTCGTAGGCACGCAGCCTTTCGAGGCGGAACGCCGGTGGGATCAGTGCATCGTCGCGCGCTACCAGCACATGAACGCCGTAGCGTGTTTCGAGCTGCGCCAGCGAGTCGCGCTTGTGGTTGAGGATGTAGAGCGCGACGGTGGTCGGCACATAGACGCAGACCTCGGCCGAGCGGCGGCGCATCCCCTCTTCCTCGATCGAGCGCAACACGTAGAGGGCGGTTGATTCGGTCGAGCGGATGAACCCGGTTCCGCCGCAATGCGGACAGGGTTGGGTCGAAGCCTCGACCAGCGATGGCCGCAACCGCTGCCGTGACATTTCCAGCAGGCCGAACGGGCTGATCCGACCAACCTGGATCCGGGCGCGCTCGTTCTTCAGCGCGTCCTTGAGGCGCCGTTCCACGGCACCCTGGTTGCGGTGCTCCTCCATATCGATGAAGTCGATCACGATCAGCCCGGCAAGGTCGCGCAGCCGCAGCTGGCGGGCGATTTCCTCGGCGGCTTCGAGGTTGGTGCGCAGCGCCGTCTCTTCGATGTTGCGCTCGCGCGTCGAGCGGCCGGAATTGACATCGATCGCGACCAGCGCCTCGGTCTGGTTGATCACGATATAGCCGCCCGAGCGCAGCTGAACGATCGGCGAATGGATCGCATCGATCTGGCTTTCGACCTGAAAGCGGTGCAGCAGGCCGATCTGCGGGTCGCGGTAGGGCTGGACCCGCTTGGCATGGCTCGGCATCAGCATTTTCATAAAGGACTTGGCAGTGCGGTAGCCGTCCTCGCCTTCGACCAGCACCTCGTCGATGTCGCGGGTATAGAGATCGCGGATCGACCGTTTGATCAGATTGCCTTCCTCGTAGATCACCGCCGGCGCGGTCGACTGCAAGGTCAGCTCGCGGATCTCGTTCCACAAGCGCAGCAGGTATTCGTAGTCGCGCTTGATTTCGGCTTTCGAGCGCTCGGCGCCGGCGGTGCGCACGATCACTCCCATGCCGTCGGGGATGTCGAGCTCTTCGAGGATGTCCTTCAGCCGGCGACGGTCGGTGATGCTGGTGATCTTGCGCGATACGCCGCCGCCGCGTGCCGTGTTCGGCATCAAGACGCAATAGCGCCCGGCGAGCGAGAGATAGGTCGTCAGCGCCGCGCCCTTGTTGCCTCGCTCCTCCTTGGTGACCTGCACCAGCATGATCTGCCGGCGCTTGATCACCTCCTGGATCTTGTAGTGGCGGGGAGCGCGCGAGCGTTGCCGCTCGGCATCGTCGAACTCGTCGCCGCCGATCGTCTCGATGATTTCCGTCTCGCCGCTGTCGCCGCGAAGAGCGGCCGAGCCGGCGGGCTCGGTGGCGAGCCCTTCCGCAGCCTCAGGAGCCGGGTCGGGGGGTGCTGCCCAATCGATCGGAGCCGGCGTCTCGATGACCGCGTCGGCGGTGCGCAGCGCTGCATAACCGATCGGGTCGCTCCCGATCGGTTCACCCGGGTCGGGCGTCGCGGCAACCGAGCCCTCTTCGGGCTCCGGTGCTGCGGCGCTCACCTCGACCGCGCCCGGGACGGACCAGGGCGGACCATCCTGCTGTGCTGCAAAATCGGCCGTAGCGTCTTCGATCGTCGTGCCCGCACCGGTCTCGGCGCAATCCCGAGCCTCGCTGTCGGCGGCCTCGTCCGCGACGACCGGCGGCCACGCATCGGGGCTCCCAGTCCCCGGCGCTGCGTCTGTGTCGCCGCCATCGCGCTTACCGCCGCCAAATTCACCGCCGCCAAAGTCACCGCTGATCGGTTCTCTGATCGGGCTCTCGGCGGGGGTCAGGGTCTCGGCGGGCGGGCGCCATGCGGCCGCCGGTTCATCCGCGTCGTCCTCGCCTGGTGCCGAATGGTCGGCCGGGTCGGCGCTCTCCGGCGGGCTGACCACGGCGTCTTCGAGCGCAGTATCGTCGCCCCCCGGTGCCGCGACCACCACCACCGGTTCGGGAAGTGCTGCCGCCAGCGGCACTCCCACATCTTCAGCGGGCTCGCCGAGCGTTTCGGCAGCACCGGGGTCGGCGTGAGGCAGCTCGCCCCCGGCCCAATCTCGATCGCCCACCGGGATTCTGAAATAGTCCGGGTGGATCTCGCTGAAAGCAAGGAAACCGTGCCGATTGCCCCCGTATTCGACAAAGGCCGCCTGTAGGGACGGTTCGACGCGCGTGACTTTTGCTAGATAGATATTTCCTTTTACCTGTTGTTTCGTCGATGACTCAAAGTCAAACTCTTCAAGGCGATTGCCATTGACCACTACGACCCGGGTCTCTTCCGGATGAGTGGCGTCGATGAGCATGCGCTTTGCCATTCTGGCGTAACTCCGCGGCGCGCTGCCGTGGCTGTGCGAAAGTCAGCCGGCGGCGCGATCCCGTGTGCAAAGAAGCCGGCCACGCCGCGACTCGGGCCTGTCGGTAACGATGCGGTATCGGCCATGGCGGGGTTCATCGGGGGCGGCTTCGGGTTCCGATAATCATGCCGTCCCGCGCTCGGTCCGCCGCAGCGGCAACTGCCGCCAGCATGCGGGCCGGTCGCGCGATACTCCACCGGGCGCGGCGCCCGGCGGCGGACGGCGGTCTCTCGCACAGCACAATGTATAGAGGGACGCCCCCGCCGACAATGCCTTCCTCCGCAGCAGCAACCGCCGGCCTCGGATCCCCCGCCCGGTGCGCTCGTCCGGTGCGCCCGTCCCGGTGCGCCCGTCTGGGCGGTGACAAAACTTCTTTGGACCCGCCGCCGCGAAATCGCATATAACGGGTGCCGCGCGGCATTGGAGTCGCGGTGATCGGTGGCAACAAGGACGCCCGCATCGCGCCGCGTCGAGCAGATGGTCAAGCTGGTCCGATTTCTTTTTGTCTGCGCGGTGATCCTGGCGATCGCCGGCTGCGGATTTGTTGGCGTCACGATCTGGTATTTCGGTCGTGACCTGCCGGATTACCAGCAGCTGGCGAATTACCAGCCGCCGATCATGACCCGGGTCCTGGCCGGGGACGGCCGGCTATTGGCGGAATATGCTACCCAGCGCCGCCTGTTCGTGCCGATCGAGGCGATCCCCAAACAGGTTTCCGACGCCTTCATCTCGGCCGAGGACAAGACCTTCTACAGTCATCACGGGATCGATCCGCTGTCGATCCTGCGCGCGTCGATTACCGATATCGGCCGGTTGCGCGGCGGACGCCGCCCGATCGGCGCCTCGACGATCACCCAGCAGGTCGCCAAGAACATGCTGCTGAACAACGAGGTTTCGATCTCGCGAAAAATCAAGGAGATCCTGCTCGCCACCCGGATCGAATCGGTGCTGTCGAAGGATCGCATCCTCGAACTCTATCTGAACGAGATCTATCTCGGCTCGGGTGCCTATGGCGTGGCCGCAGCGGCGCTGACCTATTTCGACAAATCGCTCGACCAGCTGACCCTCGGCGAGGCGGCATTCCTCGGCGGTCTGCCAAAGGCGCCGAACCGCTATAATCCGGCGCGCTTCCCGCAGGCCGCGACGGCGCGCCGCGATTGGGTCCTCGACCGCATGGCCGATGACGGCTACATCAGCCGTGCCGCGGCGGCGGCCGCCAAGGCCGAACCGCTGGTGCTGCACCATCGGCAGGAGGCGGACATCGTCAAGGCGCCGTATTTTGCCGAGGAGGTGCGGCGCGAACTGTTGGCCCGCTATGGTGAGAAGGCGCTCTACGAGGCCGGGCTGTCGGTCCGCACCAGTCTCGACCCGCGCCTGCAGGCCGATGCCGATGCGGCGCTGCGCCACGGTCTGATCGCCTACGACCACGCCCATGAGGGCTGGCGGGGGGCCATCGCCCGCATCGATCCGAAAGGCGATTGGGCCACCTCCCTCGGCAAAGTTCCAATCCCCGCGGTCGTGACCGATGTCGGCTGGCGCCTCGCGGTGGTGTTGCGCACGACACCCGGTGCCGCGGCGATCGGTTTTGCCGATGGCGACACCGGGACAATCCCGTTTGCGCAGATGCGCTGGGCCCGGCCGCGTTACCGCAATGGCAGCCTCGGTCCGTTCCCGCGTGCCGCCGGCAACGTCGTCAAACCCGGCGACGTGGTCATGGTCGCCCCGGTCGAAGCGGCGCCGGTGACCGAGGTTGCCGACCAGGCGGTATCGGGTGCGGCGAAGCCAAAGCCGGCCGCGGCCGTTGTGAGGCCCGGGACCTTCACCTTGTGCCAGGTACCGGAGGTGTCGGGCGCGCTCGTTGTCATCGATCCGCACACCGGCCGGGTGCTGGCGCTGAGCGGCGGCTTCAGCTTTGCGATCAGCCAGTTCGACCGTGCCACCCAGGCCTATCGGCAGACCGGGTCGGCGATCAAGCCGTTCGTCTTTCTGACCGCACTCGATCATGGCTTCACGCCCTCGACGCGGGTCAGCGACGCGCCGATCTCATTGCCGCAGGGTCCCGGGCTGCCGATGTGGACCCCGACCAATTACGAGCACAACGAGTTCCGGGGCATGACGCCGCTGCGCATCGGGCTCGAGCAGTCGATCGACACGCTGACCGTGCGCCTCGCCACGATGGTCGGGATGGGGCCGATCGCCGATACGATCGAGCGCTTCGGTATCATGGATCACGTGCCGCACGAATATGCGATCACGCTCGGCGCCGGCGCCACGACCCCGCTGCGGCTGACCGCCGCTTACGGGATGCTGGTCAATGGCGGCAAGCGGATCACGCCGACCTTGATCGACCGCGTCCAGGATCGCAACGGCAGGACGATCTACCGCGCCGACGACCGGCCTTGCGACGGCTGCACCAATGTCGAATGGCACCACCAGCCGGTGCCGGTGATCCCGGATACCCGCGAGCAGGTGGCCGACCCCGATTCCGCCTATCAGGTCGTGACGATGATGGAAGGGGTGGTGCAGCGCGGCACCGGCGAGGCGGTCAAGGCGGTGGGCCGGCCGATCGCCGGCAAGACCGGGACCACCAATGACTACCGCGACGCGTGGTTCGAAGGCTTTACCCCCGATCTCGCTGCCGGCGTCTATGTCGGCTATGACGATCCGCGCAGCCTCGGCAAGGACGAGACCGGCGGCCATGTCGCCGCCCCGATCTTCCGCGATTTCATGATCGCCGCTTTGAAAAACACTCCGCCGACCGATTTCCGCATCCCGCCCGGAATGTTGCTTTACCGGGTCAGTGCCGCCACCGGCCTGCCGATCACCGGCGACGGGCCGGCCATCTACGAAGCCTATAAGCCCGGCACCGCGCCCGGCGAAAACCGGGTGCGTCCGGCGGCGGCGCACGAGGAGGATGCCGCGGCGACGACCGCGGCTCCGGCGGGCGTGGACCCTGACAGCGGCATCGATCCCGGCGGCAGCAATGCCGCGAGCGACCCGACCGGCAGCGCAGGAGCCGTACTGTCCCCGGTCGCGCCGCCATCGGCCGCGCCGGCACCGGCCGGCAACAATGCCATGCTGCCGTCGCGGGGCACTCCCGCCGCGGGCACCGGCGGCCTATATTAGCGACCACGAGTCTTAACGACAGCGGGTCCGGCACGCCGGACCGACCATCGCGATCGACCGACGGAGCGAAAGCCATGCGCGCCGAAATCGAGGCCGCGGCCGGCGACATCAGAAAGTCGCTGGCGCTGCTGAGGAGGCATCTTTGACTGGGAGGTCGCAACCCGGCGGCTTGCCGAACTGAACGCCGCCTCCGAGAACCCGCATCTGTGGGACGATCCGGCTGCGGCGCAGAAATTGCTGCGCGAACGCACCCGGCTCGATCAGGCGATCGGCGGCTATCGGCGCATCGAGCGCGAGGTCGAGGATACGCTCGAGCTGATCCGCATGGGTGAGGCCGAGGGCGAAGCCGAGATCGTCGCCGAGGCCGAGGCGGCACTCGAGAAACTGCGCGCCGAAGCGGCCCGCCGCGAGCTCGAAAGCCTGCTGTCGGGCGAGGCCGACGGCAATGACTGCTATCTCGAAGTGCATGCCGGGGCCGGCGGCACCGAGGCGCAGGACTGGGCCGAGATGCTGTTGCGCATGTATGTGCGCTGGGCCGAGGCTCACGGTTACCGGACCGAGTGGCTCGAGGAGAGCGGCGGCGAGGAGGCCGGGCTCAAATCGGCGACGATCCGGGTCCAGGGCACCGACGCCTATGGCTGGCTCAAGACCGAGAGCGGCGTGCACCGACTGGTGCGCATCTCGCCGTTCGACGGGAACGACCGCCGCCACACCAGCTTCGCGTCGGTCTGGGTCTATCCGGTGGTGGACGACAAGATCGAGGTCGAGATCAACGACAAGGATCTGCGCATCGACACCTACCGCTCGTCGGGGGCGGGCGGGCAGCACGTCAACAAGACCGACAGCGCGGTGCGCATCACCCATACGCCGAGCGGCATCGTCGTACAGTGCCAGAGCGAGCGCTCGCAGCACCAGAACCGGGCGCATGCCTTTGCGATGTTGCGCGCGCGCCTCTACGAGGCCGAGTTGCAGCGCCGCGAGGCGGTGACCGACGCGCAGAACGCGACCAAGACCGAGATCGGCTGGGGCCACCAGATCCGGTCCTACGTGCTGCAGCCCTATCAGATGGTCAAGGATTTGCGCACCGGAGTGGAGACCGCCAATACCGGTGCGGTACTCGACGGCGATATCGACCGCTTTCTCGCCGCGGCGCTGGCCGCCCGCATCGAAGGCTCGGACGCGATCGCTGCCGGCGGCTGACCGCCCGGCCCGCTGACGCGCAAATTTGGCCGGCAATTCCGCCGGACGGCCATTCCCGGGGCGGTTAGCCCTTTTCGCGGCCGGCCATAAATGCGTAATGTCTCGCCGCAGACCTCTTCGGCAACCGGCCCGGCGGCGCTCGTGCATCGGTCGGCGTCCGCCCTACAGATGGGAGAGAAACATGGCTGAGATCGACGGCGCCACCCTGATCGCCAGGAGCCTCAAACAGCAGGGCATCAATCACTTGTTCGGGGTCGTCGGGTTTCCGGTCGGTCCGATCGCCGCGGCGGCGCAAAAGGAGGGTGTCGCCTATGTCGGCATGCGCAACGAGCAGGCCGCCTCCTATGCGGCGCGCGCTTACGGCTATCTGACCGGGCGGCCCGGCGCCTGCATCGTCGTCACCGGCCCCGGCGTCGTGCACGGCCTCGCCGGGCTCGCCGACGCGCAGCAGAATTGCTGGCCGATGATCCTGATCGGCGGCGCGTCCGAGACCTATCGCGGCGGTATGGGCGCCTTCCAGGAAGAGCGCCAGGTCGTGATCGCCTCGCCGTTCTGCAAATTCGCGCATGCGATCGATACGGTCGAGCGCATTCCCTATTATGTCGAGATGGCGACCCGGCATGCGATCTATGGCCGGCCCGGCGCCTGCTATCTCGACATGCCGGACAACATCATCACCGGCAAATGCGATCTCGACAAGGTCGTGCAGGTGCAGAAGGCCCCCGATCCGCCGCGCACGATCGCACCCCAGGAGAATATCGAGCAAGCCTTGGGGCTGCTCGAACGCGCCGAGCGGCCACTCGTTCTCGTCGGCAAGGGGATGGCCTGGGCCAATGCCGAGAGCGAGGTGCGCTCGTTTATCGAAAAGACCCAATTGCCGTTCCTGCGCTCGCCGATGGGCAAGGGGATCATGCCCGACGACCACCCGCTGTCGGTCGCGGCCGCGCGCACCCTCGCGTTGCAGAACGCCGACGTGGTGTTCCTGATGGGCGCGCGCTTCAACTGGATCTTCCATTTCGGCCAGCCGCCGCGCTACGCCAAGGACATGAAGGTCATCCAGCTCGATATCGCGCCCGAGGAGATCGGCCATAACAAGGCGACCGAGGTGGCGCTGGTCGGCGACGGCAAGGCGATCATGCAGCAGCTGAACCAAGCGCTCGGCGGGCGCCAGTGGTTCCATCCGAAGGAATCGCCGTGGCGGCAGATGATCGCCAAAAAGGCGGCCGAGAACGCCGCGCAAATCAAGCCGCAGATCGACGACGACAGCGCCCCGGCGACCTATTATCGCGCGTTCAAGGACATCGCCGCCTGGATGCCGCGGAACTCGATCCTCAGCGCCGAGGGTGCGGGCACGATGGATATCGGGCTGACGATGCTGCCGGTGTTCAGCGCCAAAGCCTGTCTCAACGCCGGCACCTACGGCACGATGGGGCTGGGCCTCGGCCAGGCGATCGCCGCCGCCGTCGTGCACCCCGACCGCCCGGTCATCCATCTGTCGGGCGACTCCGCGATCGGCTTTTCGGGCATGGAGATGGAAACCCTGTGCCGCTACAACCTGCCGGTCAAGATCGTCGTCCTGAACAATGGCGGCATCGGCCCCGGCATGGAGGAGATCCCGGAAAACCCGATGTTCAACATGCGGCCGAACACGCTGATCTACGGCGCCCGCTACGACAAGGTCATGGACGCCTTTGGCGGCAAGGGCTTCTTTGTCGAGGACCCGAAGGACATCAAGGGCGCCCTCGACGAGGCGATGAACCACCGCGGCCCGGCCCTGGTCAACATCGTCCTGAGCCAAGGCTCCGCCCGCAAACCCCAGCAATTCCGCTGGCATTCGTAAGCGACAAAAGCCGAGCGCAGGTATTCGATCATGGCCGGGCTCGTCCCGGCCATCCACGAACTCGGGGCCCCTTCGGTGGCCCTCTTTCGTTTCGGCTTTCCGGCGAGGCGAGTTCATAGTATGTTCCCGGGATGCCTACGAGCCAGCACCTGTTCGGCGGAGCTTGGACCGTCAAAAAGCTGGAGGCGCTGAAGGCGTACCTGAACGGCTACGCCCACGCGCTCAAGAACCAACCGTTCAACCGAATTTACATCGACGCCTTCGCCGGTACCGGCGACCGTGCTGCCAAGCGACGGGAAACCGCCACGCTGATGGAAATTCCGGAACTCGATGAGATAACGAAGGGTTCTGCTCGCATTGCCTTGGAAATCGATCCGCCGTTTTATCGCTACATTTACGTCGAGAAGCGGCAGAATCGGTCGAAGACGCTCGAAGACCTGAAGCGCGAGTTTCCTGACCGTCAAATCGAGGTTCTGACCGGCGACGCCAACAAAGCCGTCCAGCGGATTTGTCGGGAAACTGATTGGCGGAAAAACCGCGCGGTGCTGTTCCTCGATCCCTATGGGATGCAGGTCTCCTGGGAAACCCTGGAGGCAGTCGCGGCGACGAAGGCCATTGATGTCTGGATGCTTTATCCGACTGGCATGGGGCTCAATCGGCTGCTCACGAAGGACGGCGAGATTCCAGCCGAGTGGCAGCAGACCCTTGATCGATCGCTTGGGACTACCGACTGGCAGCAAGCCTTCTATCGTGTGAGGGAACAAAACGATCTGTTCGGCGAGCCGAAGATGGAACTCGTCAAAGACGCCGGCACCGAAAAATTCGAGTCGTACCTTCTGGACAGGTTACGGAGGATATTCGTCGCTGTCGCTCCCCAGACGCTGCCGCTCGTGAACAGCAAAGGTCAAGTCATGTACCTGCTATGCTTCGCCTGTGGGAATGAGCGTGGGGCGGAAATCGCCGTGCGAATCGCCCGGTCAGTAATCAAGAAGCGGCGGCGCTGATGGCGGGCACATCTCACATAGAGTGGACCGAGGCGACCTGGAACCCGATTGCCGGGTGCACGATCCTATCGCCAGGTTGCACGAACTGCTACGCGCAGCGCATCGCTTCGAGATTGCAGGCGATGGGCCATGCAAAGTATCGAGGCACAACACGGAAGTCGGGCCGGCGGCACCTCTGGACTGGCCGCGTGAACATAGACCGCGAAGCGCTTGATGCGCCGCTGCGCTGGCGTAAACCGCTCCTGATCTTTGTAAATTCGATGTCCGATCTATTCCAAGATGGAGTAGATATCGATATTATATCGACCATTTGGGACGTAATGAAAGAAGCAGATTGGCATACTTATCAAATTCTTACGAAGCGTCCTGAACGAATGCTGGATGTGATCTCTAAGTTCAACCAAAAATTGCCTAATGTATGGCTTGGTACATCTGTCGAGAATTCCGCTTTCGTCGGCCGAATTGATATTCTACGATTGGTTCCTGCTCATATTCGGTTTGTGTCGTTCGAGCCGCTTCTTGGCCCCATAGCGCCGGTCGATCTCCGAGGAATTCACTGGGCCATTGTTGGAGGCGAGAGCGGCCCCGCCGCGAGGGCAGTTGATTGCGAATGGGTCGAGGCGATCCAAGCTGCCTGCCATGACCAGAGCGTGGCATTCTTCTTCAAGCAATGGGGCGGCACTCGCAAGGGCAAGGCTGGGCGATTGCTCAACGGGCGCATCTGGGACGAATACCCGGCCGTCGCGCGTCACGCGGCGTGACGCCGGAAAACACGGAATCGCGCGATCGTGGCCGCGTATAGAGCGGCTGTTCCGCTTCTCCGGTGTCCGTCCGCTGTCGCAGGCGGTCGCCACTGCGCGGCCGACGCGGCGGGCTCCGCCGTCGACACCACGCGGTGGGGCCGGGCTGGTGGTCCGTCCGGCGGCGCTTGTGCTCGATCGCGAAGATATGGCTGTAGAGGGGCACGACCGTTCTGCTCGAAACAGAGTGGGTGCTGCGTCGTGTATATCGGTTTGGCCGCGATCGGGTTGTGGCCGCGCTGAGCGCATTTGCGGGGCTGCCGCACGTCACGCTGGAAGACCCCGCCGTGGTCGCCCGAGCATTCGATTGGACACGGAGCGGGATGGATTTTGCGGACGCGCTGCATCTCGCAAAGGCGCAGGTCTGCGATGGCTCATCAGCTTCGACCAGCGGTTCGCGGCGATCGCTAATGCCGCGAGCCAGGTGAAGGTGCGCGCGCCGTGACCGACGGCGTCTTGACGACCATCTGTCGCTGAGCGCCGACTGAGCCCAAACTCAGAGCGTAGATCCGACTATCGGCGGAGCTGGCCCAATTCGCTCTCACCGGTGCTCGGCGGGGGCGGGCTGCGGGCCCATGCGGCGGCGGTTGTGCTCGATCGCGAAGACATGGGCGTAGAGGGTCGCGGTCCATTGCTTGCCCTCCATTGTCAGGTCGAGATAACGCAACGCGTCGCCGATATAGCGCTCGACCTTGCTCCAATAAAATTGCGGGTAGTGATCGACCAGATCGGCCGGGCTATCGTAGCCGAGCTTGGCGTTGATGCCGGTCTCGGCGAATTCGTGAAACAGCGCATTCAATTTGCGCGGGTAGAGCGGGTCGCCCAATTGGCCGATCAGATCGGCGGCCCTGACCAGGCCGGCCTCGGTATCGGTCGCCGCGTGATCTTCGTCCTCCGGAACCGGGAAGCGGGTCAGTTCGATCGCCGCGGCGATGCGCTCCCCGTCGATCCACGGGAGCGGCGCGAAGCGGTGCCGCACCATGAGCTTGCCGCGCTCGACATGGTACGGCGTCAAAAACGCGTCGGAGGCGCCGCGCGGCGGTGTAACCGTGTGGCCATCGCCGTCGATCACGAAATCCGCGGCCGTGTCGCCGGGGCAGATGCCGCGCACATAGCCGATGTCGTGGTTCAGCGCCGCCAACATCGCGTGAAACCAATCGCTTGGGGTCACGACGTGTGCGAGGCGCCGGCCATGCAGAATGTCCTGCATGCACAGAGTGACGAGTGCCGTGTGCTGGCAATCGTGGTAAAGCGCGTCGCTGCTGGCGATACGCTCGATGACGAGGCGGGCGGCTTCGTCGAGAACCGTGGCAAACTGGGGCTCCTGGCCGCCATAGCTGCGACGGTAGGTCTCCGCCAGGTTGTGGCCCAGGGCGTCGGCGAGAAGGCTTGTAGGGTTCAGCATGGAGCGCCTCCTGGGCGGCCGGCGGGTTCGATCGAGCAAGCAAGCAGGACGGCTTGGGCGTCGGCGAAACGCATCATAGCTCGCCAAATGGAGTGATTTGATCTCGGCGCCAAGCGCTACGCGCCCAGGATGGGAGCATCCGGTCGTAACGGTCCATCGGTTCGGGAGGCGATCTTGGTCGGCTCTTGCGACGCCTATCGACCGGAGGCGAGAACGCATAGGCTGGGAGTCATGGCGTACCAAACCTTTCATGTCGAGATCACCCGTGACGAGACGCGGGACCGCGGTCCGGTCACGATCGAGATCACCGCCTATATCGACCGCATGCCGGAGAACAACGACGCGACGGTGGGTCGGTTGGCCCGGGCGCAGCGCGGGGTGTGGAATAGCCGGCTGCAATATACTGGTGATTTCGAGACATTGGCCGAGGCGCTGGCCGCGATCACGGCGGCGCACCCTGAGGCCGACCATATCCGCTGCTATGAATATTCGGTCGATGACGAGTTTGCACGCGAAGTGGCGCCGCTGCTGCGGTCCGGCGGGACGTGGCGATCTGGCGGCTAGAGCAGGATCGCATGAAATTGAAACAAAGCGTCCATTTCATGCATGAATCCTGCTCTCGATTCCAAGGTCGAGCGCGGATGTGATCGCTCGGCGCCCACCGATCCCGCGTTAGCGATTTGTTTTGGCGCGTGATCCATGCTTGCGGCGGCCCAGCCTGCAACGGTCACGCTCCAGCCTCGGCACTGGCGGTGCGCGGCTGCGGCGGTGCGTGGCTGCGGGGCTGGGTTCGGTCGCGGATATATGCGGCGCCGGCTATTGTTCTCGGCCAGCCGGTCCGGTACGGCAGGTGAGACCGCCGGGTCACCCGTAAAGGAGCTCTGATGATCAAGACGATCCTCGTGCCGGCGACCGGTTACCCGTCCGACGCCGCGGTGTTCGCGACCGCGCTCGCGGTCGCACGACCTTTCGGCGCCCATCTCGATGTTGTGCATGTCGGCATCGATGCGGCGGCGCTCGCCACGACAATGGCTGTCGATGGCGGCGGTGCGGCGATGGTCGGCGGGCTGATCGAGCAGCTCGACCAGGATACGCGTGGGCGCGAGGCGCGGGCGCGGCGGCTGTTCGAGGAATTCTGCGCACGCGAAGGGGTGACGATTACCGATACCCCGCCCAGTCCGCCTGGCCCACCGACCGGCCCGTCGGCGCATTGGATCAGGCGCACCGGCGCCGAAGCCTATTGTATTGCCGAGCACGGGCGCGCCACCGACCTGATGGTCATCGGCCGCCCCGGTGACGGCGACGGTGTTGCGCCGGAAACGATCGAGACGGCGCTGCTCGACAGCGGCCGCCCGGTGCTGATCCCGCCCTCGGCGCCGCTCACGGTGCTGCCGCAGACTGTGGTTGTTGCCTGGAAAGCGACGCGGGAAGCCGCGCACGCGCTGACCGCGGCTCTGCCGTTTCTCGACATCGCCAAGGAAGTGGTGATCCTGACCGTTGCCGAAGAGGAAGATCTGTCGAGCGAAGAGGGCATCCAGCTGATGACCAATCTGCGCTGGCGCGGGCTTGCGGTGTCGGGCGGCCGGATCGAGCCTGACGGGCGCAGCCCGGCCGACACGCTGCTGGCGGCGGCCGCCGCGCGCCGCGCGCTCCTGGTCATGGGCGGCTATGGCCACAGCCGGCTGCGCGAATGGATTTTCGGCGGATTTACGCAGCACGTGTTGCAGACCGCGGCTGCGGTGCCGGTGCTGATCGCCCATTGACCGATCACCGCAGGCGGATCTCAGCCGGTGACCAGCGCGCGGGCGTGGCGAGCGATCATCAGGTTCTCGTCGGTCTTGATCACATAGGCGCCGGTCCGGCTGCCGGGGGTGGTGATCCGTTCGTGCTGGCGCAGATTGGCCGCCGCGTCCAATTCGACCCCGAGCCAGCGGCACGCGCCGCACACCGCGCCGCGCACCGGCGCCGCATTTTCGCCGACGCCGCCGGTGAACACGATCGCGTCGAGCCCGCCGAGTGCCGCCGCGAGCGAGCCGATATGGCGGGCGACACGGTAGCAGAACACCTCGATCGCGAACCGCGCCCGGGCATCCTCGCTCGCCAACAGGTCGCGGAAATCGGCGGACAGGCCGGATAGCCCGAGCATGCCCGAGCGCCGATAGAGCAGATCGACCAGTGCCTCGGCCGACATGCCCTTTTGCTGCAGCAGGTGCAGCACAACTCCGGGATCGAGATCGCCGCAGCGCGTGCCCATCGGCACGCCGTCGAGTGCCGTAAAGCCCATCGTCGTCGCGACCGAAACGCCGGCCTGCAGCGCGCACAGCGAGGCGCCGTTGCCGAGATGTGCGACGATGACACGGCCGCGGGCGATCTGCGGCGCGCGTTCGGGCAAGACCGAGGCGATGTATTCGTAGGACAGGCCGTGAAAACCGTAGCGCCGCACGCCCTCGTCAAACAGCGAATAGGGCAGCGCATAGGCTTGCGCCACTTGCGGTATCGTGCGGTGAAACGCGGTATCGAAGCAGGCGATTTGCGGCAGGTCGGGGGCAAAAGCGAGTGCGGCACGGATCGGTTCGAGGTTGTGTGGCTCGTGCAGCGGGGCGAGTGGCACCAGCGCATCGAGCTCGGCCAGCAATTCCGCCGTGACCCGCGCCGGTTGCGAATGCTGCAGCCCGCCATGGACGACGCGATGGCCGAGTGCCGCAAGCCTGCGACCACCGAGACGGTCTTGCGCCCAGCGCAGCAGGTCCGGCAAGAGCTCGCCGGGTGCGGTGGCCGCCGCGAGATCGGGTGGCGCAACCTTGGTCCCGTCGGCACCGGCAGCGGTGATCGCCTTCCGCCCCGGTGCGGTCTCCGCCTGACCCGATAGCAGTCGCCGGTCGCCCTCGTAGAACGCGAATTTCAGCGACGACGACCCGGCATTGACGACACCGATCAGCGGTTCGGCAGCTTCCATCTGGCATCTCCCGTAGCGGGGTGGCGCAAGGGCACCGGCTGTCACGCGATCGGCTCGGCGCGGTGTCCCCAATATGGTATCAACACGCTGCCGGTGGCTGGTGCTAGCATCCTCGACGCCGGTGCAAGGCGATCACCGGACCCACCCAAAGGGATGTCGCGATGCAGGCACGCGATTTCATGTCCACAGACCCGGTCACCGTGTCTCCCGATACCGCAACACCGGAGATCGCGCGGCTGCTGCTGGAGCACGCGATCAGCGCGGCGCCGGTTGTCGATGCCGATGGCGCGCTGATCGGCATGGTCAGCGAAGGCGATCTGCTCGGGCGCAGCGAAGCCGATCGCGAGGCTCGCCGCGATTGGTGGCTGACGCTCCTGGCGGAGGGCGAAACGCTGGCGCCGGACTTTCTGGCAACGCTGCGCCACCCGCGGCGCACGGCCCGCGACGTGATGTCGGCGCCGGTGGTCAGCATCGGCGAAACGGACGAAGCCTCGGCGATTGCGCATCTGTTGCGGGAATATCGGATCAAGCGGGTGCCGGTCGTGCGCGAGGGCCGTGTCGTCGGCATCGTCAGCCGCGCCGACCTCATTCGCGTCCTCGCTGAGGAGCAGGAGACGCCGCAGGGTGCGGGGCATGAGAGGCGGCGGTCGGGACCGATCGGCGACATCATCTCTTCGATCGATGCCCATTTCGGTCACAGGGGTACGGCGCCGGCCGCTCCCCGATCTTCCGCAGTTGCCGACGCCGGATTGAGCAGCACGGATTTTCGTGCCCTGGCAGCCGATTTCCAGCACCACAACCTCGAGCATCAGGAGGAGGCGCGCCGCGCCGCCGCAGAAGGGCGCCGGCAGCGTGTCAAGGACATGATCGATCACCATATCGGTGACGAAGGCTGGCGCTCGCTGCTGCATCATGCCCGCGAGGCGGCGGCCCGCGGCGCGGGCGAACTGATGTTGCTGCAGTTTCCGGCCGATCTGTGCACCGACCGGGGCCGTGCGATCAATGCGCCGCTGCCGGACTGGCCCAAGACCTTGCGCGGCGAAGCAGCCGAGATTTACCTGCGATGGGAGCGTGATTTGAAGCCGGGCGGTTTTCACCTGACCGCGCGAGTGCTGAACTTCCCGGGCGGGTTTCCGGGTGACGTCGGTCTGTTCCTGACCTGGGATTGAGGATCACATTGTTCCGGGTGCCGCGAGCGACCAGCGCGGAGGCTTCCAATCGTGCGGATCGTCGTTCCGGTCGACGGCTCGGCCCCGGCAAACAGGGCGGTGCGGCACGCGCTGTCGCTCGCCGGCGACGCCCGTGACGCCGAGATCATCCTCGTGAACGTCCAAAACCAGAAAACTCTCGAAGTCTCCGAGGTTTCAGCGGTGATCTCGGCCGATGCCGACAGAAGGGCAGCCGCGAACCAGTCCAAAAAAGCCCTGCGGCGGGGAATCGCGATATGCCGCGAGGCGGGCGTCAAATTCGAGGCGCTGGCCGAGCTTGGTCCGGTTGCCCAGACGGTGGCGCGGCTGACGCGGGAACGCGGCGCCGACCAGATCGTTATGGGCACGCGCGGGCTCGGTGCCTTGCGCGGGCTGATGCTCGGCTCGGTGGCCACCAATGTCATTCATCTCGCACGCGTTCCCGTGACCCTCGTCAAATGAGGTCCGCCGCATGAGTGAACGACACGCTTCGACCGCTCAGCCGCTATCACCGACCGAACTCGATCTGATCGACGCGTGGTGGCGAGCGGCAAACTATCTCTCGGTCGGTCAGATCTACCTGCTCGACAACCCGCTGCTCGAACGCCCGCTTGAGCGCACCGATATCAAGCCGCGCCTGCTCGGCCATTGGGGCACCACGCCGGGACTGAACTTCGTCTATGTGCACTTGAACCGGGTGATCAAGGCGCGTGACCTCGACATGATCTACATCTGCGGACCGGGACATGGCGGTCCGGGCATGGTCGCCAATACCTGGCTCGAAGGCACCTATAGCGAGCTTTATCCGCGCATCTCGCCGGACGTCGAGGGCATGCGCCGGCTGTTTCGCCAGTTCAGCTTTCCGGGCGGCATCCCCAGTCACGCCGCCCCCGAGACGCCGGGATCGATCCACGAAGGCGGCGAACTCGGCTACTCGCTGTCGCACGCCTATGGCGCGGCCCTCGACAACCCCGGGCTGATCGTCGCCTGCGTGATCGGCGATGGCGAGGCCGAGACCGGACCGCTCGCCACCTCGTGGCACGGCAACAAGTTCCTCGACCCGGCGACCGACGGCGCGGTGCTGCCGATCCTGCATCTCAACGGCTACAAGATCGCCAACCCGACGATCCTCGCCCGCATCCCGCGCGATGCGCTCGACAGCCTGCTGCGCGGCTATGGCTATCAGCCGCATTTTGTCGAGGGTGACGATCCCGCCGCGATGCATCGGCTGATGGCGGCGACGCTCGACCGGGTGCTCGACGAGATCGCCGCGATCCAGCGGGCCGCGCGCGCCGGCGGCGCCGCCGCCTGTCCGCAATGGCCGATGATCGTCTTGAGGAGCCCCAAGGGATGGACCGGCCCCAAGACCGTCGACGGGTTGAAGGTCGAAGGCTACTGGCGGGCCCACCAGGTCCCGTTTGGCGAGATGGACAAGCCCGAGCACGTGCGGCTGCTCGAGGAGTGGATGAGGAGCTACCGGCCGCAGCAGCTGTTTGGCGCGGATGGCCGGCTCAAGCCCGAGATCGCGGCGTTGGCACCCGTGGGCGAGCGCCGGATGAGCGCCAACCCGCACGCCAATGGCGGGCTGTTGCGGCACGAATTGTCACTCCCGGATTTTGCCGATTACGCGGCCGCGATCAACCGCCCGGGTGGAACCGATGCGGAAGCAACGCGGATCATGGGTGCGTTTTTGCGCGATGTGATCAAACAGAACCCCGACTTTCGGCTGTTCGGCCCGGACGAAACCGCGTCGAACCGGCTATCCGCGGTGTTCGAGGTGACCGACCGCGCCTGGATGGCTGAGATGCTGCCCGAGGACGACCATCTCGCGCGCGACGGCAAGGTCATGGAGATCCTGAGCGAGCATACCTGTGAGGGCTGGCTCGAAGGCTATCTGTTGACCGGCCGGCACGGGCTGTTTTCGTGCTACGAGGCGTTCATCCACATCGTCGATTCGATGTTCAACCAACATGCCAAATGGCTCAAAGCCGCGCGCGAGATCCCGTGGCGGCGGCCGATCTCGTCCTTGAACTATCTGCTGACGAGCCATGTCTGGCGCCAGGACCACAACGGCTTCAGCCACCAGGATCCGGGCTTCATCGACCATGTCGTGAACAAGAAGGCGGACATCATCCGCGTCTATCTCCCGCCCGACGCCAATACCCTGCTATGGGTCACCGACCACTGCCTCAGAAGCTGGAACCGGATCAACGTCATCGTTGCCGGCAAGCAGCCTTCGCCGCAATGGCTCGACATCGACGCGGCGGTCAAGCATTGCGATGCGGGCATCGGCATTTGGGAATGGGCCAGCAACGACCGTGGCGGCGAGCCCGATGTGGTGATGGCCTGTGCCGGCGACGTGCCGACCCTCGAAACCCTGGCCGCGGTCGATCTCTTGCACCGGCACGTCCCTGATCTGAAGATCCGGGTCGTCAACATTGTCGATCTGATGACGCTCGAGCCGCATGAGGAGCATCCGCACGGGTTGACCGACCACGATTTCGATGCGCTGTTCACGACCGACAAGCCGGTCATCTTCGCCTTTCACGGCTATCCGACGTTGATCCACCGGCTGACCTATCGTCGCACCAACCACCGCAATATCCATGTGCGCGGCTACAAGGAGGAAGGGACGACGACAACGCCGTTCGACATGGTCGTGCGCAACGACCTCGACCGCTTTCATCTGGTATCGGATGCAATCGACCGGGTGCCCCGGCTCGGCTATATGGCTGCCTATGCCAAGCAGGCGATGCGCGACAAGCTGATCGATCACCGGGCCTACATCACCCGTCACGGCGACGACATGCCGGAAGTCAAGAACTGGCGCTGGCCGGGAACGGCCGCCGGCAACTGAGAGCCGCGGCATCAGGCTCGCCTGACATGGGTCCTATCAGAAGGCCCTGGCACAAGGCCCCGACACAGGGAAGGTGCGGGAATGCCGACAATTTCGCTCGAAAAGCTGGCCTACATCATCGCCAAGGCGCGTGAATTCGACGCCGAGGTGCCGATCGATCCGGACGAAGCCGCCGGTTCCGATCCGGCCGACGACGACGAACGGCAGATCCTGCTCGATACTCCGGACAATCCAACCGAACAGGAATTGCGCGACGCAATCGACGGGCTGAATGTTGACGAGCGCGAGGAATTGCTGGCGCTGGTGTGGGTCGGGCGTGGTGATTACAGCGCCGAGAGCTGGTCCGAGGCGCTGCGGCAGGCGCGCGACAGCGGAAACGCCGCGGAGACCGATTATTTGGTGGGCACGCCGCTATTGGCCGATTATCTCGAAGCCGGGATCGAGGCTCTCGGCCGGCCGCTGGGCGGGACCGGGCGCGGCTGAGCGCGCCGGGTGGTGGCGATGCCGGGCGGGCCGGTCACCGGGACCGCAGTCACCAGGACCGCGGTCACCAGCACCGATCTCGAACACGAGTTGGAGACCCTGGGGTCGCTGGCAGGCCGGCCGGGCGGTCTGTTCGGCCCGGCTTCGATGTTCTGGCGCGTCGATCGCGAGGCGGTGATCTTTCTCGCCGCCGGCCGCGCGCTGCTGCTGCAACTTGCGCATCCCTGGGTTGCCGCGGGCATTGCGGAGCATTCGCGCAGCCTCGCCGACCCGATTGGCCGCTTCCATCGAACCTTCCACCCGGTCTTCGCGATGGTGTTCGGCACCGCCGAGGAGGCCGTCGCCGCCGCCCGCCGGCTGCATCGTCGCCATTCGGCGATCGCCGGCACGCTTCCCGAAGGCGCCGGCGATTTTGTCGCGGGCTCAGCGTATGCGGCGAATGATGTCGCAGCACTTCGCTGGGTGCATGCGACCCTGATCGAAAGCGCAATCCTTGCCTACGAACTGGTGCTGCCGCCATTCGCTCGCGCCGATCGGGAGCGCTATTGGGCCGAGGCGCGGGTCTTCGCCCGGCTGTTCGGGATTCCGCAATCCGCGCTGCCGAACAGCTGGGCGGAGTTCGAGCGCTATGTCGCGACGATGCTCGATTCTCGGCAGCTGGCGGTGAGCCCGGCGGCACGCACCATCGCCAGCCGGCTGCTCGCCGGTGCCGGCACCGGATGGCGCGTCCCGGCCTGGTATCGCCGGCTGACCGCCATCCTGTTGCCACAGCAGCTGCGCCGCGAATTCACCCTGCCCGACGGAGCGGCGGAACGGCGCGCGGTTGAACGCACGCTCCGTGTGCTGCGCACCCTCTATCCGTTGATCCCGACCCGGCTGCGGCACGTGGCACCCTATCAGGAGGCATGCGCCAGGCTCTGCGGGCGGCAACGACCGCGGGCGACGACACGCCTCCTCAACCGGTTGTGGATCGGTCGGAGCTCGATTGCCGACCCGCCCGCCCGATAGTTTCAACCCGGTCTCGCCGATATACTGACGGCCGGATGCTGACAGCCGGACGCTGGCGGCAGGTTTCCGGGTTTGGAGGCAGCGCGCATGGCGCAGGAGGTCGCATTACCCTTGCGGCAGGAACCCTCGCGACGAGATCGAATGGCGGTCCGGACCGTCCCGGCCGGGACCGACCTGGTCGAATGGTATTTCGAGCAGGGCTGGACCGACGGGCTGCCGGTGGTGCCGCCGACCACCGGGCGGGTCGACGAGTTTGTCGCGGCACTCGGTGGCGAGCCGGACTTCGTCGAATGCAAAGTGCCGCCGCGCCACGGTTCGCTGACCCGCGAGGTCTTGGCGATCAACATGGTGATGGCCGGCTGCAAGCCGGAATATGCGCCGGTGGTGCGCGCGGCGATGCTGGCGCTGACCCAAAAGGCGTTCAATCTGAACGGCGTGCAGGCGACGACCCACATGGCGGCACCGCTCTTGATCGTCAACGGCCCGGCTGCTGCCGCGATCGGCATGAATGGCGACTGCAACGCCTTCGGTTCGGGCAACCGCGCCAACGCGACGATCGGGCGGGCGTTGCGGCTGATCCTGCTCAATGTCGGCGGTGGCCGGCCGGGCGATCTCGACAAGAGCACGCTCGGCCATCCGGGCAAATACACCTATTGCGTCGCCGAGAACGAGCAGGCGAGTCCGTGGGCGCCCTACCATGTCGAAAAGGGCTTTGCCGCCGAGGATTCGACGGTGTTCGTGCTGGCCGCAGAGCCGCCGCACAGCGTCACCAACCACGTCGCCAACGACGCTCGCGGCATCCTCGACAGCATCGCATCGGCGATGAGCACGATCGCCAACAACAATGCGGTGTCGAGCGGACATTGTGCGGTGATCATCGGCCCGGAGCACGCCCGAACCATCGGCGGGAACGGCTGGACCCGGCACGACGTCAAGAGCTACCTGCACATGAATTCGTACAATCTGTTCTCGGAAATCACCTTCAACGAGCGCTATGGCAGGATTTACAATCGCAACCTGCCGCGCTGGTATCGGCGCGACCAGGATTCGCGTATCCCGATCGTGCCCGATCCCGATCATATCCACCTGTTTGTCATCGGCGGCGAGGCCGGCCGGTTCTCCGCCTTCATCCCCGGCTGGGGCCACATGTCCTCGCCGGTGTTGCGCGGCATCGAGAGCCAAACCGGGCCGCAACGCGAGCCCGCCTGCGTCGACGGCACGTGCTATCTCTGAGGAGTGGCTGTGAAGAGCTGGAACCGGAATAGAGGAGGAGAGGCGTGAGCGAATTGACCGTGTTCGACCCGCGCGGCGTGGTCACGGCAGAGCGGCGAGCGCTGGCGCCGCGCGTCGCCGATCTCGCCGGGCTGCGCCTCGGGGTCCTCGACAACACCAAATGGAACGCCAACCGGCTGCTGCGCAAGACGGTTGCCCGGTTCGCCGGACAAGCGACATTCGGCGCGGTCAACTACTATCGCAAGGAGAGCTTCTCGAAAGACGCCGAGCCGGCGCTGATCACCGCGATTGCCGCCGACAACGACATCGTCCTGACCGCGATCGGGGATTGAGGCTCGTGCACGTCGTGCTGTATGCATGACGGCATCAGCCTCGAAATGCTCGGCCGTCCGACGGCGGTCATTGTCACCACCGAATTTCTGCACGAGGCCGTGATGCAGCGCGATGCCCTCGGCATGCCGGAGCTTGCACCGGTGGTCATCCAGCATCCTCTGAGCACCCTGACCGAGGCGGAAATCGACCGGCGCGCTGAGGAGGCGGTCGGGCAATGCATCGCCCGCTGGCTCGGGCTCGGGGACTAGCGGCGCCGTCCCCGGCCTTTGCCGGCTTGGCAAGGTTGCGGCATCTTGCCTGGACGGGGCGAGATTGCGGCATCGGCACGGCCCTGGCGGTGAGGAGACCCGCGATTTCTTGTCGGCTCCGATGGCGTGTGCCGGCGGGTGGAGATGAGGCCGACACTGTCGCTGGGCTGCGTACTGCAAGCCGCGCCACGAGACCGGATCGACCGCTGATTTGGGCCGGTTTACATTACCCTCGGCTCGGCATGCGCCGGCCCGTTTCGGGGAGAGCTTTCCGTGAGGACAGGACTTTTATCCCGCCTGTTTCGTCGCGCTCGCATGGATGCGCCGAGATCGATCGAGATTGTTGAGTTGGAGCGCCGTCTTGCTGCAGGCGATGCCTGCTTGCTTATCGATGTGCGCCAGCCTGAGGAATTCACGGCGCCGCCGGGGCATTTGCCGGGTGCCATCAACGTGCCCCTGGCCGACCTGCCGGAGCGGACCGGGGAACTGATCGCCTGCCGCAAACCGATCGTGTTGGTTTGCAAAACCGATCGCCGGTCTGCTCAAGCAGCGGCGGGGCTTCTCGCCGCCGGCTTGCGGGATGTTGTGGTGCTGCGTGGCGGAACCGACGGATGGCATCGGCAGGGCTTGGCACTCGAATAGCCGGCGAGCGGCGCCCGACCGGCCACCCATTTTTCCAGCCGTTTTTGAGATGCGCCGAGGCAATCTGGTGCGCGAGCGGTTCGGGCTGCCTCGCCGAGGGCGGCTTTTGCCGCGGCGCCCGCGGATCGCCGCCCGACGGCAGCCATTCATTCGGCAAGCGCATCCATTCCTGGTCGGGATCGTCGGCACCCTGAAGCACTCCCATCAGAGTGCCGACGATATTCAGGCTTAGCGTGCGGCCGCTTTTGCCTTCATCTCCAGATTTTCAAACACGCCTTGATTGTAGGCGTCGTAAACCGCGGCGAGCGATTGAACGCTGATGGTTGCACTTTGGGAATTCTGCACGCTGTCGGCATTGATCCATACCAGCTGCGTGCCGTTTCCCTGGAAATTCCAGGAAAGCGTTTGCCGATCCGCCGAGTTTATCGTGACCGCGTCCTTGCTGCTCGGGCCGGCATATTTGACGACGTTGCTTGGCTCGACCAGCTGATTGACGACATTGACGGTGGCGCTGGCTTCCTTGAACTGGACCGAGATGAACTGGTTGATGTTGCTTTGGATTTGCCCGGAATACCAATGGCTCTGCGGCACCGCATAAAACCGGGTGAAGGCGTGGAACGCATGGTTCTGGCCGTCGAGCGGCAACGCCACGTTTTCGATGCCGGAAGTGTTGACCGGCATCTTCACACTTCCGAGAAACGCCTGGACCTGGGTCCCCGAAGAGGTCTGACTGAGCGAGATGCTGACGGTGTTCGTGTCGTCACCCGATACGAAACACAGCGCTGCCAGACCTTGGTTCGCCGTGGTGCCCGGAACGGTGACCAGCACTGGCGGCTGCGAATTGCTCCAGACGACATTGACCGGCGCGTTTGCGTCGTTGTTGGCAGAGTTATACAAAAAAATCGCATAAATCTGACCGGAATTGAGCCCGCCGGAACAGGTCGCAGTATCTCCCGGCCTGAGAGTGATCAGCTGACCGCCATTCCAATTGATCGCCGCCATTTCTCCTGACTCCTTTAGTTCGCGGAGGCGCATAACGAGCCTCGGCTCGGCAGATAATCCGTCATGCGTCAACAAAACGTTGAAATCGTGCTGTCGGTCACGATCAAAATATTCTGCTCTGACGAGCGCCGGCGACGCCCGCCCGGTCGCGCGCCGGAAATTGGGCTCTTTGCCGGCACCAGCGCTCGACCACAAAATTCGGTCATTCCACAAAATTTTGGTCATTCCACAAAATTTCGGTCATTAAGGACGAAAATTGTGGGTTAATCGGCTTGGTTTTGCTCAAATGCGATCCGACAACAGCAAGCCGCCAACCGTTAACGATATCGGTCTCGGATCATGCGATACGACGAAAAAACCAACTCGGACACCATACATAACCTTATGGTTGGGATGTTCGAAGCGGCGCGGACCAATCGCATCTTCACAAACGGGTTCGCCACCCGGAGCGAGATGTACATCATGGCCGTCGAGGTGCCGCGCGACACGCGCTTCATTCACAACATGCCGGAGTGGCCCGACCCGCAAGAGCCGGTTGATCCCTGACGTCATCGACCGATCGCCACCGACATCTCACCGGCCGAAATCTCACCGGCCGAATTCTCACTGGCCGACATCGCGTTCCCTGCGCCAGCTTCCGAGCGCCGGCGACACGCTCGTCGCCACCCTCTTTGATCGGCTGGCGCGGTCGCTGACGGGTCTGCGGGTTTGCGGAATGCCGCCGCGGCTCGCCGCCGCCGTTGCGGTCGCGCGGTACCGTGATCCCGATCAAACTATCGTCGTCGATCACCGCTCAGTTCGACCCCGAGCGTGCGTTTCAACGGGCGCGTCCCGAGTTCCTTGAACAATCCCTCCTCGCCGGGAGAATCCGTCGCCGCGCTACAGCCGTGCCGCAATTCTTCAATGATCTCGTCCCCTGGGCGTGCGTCGCGGAAACCGGTCGCCGGCAGGGTGAAGATTCGATCTTCGGCCGTATGCCGGCGCGCGATGTGCTAGGCTGCGGGGCCGCGTGTGCTTCGCCCCGCTTCGCCGGGGCGGCCGCGCGATCCGGTTGGGACCTCGGCGGCAAGACCCCAGATCATGCGTGTGTTCCAGTTTTTCGAAAGCCTGCTCGAGCCGACGGCGCTGTCGCCGGAGAAGCCGCCGCCAGCCGGTCTCGCCGCGTTCTATTGGCACCATGCGCGGCAGGCGAGCGGCCTTGTCCTGGCGCTGTTTGCCGCGGGCTCCGTGGTCGCCATGCTCGACACGCTGATCCCGGTCTTTATCGGCCGCGTGGTGACGATGGTGTCGAGCCGCACTCCCGACATTCTCTACACCGACTGGCCGCAACTCCTCGGCATGGCGGTGGTGCTGCTGCTGCTTCGCCCGTCCGCCCTGCTGCTGCAGAACCTGATCACCAACCAGGCGATCGCCGCCGGGCTCTCGAACATGGTGCGCTGGCAGAGCCATTGGCATGTCGTGCGCCAGAGCTGGACGTTCTTCCAGAACGATTTCGCCGGGCGCATCGCCAACCGGGTCATGCAGGCCGGACCGGCGTTGCGCGAAAGCGTCGTCTCCGGCACCAACGCCGTCTGGTACATCCTCGTCTACGGCAGCGGTGCGGTAATCCTGATGGGCCGCAACGACATCCGGCTGACCGTGCCGGTGCTGCTGTGGTTCGCCGGCTACGCGGTGCTGCTGCGCTTTTTCGTGCCGCGCCTGCGGGTCCGCTCGCGCCGCTCGTCGGAGACCCGCTCCAACCTCGTCGGCCGCGTCGTCGACAGCTATACCAACATCCAGACCGTCAAGCTGTTTGCCCGCTCACGCGACGAGGATGCCTTTGTTCGCTCTGCCGTCGACGAACAGACCGACGCGTTTCGCGCCCAGCTGCGGCTGACGACGCTGGTCGGCGTGCTGCTCGCTACGCTCAACGCCTCGATGGTGGTCGGAACGGCGGCGATCGCGGTCTGGCTGTGGAGCGACGGGCGCATCGCGATCGGGACCGTTGCGATGGCGCTGCCGCTGACCTGGCAGATTTCCAATATGGCCGGCTGGGTGGCGCAGAACGTCACGACGATTTTCGAGAATATCGGCGTGGTCCAGGACGGCATGCGTTCGATCGCGGTGCCGCGGCAGATGCCGGACCGCGCGGATGCCGTGCCGCTGCGCATCGATCGCGGGCAGGTCCGCTTCGAAAACGTGCGCTTCGGCTACGGCACCGAACGTGGTGTGCTGTATGGGATCGATCTCGCGATCGCGCCGGGCGAGCGGGTCGGCCTGGTCGGACCGTCAGGGGCTGGCAAGTCGACCTTGGTCAGTCTTTTGCTGCGTTTCTACGATCTCGAAGGCGGACGCATCCTGATCGATGGCCAGGATATCGCCAATGTCACGCAGGAGAGCCTGCGCGCGCATATCGCGATGGTGACCCAGGATACCTCGCTGCTGCATCGCTCGATCCGCGACAATATCCGCTACGGCCGGCCGCAGGCGAGCGAGTGGGAGGTGCGGCGCGCGGCGGCGCAGGCGCATGCGATGGATTTTATCGAAGAGCTCGAGGACTGGAACGGCCGCCGCGGGCTCGACGCTCATGTCGGCGAGCGCGGGGTCAAATTGTCGGGCGGCCAGCGCCAGCGCATCGCACTCGCCCGGGTGATCCTGAAGGATGCGCCGATCCTGGTGCTCGACGAAGCCACCTCGTCGCTCGATTCGGAGGTCGAGGCCGCGATCCAGGAGCAGCTCGAAAGCCTGATGCGCGGGCGCACCGTCATCGCCATCGCCCACCGGCTGTCGACGATCGCCCGCCTCGATCGGCTGGTGGTCCTGGAGAAGGGACGGATTGTCGAGGAGGGAACCCATTCCTCGCTGCTCGCCGCCGATGGCACCTATGCCCGGCTGTGGCGCCGGCAATCGGGCGGCTTTCTCGATCCGGTCGGTCCGGCCGGGCTCGAAGCCGCCGCCGAATGATCGAGGGTCGGCGAATGATCGAGGGTCGGCGCATGATCCAGGGTCGCGGCGGCAAGGCCCCGCCATATCGCCGGGGGCGCTCAAAGCACCCGACCTTCGATTGGTGGGGTCGTGGTCTTGCATTATTGATGGCGTCGTGAGAGCCGGATTGATGGCGTCATGAGAGCCGGCGGCCGCGCCTTTGCGATCTTCGTCCTGCTGGCAAGTGCGGCGGTGCTCGGTGCGGCGCTATTGTCGCAATATTGGGGCGGGCTTGCGCCCTGCGAGCTGTGCCTGAAGGAACGTTGGCCGTGGGCGGTGGCGATCGTGATCGCGTTTGTCGTGGCCATGACCGGTACGCGCCGGGCGTTGCCGTGGGTGGCTTGGCTGCTCGCCCTGGTGTTCGCCGCGAGCAGCGCACTCGCCTTTTATCATGTCGGCGTCGAGCAGCACTGGTTCGCCGGCCCCAGCGCCTGCACCGCCGCGGCCGGCACACCGACGACGCTCGCGGAACTGAAGGCGCAGCTGCTTCACAAACAGCCGGTACGGTGCGACCAGCCGGCCTGGACATTGTGGGGCGTGTCGCTCGCCGGATGGAACCTCGCCGCCTCGCTGGTAATGACCGGGATCAGCCTGGCCGCAGCGACATCGCGGCGCAACAAGCGGTACCACCGCACGGGTCGGACGCTCGGGTGATGGAGCGGGTTCGGCATCGCCTGCCCGGCGACCCGTCGCCCGATCGCGAGATCGCCCGGATGCTGCGCGTCGATCATGCGGGCGAGTATGGTGCGACGCGCATCTATGCGGGCCAGCTCGCAATCGTCGGCACGGGGCACGCGGCCAGCGAGATCCGCCGGATGGTCGAGGCCGAGCGGCACCATCTCGCCCGGTTCGAAACCTTGCTGCGCGAACGGCGGGTACGGCCCACTCTGCTGCAGCCGCTATGGTCGGTCGCGGGCTGCCTGCTCGGCGCGGCCACGGCATTCCTCGGCGAGGCGGCGGCGATGGCCTGCACCGTCGCGGTCGAGGAGGTCATCGACGAGCACTACCGCGATCAGGCCGATCGCCTCGCAGATACGGACCCGGCGCTGCGCGAAACGATCCTCGCCTTCCGCGATGACGAATTGGCGCATCGCGCCACGGCATTGGCGATGGGAGCCGAGCAGGCGCCCGGCTATGAGCTTCTCAGCGCCATAGCCAAGACCGGCTCGCGCCTCGCGATCCGCCTCTCGACCCGCCTCTGATCCGATCGCAGACCTGTTTTCCGCTGCTTCCGGGCGACGCCATCCCGCTCATCGCGACGCCGATCGGCCCTCCGGCTGACACCGCGCGGGCAACCTGCCGTCGCGCAGCACGCGGTCGCGGTAGCGCTCGACCTCGAGCGGGAGGCCGCCTTCGGGTCGGCCGCTGACGATCCAGGCATCCATGTTGCCCGGTCCCCAATTGTAGGCGGCGATCGCGTCCGGCCAGTTGCCGTAGCGCCGGTAGAGATGCGCCAGATAGGCCCGGCCCAGGAGGCGGTTTTGCTCGAAGTCGAACCGGTCGCCGCCCCCCGAATCGACCGCTGCGGCGGCCGAGACCTGCATTGGCCCTTGGGGGCCTGCGAGGTCCGGGCGCCACATCGCGGAATCGGTGCCGTGACTCGATTCGGCGCCATCGACGGCAAAGGCCACGCGGTCGAGCGCCGCGTCGCTCGCCGCGCCGAACAGATCAAGACTGCTGTTCACGGCCGCGATCGGGCCGGGGTCGGGTGCCGGCGCCGTCGCACCGCGCAGCACCGTGACGGGCGGCTCCGCAGCGTTGGCGAAAGCGACGATCTCGACCGTGCCGTCGCCCGGATCGCGGTTGTGCGGTGCTGCGCAGATCGCCGCCGTCATCCGCTCGGCACCGCCGCGGACCACCCTGACCGGAGCCAGCCGCGGGTCGGCAAAGCGGATGATCTCGACATTGCTGGGATGCCGGCGGACCGAGGCCGCGATCAGCGCTGCGGGATTGCGCGGCGCTGTCTGTGCCGTCGAGTGCGCTGCTGCGACCCGCAAATCGACAATCGCCAGCACGACCACTGCGATCATGACGATCTCGATGCCACGACCCATGCGCGAGGTGTGCCCAATCGCGCATCATCTGTCAAGTTGCCGCCGGGAGCGCCGCCCGGGGGGATGCGCCCGTCGCTATTGTCAGTAAATCGGGGGGTCGGCTAGCATTACCTCGCCCCGTTCCGGTTGGCTCCTGTTTTGAGGATTGCGCGATGGCCAAAATTCTGATCGTCCATGGTGCCGGCATGAATATGCGCGGCAAGGTCCAGACCGAGATCTTTGGCCCGTTGACCCTGCCCGAGTATGACGAGCGGATCCGCGGTTACGCCGCCGAACTGGGGCTCGACATCGAAATCTTTCACTCGAATATCGAGGGCGAGATCGTCAACAAGTTCTACGAGGCGAACGACAAGGGCTTTGACGCGGCCTTGTTCAATCCGGCGGCATTCGGCAGCGGCTATCCAGCACTGGTTGCCGCGATCTCGCAGGTCAAGTTTCCGACCATCGAGGTCCATATCTCAAACCCGATCCGCCGCGGCCCGGCCTCGCAGACGGCGGCGGTCAGCCACGGCATCGTCGCCGGGTTCGGTCTTCCCGGCTATTACGTGGCGCTGCGCGGCGTGCGCGACCTGCTGGCGGCGAAAAAATGATCCGCGCCGCAATCGTCGGCCTCGGCCGCTGGGGCCGCACCCTGGTTGCCGCGATCCAGGACAAGAGCAGCGAATTCCGTTTTACCGCCGGCCATAGCCGCACTCGTGCCACGGCCGAGCCGTTCTGCACCGGGCATGGCATTGCCTGGTATGACGATCTCGATCGGATCCTGACCGATCCGGCGATCGATGCGGTCGTGTTCGCGACACCCCACAGCCAGCACGGGGCGCAAGTGGAGTGCGCCGCCGCCGCGGGCAAGCACGTCATGATGGAAAAGCCGTTCACGCTCGACGTCGCAAGCGCCGAGAAGGCGCTCGCTGCGGTGGCACGGGCCGGGGTGACGCTGGCGGTCGCCTATCCGCGGCGCTTTCACCCGGCGATGATCGAGCTGAAGACGCGCCTCGGTGACGGGCGGCTCGGGCGGCCGACGCATTGCGAGAGCGCGCAGGCGTCGCCGGCCGGACATTTCATGCCGGAAGGGTACTACTGGCGCGCCGACCCGGCGGAGGCACCGGCCGGGGCGATGACCGCGACCGGCGTGCACAATCTCGACGCGCTGATCCACCTGTTCGGCCGGATCGACGAGGTCTACTGCAGGAGCCGGCGCCATCTGGTGCCGACGCTCGAAGACACGACCAGTGTCCTGATCGGCATGGAGAATGGCGTATCGGCGAGCCTCTATTGCTCGCTCGTCACCGCGCCGACCTATCGCTTCGCGGTCTACGGCACCAAAGGGGCGGTCGAGTTGGCCGGGCGCGACGCCGAGTTTCGCTTCACCGCGGTCCCGGCAGCGATGCCGGCCGGGCGCCATCGCGCCCCCGCGCCCGAGATCATCGAATACAAGGGCTTCAACCCGCTCGCCGCCGAATTGGCAGGCTTTGCCGCGGCGATCGAGGGCCGCCGCCCGTATCCGATCACCGCCGATGAAATCCTGCACGGTGTCGCCGCTTTTGAGGCGATCGTGCGCTCTGCCGAGACAGGTCGGCCGGTCAAGGTTGCGCGGCATTAGGAGAGGGGAGCAATCACAATGCCCGTCACCGTCCTTTATCCCGAAGACCGGCAGGTCCCCGATCTCGACCTGGAGCAGCAGATTTTCGGTCCGGAGGTGCGTCTCGTGCGCCGCACCAAGACCGCACTCGCCGAGCTCGGTGCCGCAGATTGCGCCGAAGTGGACGGGCTGATGATCATGCGCCACGCGGTCTCGGCGGCGGATTTGGCACGCTTTCCGCGGTTGCGTGCGATCGTGCGCATGGGTGTCGGCTATGACAAGATCGACCGGCCGGCCGCGGCGGCGCGCAACATCCTCGTCTGCAACGTGCCCGATTACGGCACGACCGAGGTCGCCGATCATGCGATGGCGCTGGCATTGTCGTTGCGCCGCGGCGTGATCCTCTACCACGAACGGCTGCGGCAAGACCCGCCGGCACCATGGGGTGCGGTCAAGAACGACCTGATCCGGCGGCTCGGGGTGCAGAATTTCGGCATCATCGGGCTCGGCCGCATCGGCACGGCGGTGGCGTTGCGCGCCAAGGCCTTTGGTTTTCACGTGATGTTTTTTGATCCCTACCTGCCAAACGGCGCCGATCTGGCGCTCGGCATCGGCCGCGCCGCCAGCCTCGAAGATTTGCTGCGCCAAACCGACACGCTGTCGGTGCACGCGCCGCTGACGCCCGAGACCCGCGGCATGCTCGGCCGTGACCAGCTCGCCCTGCTCAGGCCGGGCGCGGTCGTGGTCAACGCCGCGCGCGGCCCGATTATCGATCTCGACGCGCTCCTGGCCTTGCTGCGCAGCGGCCATATCGCCGCCGCCGGGCTCGATGTCCTGCCGGTCGAGCCGCCGGCCGAGCCTTTCCCCGAACTCTTGCGCGCCTATCGCGAGCGCGAGCCGGCGCTCGAAGGCCGGCTCGTGATCACCCCGCACGCGGCCTGGTTCACCCCCGAATCGGAGCACGATACGCGGGTCAAATCTGCCGAGACGATGCGCGCGGCACTTCTCACCAACCGCCCGCAAAACGTGATCACGCCGCAGATGTACTAACCGGAACGGCATCCCAGCCGGGGCACTACTCCTTCGGCACCGACAGCGTCACCCCCTGCGCCTTCATCTGTGCCACGACATCCTTGGCGCCGGCGTCGCCCTGCGCGGCGAGAGCGGCGGTCTTGCCGGCCAGGGTTTGCAGCTGCTGGCGCACCCGGCTCGCCTGCTGCATCGCCGGCTCTTGCGCCTGATGGACCGCCGCCAGGGTGGTGCGATCGTGGATCGCCTGATTGGTCTCGAACGCCATCAGCACGAACAGCGACAGCACGACGAGGATCAACGGCAACGGCAGTGCGCTGCGCTCGCGGCCGCTTCGCTGGCGTATGACCATCGTCACTTTCCCGGCAGTGCTGGTGTGCCGGCTCCCGATGGCACGATCCGCTCCGATGGCGCGCCGGTCGTCGGGTTGATCGTGATGCCGTTTTGCGCCAACAGCGCCTTGAGCTTGTCATCCTTGGATGCGACCGCGGATTTGGCGATCGCCTGCACCAGTGCATTGTTGACGCGCCCGAACTCGATGCTCTGGTTGATGAATTGCTGGCGCTGGTTGATCTCGGCCTGGGCCGCGCGATTGGCCTGAGCCAGCACCAGATAGACGACCACCAGGATCAGGGTGATTCCCGATAACGCCAGGATGCCCCGGTCGATCCACCCGTCTGAGCCCATCCGGTCCGGCCCCGCCTCTCAGTGTCACAGCGCCCGCTGCCGCCGGCGCTGGAGGCAGCATAGCATGGCCGAGGCGGATAGCGGCCAGCCGGATTGTCGACGGCTCAAGCCCGGCACCGAGGACGCGATATCGCCTGCCGGGGCCGGCTCCGTCCACCCGATCCGCCAAACCGGGTCGGGGCAATCAAGTCAGGACGGAGCCGCGGAAACCCGGTCCGGCTCAGGGCGAGGCGTGGCCCATGAAGATCGCCGGGATCGGCTGGCCCCATGGCCCGCTGCCGCCGACGCCGCGCTCCAAGAGGTTGGGCGGCGTGCTGGCGTTCAAGACGTCGGTGTCGGCCCAGTGCTCGTGCACCCTTCCCCACGGATCGGCCCAGTAATCGAACAGCTGGCTGCCGATCAGGTGGCGGCCGATGCCCCACATATGCTGGTAGCCCTTGCTTTCGAGATGCTCGTAGCCAGCCATCACATCGTCGATATCGGCGGCTTCGTAAGACAGGTGGTTGAGCCCGTTCTTGTCGCCGCGGATGCAAAAGAACGCGTGGTGATCGACATAATCGTCGCCGCGGTCGAGCCGGTTGAACGAGCCGACGATATTGTTCCGGTCTCCGGCATAGAATTCGTCGGAGCAGCGGAAGCCGAGCGTGTCGCGATACCATCCGAGTGTCTTCGCGAAATTCTTGCTCATCACGACGAAATGGCCGAGCCGCTTGATGTGCGACGGACCGCGCTCGATGCGGAACAACTCGCCCTTGCGGCGATATTTGTCGTCGCCGGAATTGACCTTTGGCCGCTTGACCGGGATCGGAGCGAGCATTTCCATGCCATGGATCACTTCGACCTGGTAGCCATCCGGATCGGTCAGTCGCACCCGCCTGCCGCCGCCCGGTTCGTCGATGTCCTCGATCTTCGAGGCGCCCTCGGCCCGCGAGACGCGATCGAGATCCTCCATGTCGGCGGCGTGCACGGCAATCCCGACATAGCGCGGCTCGCCGAGTTCGGTCACATGCAGATGATGCGGCGCGTCGGTGCCGCGCATATAGAGCGCGGTCTTGGTGCGCTCGGCCCGGACCATGCCGAAATCGGTCAGGAATTCTTCCTGGCGGTCGAGGTCGGGTGAGCGCAGCCGCCCATAAGCGAGATCATAGGCCTTGATCAACGGCATGATGTCATTCTCCCAGAGACTTCCTGTCGAAACATTCTAAATTGTTTTTCCGGCGGCTGCGACCCCTTCGCTCGGCAACGCCGCGGTCGGGCCGGGCTCGACACTCCGATGGGCGCGATGCTATCCCCACATTATGGCGTGGCTTTTCATCCTCGGCGCCGATGTGTTCGAGATCGCGTGGCCGTTCCTGTTGAAATGGGCGGCGCCGCAGTCGCGCTGGGCACCGCTTCTCGTCGTGCTCCTTTGCGCGATCCCGGCGAACTACCTGTTGGCTGGTGCCGTCATGCGGCTGCCGGCGGCCACGGTCTATGCGACCTTTGTCGGCATCGGCACCGCCGGGACGGCGATTGTCGGCATGGCATTTTTTGGTGAGAGCACAAACTTCGCGCGGATTTGCTCATTGCTGCTGATTGCCGCCGGGGTCATCGGCTTGCGCGTCTTCTCGGCGCGATGAAGGGGCAGCCTCGCCCGATCCGCCGCGACCAGGCGGTGGGAGAGATCCGCGGGCGGTACCGCCATGCCGCCCGCGGTCAGTCGTCAGCCGGGTTGGGCTCGACTGCTACTCGGCCGCCGCCCGCGCCGGCTCGACAAAGCGCGAGACCCACTTGTTGCGCCGCCGCAGACCCTCGCGATACATCGCCTCGAATTCGGCGGGCGGGAAGGAATGGGTCGAAGCCCGCTGCATCAGCGCTTCGCTCCATGCCTTGAGCCGCGGATAATGTTCGATATGGCCGAGCTTCCGGACCCGGTCCAGGAAGAAATAGCGCTGCAGGAACGGCGCATAGGCGGCATCCACCAGCGAATATTGGGCACCGTTGAAGAACGGGCCGCTGCCCTGCTTTTCGAGCGCCTTTTCGAGCCGCTCGAACGGCACCGGAATGCCGGCCGCCGCCTTGTTGTAGTCTTCCTCGGTGTCGGCATACGCGGTCGCGGTCACAGTGCTGGCAAAGGTCGGCACATAATCGGTCCAGGCGCGGTTCAGCGCGCGCTCGATCGGATCGGCCGGGTGCAGCCGCGGGCTGATGGTCTCGTCGAGATACTCGTTGATCGCGTTCGATTCGAACAGCGAGAGCCGGTCGTCGATGCGCAGCACCGGCACCTTCTTGTGCGGCGAGATCGCCAGAAACCAGTCGGGCCGGTTGTCGGGCTCGATATGGCGCAGCTCGAACTCGGTTCCCTTCTCGCGCAGTACGATCGCCGAGCGCTGTACCCACGGGCAGGTCTTGAAGCTGACCAGCATGTACTTTGTCATCGCTGCCTCCGGTCGCTGATGTGAATTAACCTATCATCGCACAACGGCAGGATTGGTCTAAGCACAATTTCGCGCACCACCGGCATGGGCCCCGGACGCCATGCAGCCAGCCGCGATCGGATGGTCCCCGGTCGTCGCCAAGACTGCAACAAGGACGGCCGCGCGACGGAGGGCCGCGCGCCGCTATTTGATCTTTGCTTCCTTGAACACGACGTGCTTGCGCGCCACCGGATCGAATTTCTTCAATTCGAGCTTCGCGGTCTTGGTCCGCGGGTTTTTCTTGGTCACATAGTAGAAGCCGGTATCGGCGCTGCTGACGAGCTTGATCAGGACAGTGCTGGTCTTGGCCATGACAGCGATCCCAGGTTTACGGATGGGGTGGCTGCAAAAATAGCGCTCCGGGCTTCGCTGTCAAGGCGGCCCCTGTCAAGACGGGGTCGGCCGCAGTCGACGGCCGCTGCGGTCGGGCCGCGAGGCTCGCGGTCCCGGCGATCGCGTGCACCGCCTGGCTGTACAATTGGGGATCGGCCAGCAGGCGCTCGGCAACGGCGAGGTCGATCGCCCGGTCGCCGAGCCGCGGTGGGCAGGAGGCGCGCAACCGCAGCCAGTCGGCATTGTCGAGCGTGGCGCGCGGGCGATCGGTCAGCGGCGATGGCACGGCCGCGCCGCCCGCCCGTGCGAGCGCTGTCTGCAGTGCGGCCGGATCATCGCCGAGATCGCTGGTGCACACCGTCGGCACGACGCCGTGGGTGTTGAGGAGGTAGCCGGCCGGGGCCACCAGCAGCGCCCAGGTCAGGGTCAGCTCGCCATGGTTCGGCAATCGCAAGACGGTCTGCACCGTGCCCTTGCCATAAGAGGCGGTGCCGACGACGACGGCACGACCGGCATCCTGCAACGAGGCTGCGACGATCTCCGAGGCCGAGGCCGATCCGCCATTGACCAGCACGACAATCGGTATCGTGGGCGCAACACTGTCGCCCGAGGCTTCGAAAAACTGGCGGGCCGCCGGGTTGCGCCCGATCGTCGCGACGATCGGGCCCTTTGCGATGAACACGTCGGCGAGGCTGACCGCCTGGTCGAGCAGCCCGCCCGGATCGCCGCGCAAATCGAGCACGACGCCCCGCAGCGCCGGCCCCGGCCCGCGCTCGGCCGCTCTGAGATCGGCGACGAGCTGCTGGGTCGTATCCTGGTTGAAGCTTGAAATGTGAAAGACCGCGACGCCGCCGCTATCCGACACCGTCACGGTCGGCTCGACGATCAGCACCCGCTGGAGCTGGTATTGATGCGGGCCTGGCGTGCCGGGCCGCTCGACGGTGACGGCAACCGGGCTCAGGACCGGGCCGCGCAGGGCGTCGACGACATCGCTGCGTGCCCATCCGGCGGTCGGTCGACCATCGATCGCGACGATCGTGTCGCCGACCCGGATCCCGGCAAGATCGGCCGGGGCACCCGGAGTGAGCTTGACGATCTGGAACCGGTCCGGCGACGGGTCGAGGGTGACGCCGATCCCGCCGAACCCGTCGCGGGCGGCGCGATGCTCGCGCGCGGCTGCCGGCGAGGCGTAGCGCGAAAAGCGATCAAGCGCGCCGGTGATGCCGTCGAACAGGGCCTCGTCGATCTCGTCATCGGGCGTGCCCGCCAAGGTCGGCGAGGCATTCTTGGCGTCGGCGACGACATGGCCGAGCCAGCCGCCCCAGACATGTGGGTCGTCATGCTTCGGGTTCGGATAGGTGGTGACCTCGCGCCCCCGATAGTCGAGCGTCAGTTCGGTGCTGTCTCCCGGCCCCGGGGTCTCCCACACGGCCAGTTGCGGGTCGAGCTCGCCGAGCCGCGCCGTCGCGGCAAGCGCCAGCCGCCGGCTCGATACCGGAGCGATATAAAAGTCGGAGATGTCGTCGAGCGCACGGCCGAACAGCCGGCCGGTCGGATCCGCCGGCAGTGGTTGTTGCTGGGCGCAGCCGCCGAGCACGCTCAGCAACAGGATCAATACCGCCGGGACGAGCGCCTCGGCCGGGCGCAGCGACATCGGCATCGAGGAACCCCTCAATCCCCCCGCGGCAGCCTGTCCGACGATGCGCTTGCTTTGCTGCAAATCCCGGCTGCCGGACCGAGAATGCTAGTGCCTCTCAACCCGGTGATCAATCGTCCCGGCGACGCCGGTTGCGGCGGATTGGCAGCCCGCTCTCGTCCTCGATGTGAAATAGGAGCCGCCCGGCGACCGGATCGGCTTCAACGAGCCGGACCATCGCCGCGTCGCCGAGGCGAAAGACACGACCGTGGCGCCGCCCGACCAGCCGCGGCACGTTCTCGTTCCGCTCGTAATAGTCACCGGGCAGGGTCGAGATCGGCACGAGCCCGGTGGCGCCGCTCTCGGTCAGCGTGGCGAACAGCCCGAATTCGGCAACACCGCTGATCCGCGCCGGCAGCACGCAGCCGATCATGCCGGCGACGAGGGTCGCGCGATAGCGCTCGATCGCGGCGCGCTCGGCGGCGGCAGCACGACGCTCGGTTGCCGAAATATGCGCGCCGATCTCCGCCATTCGGGTCCGGTCGATGCCGCCGGCCGGGCCGCCGGCGCCGCTCCCGTCTTGCGCGCCATCGGCCGATGCGATCAGCGCACGATGCACGAGGAGATCGGCATAGCGGCGGATCGGCGAGGTGAAGTGTGCGTAGCGGCGCAGTGCGAGCCCGAAATGACCGATATTGTCCGGGCTGTAGACCGCCTGGGCCTGGCAGCGCAGCACCAGTTCGTTGATCAGCGGTGCGGCTTCGCTCGCCGCGGCCCGGCGCAGCACGCGGTTGAACAGATCGGGCTTTAGCGCCTGTCCTTTGGCCAAGGCGAGGCCGGGGATCGCGAGCTCGTCGAGGACATTGCGCAAGGTCGCCAGCTTCTCGGGGTCGGGCGCGTCGTGGATGCGGTACATGCAGGGCCGGTGCCGCGCCTCGAGCTCCTCGGCGGCGGCGACATTGGCGAGCACCATGAACTCCTCGATCAGCCGGTGGCTGTCGAGCCGCTGGGCCGGCGCAATCGCCACCGGTCGTCCACCCGGATCGAGCACCACCCGGTCCTCGCGGATGTCGAGCTCCAATGCACCCCGCGCCTCGCGGGCTCGCCCGAGTGCCGCGAAGGCGCCGTACAGAGCCGCGACCAGCGCCTTGGGCACGCCCAGCGGCGGATCGCCCCAAGGATCGCCGGCGCCATCGCGGACCCGCTGGATCTCCTCATAGGTCAGTCGCGCCGCCGAGCGCATGACGGCGCGCATGAAGCGGTGGCGGCGCTTGCGGCCCGCGGTGTCGATATGCAGCTCGACCGCGAGGCAGGCGCGGTCCACCGCCGGCTTCAGCGAACACAGCTCGTTCGACAGCGCCTCGGGCAGCATCGGCACGACGCGGTCCGGAAAATAGACCGAGTTGCCGCGCCGCTCGGCCTCGCGATCGAGCGCACTGCCGGGCCGCACGTACCAGGCGACATCGGCGATCGCGACGACGAGATGCCAGCCGCCCGGATTGGCGGGGTCGGGATCGGGCTCGGCCCAGACCGCGTCGTCGAAATCGCGCGCGTCGCTGCCGTCGATCGTCACCAGCGGCAGGTCGCGCAGATCGGTCCGCCCCGCCGTATCCACCGGCAGCGCCGCCTCGGCTTCGGCGAGCGCCGCCGCTGGAAACTCGGTTGGCAGCTCGAACAGGGCGATCGTCAGCCGGCTGATTGCCGCCGGATCCGATGCCGGGCCCAACCGCTCGACGATGCGCGCCCGCGGCCGCCCGAGCCGGGCGACCGGCAGCCCCTCGGCGACCACCAGCTCACCATCCCGGGCACCTGCAGCGTCGGTTTCGGCGACATGACAGGCGATTTTGTTGCGCCGGTCGGCCGCCACCACGCGTCCGCCATCGCGATCACGGGAAAAGATGCCGACGATACGCTCGCCACCGGGTTCGAGCCGATGGATGACGTGTGCCTCGATCTCGCCATTGTCGAGCAGCACCAGCCGGGCCGCGGCGCGCGCACCGACCGGAATCGCTTCGGCCGCGTGTTCGGCGAGGCGCACCACCGGTGCCGGCTCGGGACCCGGCCATGCCAACGGACGAGCCAGCGCAACGCCGTCCGGATCGGTCCCGAAGCGCTCGACGATACCGATCTCGGGATAGCTCTCGGGCGATGGCCGCCCGCCGGCGAGGCGGTGACCGGCAGCGCCGCCGCCCCGACCCGATTGCGCGATCCGGCGCAGCATGCCGCGCAGTGCCGGCCGGTCGGCGGGTGCGACGCCGAATGCGCGGGCGATCTCACGGGTGCCGGGCGCCGCCCGGCTCTCGCCGATGAATGCTACGAGCTCGTCCGCCGAGGGCAGCCGGTCCGTCGGCCGTCGTTGCCGCGCCGGTGCGGGTCGGCGCGAGCGCGCCATCTAGCGCGACTGCGCCCCGGTCTGCCGCCGCGGCTTGGCCCGTGCGCCGGCCGGACGTGCCCGGGTCTTGGTCGCTGTTGCCGATTTCGCCGCTTTGGCCGGCATCTGCGGGCCTGTCGTCCCCGGGCCTGTCGTCCCTGGGCCTGTCGTCGAGGTCGAACGGCGCGGCCTGGCCGCCGTCGCAACCGACGCCGTGGCGTCGGCTTTCGCCGCATCGGGTTTTGCCCCCGCGGATTTTGCCCGCGCAGCTTTTGCCCCCACGGATTTTGCGGGGGTGGATCTTGCAGCAGAGGGCTTGGCAGCCTTGCGCCGCCGGCTCGGCTTCGCCGGCTCGCGCTCGGCCAAGAGTGCCACCGCCGCTTCGAGCGAAAACGTCTCGGGATCAGCGGTTTTCGGCAGCGTGGCAAACACACCGTCATGGCTGACATAGGGGCCGTAGCGGCCCTGAAAGAGGGCCACGACGCCGCCCTCCGGGTGCGGACCGAGCTCGCGCAACGGTTCGGGGCCCCGCCGCCGCGCCGTCACCGGCTCGGCGAGCAGCACGACGGCCCGGTTCAGCCCGATCGTCAGCACGTCGTCATCGGCGGCGAGCGATTTGTAGGTTTTGCCGTGCCGGATATAGGGTCCGAAGCGGCCGATCCCGGCGGTGATGGCTTCGCCGGTCTCGGGATGCCGGCCGAGCTCGCGCGGCAACGCCAGGAGGCGCAGCGCGGTCGCGAGATCGACATCGGCCGCTTTCAACGGGCGGGGCAGGGCCACCCGCTTCGGCTTCTCCTCGCCATCGCCGCCGCCGAGCTGGACGTAATGCCCGAACGGACCCTTCTTGACGCTGACCGCGAGGCCGCTTTCCGGATCGGTTCCGAGCACGGTCTCGGCCGCCGCCTCGCTTTCACCGGAAGCCTCGATCGCCAGTGGGCGGGTGTAGCGGCAGTTCGGATAATTGGCACAGCCGATAAAAGCGCCGAACTTGCCGAGCTTGAGGCTGAGCCGGCCGCTGCCGCAGACCGGACACAACCGCGGGTCGCGCCCGGACTCGTCAGCGGGAAAGAAGTGCCGCCCGAGATCCTCGTCGAGCGCGTTCAGCACCTGGGTGATCGTCAGCTCCCTGGTGCCGTCGACGGCGGTGGAGAAATCCTGCCAGAAATTGCGCAGCAGCTCCTTCCAGTCGATCCGCCCGCCCGAGACGTCGTCGAGCTGGTTTTCAAGATCGGCGGTGAAGTTATATTCGACATAGCGCTCGAAAAAGCTGGTCAGAAAGGCGGTGACGAGCCGCCCGCGGTCCTCCGGCACAAAGCGCCGCCGGTCGAGCCGGACATAGGCGCGGTCCTGCAGGACTTGAAGGATCGCGGCGTAGGTCGAGGGCCGGCCGATCCCGAGCTCTTCGAGCTTTTTGACAAGGCTCGCCTCAGTATAGCGCGGCGGCGGCTGGGTGAAATGCTGGCTCGGCACCACCGCGCCGCGGGCGAGCGCCTCGCCCTCGCGCATCTGCGGCAGCCGGCCGCCTTCACCGTCCTCGGCGCCGGTCGCCGTACCTTGGCCTAATGGCTCGTCGTCGCGGTCTTCCTGATAGAGCTTCAGAAAGCCGTCGAACAGCACGACCGAGCCGGTGGCCCGCAGGCGCAGCTTCGCGGTCGGATCGGCAATATCGACGGTGACCTGTTCGAGCAATGCCGAAGCCATCTGGCTTGCCAGCGTGCGCTTCCAAATCAGTTCGTAGAGCCGCAGCTGGTCGCGGTCGAGATAGGGGGCGACATCGCCCGGCTTGCGACCGAGATCGGTCGGGCGGATCGCCTCGTGCGCCTCCTGCGCGTTCTTGGCCGGGCTGCGATAGACACGCGCCGCGTCGGGCACATAGCGCGCCCCGAACTCGGCGCCGATCAGCTGGCGCGCGGCGGCGATCGCCTCGGCCGAGATCGCGACCCCGTCGGTGCGCATATAGGTGATCAGCCCGACCGTCTCGCCGTCGAGATCGACCCCCTCGTAGAGCCGCTGGGCGAGCTGCATCGTCCGGCTGGCGCCAAAGCCGAGCTTGCGCGATGCCTCCTGCTGCAAGGTCGAGGTCGTGAACGGCGGGAACGGATTGCGTCGGACCTGGCGGCTCTCGATCTCGACGACCGCAAAACTCGGGGCGGCGAGGATCGCCGCGGCGGCGGCGCGCGCCTTCTCCTCGGTATCGAGGTCGAAGCGTTCGAGGCGCTTGCCGTCGAGATGGGTCAGCCGCGCGGTAAAGTTCTGTCCCGCCGCGGTCGTGAAGGTGACCTCCACGGTCCAATATTCACGCGACTTGAACGCCTCGATCTCGGCTTCGCGCTCGCAGACGAGGCGCAGCGCCACCGATTGCACGCGGCCGGCCGAGCGGCTCCCCGGCAATTTGCGCCACAATACCGGCGACAGCGTGAAACCGACGAGATAGTCGAGCGCGCGGCGTGCCAGATAGGCATCGACCAGCTCGCGATCGATCTCGCGCGGCCGGCGGAACGCCTCGATCACGGCGTTCTTGGTGACTTCGTTGAACACCACCCGCTTGACATCGAGGTCCTTGAGCGCCCGGCGCGCGCGCAACACCTCCTGCACGTGCCAGGAGATCGCCTCGCCCTCGCGGTCGGGGTCGGTAGCGAGAAACAGCCCGTCGGCGCCGCGCATCGCCTGCAGGATCGTCTTCAGATGCTTCTCGGAGCGGCCATCGACCTGCCACGACATTGCGAAATCCGCATCGGGCAGCACCGAGCCGTCCTTGGCCGGCAGATCGCGGACATGACCGTAGCTGGCGACGACCTTGTAGTCGCTGCCGAGATATTTATTGATGGTTTTCGCCTTGGCCGGCGACTCGACGACGACGACTTTCATCGGCCCGTTCGGTGTTGCGCTGGCGGCAGCGCCGTCCTCGCGGCTTGCGATATCGTCAAAGCCATGTTCAGCGCAGTGAGACGAGATTGCCCGGATGACGCTCGACCCGCCCGGCCAGCTCCAGCTCCAGAAGCAGAGTGGCGACCGCGGAAGCTGTCAATTGGCACTGGCGCACCAGTTCGTCAACTGCGACCGGCGTCGGTCCCAGGCTTTCGAGGATCATGGCGAGTTCGTTCTCGTCGGCGATCGGATCGCCAGGAGTGCCTGGCGCCGGACCCGGCGACCCACCCCGGGCCAGCGGCGGCGGGGCCAGCGGCGGCAGGGCCGTCGTCGGTCGTGTTGTCGCCGATTGTGTTGTCGTCGGCTGTGTTGTCGTCGGATGGGGTGGCGGGCCGCCCCGCGCCAGCGGCACCAATTGCGAGAGCACATCCTCGCATGATTCGGTCAGGACGGCGCCGCCGCGCAACAGGTCGTTGGTGCCCCGGCAGCGCGGATCGAGCGGCGAGCCGGGCACGGCGAACACCTCGCGACCCTGTTCGAGGGCAAAGCGGGCGGTGATCAGCGAGCCCGAACGGGCCGCCGCCTCGACGACCAGGACGCCGAGCGCCATGCCCGAAATGATGCGATTGCGGCGCGGGAAATGGCGCGCCTGCGGCTCGCTGCCGAGCGGCGATTCGGCGATGACCGCGCCATGCTCGCACAGTGCCTCGTAGAGCCCGCGATTCTGCTCGGGATAGACGATATCAGCGCCACCGGCGACGATCGCGACGGTGCCGTTTTCGAGGGCACCCAGATGGGCCGCGGCATCGATCCCGCGGGCCATGCCGGACACCACGACAAACCCGCCGGCGCCGAGCCCGGCGGCCAGCTCGCGCGCCAGACGCCGGCCATTGGCCGAAGCGTTGCGGGCGCCGACCACCGCCACCATCGGCCGGACGAGCAGCTCGCTGCGGCCGAGCACGGTCAGTACCGGCGGGGCATCGTCGATCGCGGCGAGTGCCACGGGATAAGACGGCTCGCCGCGGCAGACGATGCGGGCGCCGATCCGCTGCAATGCGGCAAGCTCGGCCTCGGCCTCCGCCCGGCTCGCCGCGGTCACGGTCCGCGCACGCTCGCTGCGCCGGGCCAGTTGCGGCAGCGCTTCGAGTGCCGCCGCAGCCGAGCCGAACCGCCGCAGCAGCGCATAGAAGCCGATTGGGCCGATTGTCTCGGTGCGGATCAGGCGCAACCAGTCGAGGCGCTCCTGCGGGTCGAGTTCGCGCGCCAGGGCGTCTTCAGCCTTTCGTCAACGAGATCCGGCTTTCCGTGCCGCTGATCAGCCGCCGGATGTTGGCATGATGCCGCAGCACAATCAGCAGGGCGAGCACGGCGGTCAATACCGCCGTGGCGCCGTCGGCGAGAAACGGGGCCAGCGCGGCGCTGGTGACGGCACCGCTCAATGCCGCAAGCGAGGAATAGCGGGAAACACAGGCAATGGCGAGCCAGATCGCGAGCGCCGCCAACGCCACCGGCCAGGCGAGCACGAGCAGCACGCCCAACGCCGTCGCCACCCCTTTGCCACCGCGAAACCCGAGCCACACCGGAAACATGTGGCCGAGCACGACGCACAGCCCGGCGACCAGCGCTGCCGGCAGCGGCCACAAAGCGGCCGCCACACCGACGGCGAGCGCCCCCTTGCCGACATCGGCTACCAGGGTCAGCGCCGCCAAGCCCTTGCCGCCGGCGCGCAGCACGTTGGTGGCGCCGATATTGCCCGAGCCGATGCGGCGGATGTCGCCATGCCCGGCGAGCCGGCTCAGCAGCAATCCGAACGGGATCGAGCCCAGCAGATAGCCGAGCAGCGCGGGACCGGCGAGCATCGTCACACCGACCCGCTCCGGTGGCCGATCCAGGATCGGGCTCCAGATGAAACGCGACGCGACGGCACGGTGCTACCTCATGTTGAACCGTACCCTGACGCTATCGCTGCGCCGTTCCCGCCGCAAGCGCACCGGGCGACCGGGGCTCGCCGCCCGCGGCCGCCGTCGCTGCGCTCAGTTCGGGCAGACGCTCAGTTCGGATAGACGCTCAGTTCGGATAGACGATCGTGCGCAGCATGATGCGGCGCTGGGAGGGATCGTAATCGCCGGCGCCGCGGTGCATTGTCGCCCGCTCGTCCCAGATCAACAGGTCGCCGACCCGCCAGGAATGGTAATAGGTGAAGCGCTCCTGGGTCGCATGGGCGGCCAGCTCCTCGATCAGCTGCCACGCTGCCTCCCGGTCCATCCCGTCGAAGCCGTGCGTGTGCATCGGGTTGACGAACAGGATCGGGCGGCCGGTGACCGGGTGCGGCACCACCGCCGGGCGGCGCTGCTCCATATATCTTTTGTCGGTCCGCCGCATCTCCTCGTCGGGATCGTAGAGCCGCGCGCCGGCGGGGCCGTCGGTGCGGCCGTGCAGCCCGGTGAGCCCGGCGAGCCGCTGTTTCATCGCGTCCGGCAGCGCGTCATAGGCGGCGCACATATCGGCGAACATCGTGCCGCCCTTGGTCGAGGGGATTTCGAGCGCGTGCAGCATCGCCAGCAGCGGCGGCACCTCCTCATAAGTCGAATCGGTATGCCAGTCGGTCGCCCGCTTGACCCCGTACCAGTCGATATTGCCTTCGGCATCGACATTGCGCAGCCACGACACCTCCGGGTGCTCGGCATGGCGGTAGCCGACCAGCGAGTGAATCCGCGGCGTGCCAAAGCGGCGGCCGAACGCGGCGATGTCACCGGCATCGAGCTTCTGGTCGCGGAACACCAGTACCGGGTGCTCAGCGAAGGTTTGTTGGATGCGGGCAAAAGTTGCGTCGTCGAGTTTCGACAAGTCGGCGCCGAGCGCCTCGGTGCCGAGGTGTTCGCCGAGCGGACGGGTCTCCAGGGCTGCGGTCACGGGCGATCCTCCATGCAAGCGATCCTGCAATTCGGCGGATGATCGGCTTGGGCTTGCGCGCCGCAAAGGTCTAATCGAGCATGGCTGGGGCGATCGATCGCATTGCCATCATGACCAGCAAGGGAGCCATGACCCGCAAGGGATCGCCGATGAGCGCTGAGGACAATCGCTACCGCGAGGCCGGGGTCGATATCGCCGCCGCCGAGGCCGGTCTCTCCAGGATCATCGACCGCATCAAGCGGAGCTGGCCGCCGGCCGGTGCAACAGGTGCGGTCATGCTCGATATCGGCTATTTCGCCAATGTGATCGATATCGGCGGCATCGGCCTGGCGATCTGCACCGACGGGGTCGGATCGAAATCGGTCGTCGCCACGATGCTGAACCGGTACGACACGATCGGCATCGACTGCGTCGCGATGAATGTCAACGACCTGATCTGCGTCGGGGCGCGCCCGGTGTCGATGGTCGATTACATCGCGGTCGAGACAGCCGATGCGGCGATGCTCGACGCCGTCGCGATCGGGCTGGCGGAGGGCGCGCGGCAGGCCGGCGTCTCGATTTCGGGGGGCGAGATTGCGCAGCTGAAGGGCGTGGTCCACGGCTTCGACCTGGTCGGCATGGCGGTGGGGCTGGTGCCGCTCGACCGGATCATCATCGGGAGTGCGCTGCTGCCGGGTGATATCGTGATCGGCGTCGCCAGCGACGGCATCCACTCGAACGGGCTGACGCTCGCCCGCCGGGTGCTGCTCAAAGAGGCCGGGCTCGGGATCGACCGGATCATGCCCGAGCTGGGCGTGCCGCTCGGCGAGGAGCTGCTGCGCCCGACGCCGATCTATGTGCCCGAGATGCTGGCCGTGATCGACGAGGTCCCGGCGGTGAAAGCGCTGATCAACATCACCGGCGACGGGCTGTTGAACCTGCCGCGGGTGGCTGCCCGGGTCGGCTTCGAGCTCGACACGCTGCCGCCCCCGCCGCCGATTTTCGAGCTGATCCAGCAGTCCGGGGCGGTTGAGGACGCGGAAATGTTCGAGGTCTTCAACATGGGGGTCGGGTTCTGCGTGCTCGCCGCGCCGGAGGATGCGGAAAAAGTCCTTGCCATCCTCACCCGATACAACCGTCGCGCGCAAGTGATCGGCCGGGTCGTCGCCGATGCCGCCAAGGAGGTCCGCTTGCCGCGCCAGGGTCTCATCGGCCGGGGAAAGCACTTCACTCGCCAGTAACGATCCGGCGGTAACGGACGGACCCGGCCGAAACCCTCGGTTCACAAAGATTTCAAAACCGGCAGTTCGCAAAGCTGTTGACGATATCGTGTGCATTGTGTGAATAATGTGGCAGGCGTTAACGTTAACGTGGCGATCGGATGAACAAGTATCTTCTGCCCGGGGCAACGCTGCTGAGCCTTGTTTCGGGAGGCGCCAGTGCTGCGCCGACACCGATCGGCACCTTCAACGAGCAAGCGTCTGCCGCCTGTCCTTCGCCACCGAGCAGTGTTTGGCCTTCATCGCCGCCTAATGGCGATGTCGGCGGCCTCATCAACGGCACCGCTCCACCGGCCTGCGGACCGATTGCCTTTACCGCGCCGTTTGCCGGCACCCTGGTGATGACCGTGCAGCAATCGACGACGTTTGGCGCCGGTCATGTCTTCCAGGCTTTTGTCGATGGCAACTCGGTCGGGACCACCTCGATCGTGCCGGTATCCGTCACCGGGACCGATTTCACCAGCGGCACCTTTACCGCCGAGATTCCCGCCGGCCCGAACACCTTCGACATCAACGACCAGCTGCTCGCCTATATCGGCGCCCAGGCTCCTTACGGCCCGCCCTCGACAACCGTACCGGCGAGCTTTTCGCCGGTTGGCATCCAAGTCACCCTGGCGGAAGAGCTGCCTTCGGCCGTGCCAGAGCCGCGCTCGCTATGGGTGATGTTCGCCGGTCTGTGCAGTCTCGGCTGGCTGCTGGCGCGGCGTAAAACCGCCTGATCCCCTTTGTTGCCGCCTTTGGCCCGGCGGCTCACCCGCCGGCCAACCCGTCGAGCAGCGGCTGCAGCTGCTCCGGCGCAGGTCGCCACCGGCGGATCGAGCTCTGGTAGAGCGGCTGGCGCACCTGCACCGAACTCGCGGTGTGGACCGGGCGCCGCGTGTTGTGGAAATCGAGACAGGCCTCGTCCCATTCGAGCCCGCAATGAGCGACGAGGCGGCGCGCCTCCTTTTCGAAATCGCCGACCAGCGTCTCGTATTGCACGTCCAGCATGACCCCCGGCGGCAGCACCGTGCGCCAATGCGCCATCAGCTGCTGATAGGCGTGATAATACCGCCCGAGCTCGCCGAGGTCGTAGGTGAAGGGCTGGTCGCCGCCAAACAGGATCGAAAAGCACGACAGGCAGGTGTCGACCGGGTCGCGGCTGACATGGATCAGGCGCGCTTCGGGCAGAGCTAGGTGGATCAGCCCGGCAAACCGGAAATTCGCCGGCATCTTATCGGTGATCCGCAGCGCCGCGGGTGCCAAACCGGTAATCCGGTCGAGATAGCCCGCCCCGATGCGCCGCAACTCCGCGCCGCCGATATCGGCCGGGATGCCGTCGGGCCCGCCGAGCGCCACCACCGATTGCGCGAAATCGCTGAGCTCGCCGCCGCCGTGAACCTCCGGGTGGCTCGCCAGCAGCTGCTCGACCAAGGTCGAGCCCGAGCGCGGCATGCCGATGATGAAGACCGGCAGCGGTGAAGGCTCGCCTTGCCCCGCCCGCTCGCGCATGATTTCGGCGCTGAACAGTTCGCTTGTGCGTTCGAGCTGACCTAAAGCCGCGGCCTCGTTGTAGCGGGTCCGTTCGCGCTTCAGCGCATTGCCCTCGAGCAGATTGGCAAAGGATCGCTCGTGCTCGCCTAGATCGTCATAGATCTTGCCGAGCGCGAAGAAGAGATGGATGCGCTCCTCCGGCGACAGCGCGGCAGCTTCTCCGGCGAGTGCTTCCGCCGCCGCCAAGTGCGGCTCGTCGCGGGTGAAATGCTTGACCTCGGCGAGCGAGCGATAGAATTCGGCCTTGCGCGGCGCCAGCGCAATCGCCCGTTCCAGCTCGCCACGTGCCTCGTCGAGCCGGCCTAGGGTGCGCAACGCGGTGCCGCGGCCGTGATGGGCTTCGGCAAGATTTGGCGCCATCGCCAGCGCCTGGTCGAACCGCGCCAGCGCCTCGTCATGCCGGCCGACCAATTGCAAGGCGGCGCCGAGATTGTTGCACGCCCCGGCAGCGTCGGGGCGCAAGGCGGCGGCACGGCGGTAATGTGCGAGCGCCTCCTCGAAATGGTAGAGCTCGCGCAAGGCGGCGGCGAGATTGCTCTCGGCTTCGGCGTAATCGGGCTTGAGCGCCAGCGCTCGCCGATGATGGAGGATCGCCTCGTCTGGCCGGCCCTGAGCCTGCAGCGCCAATCCAATATTGTTTTCGACCTCGGCGTAGTCCGGCCTGATCGCGAGCGCCTTGGCGTAATGCGCCAGTGCCTCCTCGTATCGGCCCAAAAGGCGCAAGGCGATGCCCAGCGCGTTGTGCGCCTCGGCAAAATCCGGCTGCCGGGCGAGTGCTGCGCCAAACAGGCCGATCGCTTCGTCGGGCGCGCCCTGCCGGACCCGGATCAGCCCGAGATTAAAGAGCGCTCGGACATGGCCCGGCTCGCGTTCGAGCACCGCGCGATAGGCCGCCTCGGCTGCCGCGAGCCGGCCCTGCCGCTGCAATTCCAGCGCCGCGTCGAGATCACGCGTCAGGTTGCGGGCTGCGCGCCAACGCCCGACCATTTGCGGCAGCACGCGGCTTGCTCCCGCCGGCGGCGGCGCAACCCCGGGCTTTCGACTATGGCAGGTTGTAGCCGATTGCGTTTTCGATCTCGATCGTCTTCTGCACCGCCGGCCGCGCCATGATCCGCTCAAAATGAGCGTCGAGCGACGGGTATTCGCCGGCGGCCGGGTTGGTCGTGGTCTTGAACCGCCAATACAGCCGGAACAGGTGAATGTCGGCGATCGAATACCGGTCGCCAACCGCCCATTCCTTCGCTCCGAGGCGCGGCTCGGTGATCTTGAACACCTCCTTCCAGCGCTCGAGGCCGATCCGGCGCGCCGGGTGCACGGTTGCGGCAATGAACGACATCCACGAGATCGCCTGCGCCTCGGCTTCGAGCCCGCCCGATGGCCACAATCCCGCCTCGGGGTAGCGCCTGGCCAGATAGTAGAGGGTCGCCGCCACCTCGGTCAGCACCCGGCCGTCGATGACGAGGCTCGGCACCTTGCCTTCGGGGTTGACCTTCAGATAGTCGGGTGAGTGCTGCTCGCGCCGGGCAAAGGACAGCGGTTTCGCATCAAATGGGACGCCGATCTCGTGCAGCGCGATATGCGTCGCCATAGCACTCGATCCCGGTGAAAAATACAAAGTCAGCATCAAATCCTCCCCTCGGCGCCAGATCACATACGCGGCCGTTCACCCGCGATCGTCCCCGCACTCGCCGCGGCGAACCGGGGCATGACCTCTTCGCACAACAGCCGCATCGCGTTCACGACATTCTGGTGCGGGATCAGCCCGCCGCAATTCAATTCGGCGAGAACCCCGCTGAGACCGATCTCGGCCTGCAATGTCTTCAGCTTCTCGGTGATCGCGTCGGGCGTGCCGATCAGCACATTGGCGGCAAGCGCGTCCTCGTAGGTCCGCGCGCGCAGATCGTGAACCCGCCGCATGCGCCGCGCCGCGGTTTCGGGATCGACCAGCCTTGCCGCGCCTTCGAGCAAATTCGCCTGCTCGTGATAGAAATGCATGATGCTGTCCCTCGGCGCGTCGCGGGCACGCTCATCGGTCTCGGCGATATAGGTCGGCGCCGAGACGAAAACCTGGCCGCGACCGGGATGCCCCGCCGCCCGCCAGGCCTCGTGATAGGCCGCGATCTGCGACGCGAGATCGGCCCAGCTGGTATGCCGCACCGAGGCGAACACCGCGACACCGCGGCGGCCGATCGCCGGAAAGGTGTCGGGCGTGCTGGCCGCGATCCGGATCGGCGGGGTCGGCCGCTGGTACGGCTTCGGCACCAGGCTCACATCCTTGAAGCGATGATAGGTGCCATCATACGAAAAGCTCGGCTCGGTCCAGGCGCGCTGCAGGATGTCGAGGATTTCGCGAAACCGGGCCTGGCTCTCGGCATAGGAGATGCCGTAGGCCTCATAGGTCTGTGCAACCCCGCTGCGGCCGACCCCAAGGACCAGCCGGCCGTGGCTGAGCTGGTCGACCGTGGCGGCTTCTTCGGCGAGCCGCAGCGGATGGCACAATGGCAGGACCTGCACGGCGATGCCGATCTTGATGCGCCGGGTGCGCGCAGCGATCGCGCTGGCGATGCTGAGCGGCGCCGACAACACCGAACGGCGCGGCTCGAAATGCAATTCCGCCAGCCACATCACGTCGAGCCCGAGCCGCTCGGCGGCATCGACCTGCTCCATCGCCTCGTCGAAGGCTTCGCTTTCCGATCGGCCGGGAAGCGACGGAAACTCGTGGAACATGCCGAATTCCATGACCGGACCCGTTGTCACGCCGAAGAGCCGGGCACCCTAGCCAAGCCCCTGTGGTGCTGCCAAGCATGATTGCGCGCCGCCAGCGCCACCATCGGCGGGTGGCGCTCGAGGGCCAGCCGCGATGGCCTAATCCGCGCCGTCGAGCTCGGGATAATGGCGAAAGATGCCGTGCTGGTTGAACGCGATGCGCCGGTCGGAGGCAAGATAGGCGGCGATGCGCGGGCGGGCCGCGACCTGATCATGCAAGGCCGTGACGCGCGGGTGCCCCGGTTCGAGCGCGGCCATCGCCCGGGGAAAGGCGTAGCGCAGACCGGCCACGATCTGGAACAGCGACAGATCGGGATAGCTCAGCCGCGCGCCGACAAGATGACCGCCACGCGATGTGTTGCGCGCCAGCACCCGCTCGAAATAGCCGAGATATTTGGGCATGCGCGCGCGCCGGAAATCGGCGGCACGGGCCAACGCTTCCTGCCGCTGGTCCTCGTAATAGAGGCTGCCGGCGATCGGATGGTGGGTGTCGTGCGTCTCGTCGACAAAATCGGCGATCGTCAATTGCAGTTGATGCGCCCATAGCCGGCCCGCCTCGGCCACCGGCGCCAGGCCGTGATGGGCGCCGAGATAAAGGAGGATGTTCGCGGTCTGCCCGATCAGCAGCACGCCGGCCTTCAGATAGGGTGGGGCGAAGGACGGGCGCGGCACCTCCTCGCCCTCGATCAGCCGCATCATCTCGGTTTCGCCGCCCCCTTGGCGCGCGACATCGACGTATTCGGCACCAGCCTCCTCAAGTGCCAGCCGGACAAACTCGCCGCGGCCCTGGATCGCCGACCAGTAATAGAGCTCGTAGGCCATCATCCCCTCCCGACCCGGCGCGCCAAGATGTTACCTCTCGATCACGAACGGCCGGACAGCTCGGGCAAAATCCTCCTCGCCGGTCCGATGCTCGACCAATGCGATCACGGCGTCAGCCCAGCGTTGCGTATCATCGATTGCGAGATCGTAGCCATTGATATTGAGGAACTGGACCATTGCGACAAAGCAGGTGCGCTTGTTTCCTTGCGCAAATGCGTGTGCCTGGGCAATGCCCGCGAGCAGCCTGACGGCGAGCGCAAGGATATCCTCCTCGCCGTAAGCAAACGCGTTCTGCGGCCGCGCCAAGGCGCTTTCTAGAAGCCCCCGTTCGCGCACAAAATGTGGCTCTGCGGTAATCTCGACAACGGTTCGATTGATGTCGATGACTGTCTCTGCGGACAGCCATTGCGGCTCATTTGGCAAGTTCTGCAAGGATGTTCGGGAAGCGGGCAATGATCTCGCGGGTTAACGCGCCGTGGTCAACCTCACCCTCGACCGGCCGCGCGCGCAGGATTTCTTTTTCGGCCCGCTGGCGTGGCGTGGTCCCTGATTTTGGATGCTGTTTGCTGATTTCCTGGGTGTTCGCCATGAAGTATCGATCCTGCCTTGCTCGATTTGATAAGTACGCGATTTACCGGGAAACACAAGGCGGTTGCCTTGCGGCGGCGCCGCCGGGCTTTCTAATCCGCGGCGAGCTTCTGCGGGCGGGCGACCTTGTCGCGCATCGTCACGAATTCCTCGGCCGCACTCGGGTGGATGCCGACGGTCTGGTCGAACTGCCGCTTGGTGGCGCCGCATTTGACCGCGATCGCCAGCCCCTGGATGATCTCCGGCGCGTCGGGGCCGAGCATGTGGCAGCCGACCACCCGCTCGCTCTTCGCATCGACGACAAGCTTCATGAAGGTGCGCTCGTCGCGCCCTGAGAGGGTGTTCTTCATCGGCCTGAAGCGGGACGCATAGATGTCGATGTCGCCATGGCGGCGGCGCGCCTCGTCTTCCGTCAACCCGACCGTGCCGATCGGCGGCTGGCTGAACACGGCCGAGGGCACGTCGTCATGGTCCATGCGGATCGGGTTGTTGTTGTAGAGCGTCTCGGCGATCGCACGGCCCTCGGCGATCGCCACCGGCGTCAGGTTGATCCGGTCGGTCACGTCGCCGACGGCGTAGATGTTCGGGACCGTCGTCGAGCGCTGCCATTCATCGACCACGACGGCACCATGCTCGGTCAGCGTGACACCGGCCTCGGCGAGCCCCAGCCCCTTGGTGTTGGGTCTGCGGCCGGTGGCGTACATGACGAGATCGGTCTCGATCGTGCCGCCATCGCCGGTGGTGAGGGTGTAGCCGTTTGCGGTCTTGTCGATCCGCGCCACCGTGGTACGGTTGCGGATCGTGATGCCGCGCCCCTTCATCTCCTCGCCGAGATGGACCCGCAGATCCTCGTCGAACCCGCGCAACACCTCCTCGCGCCGGATGATCTCGACGACCTCGCTGCCGAACCCGGCGAAGATGCCGGCGAACTCGACCGCGATATAGCCGCCGCCGACAATCACGATGCGTCGCGGCAAGGCGGCCAAGTCGAGCGCCTCGTTCGACGAAATGACATGCTCGATCCCGGGCAGCGCCGGGGTCTCCGGCCAGCCGCCGACCGCAACCAGGATCTTGTCGGCGGTATAGCGCCGGCCGGCGACCTCGACCGTATGCGGATCGACGATGATGCCGCGCCCGTCGATGATCTCGACATGGGCGTTGTTCAGCATGTTGATATAGATCTGCGACAGCCGGCCGATTTCCTTGTCCTTGGCGGCGATCAGGTGCCCCCAATCGAATTCCGCCGGCGGCACGGTCCAGCCATAGCCGGCGGCATCGGCAAACGCGTCGGCGAATTGGGCGCCATAGACGAGCAGCTTTTTCGGCACGCAGCCGCGCAAGACGCAGGTGCCGCCGATCCGCAATTCCTCGCAGATCGCCACCCGTGCGCCATAGCCGGCGGCGCGTCGCGAGCTTGCCACTCCGCCAGAGCCGGCGCCGATCGTGAACATGTCGAAATCGTAGCGCGCCATTTGCGGTCTGCTCCTTCAGCCTCGACACCCGCTGTCTGGTTGTCACAACTCGGCCGATGCTGCAAGCGCCGGCACTCGGTTATGATCGCGGCGAGACGCTGAACAGGAGGCCCGCGATGTCTTCGACCCATGACCCGATCCCGATCGACCATCACGACTGGCACTCCGCGGGCTATGTCGATCAGTGGATCGCGCGCGACCTCACCCGCGACGACGAGCGCCGCATCCGCCTGCGCCGGATGCTGGCCGTCGCGGCGCGCCCGGCCGATGCCGAATTCGCCGTGCTCGATGTCGGCGGCGGTTACGGTGTCGTCACCGAAGAGGTGCTGCGCGCCTTCCCGCACGCCCAAGTCACCTTGCAGGATTATTCGCAGCCGATGCTCGATCGCGCGCGTGCCCGCCTGACGGAACATGGCGCAAAGGTCCGCTACGCGCTGGGTGATCTGCGCGACCCGGCCTGGGCCCGCGCGGTCGGCGGTCCGTTCGACCTCGTCGTCTCGGCGATCGCGATCCACAATCTGCGCGACAGCAGTCAGATCGCCGCCTGCTATCGCGCAATTGCCGGGCTGGTGAAGCCCGACGGTGTCTTTCTCGACTATGATCTGTTCGAGCTGATCGGCGGCCTCGACGCGCAGCTGAGCACGATCCGCGATGCCGGGTTTGCCACCGCCGAATGCGTCTGGCAGGAAGGTCGGGTGGCGATCGTCGCCGCGCGGCCGCGGAGCTAGCGCCGCCGATCCGATCTGCCCGCGACCGACGCAGTGCGATCGCGGGCTTGCGCGCGGTGGCCCCGTGTCGCATCGTGCAAGGCGAACGGCGCGCTAGTCTCACGCTTGGCGATCGCGTATTTCGTGGGGAACAATGGAATCCGGCCAATGACCGTGCCCGAAACGGCAGCGGAGCCGCGTGCGCTGACCCAGCTGTTGTCGCTCGGCCTGACCCGCGCCGCAATCTTCCTCGTCGTCACCGTCGAACCCGGTCCGGCGGCGGAAACCGCAGTCCGGTCGCTGTGCGCCGATTTCGCGGCGCTGGTGCGCGCCGTCGGGTTTCGCGATCTCGACGGGAAGCTGTCCTGCATCCTCGGGTTTGGTGCGGCGGCCTGGGACCGCCTGTTCGGTGCGCCGCGGCCGGCCGAACTGCACCCGTTTCGTGAATTCGGCGGCGGGGCGCGTCACGCGATCGCCACCCCGGGCGACCTGCTGTTTCATATCCGGGCGCAGCGCATGGATCTGTGCTTCGAATTCGCCAGCCAGATCATGAGCCGGCTCGGTGCGGCGGTGGCGGTGGCCGACGAGGTCCACGGCTTCGGATATTTCGACCAGCGCGACCTGTTGGGATTTGTCGACGGCACCGAGAATCCGCAGGGTGAGGCCGCGTTCGATGCGGCCCTGGTCGGCGCCGAGGATCCGAGGTTCGCCGGCGGCAGCTATGTCATCGTGCAGAAATACCTGCATGATCTCGGCGCCTGGAACGCGCTGCCGACCGAGGCGCAGGAACGCATCATCGGCCGCAGCAAGCTCGCCAATGTCGAGCTCGACGCCGCCGTCAAGCCGAGCTCCGCGCACAACGAGCTGACCAAGATCGTCGAGAATGGCGAGGAGATCAAAATCGTCCGCGACAACATGGCGTTCGGCGAGGCCGGGAAGGGTGAATTCGGCACCTATTTCATCGGCTATGCGCGCTCGCCGCGAACCATCGAGCAGATGCTCGAAAACATGTTCGTCGGCAAGCCGCCGGGAAACTACGACCGCATTCTCGACTTCAGCCGCGCCGTCACCGGCAATCTGTTCTTCGTTCCGACCACCGCATTCCTCGAAAACGTGCCGACCGCGGCGGCGGCCACGGCTGAACCCGCTCCGTCCGCTCCATCGCTGTCCGACGGCTCGCTCGGCATCGGCTCCCTCAGGGAAAGGTCCCCACAATGAATAATTTGCACCGCGAGCTGGCGCCGATTTCCGACATGGCCTGGGCGCAGATCGATGAGGAAACCGCGCGCACGCTGAAGCGCTATCTGGCCGGGCGGCGCGTCGTCGATGTCGCGGGGCCAGGGGGTGCCACGCTCGCTGCCATCGGCACCGGCCATCTGCGCAGCATCGCCGCACCGGGCGACGGCATTCTCGCCCGACAGCGCGAGGCGAAGCCGCTCGTTGAATTGCGCGTACCGTTCGAATTGGATCGCCAGATGATCGACGATGTCGAGCGCGGCGCCAATGATTCGGACTGGCAGCCGGCCAAGGACGCGGCCAAGAAGATCGCGTTTGCCGAGGACGCGGCGATTTTCGAGGGTTACGCCGCGGGTGGCATCGAGGGCGTGCGCCAGGGCGCCAGCAACCCGGTCGTGACGCTGCCGGCCGATGTGCGCAACTACCCCAACGCGATCGCCCATGCGCTGACCGAGCTGCGCCTCGCCGGGGTCAACGGCCCGTATTCGGTGCTGCTCGGCGCCGAGGCCTATACCGCGGTCAGCGAGGGCGTCGATTACGGTTACCCGATCATCCAGCACATCCATCGGCTGGTCGAAACCGAGATCATCTGGGCCCCGGCGATTGCCGGTGGCTTTGTGCTGAGCACGCGCGGCGGCGATTTCGCACTGCATCTGGGCCAGGATTTTTCGATCGGCTATCTCTCCCACACCGATGCCGCGGTGCGCCTCTATCTGCAGGAGACGTTCACCTTCCTGCTCTTGACTGCCGAAGCCGCGGTGGCGCTGGCCCCGTCATCCGCCGTCTGATCGGCCGATCCGGATCCCAAATCTCAGCCGACCCGGATCCCAAATCTCAGCCGACCCGGATTAAGGTGCGGCGGTGGGCCCGGCGCAGGAAGTCGATGAAGGTTGCGGCCAACAGGCCCTCCTTTCGTTCCCATGCGAGGAGGGCGCCGTCGAGATCGGGGAAATCCTCGGCAAAGAGCTCGTGATATTCGCTCTGCGGCATCAGCCGGTGCGCGGTCTGCGCCGCTCTACGCAGATGCACCGGGTCGTTCCCGGCAATGATGCAGGCCGGCATCGCCAGCGATCGCAATTCCTCGGGGGCAAGCCCGATCACCGGATGTTCGGCGCCTTCGTTGAAGGCGAGGCGCCAGCGCTCCATGACCGCGACAAACTGATCGACGTCGAGCCCCATCAGCCGCTCGCGGTTGGCCGGATTGGCCGTTATCACCTGGGCGAAATGCTCGCTGGCACACACCGCCGCCATGCCGCCCGATCGCGCCATGGCGATGAACTGGCCATAATATTGCTCGACCAACCGCTGCGCCGCATAGGCGCCGCCGGTGACCCGCCACAGCAACAATCCGCGCACCGTCGTCGGATGGCGCAGGGCGAACAGCAGCGCCAACCGGCACCCTGACGAGCTGCCGCCGACGAAGGCCGGCGACGCATCGAGCCGCATCAGCATTTCGTGCAGATCCTCGGCCCAGATCTCGTTTTCCGCATCACCGCCGGCAAACGACACGTCCGAGGCGCCGCAATTGCGCCGGTCATAGATCAGCACCCGATAGCCGGCCTCGGCGATCTTCTCGGCGAGGCTCACCACCCCGTCGAGCCCGCGCCGGCCGCCCGGCTGCAACGCGATCCATGGCCCGCGCTCGCCCAGCACCCGATAGTTGATATCGACACCGCGGATCGGTATGACCGGCATATACGTCTCCTGATGCTGGAACAGCAGGTTCGTGGCCATGCTAGCCGATCCGTCGCGGCCGCGCAGAGGAATCGACAGGTGGTGCCGTGTCCGTTGTGCCCCTGCCGCGTCCGGCCCTGGCGGCCGCTCAGCCGGCGTTGTGGCGGGAAGGGGCCGGTTGCTGCCGGTCCGGCCGGGGAGGGATGCGGCATGATTCGCGAGGAGCTCGTTTTTGTCGCCACCTGCGACATCTCGGGACATGTCCGCGGCAAGGGCTTTCCGTTGCCCGCACTGCCCGACCGGCTCGGCAAGGGCATCGGCTGGACCGGCAGCAATCTGATGATGTCGCCGCAGGGGCCGATCTGGGACACCCCGTTCGGCACCGCCGGCGATTTGATGATCGTGCCCGATCCGGCGGCGGAGGTGCGCGTCGATTTCGCCGACGGCTCGCCGGTCGAGCATTTCTTTCTCGGCGACATCAGGACCACCGACGGCCGCCCTTGGGAATGCTGCCCGCGTGAATTTCTGCGCCGCGCTGCGCACGAGTTGGACGAGCTGAGCGGTCTGCGCCTCATTGCCGCCTTCGAGCAGGAATTCGTCTATACCGGGCTGGACGACCGTCCTGGCGACGCCTACGCGCTCGGTGCGTTCCGCCGCCAGGGCAGTTTTGGCGAGACCTTTATCGCCGCGCTGCGCGCCGCCGGCCCGGTGCCCGACAGCTTCCTTGCCGAATACGGGCCGCGCCAGTTCGAGGTCACGGTGGCGCCGCAGCCGGCACTGACCGCTGCCGACCACGCCGTCATCACCCGCGAGATGGCCCGCGCCGCGGCGCAGCGGCTCGGGTATCGCGTGACGTTTTCGCCGAAACCCGATCCCGATCTCGTCGGCAACGGGGTGCACATCCATCTGAGCCTGTGGGACGGAGCCGGCCGGCCGGCCACCTACAACCCCGGCGAAGTGATGGGTCTGAGCAAGCCGGCGCAGCATTTCCTCGCCGGGGTTCTTCACCACATGCCGGCGCTCTGCGCGTTGACCGCGCCATCGCCCGTCTCCTATCTGCGCCTCGTCCCGAACGCCTGGGCACCGACCGCGATCGACCTGGTGCAGCAGGATCGTGGCGCCGCCTTGCGCGTCTGTCCGGTGTTTGCCGCCGCCGACATCGATGAAACCGCCCGCCAGTTCAATGTCGAGTTTCGCGTCTGCGACGCCACCGCGAGCCCCTATCTGGCGCTCGGCGCGGTGATCTACGCCGGGCTCGACGGGCTGCGCCGCGCCTTGCCGCTCTCGGTGTCCGGGACCGCAGCGCCGGCTTCTTTGCCCAGCTCGCTCGACGCGGCGCTCGACCGGCTCGCCGCCAATGACGTAGCCGGCCAATGGTTCGGTCCGGTGCACCGCGATGCCTATTTGCGCTTCAAGCGGGCAGAAGCGGAGAAGATGGCGCCGCTGTCACCGGCCGAGCTCTGCACCCGCTATGCCGAGATCTATTGATTCGAGATCTATTGATTATCGCGACATGACCGATCATCCGTTGCTCGAACCCGACGAACCGGCACCGTTTGCGTTCGAGAATGAGACCGGCGGTGCTGCATTCTTTCTGACTTGCGACCATGGCGGGCGGGCGATCCCGCGACGCCTCGGCAGGCTCGGCATCGCCGAACCGGAAACGTTTCGCCACATCGCCTGGGATATCGGCATCGCTGCGGTCGGGCGCGAATTGTCGGCGCGGCTCGATGCCCCGCTGATCGTGCAGCACTATTCCCGTCTGGTGATCGACTGCAACCGCGACCCGGCGGTGCCGAGCTCGATCCCCGAGATCAGCGAGACCACCGAGATTCCCGGCAATCACGGCCTGAGCATAGCGGCGCGCCAGGCCCGTATCGATGGCGTCTTTCGCCCCTATCACGACTGCATCGCCGCCGCCCTCGACCGGCGCCGCGAACGGGGCAGCGCCTCGGTGCTGGTGGCGCTGCACAGCTTCACGCCGGTCTTCAAGGGTGTGTCGCGGCCGTGGCATGTCGGCGTCCTCTACAATCGCGACGCCCGCCTCGCCCGCCGCCTGATCGGCCTGTTGCGCGCCGAGGGCGAATTGACCGTTGGCGACAACGAGCCCTACCGGGTCACCGACATGACAGACTACACGGTTCCGGTGCATGGCGAGCGGCGCGGCCTCCCTTATCTCGAGATCGAGATACGCCAGGATTTGATCGCCGAGCCACCGGGTCAGGCCGCCTGGGCCGCGCGCCTCGCCCGCCTGCTGCCGGCCGCTTATGCGGAATTCCAGAACGCCTGACCGTCCCGCCTGAACTATGACGGGCGGCGCGCGGTCACGAGAAAGACCGTGGCCGGCAATGTCGTCGATCCGTCCTTGGCGTGCGCGGCAAACGCTGCTTCGATCTCGCGGTGGATGGTCTCGACGATTGCCGCGTCGGGTTTCTTCTCGTCGATCAGCCGTCCGGCCGGTCCCATGATGCAGGCGTGATGCGCCTCTTCTTCTGGGGCCGAAGCGAAGATGCCGGGGGTCTCCCGATCGACCCGGATCGCCTCGAACCCGGCCGTGCCGAGGAACCCCCGCACATAATCGGGGTCGCTGAACGCCATCGGCCCGGGCGCGCGTGCGGGCTTCGGCTCGGGCGGCCCGAGGTGGCGCAATGCTACCCGGTACGGGATCAGCCAGTGCTCGTTGGCATCGAGCGGCCCCCAGCAGGCGAAGCACAGTCGGCCGCCCGGCCGCGTTGCCGCCCGCAGATTGGTGAAGGCTGCCGCCGGATCGGCAAAGAACATGACGCCGAAGCGTGAGGCCACGAGGTCGAACCGGCCTGGCTCGAATGGATGGGTCTGGGCATCGGCTTCGATCAGTGACACGTTCCTCAGCCCGCTATCGGCGATGCGCTTTCTGGCACCGGCCAGCATTGCCGCCGAAATGTCGGCACCGACGACCGTTCCGCGCGCGCCGGCAGCCTCGGCCAGCGGCACCGTGAATGCGCCGGTGCCACAGCCGATTTCGAGCACGTTTTCGCCCGCCGCCACCGCCGAATGCCGCAGCAAGAGATCGTTGACCGCACGCACCCGGCGCTCGACAAAGCCTTCGAGCCCGACCCAGCGCGGGCCCGCGACGGTGTTCCAATATTCCTGCTGTGCCGCGTTCGCGATTCCTGCCGCCGCCGTTCCTGTCGCCGCCATTCCGATCCTCCCACTCGATCAGCTCAATACCGCTGTGCCGCCATCGCATTCCCGGCAGCGGGCGATTGCTGTCGGCCGCTGTGCCGCCGGTGGCGTTCACACCATAAGGCCGATCGCGGCCGGCGGCGATTCTCCCACCCGGGCGGATGGCGCGCAATTCCGGATTGGCCGGGGTTTGGCGTTGGTGGACCTCCCGACAAGACCGGAGCGGCGCCGATTCGCCGGTGCGCGGCCTTGCCGCCGGTGCTGCACCGCGCTGCACAAGGGGAGATGCCGGCTCGTTCCGGATGCGCTATGATCGACGGGGTTGTGGTACCGGTGCAGCGGCAAGAGGGGGCAATGGGGTCGGCGGCGGCACACCCGGCGGACGATGGACATCCAGGCAGGGTCTACCTCGACCGCGCTCGCGAGCTCGGCCCGACGATCGCTGCGGCGGCTGCTGCGCTGGAGCGGCGGCGCGAGCTGCCCGAGCCCTTGGTCGCAGCGCTGGTCCAGCATGGGTTGTTCCGGCTGCTGCTACCGCGCTCGCTCGGTGGCGCCGAATTGCCGCCTGCGGCCTATGTTCCGGTCATCGAGGAAGTTGCCCGCCACGACGCCAGTGTCGCCTGGTGCCTCGGCCAGGCCTGCGGCTGCTCGATGACCGCCGCCCACCTCACACCCGAGGCGGCCCGGGAAATCTTTGGTGGCGAACGCGGCATCGTCGCCTGGGGACCACCCGGCAGCCCGGCCGAGGCGCGCAGCGTGCCCGGCGGCTACCGCCTCAGCGGCAGCTGGAGCTTTGCCAGTGGTAGCCACCACGCGGGCTGGCTCGGCGCCCATGTCACGGTTTGCGCGGCGGATGGGTCGCCGCGGCTGCGGCCCGACGGTAGCCCGATGTTTCGCACCTTGCTGTTTCCGAAGGCCCACGCCGAAATGACCGATATCTGGCACGTGATCGGCCTGCGCGGCACTGGCAGCGACAGCTACCGGGTCACCGACCTGTTCGTGCCCGAAGCGCATTCTGTCGAGCGCGGCTCCGCCACGGCACCGCGCGAGCCGGGCGTGCTCTATGCCTTCAGCAGCAGCAATGTCTATTCGGCCGGTTTTGCCGGAGTGGCGCTCGGCATCGCACGCGCCAGCCTCGACGCGTTTGTCGAACTGGCCCGTGACAAGATCCCGCGCGGCGCCCAACAGACCTTGCGCGACAACCATGTGATCCAGGCGCAGGTGGCGCAGGCCGCGGCGCGCATCGGGGCGGCGCGCGCTTTTCTGCTGGGCGGGCTCGACGACATCTGGCACGAGGCGGAGACGACCGGCCGGTTGAGCCTCGACCACAATACGACGATCCGGCTGGCCTCGACCTGGGCGATCCACCAGGCCAAGGACGCGGTCGATACCCTCTATCACGCCGCCGGTGCCACCGCGATCTTCGAGGACAACCCGTTCGAGCGGCGGTTTCGCGACATCCATACCGTGATCCAGCAATATCAAGGCCGCCAGGCTCATTTCGAGAGCGTCGGCCAGGTCCTGCTCGGCCTCGCCGCCGAGAACACGATGTTTACCTTCTGATCGACGGGGCGGCGACCGACCGAGATGGCGCCTGTTCGCTTTCCCACCCGGAGTGACCTCACCCAGCGTGGCCCGACCGTATCGGTCCGTCCCACCCGCGCTGCACCGCGGGCGCATTGGTCGCTCGACGAGATTCCGTGGCGATCGATCGATCGCAGTGCGGTCGAGCGCAGCGCCGCGCTGTTCTACATGGTCGCCGCCGCGTCACTGATGGAGAGTGCCACCGACCTCTACACCGCGAACCTGATCGAGCGCTTTGCCGCAGACCCTGAAATCACCACGTGGCTGACCGAGGCTTGGCTGCCGGAGGAATTGCAGCATGGTCGCGCGCTGCGCCGCTATGTCGAAACCGCCTGGCCGGAATTTCCGTGGGGAGCGGTCCGCGAACGCTTCATCGATGAGTTCCGGCCGTTTTGCGATGAGGCGCTCGAAGCGAAGGGCAGCCTCGAAATGGCCTCGCGCTGTGTCGTCGAGACTGGCACCGCGAGCTTTTACACCGGCCTGTCGCGCGCCAGCCCCGAGCCGGTGCTGAGTTTGCTGGCCCGGCAGATCGCCTCGGACGAGGTGCGACACTACAAGCATTTCTATCGCTATTTCCGCAAATATCGCGAGATCGAGCGGCCATGGCGGCGTGCCATCGCTACGGCTTTGTGGCGCCGCCTCAGGATGACCGGCGGCGAGGACCGGCTGATCGTGCTGAAGCATGTCCACGCCGCGCGGCATCCTGGCGCGCCCTTCGATGTGCGCGTTTACCGCGAGGTCCGGCGGCAATCGCGCGACCTGATGCGGCGGCATTTCCCGGTCGAGATGGGGGTGCGCATGCTGCTGAAGCCGCTGGCACTCGGCCCGCGCACCCAGCGCCTGGCATTGCCGGTCATCGCCGCCTTTGCCCGGCGCGTCGTGCCGTAGCCGCCGGAACGCCGGTGCGCAACGGTCAACCGCGCAGCTCTCCATCCGTCTGGTTGACGAAGATCAGCACCGCCAGCACCGTCAGGTAGAACCGAAAGGCTGGCTCCTGGCCATTCCAGACGCTCGACTGCCACATCTGGAACCATTCACCGCCGACCACCATGAAGCCGAAAAACCACACCAGAAACGCAAGTGTGGCCCCGACCAGGGCGAGCCGCTTACCGCGATTGAAAACGGCAGCCGATGCCCGCAGCCGGCGCAGCAGCGCCAGTGTCGCCGCCGCGAAGCTCAACCCGGTAATGCCCTCGCCGAAGATGATCAGGCCATAGGCGGCGTTCCACAAAGCGGGCGAGGTCACCCGGCGATAAAGCAGCGCATTGCCGGGCCGGGTCGTGTCCATGCTCAGCACATGCCGCACGAATTCGAAATTGGTGCCGTAATCGGTCAGGTTGTCGAACGTCACCAGCAGCGCGAAGATTGCGAGCGAGCCGACCATGAGGATCTTCGCGATCCGGGCTTCGATCATGGCTTTCCTTTCCGGCCGGCTCGAACCGCGGCGATGAATCCGGCGGAGCGGCCGCCCGGATCGGTTATCCGGTTTCGGCTCGCAACTGCTGGCGGCGCAAGGCCCGGCCGGGGCGCTCGCCGCTCGGCTTTCCCGCGATCCAGACCGGGCGGCCATTGACAAAGACGTGGTCGATGCCTGCCGCCGGGGTCGTCGGCGCCTCGAAGGTCGCGCAATCGATGATCATTCTGGGGTCGAACACGGTGATATCGGCATAGCCGCCGATAGCCACTCGGCCGCGCCCGGTGAGCCCGAACCGTGCGGCCGGCAGCCCGGTCATCTTGCGCACCGCCTCTTCGAGCCCGAACAGGCCGAGCTCGCGGCAATAATGGCCGAGCACCCGCGGAAACGTCCCCCATAGCCGCGGATGCGGGTGAGTGTCGTGGGGCAGCCCGTCCGAGCCGATCATCGTGTGCGCAAACTGCAGCACCCGCTGCACATCGGCCTCGTCCATCATCCAATAGATCGCTCCGGCCGGCTGCAGCCGTTCGACCGCCTCGGCGATGCCGACACCCCAATCGGCGGCAATTGCCGCAAGCTCCCGTCCGGCTTGTTCCGGCGCGCTCCTCGACCAGGTCACCAAAACCTTGGTGGCCCGGCCCGCCTGCGCGGCACTCAGTACCGTCGATGACGCGATGTAGGGATAGGCGTCGAGCCCGACCTCCTGGCGGGCGATCGCCGCGGCGATCCGCGGCAGGCTCAGGGCGGTGCGGCCGAAATTGTCGCGGCCGATCGTCTTGTGGTGCGAGATCACGACCGGCACCCCGGCGCTGCGGCCGACCGCGAAGCTCTCGTCGAGACTGTCGAGCACGCCGCCGCCCTCGTTGCGCATATGTGTCGTGTAGAGGGCACCGGCCGGGCGCAGCAAGGCCGCCAGCGCCTCGATCTCGGAGGGGGGCGCATGCTCGGCCGGAGCATAGGCGAGCCCGCTCGACAGACCGACCGCACCGGCGTCGAGTGCTTCCTGCAGCGCTTCGCCCATCCGCGACAGTTCACCCTGATCGGCCGGCCGGTCGAGCGCCGCCATCGCACCGACCCGCAATGTCGAATGCCCGACGAGACAGGCGGCGTTGACCGCGGCCGGAGCCTGGTCGAGGGCCGCGAGATAATCGGCGAAGCGGTAGTAGCGGTAATCGCCGGCCTCGCCGATCAAATCGAGCGGCGGCGGGGGCGCATGATCGATCGCGAGCGGCGCCAGGCTGATCCCGCAATTGCCGGTGACAACGGTCGTCACCCCCTGGCTCGCCTTCGCCGCCATCTCGGGCGTCGCGAACAGCGCGCGGTCGTCATGGGTGTGCACATCGATAAAGCCGGGGGCGACGATCCGGCCCGACACGTCGATCTCGCGCGCGCCCGTCGCCTTGCCAACACTCCCGACCTCGACGATCCGGTCGCCCGTGATCGCGACATCGGCCCGCCGCCGCGGCGCGCCGCTGCCGTCGATGACTGCGCCGCCGCGCAGGATGAAATCGGTCATCGATGATTTCCCCTACTGTACTTGCCGCGCCCTGTCAGGCAGCGGATGTTTGCGCAGGAAGTTGAAGTCGCAGCCGTGGTCGGCCTGCAGGATCTCGTTGCGGTAGAGGCGGGCGTAGCCGCGCTCGGGGACGGGCGGCGGCGGCGCCGGGCGGCGGGCCAGCTCTTCGGGCGGAACCAGGAGATCGATACGCCGCGCCTTGACCGAAAGGCGGATGCGGTCGCCATTCCTGACCTTGGCGAGCGGCCCGCCCGCGGCGGCGTCCGGGGTCACATGCAGCACGATCGAGCCATAGGCGGTGCCACTCATCCGCGCGTCGGAGATCCGCACCATATCCTTGACCCCGGCGCGCGCCAGCTTTTGCGGGATCGGCAGATAGCCGGCCTCCGGCATGCCCGAAGCCGAGAGCGGGCCGGCATGCTGCAACACCAGGAAATCGTCGGGGGTGACATCGAGAGCGGGATCGTCGATGCGCGCCGACAGATCTTCGAGCGAGCTGAAGACGACGGCGCGGCCTTCCTTCTCGAACAATTTCGGGTCGGCGGCCGAGCGCTTGAAAATCGCGCCCTGCGGCGCCAGTGAGCCGAACAGCGCGACCAATCCACCGACGTTCTGCAGCGGTTCGGCCAGCGGCTTGACGACGGCACGATCGACCGGGCCGGCGGGGGCCGCGAGCCGTTCGCCCAGGGTCTCGCCGGAGACCGTCGGGCAGTCGAGATGCAATAGCGGTTGCAATTCGCGCATCACGGCACCGATGCCACCGGCGGCGTACAGGTCCTCCATGTAATGCGGTCCGGTCGGCTTCAGATCGACCAGCACCGGGGTCTCGTCGCTGACCTGGTTGAGCCGGCGCAGATCGACGTCGATCCCGGCGCGGCCGGCGATTGCGGTCAGGTGCAAGACGGCGTTGGTCGAGCCGCCGATCGCCATCAGCACCCGGAGCGCATTTTCGACCGCATCGGGTGTCACGATGCGATCCGGGGTGAGCCCGCTCGTGGCGAGCCGCATCGCCGCCCGCCCGGTCGCCTCGGCGGCGCGCAGCCGGTCGGCATGCACCGCCGGGATCGCCGCGGTGCCGGGCAGGATCATGCCCAGCGCCTCGACGATCGAGGCCATCGTGCTCGCCGTGCCCATCACCGCGCAGGTGCCCGCGGTGGTCGCAAGATTGCCCTCGACCTCCCCGATCTCCTCGGCCGAGACTTCGCCAGCGCGGTAGCGCGCCCAGAAGCGGCGGCAATCGGTGCAGGCGCCCAATCGCTCGCCGTGCCAGCGCGAGGTCATCATCGGCCCGGCGACCAGCCCGATCGCCGGCCGGTTCGCCGAGATGGCGCCCATCAGCTGCGCCGGCACGGTCTTGTCGCAGCCGCCGACCAGCACCACCGCATCCATCGGCTGGGCGCGGATCATCTCCTCGGTGTCGATCGCCATCAGGTTGCGGAACATCAGGCTGGTCGGCGACAGGAACACTTCGCCGAGCGAGATTGTCGGAAATGTCAGCGGCAGCCCGCCCGCCGCCAATACCCCGCGCTTGACCGCCGCGACCAGTTCCGGGAAATGGCGGTGACAGTTGTTGAAACCGGAGCGGGTGTCGGCGATGCCGATCACCGGCCGCGCCAGCAGTTCGGTCGAATAGCCCATCGAGCGTGCAAACGAGCGGCGCAGATAGAGCGCGAAATCAGGGTCGCCGTAATTGGTGAGCCCGCGCCCCAGACCGGTGGGGCCGACCGGATCGGTCATGCTGTCCTCTCGAGTGATGCGACGCGCCACCTTGCCGCCCGGTGCCCGGCCAAGGCAAGTGCGGTGAACCCGGCCGGTGTCGTCCGGTCCGGCGCCGCGCGGCGGGCCGCCTCGCGCGAGAATCCTACCGGCTGATCGACATCGCGTCGGCGGTCGCCTCGTAGGCCTTCAAATCGGCCTGGTAAGACAATTGCTGGGCCTCGCAGACCGACACTTTGTTCGGATTGGCCATCAGGCATTCCTTGTACGCAGCTTTCGACGCCTTCATCTCGTCGAGCGCGTTCATCTTCGCCTGTAGCGCGCAGGCCGACAGTGACAGCGCCAGCGCCAGCAGAAACAGAGCTTGCTTCATCGACCGATCCCCGGCTGATCCCGGCGCATTCTCCAGCCGCAAGGTCAGAAAGGCGTCAGAGCGGGTGGCGCTCCTTTTTGCCGAACCGTGCTAGGGTGCGTTACATACTCTACATGGGAGACAATGCCGGTGACCGAGGCGAGCCGCTTGCTGACCCCGCTCGATTCATTGGCGATCGATGTGATCACCGACGATGTCAGCGACAATTACGTCAGCAAGGCGCTGTTCGCGGTCTCCGAATTTGCCAATATCGTGCGCGCCGGGGCCCGGGCGCTGTCCGGCGAAGCGCTGCTCTGCGCCAATCTCGGCTTCGGCTGCCGGCTTGTGTCCGAGGCGGCCGGCGTCCGCCACACGCTATTGTTCGATACCGGGCCCGAAGGCGCGATCTTCCTTCGCAACTGCGCCAATCTCGGCATCGGGCTCGGCGAGGTCGAGGCGATCGCGGTCAGCCACGGCCATTGGGACCATATGGCGGCCCTGCCCGCGGCATTGCAGGCGATCGGCGCCGGCGGCGGGCGGGCCGCTGTCCATGTCAACCCCGGCATGTTCGACGAGCGCGCGATCCGGCTCGGCGACGGCACGATCCTGCCGGCGGCCAAGGTGCCGGCGCCGACCGAACTCGAGGCGCTCGGCGCCGTGGTGGTCAATGATCCGGCCGAGCGGCTGCTGCTCGACGGTCATTTCTATCTGAGCGGCGAGATCCCGCGGGTGAGCGCCTTTGAGAAGGGCCGCACCGACCATTTGAGCCGTGCCGGCAGCGCGGCACCGTGGCGGCCCGATCCGCTGCTGCTCGACGAGCGCATGCTGGTCGCCCATGTGCGGCAGCTGGGATTGATCGTGCTGAGCGCGTGCTCGCATGCCGGCATCGTCAATGTCTGCACCGAGGTCCGCCGCCGGTTTCCCAGTCTGCCGATCCATTGCGTGATCGGCGGGCTGCATTTGGGCGGGGTCATGGAGGCGATCATCCCGCAGACCGTCGAAGCGCTGCGGCCATTCGCGATCGGCCACATCATCACCGGCCATTGCACCGGCTGGCGGGCCTTGCATGCGCTCGCCAATGCGTTTGGCGACCGGGTCAGCCAGTCGGCGGTCGGCACCACCTATCGCTTCGCCGCCTGACATGCCCGCAACTGCCATGCCGCAAGCCGGGGACAGCACACGATTGCCGGTCATGATCGTCACCGGCTTTCTCGGCAGCGGCAAGACCACCCTCGTCAACCACATCCTGGCGCAGCCGCACGGGATCAGAATCGCGGTCATGGTCAACGAGATCGGCGACCTCGCGATCGACGGCGAGTTGATCACCGGCACCTCCGCGAGCATGGTCGAACTCGCCAATGGCTGCATCTGCTGCTCGATCAACAACGATCTCTTTGATGCGGCGTTTCGCGTGCTGCGGTGCCAGCCGCCGGTCGACTATCTCGTCGTCGAGACCAGCGGGGTTGCCGACCCGCTGCCCGTCGCGCTGACATTTGTGCGCCCGGAACTGCGTCAGTCGATACGGGTCGATGCGATCACCGCGGTCGCCGATGCCGAGAGCTTCAGCCTCGACCATTTCGACAGCAAAGCCGCGATCGCCCAATTGCGCTATGCCGATGTGGTCCTGCTCAACAAATGCGACCGGGTCGGCGATGCCGCGGCGACAGCGGTGGCGCAGCGGATCGGTGCGATCGGCTCCGGCCGTGTCGTGCGCACGACGCAGGCGCAGGTGCCACTGCCGCTGATCTTGGGTACGGGCGTATTCGACGCCGACCGCCATGGCGGTTGCAGCGCGGCCGGCCACGCGCATCTGGCCGGCGACGGCTTCGAAGCGGTGTCGTTCGCCAGCGACCGCCCATTCTCGGCCGAGCGGTTCCAGGACTTTCTCGAAGCGCTCGGCGCCAATGTGTTTCGCGCCAAGGGGATCCTCGCGATCGACGGCAGCGCCGCGCGGCATGTCTTCCATCTGGTCGGCCGGCGGTTCACGCTTGATCCGGTCCCGAACGCGCCGGCCCCGAACGCGCCGGCGCCCGGCAATCGCCTGGTGCTGATCGGCCGCGGGCTCGATGCCGCGGGACTGCGCGCCGGGCTCACCGCCTGCCTCGCCGGCTCGCCTATAGCGGCTGCTCTGCAATAGCAACCGACCACAGCAGCAGAGCGCTTGCGAGGCCGACCGGGACCCAGTCCACGACCGCGCCGATGCGCAGGGAGAGCGCGCCGGCGAGCGCTGCGCCCGCGATCAGCCCGAGCCACGGCACCGCCTGCTGCAGCCAAACCCAGCCGTCGGCACGGCCGATCGCAAAATCGCCGAGGCCCTGGCCAAACCGCACCAGGGTGCCGGTGACAAAGGTCAGATTGACCGGGATGTCGCCGGCGCGATGCATTGCCGAGTTCAAAATGCCCATCGCCAGCACCATCGGCTTTGTCGCCGTGTCCAGCGCCGCCGACATCGCCAGCAACGTCACCACGACGGCCAGAACCGCGGTCAGATGCCGGCGCCCGAACAGATGCGAGAGGATCTGGCCGCCGGCCGCGCCGACCACGAACAGGCCGACCAGAACCAGGATCGCGCCGGCCTCGTCGAGCCGCCACCGGCCGGCTGCGAGTGCCATCTGCGTGCTGTTGCCGCTCATATACGAGACATAGAGATGCCCCAGCCGCAGAAACCCGATCCCGTCCACCATCCCGGCGAGTGCCGCCAACAGCACCGCGAGCGCCAGTCCGCGGCGCCGGTGGCCCGCCGGTCCGGGGCCAAGCTCGGTTCGCGGCTCAGCCAGGCGGCTCGTCGGCGCGCTCATAGCGCAGATAGCGGGGCGACCACATCTTGGCGCGGATCGCATCCTCGATCTGGTCGGTCTCGATCCCTTGGGTCAGTCCTTCGCGGTGCGCTTCTATCGCGGTTGCCAGCGCTACCGCGAAGGCGACCTCGCGCAACGCCGTCACCGGTGGCAGCAGATTGCCATCGCGATCGGTCGCGGCCGGCGAGACCGCGGCCAGCGCCTTGGCGGCGGCGGCGAGCATCGTATCGGTGATGTGCCGCGCCTTGACCGCGACCGTGCCCAGCCCGAGACCGGGAAAGATGTAGGAATTATTGGTCTGATCGACCCGGAACCGCATATCGCCGCGGCGCAGCGGCGCAAACGGGCTGCCGGTGCCGATCACCGCCCGACCTTCGGTCCAGGTCTCGATGTCTTCGGGGATCGCCTCGGCGCGCGAGGTCGGATTGGACAGCGGAAATATGACCGGCCGGCGACAATTCTTGGCCATCGCCCGCACCACCCGCTCGGGGAAGCCGCCGGGCTCGCCGGAAACCCCGATCAGCACCGTCGGCCGGGCGTTACGCACGACGTCACAGAGCGAGATTTGGCCGGGATTGTCGAGGACCCAATCGGCGAGTGCTGCCCGCTGCTGCACAAAGGGCTGCTGGAACGGTGCAACATCGTTGCTGCCCTCGACGAGGAGCCCGCCGCGATCGACCATCCAGAACCGCGCCGCGGCGACCCGTTCGGGCAGCCCGGCCTCGACCATCATCCTGAGCAGCAGGCTCGCGATGCCGCACCCGGCCGAGCCGGCCCCGAGCACCGCGATGCGCTGCTCGGCAAGAGCAATGCCGGTGACGCGGATCGCCGATAACAGTGCGCCGGCCGCGACCGCCGCGGTGCCCTGGATGTCATCGTTGAACGTGCACAGCCGGTCGCGGTAGCGGGCCAGCAGGCGCGACGCATTGCTTTTGGCGAAGTCTTCCCACTGCACCAGCACGTGCGGCCAGCGGCGGGCAATGGCGCCGACCACCGCCTCGACAAACTCGTCATACTCGTTACCGCGCACCCGCTCGTGACGCCAGCCGAGATAGAGCGGATCGGCGAGCCGTTCGGCGTTGTCGGTGCCGACATCGAGCATGATCGGCAGGGTCGTCGCCGGGTGCAGCCCGCCGCAGGCGGTGTAAAGCGCCAATTTGCCGATCGGGATGCCCATGCCGCCGGCACCCTGGTCGCCGAGACCGAGAATGCGCTCGCCATCGGTCAACACGATCGCCTCGACCAGGTCGAAGCGCGGATTGGCCAGGATCTGGTCGAGCCGATGGCGATGCGGCAGGCTCAGAAACACCCCGCGCGGCTTGCGGAACAGCTGGCTGAACTGCTGGCAGCCGGCACCGACCGTCGGCGTGTAGACGAGCGGCAGCAATTCCTCGAGATTCTGTTCCAGCAGCGCGAAGAACAGCGTCTCGTTGTTGTCGTGCAATTCGCGCAGGAACGCATAGCGTTCGAGATCGCTGGCAAAGCGGCGCAGCACGGCCAGCCGGCGCGCCACCTGCTCCTCGATCGTGCCGATATGCGGCGGCAGGAGCCCGTGCAGGCCAAAGGCATCACGTTCTGCCTCGCTGAACGCGGTGCCCTTGTTCAAGAGCGGGTCGGACAGCAATTCCCAGCCGGTGCGTGACGTTCTCAGAACCCCGGTTTCGCTCGCTGCCGGCCCGCTTGCAGAGTAGGGCATCGCGCGGCTCAGCCGAGGTGCCGTCGGTAGAGCGCGATCAGCCGCTCCCAGTGGCGCTCGGCTGCCGTTTTATCGTAGCACCAGCGCTGCGGGAAGGCGAAGCCGTGATGGACGTCGGGATAAAGCTCGATCTCGCCTTTGGTGCCGGCACGCTGAAACAGCCCGCGCAATTCCTCGACCATCGGCAGCGGCGCCAGTTCGTCGTGCTCGGCACAAGCGATATAGACTTCGCCGCCGATTTTGCCGAGCGACTGGTGCGGGCTCTCCTCGGCATCGCTGACGAGCCAGGTGCTGTAAAACGAGGCGGCGGCGGCGACCCGTGCCGGATGGCGGGCCGCAGCGGCGAGTGCATAGGGGCCGCTCATGCAATAGCCATGCGCGCCGACCGGTCCCGGCCTGGCGGCGTGCTGCCGGTCGAGAAAGGCGAGCATCGCGCCGATATCGGCCATGACCGGCGGGATCGTCATCCGGGTGCGCACGGCGCGCATGCGTTCGCGTTCGGCACTGCCTTGCTCCAGCACGTCCGGCCCGAAAATCGTGTCGCGGCCGGCGCGATAATAAAGGTTCGGCAGCAGCACGAAATAACCGATCGTGGCGAGCCGCCGCGCCATGTCGCGCAATTCTTCGCGGATCCCCGGTGCATCCATCAGCATCAGCACGGCCGGAAACGGACCGCCGCGTTCGGGATGGGTGATAAAGGTCTCCATCGCCCCATCCGCGGTGGCGATGTCGACGGTCTGATCGATCATCCAATTGTCTCCACGATTCGGGTCCGCGGTGACGGCCCGCATCACATTCCGGGATGAGCCGCACGCCCGAATGACCGCACCTCGCCCGCTTCCGGCTGGCCGCGCCCTTCAATCAGGCTGCTGCCAACCGGGCTGCTGCCGGTGCACCCTATATCGCGCGATCTCGCAGATGGAAGGGGTGGTGCGGGCGGTCGGAATCGAACCGACACTCTGTCACCAGAACTGGATTTTGAGTCCAGCGCGTCTACCAGTTCCGCCACGCCCGCCCAGCGTCCGCCCAGATCCTCCCGGCCTGTACCGCAAGTCGCCGGTCTGCCGCGATCCGTGCCGCGTCACGGTTTTGATCGCATTCGACCGCCGGCCGCGCCGCAAAAATCATCCGTGGGCCCGCATTTCGCATGCTACACCGTCGCGTCGCCGATCGGGCGGCGCTCCGGCGCGCGGCGCGACTATAGCCATGGCGCACGACGGGTCAACGCGGACGCCAACGTGCACGGGCACGAGGAGGAGATGGAATGGCCGGGCGGATCAATCGGGCAGTCGAACTCCTGGCGCAGGACCAGGCCATCTACTATGTCGGCGGCCACAGCGGCCACCAGCTGACCCGAGCGCAGGGGCGCGAGGATGCCGACACCTGGGCCGACTACATCAATGTCGGGATGGAGCACGGCGCGTTCGACATGGCGGGGTTGGCCGAATACATGACCGGGCTGGCCGAGGCGGGGCCGACCCGCTCGGGGCATCCGACCCCGGCGGTCATCGTCGAGGCGCCGGTCAACGGCACCGACGCCGCCAACGTGCGCTTCAATGCCTGGCAGTTCCGCCAGATCCTCGGCCGCGGTGTGCATGGCGTGCTGCTGTGTCAGGCAGAGACCGCCGAGGCGGTGCGCGCCTTTGTCGAAGCCTGCCGCTTCCCGCATCATTCGGCCGGGGTCGACCCGAGCCTGCCTACGGCTCACGACCGTCTGCGCGGCGCGATCCGAGGGCCGGCGAATGGTCTCGGCATCGGCACCCGCGGCCGTGGCTCGGAAGCGACCGCGGCGGCGATCTGGGGCATTTCGGCCGAGGAATACATCGCGCGCTGCGAACCCTGGCCGCTCGACCCGAAGGGCGAATTGCTGCTCGGGGTCAAGCTCGAATCACCGGAGGGGATCGCCAATTGCGAGGCGATCCTGGCCACCCCGGGCCTCGGTTTCGCCGAGATGGGGCCGGGCGATCTCGGGCTCTCGCTCGGTTATGTGGCAGTGCCGCGCCAGCCCTATCCGGCGGAGATGGATGCGGCGCGTCGCCGCGTGCTCGCCGCCTGCCGCAAGAACCGGGTGGCGTTTCTCGAAACCTGCTCGCCCGAAGATGTCGCGGCCCGGCTCGACGAGGGAGTGCGCGTCGTCGCCGGCCATCGCGAGGACACTGCCGGGATCGGCCGCGCCCATCAGCACCGCACAATGCCGGTGTGAGCCGGGCCGGTGTAGATCGCTCGCGCGGCCTCCGCGGTCGGACGCAACATCGCGCTAATGCAATTTCAAGACGGCACCGAGAAGGGTCAGTCCGGCGGCAAACATGACACCCATGCGCACGGTGAGCCGCAGCGACATTCCTTCCATCCGCAGCGACAGGTTCTCGATCTTGGCTTCGAGGTCGCGGCGCAGCTCGTCGATCCCGGCCCGGAGGTCATCCTTCGTAACCCGAAGGTCTTCCTTTGTGACCAGCTCATTCATGATGAACGCCCGCGCCGCTTCGGCATGCGCCTCAGCCTGTTCCTGGGGAACGCCATGGTCGCGAAGGTGCTTCGCGTAGGCGAGACTGTCAAATGTGAACACCATGGCTCTTCCTTGTGGCGCTGCGGCGACATCATGGAAGGGTCGCGTCAAGCCGGTGTCCGTCGGGCGTGCTCGCGCTCCGCCGGGTCCCGAGCTAAACTTTCCGACGCGCCGAACACCCCGCGGGAGGAGCATGATGGAATACGGCCTGTTCACGATGCCCTCGCATCCGCCGGAGCGTCCTCTCTATGAGGGGCATCGCTGGGACCTCGACACATTGCGCTGGGCCGACGAGCTCGGCTTCTCCGAAGCGTGGATCGGCGAGCACCACACCGCACCCTGGGAGCCGCACCCCGCACCCGACCTCCTGATCGCGCAGGCGCTGCTGCAGACAAAGCGGATCCGGCTTGCTCCCGGCGGGTTCCTGCTGCCCTACCATCATCCGGCCGAGCTCGCCCACCGGGTCGCGATGCTCGACCACATGGCCCAGGGACGGCTCAATTTCGGCGTCGCCGCGAGCGGGCTGCCGAGCGACTGGGCGATGTTCAATGTCGACGGCAATGCCGGCCAGCATCGCGAGATGACCCGTGAGGCGCTCGACATCATCCTGAAGCTGTGGACCGAGGACGAGCCGTTCGACTATCCCGGCAAATACTGGAAGGTCAGCAAGACCGATTTGATGCTGCGCACGCTGCGGCCGCACATCAAGCCGCTGCAAAAGCCTTATCCGCCGATCGGCGTCGCCGGGGTCAGCAAGGGCTCGGATACGCTGAAGCTCGCCGGTGAGCACGGCTTTCTGCCGATGAGCCTAAACCTCAATCCGACCTATGTCGCCAGCCACTGGGATTCGGTGGAGGAGGGGGCACGGCGCAGCGGACGCACGCCCAAACGCGCGCAATGGCGGCTGGTGCGCGAGATCTTCGTCGCCGACAGCGACACCGAAGCGTGGCGGCTGTCGGTCGAGAGCATGATGGGTCGGATGATGCGGGAATACTTCCTGCCGCTGTTGACCGATGTCGGTGTGATCGAGTTCCTCAAACACGATCCCGGCGTTGCCGACAGCGACATCACTCCCGAATACTGCGCCCGCCACAATTGGCTGATCGGCTCGCCTTCAACGGTCGTCGAGAAGATCGAGCGGATGTATGACGAGGTCGGCGGGTTTGGCTCATTGCTGCTGTTCTGCTTCGACTACAGCGCCAATCCGCGAGCCTGGCAGGAATCGATGCGGCTCCTGGCGCAGGAGGTCATGCCGAAAGTCGCCCATCTGTTGCCCGCTTGAGCCGCGGCAGCCGTCGGACACCGCACGCGGGGTGGTGTCCGCTACAGCCCCGCCTCTCCGGGCAGGGGAGCGGTGCTCAGGATGGCGCGGAGCTGATCATTGCCGACCCGCCCGGCCATGCTGCGGCGATACTGATCATAGGCGCGCTGGCCGCCGACATAGATGCAATTACAGGCGATCGGGTCAGCATACATGTACTTGACGCTGCCGTTCGAGTCGCGCAGGACGAACTCGTGCGGCGGCAGCGCGTGCAAGGCCGCGACCCGCTCCGGGCTGTCTGCCTTTCTCTCGACAAAGCCGGCCTCGACGAGCAGGTCGCCGGTCGGCGCCGCTGCCGGGTTGGCGCAGCTGGCGGTCACTAACGCGATGGCAACCATCGAATAGGAAGATCGTCTCACCGGCATGCCTCCGGATGTTGGAAGGTCGCGACGATTCTGCGGCAACG
>Ga0335075_10000418_pt1 | contig 76862 bp, 45 predicted proteins | sample Lox_Sample_24_FD_206723 | JGI IMG/M metagenome (GOLD analysis project Ga0335075, IMG submission 206723) | Soil microbial communities from Loxahatchee National Wildlife Refuge, Florida, United States - Lox_Sample_2.4 | ecosystem: Environmental > Terrestrial > Soil > Wetlands | place: USA... | reverse complement strand
TCGACAAGGTCGTTGAGCGGTTTGGCCGTCTCCGGGCGGAACGCCATCGCTCCGCGGATTCCCGGCTGGCCTTCGGGCAGGGCGATATGGGGCATGGTCTGCGGACCTCCGATCCGGATGCCACGATCTTAACCGCGGGAAGAACCTCGGCGCCTCCACCGAAAGTTGGGGAAGAGTCAATTTACGGCTGGCCCGTTCCGTTCCGTGCCAGAGATGGGGAGCATCCTGCGCCATGCATCAGGCACTCGGACCCGGTAAACTCGTCTCTGCGAGGTCTGTAGTGGATCCTTACGTCGAACGCATCGTCGATCTGACTCAACCCGAATCAAACCACATCTATAACATGAGTGTCGATGAGGCGCGCCGGCTTTTGCTGGAGGAGCCGGCGGAGTCCGTTCGCCGCATCCACGGTTGCTTCGCTCTGTTCGTCAAATTCGGCAAGACGGTCCGCATGGCGCGCTCCCTCGACCGGCCCATGCGCTACTTCCTGGCAAAGCGCCAGGAAGGTCCTGCCCTTGTCGTTGCCGATCGCATCGATTTGATCTTCCACTGGCTGCAGTCCGAAGGGCTGGACGGGCAGTTTCATCCCAGCTACACCCGCATGGTGCCCGCCCACTACGTGGTCGATCTTCAACTCATCGGCTGCCCAGATCCGGACCCCGTTTACACGCGCTTCTTCAGCCCAGTCGGCGGCATGCTGCCGCCCGATCTCGACGTCATCGGAAAACGATACATCTCCGCTCTCGCAGAGGAGATCTCGCAGTGGCTGCGCTCGATTCCCGAACGAGAACCCATCGGTATCTGCTTCTCGGGCGGTATCGACAGCGGCAGTGTCTTTCTCGTCGTCTACCATGTCATGCGCCTGCTGGGCATGAACCCCGCTCGCCTCAAGGCCTTCGTGCTCGACCTCGGCGACGGCCCCGATCTCCGCCAGGCCCGCCAGTTCCTCGACCATCTCGGCCTGTCGCTTTTCCTTGAGCCGATCGAAGCCGATCCTTCCGCCCTCGATGTCAGCGAGACCCTGCGAATCATCGAAGATTACAAACCTCTGGATGTCGAGTCGGCCACCATGGCCCTGGCCCTCGGCAAGGGTATTCGCTCGCGCTATCCCGAATGGCGATTCCTGGTCGATGGCGACGGCGGAGACGAGAACCTCAAGGATTATCCCATCGAAGAGAATCCCGAACTCACCATCCGCAGCGTCATCAACAATCCCATGCTGTACCAGGAAGGCTGGGGTGTTGGAAAAATCAAGCACTCGCTCACTTATAGCGGCGGTCTCAGCCGCGCCTACGTCCGCACCTACGCCACCGCCCGCCATCATGGCTTCAGCGGCTTCAGCCCGTACACGCGCCCCGACGTCATCGCCGTAGCCGAAGCCGTCCCCTTTGTCCAGCTCACGCAGTACAACGTCGACCGGCTCTATGCGCTGAAGGGAGAGATCGTCTCTCGCGGCGTGAAGGCGGTCACGGGCCTGGATATGCCCATCTTCCCCAAGCGCCGCTTTCAGCATGGCGCGCTGCCCCAGGATGCCCTGCATTCCCGCCTGCCCTGGCGCGAGGCGCAGTACCGCGAGCAATTCCTGGCGCTCTATCGCTGAGGTGCGCGTGCCGCCCTACCCGGAATGTACAGCTGAGCGGAATGCCTGGATCCTTTCCCGCCGTCCGGCGCGAAACCCGCTCGATCCCTCCCGCCCCTGGGCTTTCTTCGTCGAGGAAGAGTGCGCTCCTTCCGGCGAGGTCGTCCCCGTCGCCGCTATTTTCCTCACCAACCGCGAATGTCCCTGGCGCTGCCTGATGTGCGACCTCTGGCGCAACACCCTCGAATTCGACACACCCCCTGGCGCCGTCCCCGAGCAGATCGACTACGCCCTCTGCCGCCTCCCGCCCGCGCGCCACATCAAGCTCTACAACAGCGGCAGCTTCTTCGACCGCAGAGCGATTCCGCTTCAGGATCATGCTGCCATCGCGCACCGCCTCGCGTCGTTCGACCGCGTCATTGTGGAGTGTCACCCGGCTCTGGCCGGCGACGATTGTCTTCGCTTTCGCGACCGGCTCTCCAGTCCCCTCGAAGTTGCCATGGGGCTCGAGACGGCTCACCCCGAGATCCTGAGCCGTCTCAACAAGGGGATGACGCTGGACCAGTTCGCCGCCGCCGCCGGCCGCCTCCGCAATGCCGGCATCGATCTCCGCGTCTTCATTCTGATCAAGCCGCCATTTCTTCGGGAAGCATCGGAGGCAATCGAGTGGTCCACTCGTTCCGTGGACTTTGCCTTCCATTGCGGAGCAACCGCAGTGAGCCTAATCCCCACCCGCGCCGGCAACGGAGCCATGGAAGCACTGGCCGCGTCCGGCGGCTTCTCTCCTCCCGCAATGGCCACGGTTGAAGCCGCCGCGGAGGATGCCCTTTCCCTCAGTCGCGGCCGCGTATTCACCGACCTCTGGGATATCTCCCGCATTCCCGAATGCGCTGCTTGCCGTGAGGAACGGATTCAGCGCCTCCGCGCCATGAATCTCCAGCAGAAGATCCTGCCCCGGGTTCTCTGCACAAGCTGCGGAGGATCGCGGTGACGGGAACGTACGACATCGCAGTCGTCGGATCGGGATTCGCCGGCTCCGTGATGGCAATGATTCTGCGTCGGCTCGGCCGCTCGGTTGTTCTGCTTGAAAAAGGCGCCCACCCTCGTTTCGTTGTCGGAGAATCGTCCACCCCGCTCTCGAACCTCCTCCTCGAAGAGCTCTCGACTCGTTTTGATCTCCCCGAGGTGCGGCCCCTCGCCAAATGGGGAACCTGGCAGCAGACGCATCCTGGCATCGCCTGCGGAAGGAAGCGCGGCTTCACTTTTTATCATCACCGCCTGGGTCAGCCCGACCCTCCCGACCGGGACCGTCAGAATCAGCTCCTCGTCGCTGCCAGTCCGCGCGACGAAATCGCCGACACACACTGGTTCCGGCCCGACTTCGACCACTTCCTCGTCCGGGCAGCGCAGCAACTCGGCGTCGATTACCTGGAGCACGCCAATCTGAAGCACGTCATCGAGGAGAGCGATCATCTGCAGTTGCAGGGGGGCCCCGGCGGTGAGCCCCTGCAGATTCGGGCACGCTTCGTCATCGACGCCAGCGGCGCTCGTGGCTTCCTGCATAGCGCGCTGAGTCTTGGTGAGCGCGAACTTCCCGGCTGCCCGCCAGCTCAGGCCCTCTATAGCCACTTCTCCGGCGTGCGTCGCATCGCGGATGGCCAGGGGGGCGCTTCCCGGGAAACCCCGCCGTACCCCGTCGATGACGCCGCCGTCCATCACATCTTCGACGGCGGCTGGGTATGGGTTCTCCTCTTCAATAACGGAATTGCCAGTGCCGGTGTAGCCGCTGTGGACGCTGTCGCTGCTCAGCTCCGGCTCGGCGAAGGCGAGCCCGCATGGAACCGCCTTCTCGATCTGATCCCCTCGCTCCGGGAGCAGTTCTCCGCAGCCGCAGCGGTGCAGCCCTTCAGACACATTCCCCGCCTGCGTTTCTGTTCCGCCCGTATCGCCGGCCATCGCTGGGCGCTTCTGCCCTCCGCGGCGGGCTTTGTCGATCCTCTGCTCTCCACGGGATTCCCCCTCGCCCTGCTCGGTGTGGCTCGCCTCACGGAGATCTTCGAGCACAACTGGGACTCGCCGCACCTGGCTTCCCGCCTGCAGAGCTACTCCGCACAGACAAACCGCGAACTGCTGGCAGCCGCACGCCTCATTGCTGCACTCTATGCCACTATGAATAACTTCCCCGTATTTACGGCACTCACTCTGCTCTACTTCGCTGCCGTCAGCTATTCGGAGGCGGCGCGCCGACTGGGCAAAGCGCATCTCGCCGCATCATTCCTTCTCTGTGACCACCCCGGCTTCGGACCGGCCTTCACGCGCATCTGCGAGCAGGCTCAGCATCCTTTGACGGCAACTGAATCGGCGGACCTCCTGCGGGAGATCGCCGCAACTCTGGAGCCCATCAATGTCGCGGGCCTGGGCCGCCCCGAACGCCACAATTGGTATCCGGTCGAGACCGATGACCTTCTGGACAAGGCCGCGAAGCTCGGAGCAACTCGCGAGGAAGTCCGGCAGATGCTGCACCGTTGCGGATTCCAGCCGTAGCTCCGCGCTCCGGCAAACTTCCGCAGATGTTAAGAACTCGCCAGCCCCGGCTCCAGGGCCTTTGAGGCATTCGCCATGCGCCGCGAATCGATCCACCTTTCGATCAGCAGCGCGGCCGGTCCCACCCAGAACAGCGCATACAGGGGAGCGTAGATGCTCTGATCCAGGCGCATCAGCATCTCCACCGCCGCCACACAGAAAGCTACTACACACTGCCACCTGCGCGAACGCACCGTCGTCTTCGGATCCGTAATCATGAAGAAGATGAACAGCTGGTACATCGGCCCTGTTATCGGCGATATCTCCGACTGCCAGGGATCGCCCGTGATATGTGCGCGCAGCAGCCCCAGCGCAAAAAACGAAACCACGTAGACGGCGGTAATGTGGAACCGCTTCGCCCGCCACAGAATCAGCGACCCCAGCACCCAGATCACCGCGACGGCTGCAAGGTTATTGCCCCACTGGATGCTGAGGCCGGCCACTGAGCCTGCCGCCAGAAACAGCATCACGCAGATGCCGAAGTTCGACGGGTTCCACAGATGCCGCCCTCGAAAGCGCAGCACGTACTTTGAACCGATCGACAATGCGGCGCCCAGCGCATACGGCCAGAAGGCCGGCGAACGCAGCAGGATTCCCACGCTGATGCCCGTGATGTACGAACTGGCGGGATGCGGCCAGCGCCGCAGCAGAAGCCGTCCCAGCAGCATCTCAGTCGCAACGCTGGTTCCTATCGCCAGCAGCGTCTTCTGGTAGCTGTCCAGAATCCCGTAGGACAAATTCCCCGCCAGCAGGATCAGCGTGATCAGAACCGGAGGCGCAAAGCGGCTTTCCAGCGCCCGCTTCCATAAAGCGGCGCGCGCCGGCGGAGCGGCTGGCTCGGTTGCGGCAGGCGGCGGTGTCATTCCGGCTCCTTCACGTGATAAAGCCTGTTCGGTGTCAGATCGTGCAGCGTCTGCACCGTTCCCGACGGCCAGTCGATAACCGCCTTCTCGATGTGCGGATGCTTCCCCAGCCCGAAGTGCAGCCGCCGCTCGTTCTGCGATGCGAACCCGCTGCCCCCGGAAACTTCCTGCATCTGCTCTTTCCCGTCCCAGTAAAGGGTCAGCTCTGCCCCGATCGCGCTGCGGTTGCTCCTTGTCCCCTGCAGCAGAAACTCGATCCAGTCGTTTCCCGGCGCGACAAGGTCCTTGTAGATCAGCAGCGGCCCGTCCTCATTGGCTACCACCGCATCCAGTGCGCCGTTGTTCCACAGATCGGCCAGGGCCACGGATCGCCCGTCGTAGCGGTCGGTCACCCCCACCGCCGTGGCTACGTTTTCGAAGTGGCCCGCGCCGTCGTTGAGCCAGACCCTGGACTGCTGATATCCCGAGAGGCTTCGCCCGTCGAATGCCGGCCAGTGCGACGCATCGGATATGATCGAGCTGTTTCCCCCCGCGACCTTCGAAAAGTCGTACCAGTAACTCCGCGTGCGCGACGCCGAGATATATCCGTTGACGAGAAAGATGTCGAGGTTGCCGTCGTTGCTGAAGTCGCCGAACTGCGCCCCGAAGCTCCATCCGCCCAGCTCCACGCCCAGATCGCGCGCCATGTTCTCGTAGTGCAGACTGCCCGGCTGACCATCGGGAACCCACAGATTATTGCCCTGGATCAGCACGCCCGGCTCGGAGATATTCGATACATAGATTGCGAACTTCCCCTCGTCGAAGATATCCCCGAACGCGGCGTTCATCCCGCTCTTGGGCGCAAATCCCACCCCCGTCTGCTTGCCCGCCTCATGAAAGTGCCCGTGATCGTTGATATATAACTCGGAGACCCCGTAATCGTTGGCGACGAAAAGATCCGGATAGCGGTTGCCGTCCAGGTCCGCCGCCGCGCTCGCCAGCGCCCACCGCCGGCTCCTGATGCCCGCCTGCGCGCTCACTTCCGCGAACTTTCCGTCGCCCAGGTTATGAAACAGATACTTGCGGCCGCCGTTGTCCGCGTACTCGAAGCTGTTGGGCATCATCCGCGTGTCCTTCAGGTGCCACAAATCCACGCTCTCCGGATAATACCCGCCGACAAACAGGTCCAGCCTGCCGTCGTCGTCATAGTCCAGCCACGTTGCCGTGTTCGCATTGATCCACTTCGGAAACGCGGGAACATTGACCTCCGTGAAGTGCTGCCCGTGATCGTTATGGAACAGCTCCGGCCTACCCCACTTCACCAGATAGAGGTCCGGGTATCCGTCGTTGTCGTAGTCGCCCCACACCGCGCCCATGGAAACGCCCGTCCCCGGCTTGTTCACATCGGCGATGCCCAGTTCCGCAGCAACATCGGTAAAGGTGCCGTCGTGATTGTTGCGGTACATGTGGTTCATGCTGCCGGTCCGGCTGTTCGTCACATAAATGTCCGGCCAGCCGTCCTGGTTATAGTCCACGATCGAAACCGAAGCCCCCATGGACGCCACTTCCGGCATAATGGGATCGAGTTTCGGGTCCAGGATCGGCCCCTGGTGCACGAAATCAATCCCCGCCTGTTTGGCGACTTCCTCAAAACAGAAACCGTAACGCTTCAGAGCCAGTTGGCAGTTGGTCTTGCCCGCGGCAGCTCCGTTCCCGGCGGACGAACGCCAGCGATTCGCTGCAAGCCATGCAATCGCGCCCACAAATACGACGCCGACTATCAAACGAGCTGCGGGGACGCGCTTCATGGCTGTGGCGCTGTTCCTGTGTTCAGCGCATTGCGAACCGGCGCCTGGGTCACGTAGCGCGTCTGCCACTCCAGCCAGTCCTCCGCATGATGCCGGTACTCCCACTCATCCTCGAGCGGCGCCGGCGGCGCATCGTAGACGGTCCGCGCGTGATACGGCAGCGGCCGGACCGTTGCGGAGTCGATCGAGTTGAAATCGCCGTCCTTTACCCATCCGTCGCTGGCAATCACATAATCGCGCACCCAGCCTGCCGGCGGAGGCGCAGGCGCCGCAAAGCGCAGCGCCAGCTCGTCGCCCGCGTTCATGATCACGTACTGGTCGTCCACCTTCTCCAGCAGCGGACGCACGTTTCCGTAACGAGTGTAATAGCCCGCCAGGTCGCGCCAGATCTGCGTCGTCGACGCCAGTTGCTCGTAATCCGAAATCTCCGGCGACCACCAGTTCACCTCATGGATCGCCGAGTATCCCCGATAGTGCAGATTCGCGTACGACGGTGCGATCCACGTAATTTTCACCGGCGTCTTCGCCAGCCCCTGCGCCCACTGAATCTGGTCCCAGTAGATCTCCAGGTTCGTCCACAGCCTCACCTTGTGTGGAATCCCCGGCCGCAACAGCCCGGTCAGATCGATCACGCAGATCTTGTTCCGCCCCGCCGGCATGCCCAGGTTCCGCCGCACCGTCTCCCACCCTCCGTGTCCGTTCGGAATCTGCAGGCTCAGCGGCTTCGGCGGTTCGTGGTGTCCCTGGCTCAGCGCCATGTTGATGGAGGAGTCCGTGGGACGCAGCCAGCCGCGCGCAATCAGATACAGCGGGCCGTGAGTGGGAACATCCGCTCCCAGGTCGATCTCGAGATAGTGATCCCGCGTCACCCCCTGGTATCGCCCGCGCCCAAAGCTGTGCACATATCTTCCGTCCAGCCATCGCAGCACGTCCGTCACATCGTTTCCGCGGTCATCCACCGCCCGCGCGATCGGGTGGGGCATCCCCGTCACCGTAATGGCCAGCTTGATCGGCGGAACCACAAATCGCTCATCCACGAACACCTCGGTTCCCTTCGGATGGTCCACCGTCATCAGCTTCACCCAGTCGTAGTAATACGTCTCCCAAAGCTCGTCGGTCAGGCGCAGATCGTAGCTTCCGTCGCGAGCCACCAGGTCCTGGCGCGGAATCTTGTACCACTCCCGGGTCGTCGCCACCCGCGCCGATCCCTGGCCGTCGATTCGCATGCCCAGCGCCGCGCCCCACGGCCCCACATCCTTCACAAACCGGAATTCCTTTCCGTCCCACGCATACAGGAACGGGCACGATCCCTTCAGCCGCTGCTCAGCCATCGCCACCGCGTCGTCTTTCAGCGCAAACTCCGCGTTCACTACGCCATTCGGCCACATCACTCGCGCCACGTTCGTTTCCGTCCATGTCCCCAGCCCGAAATGCACCTCCGGTCCGCTGATGGCCTGCGCCTGCAACAGCAATCCCGCGCGAATCTGCACCGTGCCCCCAATTCCGAACGTGTTGATCCGCTGCGCTCCCACGGCCTCCACCGCCCGCGGCCGGATCACCTGCCAGTGATAGTTTTTCGTCCCGTGATTGACGCCTTCCACCGCCTGCCCATCGTCGTCCAGCCCCAGCAGGTCCAGCCGTCCCGTGCCATCCATATCGGCCGCCGCAAACACCTCTGCCGGCCCCTGCGCTCCGTTCATCAGCGTCATTTGTCCGTTCGCGCCTCCCAGCCAGATCAGCGCGCCCCGCGCAGACCCTCCCGCCGCTGCGGGCGCAAGCATCAGATCCACGGCGCCGTTATTGTCCAGATCCTCGGCCGTGAGCCGCACATCCCCGGCCAGCCATCGCCCCGCATCCGGCACCTGAGCGATCTTCGTCGCGCTCCAGCCGTTCGGATGGTCCGCAATTCTCACCATCGCGCCGTCCTGCTCCACGGCCAGCAAATCCAGCGATCCCCGATCCTGCGTGTCCGCCACGGCAATCGCCTTCACCTCTCCAGTCCCCGCCGGCAGGTGCACCTCGCTGAATCTTCCGCTGCGATCGTTATGGAACAAGTGCAGCCGCCCTGCTCCATCGATCAGCGCTGCATCCGGGTCGCCCGTTCCTTCCAGATCCGCCCACGCAAACTGCCGGATCCCCGAGATTCCCGCGAAGGGATGCACCGGCGTGAACGTCCCGTCGCTGTTGTTGCGCAGCACCGTCGGCAGCCCGCTGGCCGATCCCGTCACGATGTCCATGTCCCCGTCCGCGTCGATGTCCGCCGCCCATGCACCGCTGTAATCGCCGTGCAGGATCGCGCCGGGGAGTTTGGTTTCCGCCGTTATATCCGTGAACTTCTCCGGCGAATCCTGTTCCAGGAACCGCAAACCTCCCGCGCCCGCCAGGATCAGATCGGTCTTGAAGTCGTGATTGAAATCCACCGGCAGCACCGCGTCCGGCCCGGGCACGATGTGCTTCGCTCCACTCGGAAACGGAAAGCTCGGTCCACCGGCCACTGCCGCCACCTTCGCGTTGGCCGTCACCACCTCCGGCCTGCCGCCCTGGCCGAGCCAGAGCGCGCCGATCCAGTTCCATCGCCCCTGCGCATCCGCGATCGCCTGATCCTCGAACCGCAATCCCGTATCCGGCGGCGGCGGCTGCGACGAAGGATTCGCCAGACGCAGAAAATGCGAGAACGGTTCCGCTTCCTGCCCCGGCTGCGCCCTGATCTCCGCCAGTTGCGCCTGGAAGCTCGGAACCGGAAGCAGCACGTTGCGCAGAAACAGGCTGCGAATGGCAACCGTCGCCGGTGCGTTCTGTGCCGCCTGTTGCAGCAGCGCAAGCTGCTGCTGGGCCATGGCCGGCCACAGTTTCGACTGCGCCGCAATCCGGGCCACCGCCGACCGCATCGTCGCCGTATCCCCTCGTTTGGCCGCCATCCGCGTCAGGTCCAGCAGCGCCGGTACGTTGTTGGGCCGCGCCTGCAGCACTTTTTCTACCAGCTGTTCGAACTCCGCGTCGCTGTTCGCCGCTCCCTGGCGTTCCACCTCCTCCGCCAGCAGATAGAGCGCCCGCACGTTCCGCGGGTCCAGCGCGACGGCTTTTTGCAGGGCCGCAATCGCCTCCCCGGAATCGCCCTCCGTGCTCGCCAGCACCCCCAGGTCCGCCTCGATCCGGCTGCTTTTCGGGGCCAGCCTGCGCGCTCGCTCCAGCCGCTGCCGTGCCGGAACAAAATTGCGCTGCCGCAGCGCGAGAATCCCCCAATCCGCCCATCCCGCCGGCTCGCCCGGCGCCAATTGCGTCGCTCTCTGCAGCTGCGCCTCCGCGCGGACGTCGTTGCCTACTTCCATGGCTGCCAGGCCAACGTAAAAGGAAGAGACGAACTGGCTATATGTCGCCGACGACGTGCTCGGCAGGCCAGAATGGCATCCGATTACAAGCAGCGCGATCATGCCTGGAACGGAGGCAGAAATACGGCGAATTCTCGACCTGCGATCTATCATCACCAAACAGGAAACCCTGGCTATCGCACCGCGCGGAGGGATGGAACGCTGAGGTGGGGAGAACCGCCCCATCGCTCATCTTACTGAAAACGCAATGATATGTTCTTCCATCCTAATGAGGGCCAGAGTCTCCATCTGTGGTTGGAGAACCGTTCTGATTTTTCTGGGGAATGCTCTCGGCGGCTGACCGGATATGGTGTCGCCGACTGGCCAACTGAATCCATCAATCCCAGTCATTCAGCCACATCTCTCAGTTGCAAGTTTTGTGGACAATCCCTGGTCCGAGTCGCGACCCGGATGGGCGTGGTCTTCAAGGCACCTTGCGCGGCGCGCTGGCGCACCCGTTACTCAAACGCCCGGCCACCCCCTCGCAACAAGCGGCCCGCGACCGTTCCAACGGCGATTGGCTCCCTATGAGCACGGACAATCTGAAGCATTGAAATCGAATTCATACTGTGAAGTCGGCGAGGGTTCAGGCATTTCGGGCGGCGCGAGGGCTCAGACCGGATTTGAACGGGAATGACCTGAGGCAGAAGCCCGGAACCCTTCCAATGCTGGGAGACGCGCGCAGCCGATGGAACCTGAGAGCGTGCCGAGGAGGCTGGATGGAACACAGTCTGCAAACTACGATGGCGCTGCTGCAACGCACTCTTGTAGGTGAAGGTGCGATACCAGATGCCTGAAGGTTTATCCGCCTCGGCAATCCACTTGCGCCCGACGGTGTGGAGTTTGCGGTATTCCTCCAGCGTAAACTCGTCGCGCCGCATGGACTTGAGCTTAGGGCGCTCGTCGAAACGCTGGCTGGCGGGAACATAGCGTTTCTTGATGGCGTAGTTCATCACCGCGCCGAAGATGGACATCTCAAGGCGGATCGTGGAATCGCTGATGAAAGGAACCGTCCGTTCTTCTGAAGGTTTGACTTCAATCGGCTTCAAAACCCTGATGCCAAGAGTCTGCTGAACCTTGGTGCGGCGCTCGGCTTCTTTCTCCGCGAAGGCTTGCGCCATGTCGGCAGTGATTTCCCGAACACCGTTGCGCCGGTTGCATCCCGCGCCGTTCTCCCGCCGCCATGCCGGGTAGCCGCCCCAAAGCTCATCGCCAATAAGGTGGACCTGCGTTGAGCCTAGACGGAACCGATCCTGCCAACCGCTATTCCACCCTCAGCGTCTCCGCCGGATCGATCCGCGCAATCCGCAACGCCGGCAGCACGCTCGCCGCCGCTGCCATCGCCACCAGCACCAGTGGAACCACCGTCAGCGTCACCGGATCGTACACGCCCACCCCGTAAATCGCGCTCTTCATCACGCGCAGCGCCAGCAGCGATCCCAGCAGTCCCGCCGCCACGCCGCCGCACGCCGCCAGCACTCCACTCGACGCCACCTGGCGCATCGCCTCGCCCAGCGTCGAGCCGAGCGCGATCCGGATTCCGATCTCCCGCGTCCGCTGCACTACCAGATTCGACACCAGCGCATAGATCCCGACTGCCGACAGCAGCAGCGCCAGCCCCGCCAGCACGCTCAGCAGCAACACCTCGATCCTTTGCGCCTGCAGTTGCTGGTCCAGCACCTCCTGCATCGAATAAAATCCCGAGAACGGCAGCCCCGGATCCACCGCCGCCAGCGCCCGCTGCATCTGCTCTGTCAGTCCCGAAATTGGCCCGCGTGTCCGCACCACCCACGACGGCTGAAACCATATGTCCGCCAGATTCACCAGTGGCTGCGGCGCCTGTGCTGCGGCGATGTAGAACATCGGTTCCACTGCCAGCGGGGCGCCTGAGGTCATGCCGAGTTGCTTCACTACATTGTCGACCACGCCCACGATGGTGTAGGTCTTCCCGTTGCTCCCAAAATGATGCCCTACCGGGTTCGGATCGTTATAGAACGCCCGTCCGAAATCGCGATTCACCACCGCTGCCGGCTCACTGGTCGCGGTATCGCTGCTGCGAATCGCGCGGCCGCTCAGAACGGGAATCCGGAGCGTCCGGAAGAATCCCGGCGTCACCCAGGTTTCGCTTGACCCCCATTCATACCCGGCTCTCGGCCCATCCAGAATCTTCAGCCCGTTGTTGAGCCCACGCTGATATGGCAGGCTCAGCGCCACCGCGGCGCTGTCCACACCGGGAATCCGCTCCATCGCGGCCGTGCTCTCGCTCAGCAGCCGCTGGAAGGCCGCCGGAGTGTTGTATCGGGCATCGTCAAGAGAGGCCGTCGCCGTCATGACGTTGTGGGCGTCGAATCCCGGCGGCAGCGATTCCAGATGCGCAATGGTGCGAACCATGAGGCCCGCAGCAGCCAGCAACAGAACGGTCAGCGCCACTTCCGCGCCGATCAGCCACTGGCGCAGACGGCTCGACCCTCCGGCCACACTGCGAGAGCCGGACGACATGCCGCTGCGCAGATCCACGCGCCGCGTCTCGAGCGCGGGCAGCGCGCCGACGAGCAGACTCGTGAGCACGGAGGCTCCCATGGTAAAGCCAAGCACCTGTCCGCTCAGCTTCAGGCCGCCGATGGGGATCATGTCCGGAGTCAGAAGACCCCGGATCGCCGGAAACAGCGCCAGCGCCACGGCCACGCCGGCCGCGCCGCCGAAGACGGCCAGCAGCAGATTCTCGATCCAGAGCTGGCGCAGGATCCTGCTGCGGGTTGCTCCCAGCGCCAGGCGCGTCGCTATCTCGGGAGTGCGGCGGTGGATGCGCGCCAGCATCAGCCCCGCCAGGTTCGCGCAGGCAATGAGCAGGATGAAGCCGACCGCCAGCATCAGCACCTGTAACTGCTCTTTCATCGCGCTGCCCGCGTATGCATGCAGCGGGCTGGGGTAATACGACCAAATGCCAGCTGCCGGATTCAGATTTCGCGGCGCCGGCATGTGCGCCAGCTCGGCGCGCACCTCGTCCCAATTTGCAGCCGGCCTGAGGCGCATCAGGATCAGACAGTTGTTTCCCCCGCAGGTTCCGTGGGGATCGCCCGGCATCAGCGGCGTCCACACGTCTGCCGGATGCGGCATCTCTGCCCCGCGCGGCATCACGCCCACCACCGTGCAGGGCGCGCCCTTCAGCAGAATCGCTTTGCCCAGGATTTCCTTGTCCGAGTGGAACGTCGTCCGCCACAGGCTGTAGCTGAGGACCACGGCCCTGCCGCCGCCTGGCCGATCCTCGTCCTCGGTAAAGCCGCGCCCCAGCATGGGCTGAATGCCCAGCACCTGAAAATAGTGCGCCGAAACGCTGGCATTGTGGACGTAGCGCACGGCACCGCCCTCGGATTTGCCGGCCTGCAGATTCACGCCTTCGGCGTCACCGAACTCGTTGCCGGTGGCGGCTGCTGTCACCGATGGCACGTCCTGCCTGACTGCATCCCAGGTATCGCTGTCGGCTGAATCATCATTCTCAAAGTGCGCGGGATTGTGTTTCGACGCCTTATGCGTTATCAGCACGGCAATCCGATCCGGCTGCGGATACGGCAGGCTCCGCAGCAGAAAGCCATCGAGCAGGCTGAAGACCGCCGTATTGGCCCCGATCGCCATTGCCAGTGTCACCACCACGGCCGCAGCAAATCCCCGGCTCCGCCGCAACTGCCGACTCGCGTATCTCAGATCCTCGATCATGCCCCCCCCTGCGTTGCTGCCTGCCCACCGTCCCCCTGGCCGGCCTTCAGCTAACCGATTCAGCTGGCGGCCCCTGAGCTACTCGCTCCTCAGAGCCTCCATTGGCTCCACGCTGGCGGCCCGCCGCGCCGGCAAGGCTGCCGCCAGCACCGCCACCAGCAGCACCACCATGGTCACCGGAACGTAGACCGCCGGGCTGATCGTCGATACGCCGAAAAGCTGACTTTTCAGCGCCCGCGTGGCCAGCAGCGCCACCGGCAGCGCCACCAGAACACTGGTGCCCGCCAGCTTCAGCACATCCCGCAGGACCAGCCCCATCACGCCCGCGCGGTCCGCTCCCAGCGCCATCCGCACGCCGATCTCCCGCGTTCGCTGCGCCGTTGCATAGGCCAGCACTCCGTAGAGCCCCACCGCCGCCAGCAGCATCGCCAGGGCCCCAAAGCACACCGCCAGCAGCGCCACCATTCGCTCGTCGCTGATGTTCTGGCTGATCTCCCCCTGCATCGTGGTCAGCCCATCCAGCGCCAGCTTCGCGTCGACGCCCCGCACTGCCTGCCGGATCAGCCCCATGGCGGCCGCCGGCGCACCCCACGTCCGCACGTAGTAGTACATCTCGGGTATGTCCGTCTGCTGCGCCATCGGCCCATACATCGTCATCTTCACCGTGCCGCGCACCTTGCGATGGAGATAATTCCGAGCGACGCCCACAATTCTCAGGTTATACTTCACCTTCCCGCTGCCCATCGCCAACATGTGACCGAGTGCTTTCTGCGGGCTCCCGAAAAACCGGTCCGCCAGCGTCTCATTCACCACAACCACCTTTGGACTGTTCCAGTCGTCCTGATCCGTGAACTCGCGCCCGGCCAGCAAAGGAACTTTCAGCGTCGCAAGATACCCCGGTGTGATCATGGCCTTCTCCGCATTCATGTCCTCCCCTTCGTGCGGTGTGTATCCCTCCACGCTGATATTGCCGCTGCTCCCGTTATCCGCCAGTTCCGGATCGCTTGAAGCGCCCACGCTTTCCACGCCTGGCAGTGCTGCCAGCGTGTCCACCAGCCGCCGATCCAGCGGCACCACGGAATTTGCATCGTAGCCTGCCAGCCGCGGATCCACTCCAAACGTGATCAGGTGATCCGTGGCAAATCCCACGTTCACGTCGCGCAGGTTTCTCAGTGTCTCCACAAACAACCCCGCGCACACCAGCAGCAGCAGGCTCAGCCCCACCTGCACGCCCACGATCGCCCGCCGGAACCCCAGCCGCCCGCCCACGCTCCCCGCGCCCTGCTGCTTCAGCTCGCCCACCAGGTTCGGTTTCCAGAGCTGGATCGCCGGCGCAGCCGTGAACAGCAAACTCACCACCAGCGCCACCGCCAACCCAAATCCCAGCAGCGTTCCGTCCAGATGCGTCGAGTACGGCGTCTCCCCCTGGCCGGCCGACATCCAGCCCACCAGCAGACGAATCGCCGCCGGAGCCACAGCCACTCCAGCCGCTCCGCCCAGTACTCCCAGCAGCAATCCCTCCGCCAGCAGCTGCCGCGCCACCCGCTCCCGCCGCGCTCCCAGCGCGTAGCGCATCGCAATCTCGCGCACCCGTCCCGCGGCCCTTACCAGCACCAGGCTGGCCACGTTCACCGCGGCCATCAGCAGCACCAGCAGTGCCAGGCCCATGACGACCAGCAGCGGCCCGCGCAGATCGTTGCGCGAATACGAGAACCCCCTCGCCCCGTTCAGTACGTGCAGGCGGCTGTCTGTGACAAACCCAGTCACGAAGCGGGAGGAATTGTTCCTGAAGAACGGCAATTCCGCGCTTCGCAGCGCATGCCACAACGGAGCCAGTCCGGCCTCTGCCTCGACGCGCGTCTCGCCAGGCCTGAGCCGGCCCAGAATGTTCAGCCAGCGCCCGGTGTGCTCGTTCAGTTCGTCCCATTCCGGCGTGAGCACCGGCTTCATCGTGATCGGCACCCAAAGGTCCGCCGGCGAGCCCCAGATCGCGCTCTGGAATCCCGGCGCCGCCACGCCCAGAATCCGGAAGGGGTGTCCGTTGATGTCCAGCGTCTCTCCCACCACGTGCGGATCCTCCCCCAGGTGCGTCCGCCAGTAATCGAAGCTCAGCACCGCCACGGGATCGCCGTTCTCCACCCGGTCGTCGGCCTGGGTCAGCAGCCCACCGACAGCAGGTTTCACGCCCAGCACGTCAAAGTAATTCCCGCTCACCAGTTCCGCATTCACCAGTTCCGAGTGATTGTGCCACGTCACCCCCGCCTGCGTCTGGAACATGGCGATCAGCCCGCTGAAGACCTGGTTCCTGTCGCGCAGCCACCGGTACATCGGATAGGAGAAGTACGCCTCCGGGTCGCCGCCATTGGTGTCGGTGTCTCCGTTCCACACCTTGTACGGCGTCGCCTCCAGCAGCACCAGTTGCTGCGGATCGCGCACCGGCAGAGACCGCAGCAGCGCCTGATCCATCAGCGAAAAGATTGCCGTCGTCGCCCCAATCCCCAGCGCCAGTGTCAGCACCGCCGTCACTGCAAACCCCGGCGATTTCCTCAACTGCCTCCACTCATAGCGCAAATCTCCCAGCATCTCGCCTCCACTGTCTTACCGGCCCGCTAACTCGCTAACCCGCTTCACGGCTGACCGCTTTTCGGCTGGCCGGATCTTAGCTGCCCTTCACTCGCTTCTCAGCACTTCCAGGGGCTCTGCCCGCATCGCCCGGCGCGCTGGCGCTACGGTGGCCGCCGCCGCAACCGCACTCAGCAGCACCGCAGCCGCCGCGACGGCTGCCGCATTGTTTCCAGCCGGACCAAGCCGCGTCTCCAGCCATGCCAGTGCTCCCCATGCAAGAGCTCCACCCAGAATTACCCCCGCCAGAACCAGCCGAGAAACGCCGGAGAAGAGCAGCCGCACAATGCTGCCGCGGTTCGCCCCCAGTGCGATCCGAATCCCGAATTCCCGTTGACGACGGCTCACCGAATACGCCATCACGCCGTATACGCCGATGCTGGCCAGCAGCAGCGCCAGGCAGCCCAGCAACCCCGTCACCAGCATCGAGGTGCGCTGGCCCGCCAGCGCTTCATCGGAGAGCGCCTCCAGCGTGGTCACGTTCGATACCGGCTGTCCCGGATCGATCGAAGCTACCGCGTGCCGCACCGCACCCGAGAGCGCCAGCGGACTCCCTCCCGACACAGCCGTGCGCACCACATAACTCAGCGCCGAGGGCGTCGCCTGCGCGATGCTCTGGTAAATCTGCAGCCCCGCTGGCTGCGCCGGCCCGCTGAAGCGGATATCCCCGACGACTCCCACCACGGTTTCCTGCTCCTTCCCCAGCTTCACGTATTTGCCAATCGGATTCTGCCCCGGCCACAGTTTCTCTGCCATTCCCCGGTTGATGATCACAACCTTCTGCGAATTCGGCTGATCCTGCTCCGTAAAATCCCGTCCCTCGAGAATCGGGGCTTCCACGGCACGAAAATATCCGGGCGTCACAAAATGCAGCTCGGCAAACGGATTGTGCTCAGCCGTGCCCGTTGCCTGCCCCTCATACTCGAAATCTCCCGTCTGATTCACTCCAGCGAACGGTGTATCGGCGCTGCCACCCACGGCGCGCACCCCAGGGAGCGCCGCCAGCTTGCTTTCGAGCGCGTTGTAGAACCTTGTCTGGTCGGCGGCCGTGGCATATCTCCTGGGCGAGAGCTGCACCGTCATCACCAGCGCATCGCGTGGATTCACCCCCGCATTTACCTGCAGCAGCTTTGCGAAGTACAGGGCCATGCTTGCGGCGCCTGTCACCAGCAGCATGGACAGCGCAATCTCCGCCACCACCAGCGCAGTGCGCATCCGCCCGTGCTCCCGCGCCTCCGTCACCGTGCGCCCTGGCTGCAACGCCGCCCGCTGGTCCGAGCTCAGTACGCGCAACCCGGGAATGATCCCGAACAGCACTCCCGTAACCACGCCCAGCAGAGTCGTGAACCCCAGCACAGCGCCGTCCACCGGCACGCTCGAGGGCGGCACAAAACCCTTCGGCCACGCGGCAATCGGAATATGCGTCAGCCCCACCGCCACGGCGAGTCCCGCAGCTGCGCCGCTCAGCGAAAGCAGCAGGCTCTCGGCGAGCGTCTGCCGCAGGATCCGCCACGGCGTCGCACCCAGCGCGCGCCGCACCGCCAGCTCCCGCGACCGGCTCGTCGCTCGCGCCAGCAGCATGTTTGCAAGATTCACGCAGACAATCAGCAGAATGAATCCCACTCCGCCCAGCAAAATCAGCATCGCCGTGCGCAGCTCGCCGAAAAACAATTCTGACAGTGGTTCCATCCCCACGCCGTGCTTGTTATCCGGAAACTGGCGATCGATCTGCGCCTGAATCCCCCTCAGTTCCGCCAGTGCCTGGCCCTCGCTCACGCCCCGCCGCAGCAATCCTGTTGCGAACAGATAATTGGTGCCGTGGACGTCCCACGGCGGGCTCGGCTCCAGCGGCATCCACACCTGCGCCGGACGACTCCCGGTCGGTCTCAGCAAAGGAACCACGCCGATGATCGTGCACGCCTTCCCGTTGAGGTTCATCTGCTGGCCCAGCACTCCTGGGGCGCCACCGAAATCCTGGTGCCAAAAGTCTGCCGACAGCACGCACACGGGCGCCGCTCCCTTCGCGTGTTCCGCAGGCATGAAACCCCGTCCCAGGATCGGCGTCAATCCGAACATGCGGAGGTAGCCCTCGCTTGCCAGACCAACATTCACCATTTGCGGCTCATGCTGTTCCGTCCCCGAAGGCGTCCATACCATCGACGGCGTGAATTCGGCAACCAGTTGCGAAAAGCTCCTCGCCTGACTCCGCCATGCGAGGAAATCCGGATAGGACACCGAGAACCACGAGCCTTCCGGATACACATTCTGGATCGCCACCATCCGGTTCGCCTGCTGCCAGGAGAGCCGCAGCGCCCCGCGAATGATGCTGAAGATCGCCGTGGTCGCCCCAATCCCCAGTGCCAGCGTCACCACCGCCGTCACTGCAAACGCCGGCGATTTCCTCAACTGCCTCCACGCATAGCGCAAATCTCCCAGCATCTTCGCTCCTCGCTGTCCTGCTAACCTGCCGGCTCGCTAACCGCTTTTTCGCTGACCGCTGGCCGCTTCAGCCCCGCAGATACACGTTCGCGTCCATCTGAACAGGCACATCGCCTGCCAAATCTCACCCTCCGCTGCGTGTTGAAACTCCGGAAGTTAACCGCGACCGACCGTCGCCGCGCTGTCCACAATTGCATTTGCCTGTTCAGAATCGGACAGTCCGGTGCCACATTTGCCCGACGTTGGCATAAGCGGGATGTCAGGCCTTCCTGAGCTCTGACTGCTCACTTACGACGCATCTGATGGCTCGATACACTTATAAGAGGTAATGTCCACTCCGCCGACCCAACCCGTCCCGATCTCGCAGATCATCCGCACCTCGGAAAAGGACTGGCTCCCGCGTCTCGCCCGCGCCTGGCGCGACCGCGCTCAGATCGATCTCGTCGACGACGCGCAGCTCGGCATCGACCCCTCGACGCAAAGTCTCCTCCAGATGGGTCTCACCGCCCGTCTGTCCCGCCGTGAGTGGACCGCCGTCGCCATCGCCGCCGGCATGACCGTCTTAGGCGCTTACATGGTCATCCTCGCCGTCATCGATCCTGATCCCACCAGCAAACTCGGTCTCCTGGTCGGCAGTGGCGCGCTCCTCGCTCTCACCGGAGGCTTCGAGGCGATCCATCTCCTCACGCGCCAGCGTCCTCCCAGCATCGTGATCACAACCAAAGGCATTCACATCGACTGGCACTGATTGAGCCGCAGCCCCTGTTGCCTTACCCGAATCCCCCCTGCACCTGTGACCGCCGTGGTAGTGGTGCAGTTTGAAAATCCACAGGATGCCGGACGGCGCCAGACCTGGGACATGGCAACCCAACCTGTGTTGAAGCGCGAATATGCGAAGAGAAAACCTACTGGCTTCCACTACTCCTCTGCGCGCAAAGAACTGTTCGAGCCGAATCCCGACAATGCCGGAGAGATGAGACTGCTCAATGATCTTAAGCCGTCTACTTCCTGTCGTCATCTTTCGGAAGCACCAGTGCCACCAGACCAAACTTCGTCTTCCCGCTCTCGGTTCCATCAACGGCAACAATCCAGAACCGCTCCGGCGTCCCGGCCCGCAGTTCGTGATCGCTGTCGCTTCCATTCACCGTCGCAGGTCCACTCTTGTGGTCGCCGCACGTTAGCCCGCTCTTCGTCACGGCCAACGAACCTACCGGCTTCCCGTGGTCGCACTCCAGCACTTCGCCGAATTTCACCAGCGGCTTCCAATAAAACGCAATTATGTGCTCGGGTGAATCCGGCGTCACAAAGCTCGCTGCCTTTACGCTGAAGTGAAAGCTGTTCAGCAAAAAAACAGGTCCGCCGACGATGAGTCGCTGTCTTTTTCCTTGAACGGCATCGCTCCCGGATATTCCGGCAGCCCAATATCCTTTGCCGTTGCATGCGAATTGGCATGCACGTTCACATAAAAGTCCGAATTCTGCCCGAAGCTCAGGACTGTAAACGAAACAGCACCCATCAGAACGATCGCCGGTATCACCTCAAAAATGGGTCGACGCAAAGAACACCTCCGCTGTCCTGTATGCTCACGTCGGCCACCAGGTTCCGCTCGATCCGCTGACCCCAGGGGATAGGCTACGTGGTTTCCGGGCGGTTGGTCGCCAATTGGGAAGTAGCCCCATTTTCGAGTTCCTTCCGGGTTGGCCAGTTATCCAGGCGTCATGCAGAGGGTTGACCATGATGAGCACCCCTGAGGCAGACACGCGCGTCGACTTAGGACAGCTCGAAGTGTTTGGTTTCCGGCCCCGACAGCGCCCCCAGCAGCAGAAGCAGGCTTCCCACTGCAAGGATTACGATCTCCGTGTATTCATAAGGCATTCCCAATTCCCTCAGACCCAACATGTAGAAGGATGAGAATGCCGGAATGATCATAGCCGCACTATAACCGAGTCCATATCCACACGCCCTCACCCCGGTCGGAAAGCGCTCGTTGATGTATGCGGTGACGATCGCCCAAACGGGCGTGGTGCACAAATTCACTAAGCTCATCAGTACGGTCAGCTCGAAGGGGCTTCGATAACCGGACCGGATGAGCACGTAATACACGATCGGCCCTGCAGTAAGCCCGGTGATTCCGATGAGAGCCAGCGCGACCCGGCGTCCTAAATTCTGCCCCAGGATGCCAAAAGGAACAAAGCAAAGAGCCAGCAGGAAATAGGCGACCAGTTGTGCATTGGTGACGGCAACGCTGTTCACGTGCCTGACCGTCAAGAGAACTCCGGGAAGAATAGAGGTGACCGCGTTCAGCGTGAACCAGGCCCCGCTCATGACGAGGAATACTTGCAACAGGCAGCGGAAATTGTCCCCTCTGAAAAGTTCCTTCAACGGCGACTTGGTTTTCTCGGCCCTGACCCACACGTTCGATTCCTGGACGCTCAGGACGTAGTAAATGGATACGCCGCCCGCAAACAGGGCTCCGAGAAAAAACGGAATGCGCCAGCCCCACTGCACATACGGTGAATGCAGTGTCCCCGCGGGCAGCACGCGCAATAGGCCGGCGGTGACCAGGGACATTGTGACCACAGAAAGCGGAAACCCGGTGTGGATAAAGGCAGCCCATTTCCCTCTTTTCTCCTTGGGGGCGTGCTCCATGGCGAGAGGATTAGCGCCGGTATATTCGCCCCCAAGAAAGATCCCGTCGGCGAAACGAAGGAGCACAAGGCTTACGATGCTTCCCATGCCCCAGGTTTCATAGCCCGGCAGTAGCCCGATAAGGAAGGTCGCTATCGAAAAGCCTCCCATGGAAATCATGGCGACCCATCGACGGCCGATCTTGTCGCCGTAGTGTCCAAAGACCGTTGCTCCCACCGGGCGACCCACCAGGGACAATGCAAAAACGACAACGAACAAAGTAGATTTCATGCCTGCGTTCAAGGTCGCGGGCTCAAAGTAGGAGATGGCCGGACCCAGGGCTATCACTGGAAGATAAACGTCGAACATGTCTACGAAGAATCCAATGAAGGCAGCCCGCAAGGCGCGCTGCCCGGCATTGCGGGCACCGGGATCCACCTGCAGGACCTGCCCAAATGAAACTGCGGGATCGGCCACACCGACCTCCCAGGAACGCTGTTGAAATTCTCAGAATGCGGGTGCAGAGCCAGCGGCTCGGGATCTGGGGAAGCTTGCGCGCCCTGGGCTCAGCAGGCTGAAACTTTCGGGTCACAAACTGTCCTGTGCCCGCGCTCGTACAATAATATTCACAACTCGATCGCAGCCGCTCCTGAACGCTTGGTTCGAGGGGGTTCTATGTTTGACAGGCTCTCGAGCCGGGGCCACTCCCGCGGCGCCCATCCTTATGACTGTGGAGCCGCACGCCTCGACGCTCAACAGCAGGCGATCAGCGAAATTGCCGGCTGGCTTGACAAGATCCCCGACGCCGCCCCCGGCTCCTTCTGCACAGTGACCGTTAATCTCTCTTTCGCGCCCTGCCTCGTGGGGAAAAGTGCCTTCGGCGCCATCCCGAAGGTACGTGCGTCCTGCATATGGACCGTCAGTGCCGCCCGCGCCTCCGGCCTCGTACGTCCGCCCGCCGGCAAGACCTCGGCGTTCAACCCCTCGTCCCGTTTCAGCCTCCTGGGCGATCAGTATTATGAGGCTGCGGGAACCGCCAGGGGAGAAGACACCATAAGCCAGATCCAGGCCTGCGCCGATGCACAGAAGAAAGCCCACCACCAGGCTATGGAGTCGGCTGGCAAAGCCGGATTGTGCGACCGGGAGGACGCCGCCATGCGGATCGCGATCAGTTTTGCCCCTCCCCGTCCGGCCCTCCTCGGGGGCGGGCGCTATGGACTCAGCGCATATGAGGCCATCTGCGACTGGAACCTCGTCATCGAGGCTGTCAGGCCTGACCCTGGCGATCTTCAGTCCTCTGACTTTGCCGGCACCGTCACTTCCGGTTCCCTCTCCTGACAGCGAGGCTCCGTTGCCAGAGAGCCTCTCTTTCCAGGCCGTCCGTCCTCATCTTCTCGCACGCCCTGCGGCTCAGCAATTGCAAGCAGATGTCTTCTCGCTATCCCTGCTTCCTGCCTCGCCTCAGATCGTCCATCAGGATGATGGCTTCGGCGATCTCCTTGAGCGGCCGGCGTTTTTGCCGGCTCTGCTTCTGGAGTGTCAGGTACGCGGTCTCTTCGTCCACACCCAGTTCGCGCTGCAGGATGCCCTTCGCGCGTTCCATCACCTTCCGCGCCTCCAGTTGCTCGGAGAGCTGGCGCTGCTCGAATTCCATCCGCGCCAGCTCCACTTCCGCGCCAACGAGGTAGCCGATCATCGTGATCAGTTTGATCTCGCGCTTCGAGTGCTGGTGCTGTTCGCGATGCTGCACGTTGATGGCGCCCACCAGCTTGCCGCGGCAGAGGATAGGCACGGCAAGGAAGGCCTCGAAACGATCTTCAGGCAGGCTGCCGAATCTGGCGAAGCGAGGATCGGCCCAGGCGCGTGCGGGGAGGGTCACGGTCTGCTTGTGCTCGGCGACCCAGCCGGTGACGCCCTGTCCGACATCCATGGCGAGACGGTCGACGACGTCCTCGTGAGGATTTTTGGAGGCGCGCAGCACAAGGCGGTCCCTGTCGAGGACGTAGAGAAAGCAGGAGTCGCAGCGGACCGCGGCGGTGACCATCTCGACGATGCGCTGGAGGACTTCGTGGAAGGGATCAGCGGCCGCCATGCGGCTGCCAATTTCGTGCAGCAGATCAATGTCGCTGGTTTCGTCGTACGCGCGCACAACTTCGGTCAATGGTCGCCTCCAGAGAATGGATTGCGGCGCAGCGTCGGCGACGTGGCGACTGCGAGGTTGTGTGCGCCGTGTGTGCTTACTGTAAGCGAAGGCGGACGCGGCAACAAGCGACAGAGAAGGGGGTAACACTTCAGGGCGCGTGCAGTTCAGGCAGAGAGCTCGCCGCCCGCGCTGCCGATGATGAGCAGTTCGGCGGGCTCGGCCAGGACGGCGATGTGGCCTTGCTCCATGAGCAAGCCGGCGAGCGCTGCGGCGAAGGCAGCGACAATGCCGGTGATGGCAAACATTGACGGACGAGCCAGCCTGGGGCCGGGAAAGCGCCTGATTTCCTCATCGGCGGAAATGGGGTCGGGGTTAATTCAGGATGCCGGGCGAAATCAGCTGTGCCACAACTGCGAGCGAGGGCCCGGTTACACTGCCGTCATGGCACTGATTTTCACTGCATCCTATGTGGAAGACACGCGGGCGCTTTTCGCACAGTACAAATCGCTGGGTGAGCGGGCCATGGCACAGGTTTCCGACGAACAACTGTTCGCGGCGATCGATGCGGAGGCCAATTCCATCGCCATTTTGGTGAAGCACCTGGGGGGGAACATGCTGTCGCGGTGGACGGAATTTCTGACCACGGACGGCGAAAAGCCGACGCGGCAGCGCGATCAGGAATTCGAGAACCCGCCGGCGACGCGAGCCGAAGTGCTGGCGCTGTGGGAGTCGGGCTGGGCGTGTCTTTTCGCCACGCTGGAGGGGCTGACGGACGCCGACCTGGGACGCACGGTGACCATCCGGGGCGAGGCTCATTCCGTGATGCAGGCAATCAACCGGCAGGTCGCGCACTATTCCATGCACGTGGGACAGATTATATTGCTGGCCAGGCACTTTGCGGGCAGGGAGTGGCGGACGCTGAGCGTGGCGCGGGGCAGCTCGGCGGAGTTTAACCGGCGCGTGGCCGAGGGCGAGGCGAGCCAGCGATAGAGACGAGAACGGTGATGGCGGTCACAGTGTCGCGTTCCGAAAGCCGCTACCTTGGGATAACTGCTGACGCAGGCCCGAGGTTGGTACCTGGATGGAAGCCGCAGGATTGATGAGGAAATTGCTGGAGCTGGAACGCGCCATCGGAATAGCCGATGCGATCCAGCTGCGGAATCTGGTGATGGACGCCCAGGCGGCGCTGCTGGAAATGCAGCGGAACACGCTGACGGCTCTGCACGCGACAAGCCGGGACGAGAAGGAGCCGCGGGCTGAACCCCGCATTGCGAGCTGGGCAGCGATGGCCTCGGCGGCGCGACGGCCCTCCGCCGTAACTGAGGATTCGGAAGGCCGGGCCAGGCTGCCCTTGCCGCCGCTGGACCGGATGCGTGCCTGAACCGGGAAGCTCGCGGCACTGTTCCGCCGGGACTGGGTTCTGGGATATACCGATCCTTCCGCGCGGTCACTGCAGCGCAGACTTCGACAGATCACCGGGCAGATGAGCGGCGCGCATCCGCGAGGTTCACCGACAATCATTTGAGGGCCTGCAGCGCATTCGGGCCGAGGCGGCGGGCGAGCTGTGCGCGATAGAGGCTGTCGGGCAGGACGCGATGGCCGGGCGACGAGAGGATTCCCTGCGGCAGATTCGGGCCGAGGTCGCGGCGCGGGATGCCGATAATCTTCATGGGAGCCTTCAGCTCATCGCCCGAGGTGCCGATAGACCAGTTGACCGCACCGGGCGGGCTCTGGATGACCAGCGAAGCCGCGGAGCTGTTCCAGACCACTCCCCAGCCCATGGTCCAGCCGTGGCCGCTGCCCAGTTCGCCACGGTTCATCATGTCGATGCCGCCCTGGGGGACCTGGGTATTGTCAACGAGCAGGCCGGTAGCCCAGCGCTGATGAGGCTGGATACGTCCGTCGCCGAGGAATTTCGAATCGAGCACAACGTTAGGCCCCTGGTTGCGCGCGCCGGTGATGACGTAAAACTCATCGTCGCCGACGGAGCCGCAGCGATAGACGAGCAACTGCGAGCCGGCGAGGAGAAAATCCGCGGGCCTGGCGGAACTGGTGACCGTGGTTCTGTGCCGGAAGACGACGTTCTCGACGGTGACGCGCTGGGTATCTTTGCCGAGATCGATGCCCTCCGTGGTGTCGTCGACCAGGACGTTCCGCAGCCAACCGTCGCGGAGGCCCTCGAGTTTCATGGCACAAAACAGCGGATCATGGAATCCGACCTCGCGCGGGGGAGCCACGATGTGCAGATCCTCGACGCCGACCTGCTCGATGCGGCCGGTGACAAGGACCTTGCGGACCTCGGCGCCCTCCGGCGGCAGGTATTTGCGGTCATAGGAATCCGTGAGGGGCACATCGAGCTGGAGGACGCTGCCCCGGCGGGCGACTACGGTGCGCAGGGTGGAGATATCGTTGCCGACCCAGGTCTCGGGGTGACCGTCGCGGGAGAGATGGTCCATGCCCATGAAATGCAGCCACGCGGCGGTGGTGGAGCGGACGATGCGGATGGTGTCGCCAGGGGCAAAGGCGGCGGGGTTGTCGACGGTGATGGATTGCGCGCCGGAAGGGACGTAGTTCCGGACGATGTGCGCAACCGGGCCGACGGGCTGGATGGATTCTTCACCCCCGATGGCGATGGCGACGTGGGGCTGGCCGGTCATGCGCAGGATGGTGCCGCCGGGGGCGTTTCCGCTGCCGCGCAGAACCACACCCGAGGCGCGAAGGGTGAGGGTGCCGGCGCAGTCGAAGGTTCCGCGGGCGAGCATAACGGCGCCGCGGAAGCCGTTCCTGAGCGGGAGGGCGGAAATATGGTCAATGGCTTGCTGAATGGAGGCGGTGTCATCGCCGCCGGATGGCCTGACGACCAGCGCCGCGGGCACGATGGGCAGCGGTATGCCGCCGCCCATGTATCCGGCGTAGGAGAAGTCCGCAATGCGGTCTCCGCGAGGCAGGGTGCGGTAGACCAGGCGGCCCGCGGCGTCGAGAGCAACCCAGGGCTGCTGCGAGTGACGGGCCCAGAGAGGCGCCGCGACGAGGAAAAGCAACAGAGCCAGAGCGATCCTGCGGAGCATGGCAGCCATTGTAGCGGTGGGAGGAAGGAGGTTTCGGCGGTTTGAGCGCAGAGCGGGATTTCGTTGCCTGCCGTAACTAAATTGATTTATTCTTCCGTGGCTGTTGCGATGAGGGCCCGGCGCCCGCTCTGCCCGTGAAGGCGATCGCACGAGTTCTGTCCCGCCTTCCCGGTTTTACCCGTTTCCCGAAGGAGATTCCCTGTGATGCATTTGGTGGTGCGCTCCGCGGCCCGATCGAAGTATGTCCTGCTGGCGGCAGCTGCGGTGCTGGCACTCTCAGGGTGCGGCGGCGGGACCAATACCGGAACGGGGACCTGCGGAAGCAGTGGAAGCGGATGTCCGACCTCCGTACCTTCGATCTTGTCCAGCACGCCAGCGGGCGGAACCACGGGCGTTAGTGTCACTGCCACGGTGACGGCGACGTTCGACATGGCCATGGACGCGTCGACACTGACCACGTCCACGTTCACTCTGAGCAGCTCCGGCGGCGCCGTGAGCGGAGCGGTCACCTATTCCAGCGACATGGCCACGTTCACGCCTTCCGCCGCTCTGGCGTACAACACGGCATACACTGCGACGATCACCACCGGCGCCACCAGCACAGCCGGCGGCGTACTGGCCGCGAATTACTCCTGGAGTTTTACTACTGCGGCGGCGCCAGCGCCGACGGTAACGACGGAGACGCCGGCATCCGGAGCAGCGAATGTGAGCGTGGGCTCCGCGGTGATGGCGACGTTCAGCGAGGCAATGGAAGCCTCCACCCTGACAGCAAACACCTTTACGCTGACGGATTCCACCGGGAACTCCGTGAGCGGGGCGGTGACGTATGACGCATCGAGCGACAAAGCGACGTTAACCCCGTCGAGCGCCCTGAGCTACGCCACGACGTACACGGCGACGATCACGACCGGAGCGACCGCGGCGAACGGAGCGGCGCTGACGGCAGGGTTCAGCTGGCAGTTCACCACTGAGGCGGCTCCGGCTGCGCCGCAGGTGACCGCGACGACGCCGGCGAGCGGCGCGACGAGCGTGGCGGTCAGCAGCGCCATCAGCGCGACGTTCAGCGAAGCGATGAACGCCAGTTCGTTCACCGCGCTCACTTTCACGGTGCAGGCACAGGGCGGAGGCAGCGTGGCGGGGACGGTGAGCTACAACGCGACGACGCAGACGGCGACGTTTACGCCATCATCCAACCTGTCCTATGGAACGACGTACACGGCGACACTGACGACGGCCGTGACCAGCGCGACGGGCCAGGCGCTGGCGGCGAACGACAGCTGGAGCTTCACCACGGTGCAGGCGCCGGCGGTGCTGTCGATGACGCCAACGAACGGGGCGACCGGGGTGGCGGCGACGACGGACATCACGGCAACCTTCAGCATGGCGATGAATCCGGCGACGCTGACCACGAGCACGTTCACGCTGTCGAGCTCGGGCGGGCAGGTGGCGGGGATGGTGAGCTACGCCGCAGGGAGCGACACGGCGACGTTTACGCCGTCGGCATCCCTCTCCTACAACACGGTGTACACGGCGACGATCACCACGGACGCGCAGAATTCCGGCGGCGTGGGTCTGGCCGCAAACGATACGTGGAGCTTTACGACCGAAGCCGCGCCGTCGGGAACGGTGACGGTGGACTTTGGCACGCAGGAGCAGATTATCCGGGGCTTTGGAGGGTCGACGGCGTGGCTGGGACAACTGACCACGGCGCAGGCGAATGAGCTGTTCAGTACGTCGGAGCTGGGACTGAGCATTCTGCGGGTGCGCATCGATCCGACAGGATCGGCGAGCACCAGTCCTCCCTGGGCCACATCCAACTGGGCACAGGAACTCCAGAACGCAATCGAGGCTCAGAGCGAAAATGCGAACACGCTGATCATCGCCACACCGTGGACGCCTCCCGCTTCGCTGAAGACCAGTGGCGCCAACGAGGAGTACAGCAGCACCTGCAGTCCTTCCGCAGGCTTCTGCGGCGGCTACCTGGCTCAGTCGAACTACGCGGCCTACGCCGGCTACCTCGAAGACTTCGTCACGTACTTCCGGAATGGCGGAGTGAATCTGTATGGGATCTCCCTGCAGAATGAGCCGGATGCGAATGTGACATACGAGTCTTGCTACTGGGCGCCGACCACGGACAATGACTCCTCGGCTGCCGGGGCGAATATGGACACCTGGATCGCCAGCGACGCCTCGGTGCTGACGACGAAGCTGATCATGCCGGAGTCGGAGAGCTTCAACCAGAATTTCGCCACCGACGCTCTGAACGACCCCAGCGCCGTGGGTGAAATTGGCATGATTGGGGGTCACCTGTATGGGATCTCGCCGTTCTACTACACCGCAGCGGAGAACGCGGGCAAGGAAGTGTGGATGACGGAGCACTACCTGAGCCCGTCGGGTTCCGAGCCGACCATCACCGATGCGCTGGCGGCTGCTGAGGAGATCAATAACTCCATGGTCATCGGCCAGTACAACGCCTACGTGTGGTGGTGGATCTGGAATGACGACTGCGACGGGGTGAACTACGGGCTGATCACTGACGGCACGGGAGCATCGGGAAGCGCGTGCGGCACCAGCGCGCAACCTGCGCCGACTTACTACGGCTATGCCATGGGGCAGTTCTCGAAGTTCATTCAACCGGGGTACTACCGGTATAACCTGACGGCTCCGTCGTCCTCGACGCTGTACTTCTCGGCATATGGCGGCAGCGGTCATTATGTCATTGTCGCTATTAACTCCGGCAGCAGTTCTGTCAGCCAGCCATTTACTATCCAGAATGGTACGGTCACGTCGATGACGCCGTGGCAGACGACGACCTCGGGCGGGTTACAGGAGCTGTCTCCGGTCACGGTATCCAGCGGGCAGTTCACTTACACGCTGCCGGCGCAGAGCATCACGACTTTCGTACAGTAACTTCCGGCTCCCGGCTGGCCCCCGGAACCTCGGTGAGCCCAGGGCCGCCGCAGTATATCCGCCATCGGCAAAGGTGTGCGGTTGAACGATTTACTCCTGTTCTCAGGCCTTTTCCGCCATTTCTGAACGGGTCAGGAAATTATCTTGACAACCTGAATCCCTGGGATGAAGATGATTCCGCATTTCTTTCAATCGTATCCCCGAGACGTAACTTCGGGGGCTTTTGCGGCCGGGCTTCAGTCTGGCCTGGGAGCGATACCACGATGTGTCTGCCTGTTTCCCTCCGTTGCCCCGCGTCAGCTTGCTCGCTGTCTCTGCCTTTGCTGCAGACAGCGCCGGCGAGCGCGGGCACGCAGACAGCCGGATTCGTTGTAACTCCCGGGACTGCGGCCGTCCGGATTCTCGCTGTACGTCATTCGAGAGCCGGATCGGACCGCTCGGGGAGGAACAGCTCATAGGGACTCATCCACAAAGAGGGACAGCGAATTACTTGCAGATACGGCTCCCGAAGTGCGGCGTTGCGCGACAGTTCATCGCCGGAGCGGGAGTCAGCGCGTGGGAAGAAGGGGCCGCCGGCGGATGCCGGACCGAGCCTCTTCCCCGGCTTCAGGACAGACTTGACCGGAGGATTCGTGATGCAAACATTTGGGAATAACGCAGAGAAGCTTACGCTGCGGGGAGTGTGGGTTACCCTGCTGATGGTTCTGACAATGGGGCTGCTGACGACTGCCGCCAGCGCGCAGATCACCACCACGCAGACGAACTTCCTGACGCCGTTTCCGAGCGCGGTTACGAGCTTGTCGCCCTATGGCAGCGGTGCGCTGTCCGGCGGCGATCCGGCGGGTCTCTCCTGGGGGATCAACTCCAAGGGCATCGTCGTGGCCAGCGCCACGTATGGTAATTTCCTCATGCAGATCAACGCTGCGACCGGCGCCCTCGCCAGCCCGATTCCCACCGCCTCCACACAGCCCAATGCGGTCTCCAACCCCAGCGGCGTGGCCATTGACAGCAACAACTATCTCTACGTCAGTGGCATGTACACCAACCACATTGCCCGCATTCCCATGAATTCGGACGGAACCTACACCATCTCCACCGATCCCACCACAGCCACCCTGCCTACCTGCGAGGGCGGCACCAGCGACACCGCTCCGTGTCTGATCACGCCGCTGTCCGTGGAGTCCATCGGGTACTACGGCGTGGCTTCCATGACGGTGGACGCTGCCGGCGATCTGTTCATCGTCACCGATGGCTCGGGCAGCGACGCTCAATACTCCATCTACGAATGCTCGACCTCCTGCCTCTACGGCTCCAGCCCCACGGCTCCCGTAGCTCTTTACAGTGAGACTTTGGGCACTTCCAGCGACCAGAACTACATCGGCTCGATCGCCGTTGATGCCTCCGGCAACGTCTTCTTCACCGACTCGCTGATCACCAACGACGGCAACAACACCAGCACCAACTCCTGGCTGAAGGAGATTCCCTACACCACCGGCAGCGGCTACGGCAGCGCTGAAACGCTGGAATCTTTCACCACCCCCACCCCCGGCCAGTACGATGACGAGATCGATGCCGTCAGCGTGGATGCCTCCGGCGACGTCTACTTCGCCAACCAGCTCACCGGAATCTTCGAGCTGATCAACAGCAGCGGAACTTTCGACACCGCCAATCCGGTCTTCATCACCCCCCAGGGCGCCAAGCTCCTGCTGGCCGGCTCCCAGGGCAGCCTCTACCTCGTCGCCAACACCAGCGGCGCCGATACCTTCGGCCAAATCACCGTCAATCCGGCCATCACTTTCGCCGGGACGACCTACATCGGCGGAACACCGGCAACCGCGGCCGTGACCGTTGCGGACAGCTCTGAGAATTGCTCCAACGCATTGCTGAGCTTTACCGCAACTGAAGGCGGTTCGCCCACTACTGACTTCAGTGGGGCCACCGCTGGCGCCTGCGGTGCAACCGATTACGGAACCGGTTCGGCCTTCCCGGTCACCATCTCGTTCAGCCCATCCATCGTTGGACCGGTTACAGGTCTGTTCACGACCACCGATACCACCTCCACCGTGTCGGGCTCGATTAGTGTTGCAGGAACAGGAGCTCCGCTGCCGACGCCTCAGAGCATCACGTGGACCACTCTGCCCGGCACAGTCCTCGTAGGACAGGGACCATGGACGATTACCGCTGCCGGCGGTGGCTCGGGCCAGCCAGTCATTGTCTCCGTAGACAAGAGCACGAGCCCATCAGGGATCGCTACCGTAACGCAGAACCAGAATGGTACTTATACACTGGTGATCACCGGTGCGGGTACGATCGTAGTCGACGCCAATCAGGCGGGGGGGACCACGGGCGGCGTCACGTACTCCCCTGCTCCCCAGCTGCAGCAGACCATCATTGCCACAGCGGTCACGACTCCCTCTGGCGGTCCGCCACTCGTGGTCACGCAGACGAACTTCCTGACGCCGTTTCCGAGCGCGGTTACGAGCTTGTCGCCCTATGGCAGCGGTGCGCTGTCCGGCGGCGATCCGGCGGGTCTCTCCTGGGGGATCAACTCCAAGGGCATCGTCGTGGCCAGCGCCACGTATGGTAATTTCCTCATGCAGATCAACGCTGCGACCGGCGCCCTCGCCAGCCCGATTCCCACCGCCTCCACACAGCCCAATGCGGTCTCCAACCCCAGCGGCGTGGCCATTGACAGCAACAACTATCTCTACGTCAGTGGCATGTACACCAACCACATTGCCCGCATTCCCATGAATTCGGACGGAACCTACACCATCTCCACCGATCCCACCACAGCCACCCTGCCTACCTGCGAGGGCGGCACCAGCGACACCGCTCCGTGTCTGATCACGCCGCTGTCCGTGGAGTCCATCGGGTACTACGGCGTGGCTTCCATGACGGTGGACGCTGCCGGCGATCTGTTCATCGTCACCGATGGCTCGGGCAGCGACGCTCAATACTCCATCTACGAATGCTCGACCTCCTGCCTCTACGGCTCCAGCCCCACGGCTCCCGTAGCTCTTTACAGTGAGACTTTGGGCACTTCCAGCGACCAGAACTACATCGGCTCGATCGCCGTTGATGCCTCCGGCAACGTCTTCTTCACCGACTCGCTGATCACCAACGACGGCAACAACACCAGCACCAACTCCTGGCTGAAGGAGATTCCCTACACCACCGGCAGCGGCTACGGCAGCGCTGAAACGCTGGAATCTTTCACCACCCCCACCCCCGGCCAGTACGATGACGAGATCGATGCCGTCAGCGTGGATGCCTCCGGCGACGTCTACTTCGCCAACCAGCTCACCGGAATCTTCGAGCTGATCAACAGCAGCGGAACTTTCGACACCGCCAATCCGGTCTTCATCACCCCCCAGGGCGCCAAGCTCCTGCTGGCCGGCTCCCAGGGCAGCCTCTACCTCGTCGCCAACACCAGCGGCGCCGATACCTTCGGCCAAATCACCGTCGGCTCGGTTGCGGTCACTCCGCAAACCACTCCCGGCAATCCGGTCTCGGTCAGCGACGTCGAGGTGACGGATAACTATGTTGCCTGCACCAGCTTGACGACTCTGGCCTTCAACTTCACCGACTCCGAATTTACGGGTGCGGTTCCCAGCGGTTCCATCTGCAGTCCGACGGATTACGGCACCGGTTCCTCGCTGCCGGCCACGATCAGCTTCGACCCCGGTACGGGAGCCACTGGCACCATCACGGATACTCTGACGGTGGGTGACAGCATCAACGGCGGCTCGGGCACAGCCACTGTTACCGGCGAGAGTCTTACGACCCAGGCCATTACTGGCTTCAGCGGCATCACCTCACCGGCAGCTTTTGGCGGCGGTCCCTACACGCTTAGCGCAACAGGCGGAAGTTCGGGCAACGCTGTCACGTTCACGCTGGATCCGTCCACCACGGGGTACACCAGCTCCACGACCTCTTCGGTGGCAACGCTGAGCGGCACCAACAACGACACGCTGACCCTTGCCGGCACCGGCACGATCGTTATCGATATGAATCAGGCTGGTGGAGTGAACAACGGCACAACCTATGCGGCAGCGCCTCAGGTACAGGAGACCATCACGGTGAACGCAGGTTCGCAGATCATCAGATTCACCAATCCGAGCAGCGGCACCACTGCGCTGGTGTATGGCGTCTCACCGATCACGCTGGCAGCAACGGGCGGAGATTCCGGCAATGCTGTGACATTCAAACTGGATCCCTCCACGCAGGGGTACGCGAGCGCTACCAGCTCCCTGGTGGCAACCCTGAGCGGCACCAACAACGACGTGCTGACCATCCTTGGGGTCACCACCGGTAGCGGCGCCATCGTGGTCGATGCCAACCAGGCGGCCAGCAGCGACTATACGGCGGCTGCGACAGCACAGGTCGTCTTTGTGGTGAGCGCGGGCTCACAGAACATCAACTTAACCGCATCGGCGAGTACGCAGGTCTACCCGAACACGATCAGCCTGACGGCGACGGGTGGTGCTTCGGGTCAGGCGGTGCAGTTGTCGATTACCTCCGGCAGCAGCGTTGCGACGCTCAGTGGCACCACGCTGACACCGACGGGAACGGCGTTTGGTCCGGTGACGGTAACGGCCACGCAGGCGGGCAGCTCTGACTACTCGGCAGCGGCTGCCAAGTCGGTGACGGTTACGTTCACCCCGATCGGGACGATTGCAACTCCGACTATCAGCCCGGCCAGCGACAGCACGGTGTACGTCGGCGTCAATAACATCTTAACGATCACGGATGCGACGTCGAATGCGACCATCTACTACACGACAGATGGGACCACACCGACGATCGCTTCCCAGGTGTACACGGGCGCCATCACGGAGCCGACCGGCAGCTACACAATCAATGCCATCGCCTGGGAGGCAGGCTATCAAGCCAGCACGCCGGCCAGCTCCTCCTTCACTGTCAGCAGTGTCGCGCCGAACTTCACCGCGACGGCCAGCCCGGGCGCAGTGGATCTCTCGCCGGGCGGCAGCGCAATTCTGGATATTACGATTACGCCAAACGCCAGCTTCCTCGGTACGGTGACGTTCTCGTGCAGCGGAGCGCCGGCCGGCGTAACCTGCTCCTTCTCGCCGGCATCGGTAACAGCGAACGGCGTCAGCACGGTCACCACGGTCCTGACGCTTACTGATGCCGCTTCCTCCAGCTCGGCGATCCATCATGGACCGAATCCGTTCATTCCTGGCGGCGCAACCTTCGCGCTGGCTCTCTGCTTCCTCGGCTTTAAGAGGCGGCGCGGCCTGGTCCTCGGCCTGGTTCTGCTGGCGGGCATCTTCGGCTTCACCCAGCTCACCGGCTGCGCCAACAACGCCGGCATTTCCAGCACAGGCAGCACCACCTCTTCCATGACCGTGACCGCGACCTCGTCGTTCAATGGAACGACGATTACCCAAACTGTCCCGGTCTCGATCACGATTCGGAATTAAGCTTCCGAACCGCGGTTCCAGCCAGCGAGGCCCCTCCGACAGGGAGGAGCCTCGCTGTTTCTGCGCAACGTTGCATTCTTTATGGCGCCGGCGCTCCGGAACCGGAATCCATTCAGACCGCTCCCAGAGGGAAACGGGCTCGCACCTCATAGCGCGAACCCTCCGGTCCCGGGAACGATTCGTAAAGGGCGAATTCCCGCGCGATGAACTCTGAAGCCAGCCGAATCTTTTCCCGCTCCACAGCCTGTTGCAGCGGCAAGAGCGCGCCGGCACCGCGTCGTCCTCGGCTGCGCGCCATCGTGATGTGGGCGCGATACGGCCGGGGCTCGGCGGTGCAGCCGCAAACCCGTGCAGCCGCAGTGACCCGCTGCTGGAGCGCCAGTAGCTCGGCGGTCGGATCTACGCCCGCCCAGAAGACGCCCGCGCGCAGGAAGAATCCGAGGCCGCCGATCCGCACCGGAACCTGCGGCGAATGCACGGCAGCCAGGCGCTCGGTGACGCAGGCGGCCTGCTCCACGGCTACTTCACCGAGGAACTGCAGGGTGACGTGGCGCTCCGCCGGGCGGGACCAGCGCAGGTCCTCGCTGGAGCCGGCCAGGCGTTGATGCACCTGCTCCAGAGCAGCGGCGGCTTCCCCTTCGAGGCTGATGGCGACGAAGAGACGCATGACGGACCCAGAATAGACCCCGAAACGAGAAGAGCCCACCTGAGCCATGGATTGCGCCAGATGGGTGAGGAACTCACGCAGCAAACGGGGGTTTTGCCCGATGTAGTCGGTGCACCCGCACGTCAGGGCCAGCCTCAGTCGACCCCTGGCTACCAGACGTCGCAGCAGCTATTTGGATTGCAGCGGTTATTTGGATACTCCGGAATGGCATCGATGTGATATAGACATGGGAAAAGCCTGCTCCCCAGGCATCCAACCGCGCCCAATTTGCTACTAATTACGGCGCGGTTTCTGTAAACCGCATGTTTCTCCGTAACCTGTCGAGCAGGCTGAGTCCCCGGCTGGAGCACAGCAATGAACCTCGTGACCCCTGGCAGTAAACCGTCCGTCCTTACGTGCTGGAAAGATATTGCGAATTACATGGGCAAGGGTGTGCGCACGGTGCAGCGATGGGAACAGGAGTTTGGGCTTCCCGTACGCAGGCCTCTGGGCTCGAGCAAAAAGGCAGTGCTGGCGCGGCCGTCGGATCTGGACGCGTGGGTGGCGCTGCGCTGCGGCGCACGCAATCCGCTGCCCCCCGCCATCCCAAACGGCACCCGCAGCGACGCCGTCATGCGACTGGCGACGCTGTCCGCCCAGATTGAGACGGCCCGGCAACTGCGCGACCACAGTCGCACGCTGATGGATGAATTCAACTCAGCGCTGCTGAATCTTCGGCAGGAGATCCGTACTTTGCAGAGCGGAGTTTGAGCCGCCCCGGTGGGTGGGCTGCCAGGCGGCGAACCGGATTCCGCCCGCATTTTTCCCTCTCGGGACCAGAGGTCCGCGGTTTCCCAATCCGTGCCTGGTTCGCCGGGTTTCGGCGGCGCGCGGGCGATCCATCGGACTATAATCCCTGCGAATTGCGGCTCCTGTCTTCCTGCCGATCGGCGTACTCTGGCCTTGTGCTTCCCACGAATCTGAACCCCTATGACCGCTCGCAGACATCATCGTGGGGCGACCGGGACGCCCCAGCCATCGAGCTCCGCACAAGCGCGCAGCAGTTTTCCGATCGTCGGCATTGGAGCCTCGGCGGGGGGGTTGGAAGCGTTCACGGCGCTGTTTAAGGCCCTGCCGCCCGACCTCGGCGTGGCGTACCTGCTGGTGCCGCATCTGGATCCGCAGCGGGAAAGCGCGATCGCCCAAATCGTGGCTCGCACAACTGCCATGCCCGTGGCACAGATCGAGGACCGTATGACGGTAGAGCCGGATCACGTCTATGTGATCCCGCCGAACTGCGATCTGGCGCTTTCCGGGCTGCGCTGCCGCATCAGCGACCGCGATCAGACGCGCTCCGTAAACGCGACCATCGACATTTTCTTTCGGTCGTTGGCCGCCCAGCAGGGATCGAACGCCATCGGGATCGTATTGTCCGGGACCGCCTCCGACGGCACGCTGGGGCTGACGGCGATCAAGGGCGAGGGAGGGATCACCTTTGCCCAGGACACGCGTTCCGCAAAATACGATGGCATGCCGGCAAGCGCCATCGCGGCGGGCTGCGTCGACTTCATCCTGCCGCCGGAGGGAATCGCGCAGGAGCTCGCGCGGATCCGGCGGCATTCTTATGTCTCCGGGAATTCGTTCGCCCGGATCGAGACGGAGGGAGCCGCAAACGACGTTTTCATGCACCAGGTGTTCCGGTTGCTGCGACGGGCCACACGTGTGGACTTCTCCGAGTACAAGCCGCCGACGATCGGACGGCGCATCCAGCGGCGTATGGTTCTGCACCGCATCGAAAAGCTGCCGGAGTACGTGGCGCTGCTGCAGCGGAACCGCGACGAGGTAAACGCGCTCTACCGGGACCTGCTGATCAACGTAACTAGTTTCTTTCGCGATCCGGATGCGTTCGAAGCTTTGAAGCGGGTGGTGTACCCGGCGATTCTGGCGGTGCGCAGCGCCGGCAAAGCGCCCATCCGCATCTGGGTGCCGGGCTGCTCCACGGGTGAGGAGGCCTATACCCACGCCATCTCGCTGATCGAATATCTGGGCGAGGAGCGGGCCGATGTGCCGGTCCAGATTTTCGGCACCGACCTCAGCGAGACGGCGGTACAGCACGCGCGCACAGCCATCTACAAGGAGAGCATCGAAACCGACATCAGTCCCGCCCGCCTGCGACGCTTCTTCCACAAAACGGATGGCGGTTACCAGATCAGCAGGACGATCCGCGATCTGTGCATCTTTTCCACGCAGAACATCTTCAGCGACCCGCCTTTCTCGCGCATGGACCTGGTGAGCTGCCGAAATGTGATGATCTATCTGAGCCAGTCGCTGCAGAAGCGGGTGATTCCGGTATTCCATTACGCCCTGAATCCCACCGGCTTTCTGATGATCGGCAATACGGAAGGCCTGCTGGGCGCGGGTTCGGAGCTGTTTGAAATGACTGACAAGAAGCAGAAAATCTATCGCAGGAAGCTGGTGTCCACTCCGGCACCGCTTGGGTTCTCGATGGAAATCCACGATCATGAGGGCGGGTCGGCGGAAGCGCAATTGCCCGCGCTGAATCCCGGCGAGCCGCTCAGGACTCCGCTCGAGCTGCAGCGGGAAACGGACCGGCTGCTGCTCGCGCGCTATGCCCCGCCGGCAGTCGTCGTTAACGCACAGATGGAAATCCTGCAGACGCGCGGACGAACGGGACGGTTTCTCGAGCTGGCTCCGGGCAAGGCAAGCCTGAATCTGCTGAAGATGGTGCAGTCCGGGCTGCTGTTCGAAGTGCAGAGCGCTGTGGAGGAAGCGAAAAAAACGGGCGTGGAAACGGAACGGAGCAATCTGAATGTGGAGAACGACGGCTCCGGAATGCACACCACCATTCGCGTGTTCCCCTTCCGCACGCCAACCCAGCAGGAGCCCAGCTACCTGGTGATCTTCGAGCCGAATCCGGCCGTCCCCGAAGCTCCACCAGCGGGGGACGCGGCACCGCTGAGCAAGTCCGAGCACGCGGAGAAGGAAAAGCAGATCGCGCAACTGCGCCAGGAGCTCTCCGCCTCCAGGGAGTACCTGCAGTCGATCATCGAAATGCAGGAGACCACGAACGAGAAGCTGCAGTCGGCCAACGAGGAAATCCAGTCGGTGAACGAGGAACTGCAGAGCACCAACGAAGAACTGCAGACCTCCAAGGAAGAGCTGGAGTCGGCCAACGAGGAGCTGCACACGGTGAACGACGAGATGCAGCACCGCAACGACCTGCTGACGCAACTGAATAACGATCTGACAAACCTGCTGAACAGCGTAAATCTGGCGATGGTGATGGTGAGCTCGGACCTGAGCGTGCGGCGCTTTACGCCGCAGGCCACGGCGATTTTGGGGCTGGGGCCGAGCGACATCGGCCGGCCGATTCCACGGCTGAAACTGAAGATCGACGGGCGCGCACTGGAACAGACCATGCTGAACGTTATCCAGCAGGTGCAGGCGCAGCACAGCGCGGTGCAGGATGCAGACGGGCGCTGGTTCAGCCTGCGCGTCACACCGTACCGGACCCTCGACAACCGCATTGACGGGGCAGTGCTCACAGTAGTGGACCGGCTGGCAGGGGACGAGGGGCACGCTGGGGCGGCTAAATCGGCCGCGAGAAGGAAGGCAGGAAAGAAAAGGGCGCGGCGGACACGAACCTGACGTGTGCTGCAGTACGCCATTGAAAAGCAGATCGGGAGGGTTCGCTTAGCGCCAGGAGGGCAGCCAGATTCCAGAGCGTTTCATTACCGGAACGGTCTGCTCACCGAATCCCGCGACGTATTCTCCATCGGGCAGATCGGCGGGCGCATCCAGCACCTGCAACCGCGAATAGACATAGCGGAAGGCTCCGAGGTTCTCCCGGGAGCGTAGCGTGTCTTTCCAGGCCAGAAGCACGCACGAAGATTCACGCTCCATCCCGCGCAGCCAGCCCCTAAGCCGAACTACCGAACGCATATTCCTCCCCTGGGGAGTTGGGAGATGTAATTCCGTCGAAAAGTATAGCAGTCTGAAACCACCGCGGCAAAGGGAAGTCTTATCCAGTGCAGGATGAGTCGTGAAGGCGGCGATGGATCCTCCTTCGGTTCCCTGTGAATACCCTGCCTCTCCGGCGGATGATTGAGTCTTCCACAGGGGGCTCGCCAGCAGGCCGCGCAATGATTTCCCGGATGGGCTCGGCTGAGAGTTGACTACCTTCTCAGGTGGGCAGTTCCCGCAGGATCGCCTCCTTACCGGTCTCCCTTCAGAGAACCACCTGGCGGATCGCTTTCGGCGCCGCTCATCCCTGCTGGATTAAACTTGAGGGTTATGGCTACCGCCGAGACCAGCACCGTCATCCTTCCGAAAGCGCCTCGCGGCGCATTTCACAACGAGCCGTTCACCGACTTCGCCAGGCACGACAACGCGCATTCCATGCGCGAGGCGCTGACGCGCGTGGGCGACCTGCTCGGGCAGGAGTACCCGCTGATCATCGGGGGCGAGCGCGTACACACCAGCGGCAGGATCGAGTCGCGCAACCCGGCGCGGCCAGCGCAACTGGTGGGGCTGCACCAAAAGGCAGGAGCCGAGCACGCGGCCCAGGCGGTGGATGCGGCGCAGCGAGCCTTCCAGACGTGGCGTCTCGTCTCTTCGGAAGAGCGCGCTTCGCTGTTGCTCCGGACGGCGGAGCTGATCCGGTCGCGGAAATTCGACTTCTGCGCATGGCTGACGTTTGAAGTGGGCAAGAACTGGGCCGAGGCCGACGCCGACGTGGGCGAGACCATCGATTTCCTCGAATTCTACGCGCGGGAAGCGCTGCGGCTCGCGCAGGCGCAGCCGCCCGTTCAGTACCCCGGCGAGCGCGATGAGCTGCTGTACATCCCGCTGGGGGTGGGCGCAGTGATCTCGCCGTGGAATTTCCCGTTCGCCATCATGGCGGGGATGACTTCGGCTGCGATTGTGGCTGGGAACACGGTCGTGCTGAAGCCTTCGAGTGATTCACCGACGATCGCGGCACGGTTTATGGAGGTGCTGGAAGAGGCGGGGCTGCCGCCCGGAGTGGTGAACTTCTGCCCCGGCTCCGGCGCGACGTTTGGCAACGCGGTCGTGGAGCACCCGAAGACGCGGTTTATCGCCTTCACTGGGTCGAAGGAAGTGGGGCTGGACATTCACACGCGCGCGGCGAAGACGCAGCCTGGGCAGATCTGGATCAAGCGCACGATTCTGGAAATGGGAGGTAAGGATTCGATCATCGTGAGCGCCGATGCTGACTTCGACGCGGCGGTGAGCGGGGTGATCGCGTCGGCGTTCGGATTCAGCGGGCAGAAGTGCTCCGCGTGTTCGCGCGCCATCGTGGAAGAGCCGATCTACGACGAATTTGTCGACAGGCTGCGGGAACGCGCAGAGGTGCTGAAAGTTGGCGATCCGGCGGCCAACACCAATCTGGGCCCGGTGATCAGCGAAGCGGCGATGCATACGATCCTCGATTACATCGAGATCGGCAGGAAAGAAGGCCGCGTGGTGGCAGGCGGAAGCGCGGTGAAAACGCCGGAAAAGGGCTATTACATTGCGCCGACGGTGATCGCCGATGTTGCCCCCAAAGCCCGCATCGCACAGGAGGAAATCTTCGGACCGGTGCTGGCGGTGATTCGCGCACGGGACTTCGATCATGCGCTGGAGATCGCCAACAACACGGAATTTGGCCTGACGGGCTCGGTTTACTCCGCCGATCGTGCGAAGCTGGACCGCGCCCGCCGCGAATTCCACGTAGGCAATCTGTACTTCAACCGCAAATGCACGGGGGCCATGGTCGGAGCCCACCCGTTCGGCGGATTCAACATGTCGGGCACCGACTCCAAGGCTGGCGGACCTGACTATCTCTATCTCTTCACGCAGGCGAAATCCGTAGGAGAGAAGCTCTCCTGACGCTGCTCGAAGTGCGGTCAAGCCGGCCCAGGAGGATCGACCTCGCGTCGGTCTCCTCGTTGATTTTGCAGCGCCCGGCGCGCCCTCCCGTGGGCAATCCCAGCCCCATCTGCTGGTCCATCCGTAATTTGCGACTTCACAAACATTATCGATATTGACAGCGATATGGATCCATTCCCGTACCACTCTTGTCCAAGACTGCATTTTGTTGAATCAGGGCACTTGATTTCAGAGGACATAGCCGTCTCGGCTCACCCGGCACGCCGCCCGGAGGCGACAGCAAGAGCCCGCTGGTCACGAGGCGCACCGCCAGCTGGAACAGGCCGCAGATCAGCGTGAGTGACAGGATGCAGGAGGGGTCGGTCTGCGATCGGAGCGTCTGGGTGATGATGCAGCCAGTTGACTCGTCAACGCATGTCATCAACCGGAGCCTGCAGGTCACACAGAACGGCAATACCAGCTATCCCGGCGTCAGTATTTATCCGGGGATCACGATGCCGCACAATGGGGCGTGGCTCCAGGTCAACGTGGTGAATTACAGGATGGCGAGGTGGTGAATTACAGGACGGCGAGCGCGTACGACTCCGGCGAGGCAGACCTGTATCTGCAGACCGTGCCTGCCGCAGCGACGAACGACGTCACCTCCTGCGTGACGGATTTTCAGCTCACCCGCGTTTCGCCGCCGACGATTCAGACGAACATCCCGTCGATTTAGAAGACGTACGCTGACTACTTCCCGATTGGAGCGGCTGTGGATCCAACCGACCTCTCCGGGTCACACGCGCAACTGCTCACCATGCACTACGACAGCATGGCCCCGCAGAACTCAATGAAGTGAGGCTCGACCGAGCCCAGCTACCAAAGCTTCAATTACGCCACAGCAGCCAGCCTGGTCGGCGAAGCGCGCTGTCATGGTATGAAGGTTCGGGACCAGAACCTGGTGTGGGCGACCCGCGCACAGACGCCGGCATACGCGCTCGGCGACGGCACCAACTCGGGCAGCCATCAGGCGCTGGTCACCCAGTACATCGAGGAACCCATCCAGAACGAGGTGCAGCATTGCTGCAGCGAGGTTTATGCGTGGGACGTGGTGAATGAACCGATCGATACGACGCAGTCCGACTGTCTCGAACACGGCCGTTCCACCAGGTGCTGGGGCCTCAGTACATCAACATTGCCTTCGAAGCCGCCCGCAAGTACGCTCCTCCGGGCACAAAGCTCTTCCTGAACGACTACAGCCTGAACGACCCGGCAAAGCTCGCCTGTCTGGTGAAGGTGGTCAGCAGCCTGCTCGACCAGGGCGTGCCGATCGACGCAATCGGTCACGAGACGCAGAACAAGATCAACTACCCGTCCATTCGGATGATGACCCCTTGCATCGAGACCATCCATCGGGACTTTCCGCAGCTGGAACAGCAGATCTCGGAACTGGACGAGAGCGTGTACCCGGCCGGGAATACCGCCGACAACTGCGGGAAAGGCATCCCGGCGTCGGTTCTGGCCGAGCAGGGATGGCTCTACAAGGACTACTTCGACCTGTTCCGGCGGCTGCACCGCGACCTGACCGCAGTGACCATGTGGGGAATGGCGGACGACGACGCCTGGCTGGACGCCACGCGCACGGGTTATCCGCTGCCCTTCGGCACTGCCCTGCGGGCTAAACCGGCCTGCTGGGAATTTTCGATTCCACGCAGTTGCCAGGGTATGGCCTGACCTTCTCGCGTTCCTGAGCGGACACACCCAGCCAGTCGCAGACCTGGACGAACACCGCGAGGAACGCTGACGTGGGGCCTGTCTGCTCGACTCAGATTACTTCGCTGCCCCTGCGTCAGATCGCCGGCAGGCCATGCCGGCCGACCATCACGGCTACCGGAAGCTATCCCGTTTCTCCCGGGGACACTGCCACCAGCGGGATGGCCACAACGACGTTCAACGTGAACTTCAGCAGTTGCGGCCCGAATGCGCGCTCTGTGCTGGAGATGCCGTGGACCTCAGCAACGCACGACACCGGGACCTTCTTCCAGTGCGTGGATGTTCGTTCCCCATGGAGAAGTTAACAGTGAAAGCGGAGCGCAGAGAAGCGTGACAACAGATGGGCAGCGAACACAGGAGCCGGCCTCTTACACAGCTCCACGGCTTCGATCGGAACCCTGAAACCCGCTGCGGCCGCCCCGGCGAGCAACCTCGCGGGCTACCGCGGTCGGCGCGGGTCTCTCATCCCATGCCAGCTGCCGTGCGTTGATGAAACCAGTGCGACGGCCGTACCTTCAGAGCCCCTGCATGATCTGGTCGCCAACCGCCTGCGCGGCCTCCGCCAGAATGCGATGGTGAATCGTGAATAACGCCAGTTCCAGACGATCCGAAACGCCCGTCTTGTCGTAGATGCTGCGCAGATAATTCTTAATCACCTGCTCGGTCGTGGTCAGTCGCAGAGCGATCTCCTTGTTCTTGCAGCCCTGGACGATCAGGGCCACGATCTTCAGTTCCTTAGGCGTCAGGCGTTCCCGTACCCTCGACCCTACTGCATCGTCCGCAGCACCTGCATCCACGCCATTGGCCCGGACGTGTTGCTCGCCGGCACCTACACGGCGAACGCACTCGATCAGCGCGGGCCCGGTCACGTTACGGTGTGCGGCACCATGCACGCCCGCGTGGAACCACGGCTGAACAGGTTCTCCGTTCTCCGCGATGACGATGCTGTGGCTGCCTGCCGCCAGCACCCGCGGAATCACAGTTTGGGGATCCAGCTTCAGAGATGAGGCAAACAGCAGGATGGAACTGCGGAAGGTGTCGAGCGCCGGCAGAAGCCGGCCAGTCTCGGCGCACTGGGCGATGATCCGGAAATCGTCTTCCATCGCCAGAATTTTGGCGGTCCCGGCGCGAAAAATGGCCTGGTTATCGGCAAGAATCAGCTTATTCATAGGTCCGCTTTCCTGAACCAACAGGTGCGTCGCCGGGATGGCCCCGAAGACAGATCGATTCACCACGAATCGCCTGACTGCCACGATTCGCTGCAACGGTCATCGGCCCGGCGCCAACTCTCCCGTTCCGCGTGTCTCTGATTCGGACACTTCCGGTACTTCCGGTCGCCACCGGTTGAATGATGGGCCTTTCCAGCGTCAACATGCGAAAGGCTCTCCACGATGGCCTGCACTCAACTGCCATCATTCAGGACAAAAGTAACGCGCCGACTCCGAAGGTACTGTGACGCTCGTCACCTCTGTCTGTTCGGATCTTTGGCAGGCATGAGGCACGACGAGTATCCTTCGGAATTCGCCTCTGCCCCTGCCGCGCCGGATTTCGCTGTACCTTGATAGGAGAGCTTCGCCCCGGGGATTCTCCATGCCCAAGCCGATTATTCTCGCCGTCGACGACGACGCCAGCGTGCTGGAAGCAGTGGTGCAGGATCTGCGCCGGAACTATGGGGAGAACTACCGGATTTTGCGCGCGGGGTCCGGTCAGGCGGCGCTGGATATCTGCACGCAGCTGAAAGAGCGCGGCGATCCTGTGGCGCTGGTGATTTCCGACCAGAGGATGCCGGGCATGACCGGCGTGGAGATGCTGGAACGGCTGCAGGCGCTGTGCCCGAAGGCACGGCGTGTGCTGCTGACGGCGTACGCGGACACCGAAGCAGCTATCCGCGCCATCAACACGGCGCGCATTCACTATTACCTGACCAAGCCGTGGGATCCTCCGGAAGAGCGGCTCTATCCGGTCCTCGACGACCTGCTGGAAGACTGGAATGAAGGGTATAAGCCTCCCTTCGAGGGGATTCGTGTCGTGGGACCGCGGTGGTCGCTGCGCGACTATCAGATCCGGAATTTTCTTTCGCGCAATCAGGTGCCCTATGTCTGGCTCGATCCGGAGAAGGATTCCCAGGCCGTCGAGCTGTTGCACAAGTTCGGCGTCGACGACGGGCGGCTGCCGGCGGTTTTGTTTCAGGACGGCACGGCGCTGGTGCAGCCGGACGACGCGCTGCTGGCAGAGAAGGTGGGCCTGCGCACCCGGACGGAGCAGGACTTCTACGACCTGGTGGTGGCCGGAGCAGGGATGGCGGGGCTGGCAGCCGCCGTGTACGGTGCGTCTGAGGGACTGAGGACGCTGGTGCTGGAGCCGGAAGCTCCAGGCGGGCAGGCGGGGAGCAGCTCGAAGATCGAGAACTACCTGGGCTTTCCGCGGGGCGTGAGCGGGGAGCGGCTGGCGCGTAACGCCGTGGATCAGGCGCGACGCTTTGGGGCGGAGTTTGTGACCCAGCGCGCGGGGGGGATCCGCTGCGACGGCCAGTACCGGCAGGTGCGGCTGGCCAGCGGCAAGGACGTCTCCTGTCGCGTGTGCCTGATCGCCGTGGGGGTGTGCTACCGGCGGATGGAAGCGCCGGGGATCGAGCGGCTTACAGGCGCGGGCGTGTATTACGGGGCTTCGCTGGCCGAGGCGCAGTCGTGCAAAGGCGAATCGGTGTACATTGTGGGCGGCGCGAATTCAGCCGGCCAGGCGGCGATGCACTTTTCCCATGTGGCTGAACACGTAACCATGCTGGTTCGGGCCAGCAGCCTGGAAAGCAGCATGTCGAAATATCTCATCGATCAGATCGCCGGCACATCGAATATAACGGTGGAGGCGAACACCGAGATCGTGGAAGCGCTGGGCGAGAAACGGCTGGAGAAGCTGCGCCTGGGAGGGCCGCGGGGAGAGGAAACACGTCCCGCGTCGTCGCTTTTTCTGTTTATCGGGGCGGCGCCGCAGACGGAGTGGCTGCCGGAGGGGATTTTGCGCGACGCGAAAGGTTTCGTGCTGTCGGGACGGGATATGCGCGACAGCGCAGGTCAGCTGCCGCGCATATGGAAGGAAGATCGCGAGCCGTATCTTTTGGAAACTTCCCTGCCGGGCGTGTTTGTGGCTGGCGATGTGCGCCACGGCTCGGTGAAGCGCGCGGCTTCCGCGGTGGGCGAAGGGTCAATTGCGGTGCAGTTTATGCATCAGTATCTGGCGCAGTTTTAGGATCGGGGACGATGGGCAAGTCAGTGAGCACGGCGACAGTAATCGAGGGCAGAACGGTTACCCCCCAGGAGCTGTCGCATCTGAGCCGCTCCGTGCCGCTGCTGTCCAGTCTGAAAGAGGAGGAGCTTTCCTGCCTGGGCGCAGTGGAGCTGGTGGAGGCGCCCGCCGGTGCAGTGCTGTTCCAGCAGGGCGAGAGCGCGCCGGCGTTCTGCGTGATTCTGGAAGGCGAAGTTCGCGCGGTGCGGCGCGAGGAAAACGGGATCGAGACGCCGCTGGCGGCCTTTCGTGCCGGCGACAGTTTCGGCGAAGCGCCGCTGCTGCTGGGCTCGCGGATCAGCGGCGTGCAGTGCGAATGCGCCGCGCCCACACGGCTTCTGCGCGTGGATGCTGAAGGATTCTGGCGACTGATGGCCACCTGCCCCACGGTGCGTCAGGGAGTACTGGCAAACGCGGCACAGCGGATTCACGCCTTTCAGGCCAATACCCTGCACCGCGAGAAACTCATCTCGCTGGGCACGCTGGCCGCGGGACTGATGCACGAGCTGAACAATCCCGGCTCCGCGGCAAAGCGCTCGGCGGCGCAACTGCGCGAGAACCTGGCCCAGCTGCAGGACATCAGCATGCGCTTTTGCCGATCGCCTCTGACCCAGGAGCAGCGCGCCTGCCTGCTGGAAATGCAGCACGAAGCTCTCACGCTGGAAAAGTCCAGACCGATGGGAAGCCTCGAAGAGGCTGACGCGGAGCAGGAATTAGCGGCCTGGCTTGAGAAGATCGGGGTGGCGGATTCGTGGAAGCTGGCTCCCACGCTGGTGGCCGCGGGCTGGCGGAGCGGCGATATTGCCTGCGCGCAGGAGGCCTTCCCTGCCCCGGCGCTGCAGGACGCGCTGAACTGGCTGGCGGCTCTGATTTCCGCGATGCAGCAGCTAACCACGATTGAGGAGAGCCTGGGCCGGGTGACAGAGCTGGTGATCGCGGTAAAGAAATACGCCTATGAAGACAAGGGCGGCGAACACCTGATCGACGTCCACGAAAGCATCCAGAGCACTCTGATCATCCTGGGGCACAAATTCCGCCACCGCCAGCTGACGATCGACAAGGATTTTGCCGCCGACCTGCCGAAGCTGCACACGAGGGGCACCGGCCTCAGCCAGGTATGGACGAATCTGCTGGACAATGCCATTGACGCGGCGCCGCCGGAGTCGAAAGTACGAGTCCGCACGTGGGTAGAGAACGGCCTGGTATGCGTGGGAATTGCCGATGAGGGACCCGGCATTCCACCCGAAATGCGCGAGCGCATTTTCCAGCCGTTTTTCACGACGAAGCCGTCCGGAGTGGGCACCGGGCTCGGGCTGGAGATCGCGCGGCGCATCGTGAGCGCCCAGTACCACGGCAGCATCGATTTCACATCGGAGCCTGGCCATACGGAATTCGTGGTGCGGCTGCCGCAGGACACAGCCAGCCTGTAGCCGCGATTCGAAAATTCTTTTCCTTCCATCCCGTTCAGTGCGAGCGGCGCGCCGGATCGCCTACACTGATGAAGTTTCTGTGCGAACTCCGGAGAAGATGGGATGGTGTGCTGGTGACGCGGCTCTCGCTTGCTTCGATCACTCTGCTGGATCTCAAGGAAATATTCGTTCTGCCACTTCCGGCACATGCGGCCGCCGATGGTCGCCCGCCCCTGGTTCCGCAACCTCCCGAATATGCGCCGCGCGGGAACCTTTCGCTGAACGCGGGCGCGAGGATTCTGGTGCCCGGAGGAAACGCGCAGGAGCGATTTGCGGCCAGGGATCGGATGGAGGGCCTCGAAACGCGCGGTGTGCGGTTCGGCCGCACCGCCGCAGCGGTGCGAATCTATCTGCTGCGCGCCAACAGCCCGCTGGCGCGTCAGGTTCTGCGGCGCGAGCACGAAACGCCGGGCCGCGATCTGTGGCAGGAAGGCTGCCTGCTGGTAGGGGAGCAGCACCAGGCCTTCATCATCGGCCACACGGCGCCCGGCGTGTTCTGCGGTGCGCAGACGCGGAAACCACTGGCCAGAGCCGGCGGCGCGGACCCAATTCCCGAGGGTGCGCTGATCCGCGACTGGCCGGCGATGCGCCGGCGCGGCGTTCATGATGATCTGTCGCGAGGACCGCTGCCGACGCAGGCTCTCGAGGAGCGGCAGATTCGCACCTTCGCGGCGTATCAGCTGCACGTCTACTCGCCGTATTTCGAAAAAGCCATGCAGTACACGGCCAATCCCCTGCCGGCGCTGCCGGGAGGGTCAACTTCCGCCGGCGATGCGAAAATGCTGGTCGCCTGCGCGCGGCGCTGTCAGGTGACCATCATTGCCGAGCAGGAAGCCGCAGGGCATCTGCAGAAGGTGCTGCTTTGGCAGAAATGCGCGCCGCTCGCGGAGAACCCGTCTGGCGCGGTGCTGGTGCCCGGGCAGCCCGGATCGCTGCAGAGGATCGTCGAGGACATCGATGAGCTGGCGGAGATTGATCCGGGGCCATTCCTCCATATCGGCGCCGATGAAACCTTCCAACCGGGGCAGGGGCAAACCGCGCAGACGGTGCAGGAGCACGGACGCGGTGCGGTCTATATCGACTACCTCTTGCACATCCACGAGGCGCTCGAGCCACCGCACCGCCGACTGCTGTTCTGGTGTGACATGGCGATGCACGGCCCCAACCTGGTGCAGGAGAATCCGCACGACATGATCGCCGTGGCATGGGAGTACGATCCGGAGCCGGATGGATATCTGCGTTGGATCGATCCGTATACCAATGCTGGCATGGAGGCGTGGGTGTCGCAGGGTGTGAGCAGCCGGCGGCGGGTGTGGCCGAATTTCGATCTGGCGCTGTGGAACATCCAGGGCTTTACAGCCGACGGCCAGAAGGCCGGCTGCCCGGGCATGCTGAATACGGTGCGGGACGACGAGGGCAAGGGGTTATTTCTGCAGGATTGGTACGGCGTGTTGTTCGGGGCGGCGGTGTGGCAGCCGGGAACGAGCAGTATTCTGCAGTTCGAGCATGAATTCAGCCCGGTGTTCCATGGCGACGAAAGCGGCGACATTGACGAGGCGGAGTGGGCGCTGATCGACGCGCAGGAGGCGCTCGAGCGTGCGGGGCTTGCCGACTCGCGCGACGAGTATTTCTGGGTCGACCCGTGGAGTGCCGAGGGCCGGGAAATAGCGGCGAGGATTCGCCCGGTGAGCGCGCAGGTGCGCCTGGATGCAGGGCGCGCCCTGACGCTGCACACGCAGGCCCGCGCCGCCGGGCCGCTTCGCCACGAGGAAGCGCTCCAGGCAATGGACCTGGGAGCGCGGCGGATCCATTTCCTCCCGCTTAAGTTTCAGCTTGCGGATCAGATTGCGCAGAGCGGCCGGCGCCCTGATTACGGGCAGAAGGCTCCGAGCATTCCCGAGCATATGTTGCGGGATTTGTATCATCTCGACGGCGTGAACGGCCTCTCTGAAGACCTGCGTGATGACTACAATTATCTGCGGTCGCGATACAGCACGTTCTGGCTCATGGAGAATCGCCCTTACTGGCTGAACAACGTGACAGAGCCGTATGACGCTGCGGCGATACTGTGGATCAGGCGCAGCAATCGCCTGAACGCGGCGCACGAGGGGTGGGAAGAGCGTCACAGGCTTCCACCTCCGCAGTGGATCGGCATACCGCCAGCCGCGGCCACTCCCTGAGACTCCATCGAGGAACCTGTTGACCGCGCACCCCACGCATCTGCGATTCGTCGATCTTGCTTTAGTGGTGGCGTACCTGGCCGGCATCACGCTGTTCGGCCTGCGTTTTCGCCGCAGGGGCGAGCGCTCGCTGCGTTCCTATTTTCTGGCGGACCGCAATCTGCCGTGGTGGGCGATCGCGCTCTCCATCGTGGCTGCGGAAACCAGCACGCTTACCATCATCAGCGTGCCGGGGCTGGCATGGTCGGGTGATTTCGGATTCCTGCAGCTCGCGATGGGCTATCTGCTCGGGCGCATCGTCATCTGCATTTTGTTCCTGCCACGTTATTTTCGCGGCGAATTGCTGACCGCGTATCAGTTGATCGGCCAGCGCTTCGGACCACGAATGCACCGCGCGACCGCGCTGCTGTTTCTGGTGATGCGCGCGGCGGCGGAAGGCGTCCGCGTCTTCGCTGCGGCCATCGTGGTGGGGGTGGCGATTGGCACCGGCGACATCGCCTCCATCGCCATCCTCTCGGTGCTCACGCTGCTTTATACGTTCCAGGGCGGAATGACGGCAGTGATTTGGACCGATGTGGTGCAGATGTTCCTGTACGTTCTGGGCTCGCTCGCAGCGCTGGGAACCCTGTGCGTAAAGATTCCAGGCGGATGGAGAGGACTGCTGACGAGCGCCGCGGCGGCACACAAGCTCACGCTGCTGCACTTCTCCTGGTCGATTACGCAGACCTTCACGTTCCAGGCGGGCGTGATCGGCGGATGCTTCCTGACGATGGCGAGCCATGGAACGGATCAGCTGATGGTGCAGCGGCTGCTGGCGGCCAGGAACCTTTTCGAGTCGCGCGTGGCTCTGCTGGCCAGCGGGGTGGTGATCTTCTTCCAGTTCGCGCTGTTCCTGCTGATCGGAGCGGGGCTGTGGGTTTTCTATCGGGATACCGGCGCGGCCGCGGGGCTGAGCCCGGACAGCGTCTTCCCGGCGTTTATCGTACGCGACATGCCCGCGGGCGTGGCGGGGCTGATGGTCGCGGCGATTCTGGCGGCGGCGATGTCGAGCCTGAGTGCGGCTCTGAACTCTCTGGCCTCCAGTTCCATGGTAGATTTCTATTTGCCGCGGCGCCCCGGCACGCCGGAGCGGCAGCGCAACCGGCTGTCGCGTGCGATGACGCTGGGCTGGGCGGTGGTGCTGTTTGTGCTGGCGATGATGTCGCGGCGGGGCGGGCATGTGGTGGAGGTGGGGCTCTCCATCGCGTCGGTGCTGTACGGCGCGATGCTGGGCGTCTTCCTGCTGGGAACGCTGAGCAGGCGCGCGGAGGAGCACGGCGCGCTTGCCGGAATGGTCGCCGGAGTGGTCGTAAATCTGCTGCTGTGGCTGCAACCCCATGCGCTGACGTTTTCCGTCGCCGGCCATGTGCTGGTGTTTCCAAAAATTGCCTGGACCTGGTGGGTGCTGATCGGCGCGATGGTCACCTGCATGTTCGGGTACACAATAAGCCTGCTGTTTCCGGTTCCGTCTGAAAGGAGTCTTCAGGATGCGCCGCTTTCTTAGCGTTGGACCTCTTCTGCTGTGCACGATCCTCTTTGCCGGGCCAGTTCATGCGCAGTACAACTTTTCGGCGATCGATTCGATTGTGAATCAGGGCATCGCGAATCATAAGTGGCCTGGCGCCGTCGTGATCGTGGGCCATGACGGCAAAGTCGTGTTCCGGCGGGCATACGGGATGCGCTCGCTGGTGCCGGACCGGGAGAAGATGACCGCCGACACGATTTTCGACATGGCGTCGCTGACCAAAGTCCTGGCAACGGCTCCGTCGGTGATGCAACTCTACCAGGAGGGCAGGATCAGCGTGGATGCTCCGGTGTCGGAGTATCTGCCGGAGTTTGCGGCAAACGGCAAGGGCGACATCACCATTCGCGATCTGCTGACGCACTACTCGGGGCTGGAACCGGACCTGCCGCTCAATCAGCCGTGGCACGGCAAACAGGCGGCCTACCAGCTCGCCTTTGCCAGTGCGCCGCTGCGTCCGCCGGGGGTGCGCTTCCAGTACAGCGACGTCAACTTTATCGTGCTCGGCGCCCTGGTCGAAAAGATTTCCGGCATGTCGCTGGACCAGTATGCGCTGAAAAACATCTTTGAGCCGATGGGCCTGAAGTACACGCGTTTTTTGCCGCCGAAATCGTGGATTCCGCGCATCGCGCCGACGCAGTGGGAACACGGAGCGGCGGCATCCGGTATACCCGGCTCACGGACCTTCCCGGGCGACGTAATGCTGCGCGGAATCGTGCACGATCCGACCTCGCGACGCATGGGCGGCGTGGCCGGGCACGCGGGACTGTTCATGGACGCCGATGATCTTTCAGTGTACGCGCAGAACCTGCTGAACCGGCTGTACGGCAGGCCCAGCACGTTTCCGTTGTCCCGCAGAGTGCTCGAGAAGATGGTGGCGCCGGAACAGCCCGCCACGGGAGTCGCACTGCGCGGCTTTGGATGGGATATTGACTCTCCTTACTCGAGCAATCGCGGAACGTTGTTTCCGGTGGGAGGATTCGGACATACAGGATTCACGGGGACCTCGCTGTGGGTCGATCCGACGAGCGACAGCTACGTGATTATCCTGGCGAATGCTGTCCACCCCAACGGCCCAACGGGCATTACGAAGCTGCGCAGCAGGATTGCCAATGTGGCCGCGGTCGCGCTGGGTATCCACGCGGATGGCGGCGCGCTGGCAGCGCACATTACCGGCTATAACGAGTCGCTGAGCGGGATGCGGCGCCGGGCGGCGCGCAATGGTGACGTGCAGACGGGCATCGACGTGCTGGAGAGCGACCACTTTGCGGAGTTGGCGTCGCTCGCGCGCCAGCACGGAGGGCATTTGCGGCTGGGCCTGCTGACGAACCAGACGGGCGTCGACGCTCAGGGACGGCGCACCATCGACGTGCTCGATCATGATGCGGAAGCGGAGGTTCCGGGCCTGAAGCTGACGACGCTCTTCAGTCCCGAGCACGGCATTGGCGGTTCGTACGACCGGCCCGGCATTCCCAACTCCACCGACGCGGCCACGGGATTGCCGATCATCAGCCTTTACGGATCGACGGCGGCCGAGCGGCATCCGCCGCTCGCCATCATGCGCAATCTGGATGCAGTGGTGATCGATCTGCAGGATGCGGGCGTGCGTTACTACACCTATGAGACGGTGCTGCGTTATTTCCTCGAAGCCGCGGCAAAAACGGGCACCGATATTGTGGTGCTGGACCGGCCCGATCCCATCAACGGCGCATTTGTGCAGGGACCGGTCTCCGACGCCGACGCGCAAAGCTACGTGGATTCCATGCCGATCCCGGTCCGGCACGGCATGACGCTGGGAGAGCTGGCGCGCTATGACAATCAGCAACTGCACCTGAATGCGCCGCTGAACGTCATCGCGATGAAGGGCTGGCAGCGCGGCGACTGGTTCGATTCCACCAGCCTGGCATGGGCGAACCCATCGCCGAATCTGCGCGATCTGGAAGAGGCGACGCTGTATCCGGCGCTGGGGCTGATTGAGACGACGAACATCTCTGTGGGCCGCGGAACGGATACACCCTTCGAGCAGTTTGGAGCGCCGTGGATCGATGGACCCGCGCTGGCAGCGTACCTGAACCGCCGCGATTTGCCGGGCGTGCGCTTTTACGCGGTGGACTTCACGCCGGAGAAGCCGTATCCGTATGGCGGCCAGCGTTGCGGCGGCGTGCGCATTCTGGTGACGGCGCGCAATGTGCTGAATGCGCCGGAGCTCAGCGTGGAAATCGCTGCGGCGCTGCACCGCTTCTATTCCGGTCAATTCGAGTTACAGAAGATGAATGTGCTGCTGGGGAATAGGCAGGTGCTGGCGGAGATTACTGCGGGAGACGATCCGAATTACATTGCGGAACAGTGGCGCCCGGCGCTGGAAGCCTTCATAAAGCAGCGCCAGGCGGCGCTGCTTTATCCGGATCGGTGATCGGTACGGGCAACGCTGCGGCGGCGCCTACGGGGCCGCGGCAGCCTGCCCGGGAAGGAAGTGCCGGTTAAAGAAGTCGATGGTTGCCTGATAGGCGGCGAGCCAGTCGCGATGCAGCAGAAAGTCGTGCACCTCGTCCGGGAAGACGAGCACCTGCACATCGACGCTGCGCTGACGCAGCGCCGCCGCCAACTTCACGGTTTGCAGGAAGGGGACCTCATCATCGTCGTCACCCTGAACGAGCAGCACCGGCGAATGCCAGGTGCTTACCGACGACAGCGGCGACGACTCCCAGGCCAGGCGCCAGCGCGCATTCACATCGGCGGACGTATCGGAAATCTGATAGTTCTCCGGGTGGTCGATGTTCCAGTCGTGCACGCCAGACATATCGACGCCGGCAGCGAAAAGATCTGAGGCGCGCGCCAGAGCCATAGCGGTAAGAAAACCGCCCCAGCTGCCGCCCCAGATGCCGATGCGGTTCGGCTCCACGTCGCAGCGGGAGCGCAGGTAAAGACCGGCACCCTCGACGTCGCGGAATTCACTGGCGCCGGTGGCGCCGTATTGCAGGGCCTCGCGAAAGTCCAGGCCGTAACCTATACCGCTGCGGTAGTTGATGGAAAACACCACGTATCCGTGGTTCGCGAGATATTCATTCAGAGCGTAGGCGTTGGAGTAGTAGCCCATGGGATGCCAGCCGAGCAGCATCTGGCGCTGCGAGCCGCCATGCACGAAGACGATGGCCGGGTGCCGCACGCAGGCGCCGCTGCCGGGCGGAAGGAAGAGATCGCCGTGAATCCTCATGCCGTCGGTGGAGGAATAGCTGACCGGCTGCGGAACCACCATCTGCGCGGCTGGGAAATCCGGGGGGATGAGCTGCGGCGCGAGGTCGCGAATTCCTCCGCTTGCGGTGAGAATCGCCGGCCGCATGGGGATGCGGGCGTCGGATCGCAGGACGGCAATGGTGCGATCATCGCTGCCTGCCACGGGCTGCGTTTCAATGCCGTCGCCACGGGTGAGCGCCGTCGGGCCGTGGCCGCTTGCGGAGACTTCCCAGATATGGCGGCGCTCGCTGTCGCCCTGGTTCGAGGAGAAGATGACTCTCCTGCGGTCGGGGCTGAAGGCCGCGTTCTCCACGACGAATTTTCCCGGCGTGAGCAGACGCGCGGCTCCGCCGCGCAGCGAGATGGCGTAGAGATGCAGCCAGCCGTCGCCCTCCCAGGGAAAAATGAGGTGGTTGTCCGCCGTCCAGAAGATCTGCTGGTCGGCATCGAGACCGCGAAAGACGCTGCCCGGGCCGGGCGAAGCCCTCCACAGCAGATGTCCCTGGCCGGTGACCGCATCGGCTACGCGGATGGACCAGGGGCGGCCGCTGCGCCAGGGTCGGTCGAAGTTCTCGTCCGGAGAATACGGGACGCGCACGAAGGCGATTTGCCGGCTGTCCGGCGACCAGACCGGGAAGCTGTCGTGATCGACGCCGGGGTCGATGAAGGTGAGCGAGTCGGAGGCCGGAGTGAAGACGACGATGAAGCCGTGGCTGCCGCGAGCGCTGACGAATGCCAGCCGCGTGCCGTCGGGCGACCAGACGAAGGAGCTGCAATGGCCGAAGATCTGAATCACCTGCGGCGGCCTGGAGCCGATCTCTCCGAGTTTCTCGAACCAGATTTGCCCGTCGGAAAACCAGGTGACTGTGCCGGTCGACGACGAAATGGTGGGCGAGGTGCCTTTGGCCACCTCGCGCGGCGCGCCGCCGGCCACGCGGACCATCCACACCTCCTGCTCGGCGCCGCCGGGAAGATGCGCTGGATTGGGAGCGGCCTGTTCGGGATTGTCGGAGGAGCCGCCGCGCACGTACAGGATCCACTGCGCATCCGGCGACCAGGCGAGATCGTCGATCTGCTGGCCGTCGTCCTGGGTGTAGTCGGTGATCTGCCGCGCGGTGTACCCGGAACCGGAGCGCTCTGCAACCCAGATGTTCCGCTTCCCTTCCGCGTCTGCTACCCAGGCAAAGGCATCCCGCGCGGGAGCGGCGGTCAACTCCGAATTAAAGGGCGCACTCATCACCTGTCGCAGCGTGAACCCAGACGACGCAGGCTGCGCCACGGCAGCGAACGACTGCAGGAGTGGGAAAAGGCAGACGCACAGCAATCGGCGAAGCGAAGGCATGGGAGAATCCTTCCTGGTGGATATTCAGGAATTCTACTGGCTCGGAGAAGGGATGTGCTGCGCGATGCGCCGCAGTCACAATTCCTGCGACGAGCCCGGCAGGACGGCATTGAGCCGGGTGAGGCGATTCACGAACCGGTAGCGGTCGCCGCGATAGGTCGACTTCACGTATTCGGTGGGCTTGCCGTTCTCCAGGAACGACGTGCGCGTGAACAGGAAGACCGGGCTGCGCGGAGCGATGCGCAGCAGGCGCGCTTCCTCGGTCCTTGCTTTGCCGACTTCCACGACTTCGTTGGCGCTATGTAACTGGATGCCATAGCGCTCGGCCAGGGTTCGGTAGAGCGACGCGTTGGGCTCGAAGGCCTGGGGAAGTTCAGGACAGCTGAGGGCAGGCAGCCAACTGGACTCCAGGCCCATGGGCACTCCGTCGGCAATGCGGAGACGATGCAAACGATAGACCTTCTCGCCCGCGTTCAGCTCAAGGGCCTTGCGGACCTCGCGGCTGGGCGCGCAGAAGCGCAGAGAAAGAACGCGCGAGCGCGGATTGGATCCGCGCAGCTTCATCTCCTCGGTAAAGGAGAGGACGCGGCGAAAATTTTTCTCCACCTTCGTACGGGAGATGAACGTGCCCCTGCCCTGCTGGCTGTAAATCACGCCCAGATCGCAGAGAGAGCGCACGGCCTGGCGGGCGGTCATGAGGCTGACGCCGTAACGGTTGGCGATCTCCTCGACGGACGGCAGCGGATGGCTCGGCTTAAAGGCGCCGGAGCGGATCTGGTTCATCAGCTTGTGCTGAATCTGGCGGTAGAGCGCGATGCCGCTCCCGCGTTCCAGCGGCAACGAGGACAGGATCGGGCGCGCGGTCATCAGCCACCAGATAAACCCATCGGCGAACGACAGTCAAGCGGTTGTGCACGCACGCATCACCAATTTTGATATCCTCTATAAGACTAGACATTCATATTGACATTGCTGAGCTCTGTGTGCTTCAATAGCCGTCTATCGAGCCAGGCCGGGGTATGGGGAGCTGTTGAGCAGAGCCTGCCGCGCAGAAGAACCCCGCAGCAGCAAGGCCATGGCCGCCGCGGCAGGAGCGTACAGCTGCCGACGACACACAGCGGCAGGACGTGCAATTCATTTTCGGAGGCAGTTTATGTCTGGAGCTTTCCGGCGCCCTATCCGCGCCGCGGCAATGGCCTTTGCCGCGATCGTCTTCCTCTTCACATTCGCATCGGCGCAGACCATCACCGGCACGATCCGCGGCACGGTAACGGATCCCTCGGGAGCCGTAGTTTCAGGCGCCCACGTGACGGCCATCGACGCGGCCACCAACGTGAAGACCAGCACCGTCACCGACCATAGCGGTGACTACAACATCCAGTTCCTGCCCATCGGGATCTACACGGTCAAGGTGAGCGCCGCGGGATTCAGCACGACCTCCGTTGCGGCATTCCAGCTGCAAATCGACCAGATCGCAAAGATCGACGCGAAGCTGCAGGTCGGCAGCGCGTCCACGACGGTCACCGTTTCGTCAAACACCTCTCCCCTGCTACAGACGCAGGATGCCACTCTGCAGTCGACGATCTCTTCTTCTGCTCTCTCGACGCTGCCCATGAACGGCCTGAACTTTATGACAGCCACGCTCTATGTACCCGGCTCAGTGAACCCCAGTCTGGCGGAGATGGGCGGACAGGATGCCAACGAGCGCGATGTGGACTGGTATGATCTGCCCTCATTCAACGGTAATCGCGGGCAGACCAACAACTACGTTCTGGACGGCGTGGAAATGGATGAGACGATCAACAACCTCGTAGCGTACAACCCGGCTCCGGATTCGATTCTGGAGATGCAGGTCATCACAGGAGATGCCAGCGCTGAATACGGAAACGTGAACGGCGGCGAGATCCTGGTGGTCACCAGGGGGGGAACGAACCGCTATCATGGCAGCGCCTACGACTACTTCCAGAATAACAATATGGCCGGCACTTCATGGGCCAACAGCTTTGGCGGCGCACCTTCCACGCCGTTTACGCAGGATCAGTTTGGCGCAACCTTCGGCGGCCCCATCCTCAAGAACAGGCTTTTCTTTTTCGGCGATTACGAGGGCTTCCGCTATCACACCGGCGGCCTGGGTCTGGCCAGCGTGGCCACGCCGGCTATGCGCACCGGGGATTTTTCCGCGCTGCTGACCCCGGAATACGGCGATGTTCAGCTTTACAACAATCAGAACGGAGCCGGGTTTTCCAATGCCACAGAGTACAAGAACAATCAGATTCCCCTCGTGAATCCGGTGGCTAAGTATCTGTTTGCCCACCCCAACGTCTATCCGCTGCCGGACAAGGCTCCCGTCGCGGGCACGCTGGACGAAGATAACTACATAGGGCCGACGAAGGGTCATACGGTAAACGACCAGGGCGATGTGCGCGTCGATTACACGGCCGACACGCGCGACACACTGATGGGCCGTTATACCTATGGTGACGCCTACGACTTCACCTCGCAGCCCGTATTACCAACCGATTTCCCTTCGGTCAACGACTACCCCTTCGAAAGCTTCGTCACGAACTGGGTGCACACCTTCTCGCCCAACCTGATGAATGAATTCCGGGCCGGTGTCACGCGCACGGTGGTCGACCAGGGCGTTCCGACTGACTCGACGGGACTGTTCAGCACAAATGGCGATAATACGATCGGACTGCCGTTTTCCGGGCAGCCTTTCGCCGGCTTCAGCCAGATGCAGTTTTCCGGGATCGAATCGAACATTGGCACAACCGCCGTTGTGACCCAGTTTCACGAGAACAATTTCTTTTACGGCGACGATTTCACCTGGCAGCATGGCACCCATACCACCAAGTTCGGCGTGCAGATTGTGCGCTATCAGCAGAACACGTATTATTCCGGAAACTCCGGTGCGCTCGGCGGGTTCTATTACAACGGACAATACACAGCGGACGGCCTGACCGGCTCGCCGGGCTACTCCTTTGCCGATTTCGTTCTCGATCAGGGCGCGCAGGCCGCGGTCGGCGGCGTTTCCGGCGACAATGGCCAGCGCCAGTACCGGAATGCCTACTACGTTCAGGACGACTGGCGCGTGTGGCCCAACTTCACGCTGAATCTGGGCTTGCGCTACGGTCACGACCAGCCGATCTATGAGGTGAATAACAAGGAAGCCAGCGTCAATTTATCCAACATGAACGACATTACCGCTGCCGGTATCGAATTCGCCGGTAAGGATGGCAACAGCCGAGCGCTCTACCAACCGTATTACCTGGAGTTCATGCCGCGATTTGGGTTTGCCTGGCAGGTATCTCCGCGCTTTGTCGTCCGCGGGGGGTATGGATCGACGGATGACCTGGAGGGCACGGGACTGAACTGGAGAATGACGATGAACGCGCCCTTCCAGGGCAGCTTCGTGGCTTCTCCCACGGCTCCCACTACCACCAGCAGCGGACTGGCGCCACTGCCGGTTCAGAACGGGTTCAGTCTCGGTCCAGGGGCGCTCTCGGTCAGCTACTTCAACTACCAGGCCTGGGATCCGCATCTGAAGCCGGCGCTGATTCAGCAATTCAACCTGGCCTGGCAGATGATGATCGACAGCAACACGTCCGCTCAGCTGGGCTATGTGGGGGAGACGGGACAGCATCTGGTGATTCCCGAGGAAGCTGACCAGTTTTTCACGCCGGCCTCGGGAGTGCTGGCGGACGGCGATTGCAGCGGAACCATCGCTCCGCCCGCGCCGGCCTGTGGCCTGGTCGGAAACGAGGGCAACCTGCAGATTACCGAATCTGAGGCCTATTCCAACTACAACGCCATGCAGGCGACCATTCGGCATCGGATGTCCAGCGGGCTGCAGTACACCTTCAATTACACGTGGGCGAGAGCGATGACCAACAACGCCGGCTTCTATGGCGTGGGCGGCGTCGCGGAAGGCTCCTCGTTCCTTCAGGACTTCCGGAATCCGCGTGGCGACTACGGTCCGGCAGGACAGGATGCGCGCAACGCCTTCAACGGATATGGCACCTATGCCCTGCCCTTCGGACGAGGCATGCGGTTCGGCGGCAACATCAATCGGGGTCTGAATGAGGCGATCGGCGGCTGGAAGGTTTCCACCGGGGTGGTCATGTACTCCGGCTTCCCGCTGACGATGTATTCTTATGAAGACTATTACGTGAACAGCTGGGCGGCTCATGCCATCCATTTCCGGCGCATGGGGATTCGCCATCGGACGGTGCAGAACTGGTTCGGCACCGATCCCTCCGCGACACCCTGCATCAATTTTGACCCCAACGGCAACACTCACGACAACGGCACCTGCGCCTATGGCGTCGAGTCGTTCAACGGCTTCGGCAACGCTCAGAATGGTTCTGAACGTGCGCCGGGATTCCGCCAGGTGGATCTCTCCGCCTTCAAGACGTTCAGCCTGGGAGAAACCCGGACGCTGGAGCTGCGCGGGGATGCCTTTAACGCTCTCAACATCGCCAGCTATGGACCGCCCGATTCGCAGTTGGAGTATCTCCCGTACGGGATTTTTGGCCAAATCACCAACACGAACTCCACCCAGCGGGTGATGCAGGTCTCGATGCACTACAGATTCTGAACTTTCCATCGCGAAGCCTCCTTCCAGGCGCGCGCAGGCGCGCCTGATCTTTTTGGGAGAACCAGCCGCCGCGTGCTACTGCATTCGAAACTCTTATCTCTTCTATAAGACTAGAACTATGTTTGACACTGCAAATCGATTGTGCTGTAATCTTTCCCCATCCTGAGTTTTCTGGAAAAGCGGTTTCGTGTATCCAGATCAGGACGATCCCGGCAATCACCCGTACATAGAAGCGTCGAATCTCAGGGAACCCCACCGTGGGAGAATTGCTTTTTGCGGCACTCCTCTTTTGCTCCGGATTTTGCGAGCAGCGAATCCGCCGTACTGCGGATCCCGGCAGCGGGAACTGGCTAACCAGGGCCACGATCGAAAACAGTGGACCCTAGTGTTGTTCTGGAACTTACGGAGGCAGTCCATGAGAAGTGGCAGACTTTCCATTCTTCCCCTCGTTCTGGCGGTGGTAACGCTTTGTGCTTCGGCATGGGGCCAGGCAACTACGTCCCTGCATGGCATAATTACCGATCCATCGGGGGCGACCATCGCCGGCGCCAGGGTCGCCTTAACCCAGACGGCGACGAATACAACGCGCACTACGGCCACCAACTCCGCAGGCGCCTATAGCTTCCCCGCCGTGCTCCCGGGCACGTACAGCCTCACGGTCACGGCAACCGGCTTTCAGTCCTATGCCGAGACAGGCCTTCAACTGATGGTCAGCCTGCCGGCCAGCCAGAATGTGCAGATGAAAGTTGGCTCCGTCGCGCAAACCGTTCAGGTGACCGAGCGCGCTCCGCTCCTCAATACCACCGATCCCAGCCTCGGCCACACCATGGGAACCGAGTCCATCGAGAACCTCCCCGTCGAGGCCGAGAACATGACGCTTCTGCTGAGCTTCCAGCCCGGCGTCGTCTATAACGGCACCAACGAGCTGGAGAGCGATTATGACTCGCGCGCCGGATCGGTGAACGGCGAGCGCAGCGATCAGAACAACATCACGCTCGACGGCGTGAGCGACAACAACGAATTCGAAGGGTACGCATTCAACGGGGTTCTGCCGACAACGCAGTTCTCTATCGAGGAATTCCGCGTCACAACGTCCAACTACGACGCCACTGAGGGCCGGTCGTCGGGCGCGCAGATCGCCATGGAGACCAAGAGCGGCACCAACCATTTCCACGGCAATCTCTACGAGTTCAACCGCAACACCTGGGGATTAGCCAACGACTGGTTTCTGAAGCAGTCCCAGCTCGCCGCTGGCCAGCCCAACCGCCCTGGGAAGCTGATCCGCAACATCTTCGGCGGCGACATCGGCGGCCCATTTGTCGACCGCGTCTTCGGCGGTCCAATCGCCCACAACCGCACCTTCTTCTTCTTCAACTACGAGGGGCATCGCCTATCCCAGGGAGCCAGCAGCATTGAGAACATTCCCAGTTCGACTCTGCGCGATGGCATCATTGAGTATGGCTGCGCGACGGCGGGCCAGTGTCCGGGCGGCAGCGTTACCGGTGCCAGCGGGAAAAGCTACATTGTGCCCGCAGGGTACTACGCGCTCGACCCAGCCCAGCTTAAGACCATGGACCCGATCCACGAGGGACCCGATCCGGCCGCCCTGGCGTATTTCGCTACGTACCCCACGCCGAATGCCCCCGCGACGCTCGACGCTCCCAATTTTGCCGGCTACCGCTTTGCCTCGCCAATCACCAGCAAGGACAACTGGTTTATCGGCCGTCTGGATTACATCTTCAACAGCAAGAACACGCTGTTTCTGCGCGGCGAAGCGGTGCACGACCGTGACGTAGTTGCGGGACCCTTCCTTCCCGGCCGCCCGCCCCAGATCCAGGCCGTCGACTTCAGCAAGGGCCTCGTCGCCGGATACACCACGGTGTTTGGCCCAACCATGGTGAACAATTTCCGCTTTGGGTTGACAAAACAAAGCATCGGAGATGATGGCGATTCCGACCAGCCCTGGGTCTACATGCGCGATCTGAACCAGGATGCTGGTAATTACACCAGCGCCGCAACCGCTCCGGTCTATAACTACATCGACGCGTTTGACTGGCAGCATGGCTCCCATGACTTCCAGTTCGGCACCAACATCCTCATGATCCGCCGGCACGACTACACCGATGGAAATTCGTTCAGCGATGCGCTCACGAATGCCGATTGGGTGGCTGGTGGTGGTTTTGCCGGCAAGGGCAATGCCCTCGATCCGGGAGCCAACGGTTATCCGGCGGTCGGCACCGCCCACGCTTATGACTTTCCTCTGGCGGCCATGATGGGAATGGCCAGCGAAATCGACGCCCACTACAACTACGCCGTCTCCAGCAAAACCGCAGCCACGCCCCTCCCCCAGGGAGCGAATGTTGAGCGGCACTGGGCGACCGATACCTATAGTCTGTTTTTCCAGGATACCTGGCAGGCCCGGCGCGATCTGTCCCTCACCTACGGCCTCAATTATCAGTTGATGACCCCGATCACTGAGGTCGATGGCCAGCAGGTGGCACCCAACGTCAATATGGGACAATGGTTCAATCAACGCGCCAGCGAAATGCTCAAGGGCATTCCCTCCAACAAAGACGCCCTCATCAGCTTTGTGCCGGCTGGCTCGTACTGGGGCGGATCCGGCCTGTACTCCGCCCAGAAGAAGAACTTCGCTCCCCGTTTGGGATTCGCCTGGTCGCCTCACCCGACCTGGTCCTGGGCGCAAAGCCTCACTGGCCAGGGCCAGACTTCCATCCGCGGCGGCTTCGGCATGTACTACGACAACTTCGGCCCAGCCCTGGCGATGAGCTATGACGCCGATGGTTCCTTTGGCCTTTCCAGCGTGCTGGAGAACCCGGCTGCTACGCTCACTATCGCCCAGGTCCCGCGCATTACCAGCATGAATACCATCCCAACCACCGACAACAGCGGCAACACCATTTACGAGCCGGCCCCGCCCTCCACCTACCCCATTACCTATCCGGCAGGCTCGGAAGCCATCTCGTATGGTATCGATCAGTCGCTGAAAACCCCGTACTCCTATGCGGTGGACTTCTCGGTTCAGCGGCAGTTGCCGGGTCAGATGACCCTCGACCTCGCCTATGTCGGCCACTACGGACACGGCGAACTGGCGCTGGAGGATATTGCCGAGCCGCTCAATCTGGTCGATCCCGCCACCGGGATCACCTATTTCCAGGCGGCGACAGCGCTGGCCAAGCTGGCCAGAGCGGGTACTCCCCTGTCGGCTATCAACGCAGCCACGGTAGGCCCAACCGCTCCTTACTGGTCCGATATGTTCTCAGCTCAGGCGCAATACAACATCTGCAGCACGGGCGCGAACACCACCAGCATCCTCCAGGCCGCCTATGACCTGTTCGAGGGTCCGGGCTGCGGCAGCGAGTATAACGAAACCACCGGCCTCTATATCACCGACGTCGCCGGCTATCCTTTTGTGCCCAAAACCGGCTTGAACAGCTACTATAACAGCCAGTTCTCTTCTCTCTGGGCCTGGAGAGGCGTATCCAATTCGAACTACCACGCTCTGCAGGCCAGCCTGCACAAGCAGATGTCCAACGGCGTGCTGCTCGGGCTCAATTACACCTACTCCCATTCCCTCGACATCGGGTCCTTTGCGGAACGCTCCGCCCACTTCCTCACCGACAGCATCATCAACTCGTGGGATCCGCACCAGATGTACGCCTCCAGCGACTTTGATCTGCGCCATCAGATTAATGGTTACTGGCTCGCGAAGTTGCCCTTCGGCAGGGGAGAAGCCCTGGGCAGGAATACGAACCGCGTCGCTGATGCCCTGATTGGCGGGTGGCAGCTCGGCGGCACCACCCGCTGGAGTTCCGGCTTTCCGTGGAGCGCCTTCATGGGTTACGTTTGGCCCACCAACTGGGATGAGATGGGCTGGGCCAATCAGGTGGGGCCCGCCCCAACAGAGGGCGCCAGCGGATACTCGATATCCAATGGTTCGCCGAACGTCTTCAAAAATCCAACCTCAGCCTTGAGCGCCTTTGACTACGCCTTCCCAGGTCAAAGCGGCCAGCGCAACAACCTCCGCGGCCAGGGATTCTTCGACACCGACATGAACCTGGCGAAGAAGTTCAGCATCGTGGAAAATCAGACCTTCGAGATTCGCTGGCAGGTCTTCAACACTTTCAACAACACCCGCTTCGATGTCCAGAGCATTCAGGATGAACAGGATGCCGGCAATTTCGGCAGCTATACCAGCGAGCTTTCAACACCTCGCGAAATGGAGTTCGCCGGGATATACACGTTCTGAGCTGCACAGCGCAGGAGCTGCATGATCCAGGGAATGTTGCTTCTCAACGGATCACGCAGGTTCCAGGCTTCATCCGCTCTCGACCCTGACTCATAAGGCCTCCATCCAGGCGCGCGTAATGCGCGCCTGATTCTTTCAGAGGCGGGAGGGCCTCTGTAAAGGGCGATCTCCTTCGCGCTTCTATTGCGCCAGCATGATTTGTCCGTTGATGTGGAAGTGGCCTGTGACAACCGCGGCCCCGGTGTTCGGCTGGCCGCCGCCAATGCTGATCGTGTAGTCCCCCTGCGCCACAATTGGATTCCCATTCTCCGTCACCATGCTCAGATCGCGCCGCTTGAGCTCGAAATCCACCTTCTCGCTCGCGCCCGGCTCCAGATGGATCCGCCGGAATCCGCGCAGAGCGATTCTCGGCGCACCCGCAACGTCGGGGAAATTCAGATAGAGCTGCACCACCTCATCGCCTGCGACGTGTCCGGTATTCGTCACCGTCACTTCCGCCTGCAGCGGATCGCCCGCCTCGATCTCCTGCTGCGGCAGCGTGAGACCGCTGTAGCGGAACGTGGTGTAACTCAGTCCATATCCGAACGGGTAGAGCGGCCTTCCGGTGAAATACCGGTAGGTACGATTCTTCATCGAATAGTCTTCAAAATTCGGCAGCTGATTCACGCTTTTGTAGAAGGTCACCGGCAGCCGTCCCCCGGGATCGTTCTTGCCGCTCAGCGTGTCGGCGATCGCGGTGCCGCCCTCTTCGCCGGAGTACCAGGCTTCCAGAATCGCGTTGGCGTGCTGGTTCGCCCAGTTCACTGCCAGCGCGCTGCCGTTCATCAGCACCACCACCAGCGGCTTTCCGGTGGCGGCCACCGCGTGCAGCAGCGCCTCCTCCGGCTCGGGCAGCTGGATGCTGGTGCGGTCGCCGCCCAGAAAGCCGGGTTCGTGGACCGGCATCTCTTCGCCCTCAAGCTGGCTGGTCAGTCCCACCGCGGCAATCACCACATCTGCGTTTCTGGCAGCCTCCACCGCTGCAGGTGATGGAGCGTTGTTCACTTTTTGCCACATCAGTTGCGCGACAGGATCTTCGCCGTTGATCGTTCCATAGGTCACGGTGATTGCGACCTTTTCCCCCTGCTCCAGATGAATCATGCCCAGCTTCTCAGTCGCTCCGCTGGCGCTGAATTCGCGAGCCAGATCTTCGCCGTTGATGTTCACCCCTCCGAAGCCATTGGCACGAATGCCGATCCGGTAATCCCCGGTCGCGGGCGGATTCAGGAATCCGGTCCAGCGCACAAAGAACCCATGCTGCCTCTGAACCTGCGCCGGCAGACTCGCTGCGCTCAGGTTCACTCCCGCCTCCCCGCGCGTCACCAGCGGCTTCGGCATGTTGCCCGCGCCCATCCCAGGACCGCCCGCAACGCGGTACTCCGCCTCCAGGCCCGGCTTCCCGTCCGGCGTCGTCAGCAGCGATTCCGGAACAGGCTCCCCGTTGTTCCGCAGAAACTGCGTTCCCGGAACAAACGTGATTTGCGCGTTCGGGAATTCCGCCTTCAGCCCTTCCAGCAGACTCACGGTGTGAGTCGGAATGCCGTTGTAGTTGCCCAGCAGGACGCGCGTCTGGTCGGCGAGCGGACCGACCACGGCGATCCGCTGGATGGAGGGCTTCAGCGGCAACACGCCGTCGTTCTTCAGCAGCACCATCGATTCGTCAGCCAGCTTCAGCGCCAGCGCGCGATGCTGCGGGCTGTTCAGCTGGCTCTCGTTGACATTGGACCAGGGATCTGTTCCGGGCGGATCGAACATCCCCAGCTTGATGCGCGCCGTAAACAGCCGCACCAGCGCCTGGTCCATGGCCGATTGGCTCAAATAGCCCTCCTGCACGGCAGTGACGAAGGGCTCAAAATCCTGGTCGCCTGTCACTTTGGCTATGAAGTCGACGCATTCGTTGTCCATACCGCGCTCCAACGAAATCGCCGAGGACTGCGCCTGGGTGGGGCGGTAGTGATGGCCCGTGAAGATATCCAGCACCGCGCCGCAATCCGAGACCACGTACCCCTGGAATCCCCACGCTCCCCGCAGCTCTTTCTGCAGCAGAAACTGATTGGCGCAGGCGGGCTGGCCATTGATCGCGTTGTACGCGCACATGACTGAATCGGCGCGGCCCTGGACAATCGCGGCACGGAAGGCCGGCAGGTACGTGTCCACCATGTCGTGCTTGCTCACGTCCACATCGGCAAAGTGCCGCGTTGGCTCCGGACCGCTGTGCACATCGAAGTGCTTCGGCGTTGCGATCACCCGAAAGTATTTCGGATTGTCGCCCTGCATCCCGGTCACAAATGCGACCGCCATCTGCGCCGTCAGGAAAGGATCTTCGCCGTAGGTCTCCTGTCCCCGTCCCCAGCGCGGATCGCGAAAGATGTTCACATTGGGCGCCCAGAAATCGAGACCATGAAAGATGGTTGAGCCTCCGTTGTGCATCGACTCGGCATGCACAATCCGGCCCTCCATGCCGATATCCGTCGCCATCTCGTGAATCGCGGGCACATCGAAGGTGGCGCCCAGCCCGATAGGTTCCGGGAATTCCGTGGTGCCGTTCACAGCCACGCCGTGCAGCGCTTCGCTCCACCAGTCGTAGGCCGGAACATGCAGCCGGGGAATCGCGCGCGCCTGATTCACGAGCTGCGATGCCTTTTCCTGGAGCGTCATCCGGCTCACAAGATCTTCAGCCCGTTCCTTTGCCGGCAGGTTCGGATTCATATACGGCGGTGCATCCTGCGCGGAAGCCCCACGCGCGGGCCCTCCCGATACCAGCAGCGCCATGCACGCCGCTGCCTCTATTAGGACACCGGGTCTCATCCTCATCACCAGACCTCCGCTGAAAGCAGCCTCGGCGCTCCCCTGCCTGATCTGTCCGCGAAAATTGACCAAACGACTGAATTGTAATACTCCGTGCTGCGCACATTCAGCAAGGCACAGCGCACTCCGCTCGCTGACTCTGTGAAGGGCGCCCGACCGTCGCATCCGGGGCAGGTCAACCTCCGACTGGAGCCGCACAGGGAACTCCGCCGCCAGGATACATCGCTGATCGGCGTCGGGCACACTCGCCACAGGCACTCGCTACAGGCTCGCCCGCTCCCCGGGCACCGTGGATCTATCTCTCCGAATCTGCGCGCAGCGCGAAAGCCGAGCGAGGAGTTTGACCACGATCCGCAGGGCCGATACTATGAAAAGGCGGCGCTGGATGCGGAAACGCGTTGCACCGTGGCCTATCTTCGACTGCCCCCTCGTTCAACGGCAGGACAGCTGACTCTGGATCAGCATATCGGGGTTCGAATCCCTGGGGGGCAGCCAAAACCGCACTTCTCCGAACTGCCCTGAACCGCTCCGAACTCTCGGAGCGTTTTATTTTGTGTAACTTACGGCAATTTAGCGTTCGCGGAGGTACGCCAGCGTTCGGGGTAAGCCGGACTTTTTTGCGGGTACGGATGCGGGTATTATGAGTACAAATTGCGGGTATCGAGCATACCCGCAATCCTGGAGGCTCATTATGGCACTCACGATCCGCGAAATCGAGAACGCGAAGCCTGCTGGCAAGCCGTACAAGATGGCCGATGGCGGCGGCCTTTGTTTGCTGGTTGCCCCATCTGGTGCGAAGCTATGGCGCTGGCGCTACTACTTCGAGGGTAAAGAGAAGATGATGGCGTTTGGAGAATACCCGGTCGTCTCGCTCAAAGACGCCCGCGACCTGCACTTCTCGGCTCGCAAGACATTGGCTGCTGGCGTCGATCCGATGGCGGAGCGCAAGGCGGAAGCTGAGGCCAAGCAAAAAGAAACCGAAGACCGGCAGCGGGAAGCGGAAAACAGCTTTGAGAAGATTGGCCGTAAATGGTGGGCATGGTGGTCTGTTGACAAATCTCCGCGTCATGCGGGTTACGTCATGCGTCGCCTGGAAGCCGACGTTTTCCCTGTGATTGGTCACAAATTTATCGACGCCATCAGCGCCCCTGATATTCGAGAGCTAATTTTGCCGATTGAGGCACGCGGCGCGCGTGACGTTGCCAAGCGCGCTCACGAAACCATCGGACAGATTTTCCGCTATGCCATTGCGAATGGGCTGGCGAAGCGTAATCCCGCTGCGGATTTTAAGCCCTCCGACGTTCTCAAACCGGCGGAAGAGGAAAATTTCGCCCGCGTGGATGCGAAGGACTTGCCTGCGTTGCTTGTGAAGGTATGGGAGTACGAGGGCGATATTCTCACGATCTATGCTTTGCAGCTCATGGCTTACCTGTGGGTCAGAACGTCGGAACTCATTGAGGCGGAATGGCCGGAGTTCAACTTGGACAGTGCGCGGTGGGAGATCCCAAAGGAACGTATGAAGAAAAAGCGTCCGCACATCGTACCGCTGCCGAAGCAAGCTGTCACAATACTACGGGCTTTGTATGGGCGCACAGGTAGGGGGAAGAAGGTATTTCCCGGCGCGAATGACAAAGAAAAGACCATGAGCAACAACACCATCCTGTTCGCACTCTACCGTCTTGGCTACAAGGGCGAAATGACTGGGCACGGCTTCCGTGGAGTTGCATCAACGGTCTTGTATGACTCCGGCCAGTTTGAGGAAGACTGGATAGAAATGCAGCTTGCCCATGTGCAACGCAACAAGGTGAAGGGAGCCTACAATCACGCCAAGTATTTGAAGCAGCGCACAGTCCTGATGCAGTGGTGGGCTGATTATGTGGATGCACAACTGGCGAAGGGCAGACTAGCGTTAGCGGCCTAAGCAAATTTCTTCGATGATGCTCTTGCTTCTGGATGAACGGAATGAGGCATTCGCTTTCCGTTTTGTGGATAAGGGCCAGATCGTGATGCCAGGACACGGTTAGCTGCCCACTGTTTCACTTCGGACCTGACCCACGCAACAGCACGGGGGCCAAGTCTGACCGGCGCGGGAAAGCTATGCTCTCGAATCAGCGTATAGAGGCTTGTTTTTGATAGGCCCGTGACTGCTTTCACTTCGGGCAAACGAAGAAAGATTACGTCGTCCAAGTTGCTGTGTTCTCCGATGCCGATGCGTGTGCCTTCAGAGTCATTTGATTCGAGTGGGAATCGTGTATTCATACTCACCTCCAGCCCGGCGACCTAGCGTAAATAATAGGGACAGCCCTCGCAAGAGACATGCTGCGTGCCTCAATATCGAGGTTCTACATACGACAAGCAGCAGTCCAATGAAAATTTGAGCGTGGCGTCATTCCATTTAGGAATGACGAGGCACGGCGTTGAGGTCGTGACAGATGCAAATCAGGGCCAATGAGGATTACAATTTCTTTCACATTCGGCGCTTGATGCGCCGCTGTCTTCCAGGAACCCCATCTCGGAGGATAGTTATGGTCTTACCGGAGATCCGACTATTGCAGGCGGCCATTGTGGTTGCCGAAGAGCTACATTTCTCAAGAGCAGCCGACAGGTTGCACATGACCCAATCCAACCTCAGCAAGCAAATTTTGAAGCTGGAGCGAATCATCGGGTTTCAAGTCTTCCGGCATAATCATCAGGCCGCCGAACTTACGGACGCGGGCCGGGTATTCATTGCCGAGATGCGCGAGGTCATTGCACATTTTGAGCGATCTATCCTGTCTGCGCGAGCAGTTCTCGATGGCTCGGTTGAAGTCTTGAATATCGGCAAATCTTCATACACCGATCCGTTTCTGGTTTCCACCATTTTGTCTATCCAACTCCCGCTGTTCCCGAACCTGAAAATTAAACTATGGAGCAACTTCTCCAACCAGCTTGCACAGCAGGTCGTGGCAGGCACGCTCGATCTGGCCTTGATAACCGGCGTGCCGGAAAAGTCCAACCTGAGCATGATGAACATTGCCGATAATCCTTTCTATATCGTCATGTCGATGGCCGATGAATTGGCCGCATATCGGGAGATTCACCTGTCACAAATGGATGGCCGCAACTGGATACTTCTCGGCCAACACGCCAATGCCTACCTGTACGACACGATTCAATCCGTTGCAGCACATAGGGGCGCGCGTCCCGCAGACCTCTACCACTTCACAAGCCCGGAAGAAGCGGCGGAGTTGGTCCGTGAGCATTGGGGCCTCGCCTTTTTGCCGCGCGCAGCAGCATGGAGGGTTGCCCGCGATGGTCTGACGATGCGGCCTCTTGCGGAAGACCGCCTCCGTCTTGTGACCAGTCTCGCAGTTCACATAGAGAGCAAATCTCGCCTTATAAATGAATTTGTCAAAGCTGCGGGGAAGAAATTTGGAGGCATAGGTCAAAGAAGACTTCCGTTGATGGCGTGAATTATTCGTCTTTCGGCGGAATAGATTCAGAGTTGTTTATTTCACGAATTTGGAGATTCAGCGGACCCTCGACGCCGCATTTGGGACAAGAAAAGATTCCTGTCATGTGCCCTCGTCCTTCAAGTTCTTCTCTGCGGATTGCGCTGCCGCAATGAACGCACACATGGACATGAAGAAGCACCACTTTCGGCGTTTCGGCATCTTGCTGTCCCACAAACATGCCTTTCCCTCCTTTCAAGATGGCGTTTAGCTGTAATGGGTCCGTTGATTTTATGGAAACAGTCGTTGTCCTATTGTCAACATCATTCAGTCCCATTAAAGGAACGCGCTCTACCATATCTTTGATCTGGCATTTTTGTGATGGCGCTATCGTTGAAAGACAGAGTGATGAGCAAACTCGGAAATGGCGATCACGGCAGGATGTTTTAGCCTTCGGTCAAGAGAAATGGCATAAAAGCTCGCTACAATGTCGCGTGTCCGCCCTAGAACGGAAAGACCATATTGACGTTTAATCTGTGCCTCGGTGGGCGTGGGTGCTACAAACGCTCCGACAGCGGCCTCGCTGAATACGGCGGCAAGGGCGCTATCCTCGAACTCTCCGACTACCAGGGGGCGCACTTCTTGAACTTCGAGCCAGTGTTCGAGCGAACGTCTGAGGTCGGTGTTGTCAGCGGGCATAAGAAACGGCAAGCCGTCGAGACATTTGGGAAAGCGAGCTTTGAGATGCTTCGCCAGTTTCGGGTGAGCAAAAAAACTCAAGCCGGATTGTCCCAACAAGTGTGTGAATGCCTGGATACGAAGAGAAGGATCGAGTGGAGCATCCGAAATCACAAGATCGACTTCATGGATGGCGAGTTGGGCGATGAGTTTGTCAGGATCACCCTCTCGGCATATCAGGCGGATCGGATCAGGCAGCCTGAGCGCAGGGAGAAGAAGACGATAGACAATCAACTTCGGAACCACGTCAGCGATTCCAAGAGTAAAGCGGTTCACACGTCGCGGAGTGCGCCCGCTTAATACATCGGTCATCTCTCGGCCACGAGAGAAGATTTCTTCGGCGTATTCATAGGCGACGCGGCCATCATCGGTCAGGACGAGGCTTCTGCCCTCTTTCTCAAAGAGCTTTACCCCAAGCGACTGTTCGAGACTGCGAATCTGTTCACTGACTGTCGGCGGAGCCAAGCGTAATGCCTTACTTGCCTTAGCAATGCTGCCGTCCCGCGCCACGGTCCAGAAGTAAAACAGATGATGATAGTTGAGCCATTCCATCTCATTCCCCCTAAACGACCTCCATCCCCTACGTTCCGTTCAACAATTTTCATACTAGGAGAACTCTCAGAGAGTCGGGTTTGTCATTCGGTTTTTCCGAATGGTAAGGCTCCATTTTATCTAATAGACGAGGGCTACCGATACTTGCTAAAAATGTCTTGCGCACTTCTGAGCCATGCGGGGTTGCGCAAACAATAAGGATTTTATGGACACATGCAAACAGGAGCCTCCGAGTTGCTTGGAGGCGAATTGCTCCTGCGTGTTGCCGGTTAGAGACTAATTTCTCTTAGTCGTCTCTCACTTGCACACGCGGGGTCGTTTTGACACGAAACCCGGCGAGTGGGAGAGATTCCTCCTACCCTCCGACATCTCTTGCCATCCGCAACGCCGGACAGCACTGCGTCATCGCAGTGCTTCGCCTGCCTGTGCGGTGAGGAGGAATCATGTTTCAGAAAAAGAATTGGACACTTCGCTGCGTGTGGGTTCCCGCCCATGTTGGCGCTAACGCTCCCCTAACGGCTGTGTGGATTCAAACGCCGCTTCGTACCTCAACGCTCCAGTGCCGCATGTCAACTGTTTCAGCGGAGGGAGACTCGTGGGCCTGCGCCGCATAACCAAGATTGCAGCGGAGGTTGAGCCATGATCGTCATGGAAAAACCTTCGACGCAGCGCACGCCGATTGTCGTCAAGCACAGATGGCAGCAGCAGTTGCTCACCTTCCTGATGGTAGTAGGCCCTGGCCTGATCGTGATGGAGGCAGACAACGACGCAGGAGCGGTGTCTACCTACATGCAGGCCGGAGCGCAATACGGTAATCATTTGCTCTGGATTCTGTTACTGCTGCTGCCGATCACCTATTTCGTGCAGGAGATGGTGGCGCGGCTCGGCATTGCCACAGGCAAGGGCCATGCGGCGATGATTTACAGTCGCTTTGGCAAGTGGTGGGGCCGTTTTTCGCTTTTCGACCTGCTTTTCGTCAACTTCCTGACGCTCATTACCGAGTTCGCGGCCATTTCGCTTGCGCTCGCCCATCTCGGCGTCTCTCCATATATCGCCGTGCCCGTGGCTGCTGTGGGCCTTATTACCCTGGTCGTGACCGGAAGCTATCTCCGTTGGGAGCGGACAGTCATCGCCTTGTGCTTGATCGACGTGCTGTGGTTTGTGCTGGCTGCTCATACCCATCCCTCGCTTCAAGACGTGACACGTAATACCGTTGTGCCGCATCTTCCTCCGGGTCCGATCACAAGCGATCTGATTTTTCTCATCATTGCGATTGTGGGAACGACCATCGCGCCGTGGCAGCTCTTTTTTCAGCAAAGTTGCGTGGCGGAGAAGCGTCTACGCTTCGCCGATCTGAAATGGGCGCGGTTGGACACATTCATTGGAGCCATCTTCACGATTGCAGTGGCCGGGGCGATGATGCTTGTGGGAACATTCGGGCGGAATCACGCGATCCCCTTTGACGATCCTGCACAACTGGCGAACGCGCTCGCTCCCTATGCCGGGCAGTTTATGCGAAAAGGCATCCTGCTGCTGATGGTGAATGCGGCTGTGCTTGGCACTACGGCCATTTCACTGGCGAGTTCTTGGGCCTATGGAGAGGTCATGGGTTGGCCGCACTCGCTACACAAGAAACTTTGGGAAGCGCCTGGGTTCTACGCCGCTTATATTTCTTCCATCGCTGCGGCGGCGGCCATTGTGCTGATTCCCCGGATGCCATTGCAACTCGTCATTGTCAGTGTGCAGGTGCTGGCAGGTTTGATGTTGCCTTCGGCCATCATCTTCCTCCAACTCTTGTTGAATGACCACGCGCTTCTCGGTGAGCGGTGGGTCAATCGCAGATGGAACAACTGGGTGAATTGGAGCATCATTGCGCTCCTGTTTGCTCTTTCTCTCACCCTGGCGCTCGAAGTGCTCGCCCCCAACCTTGTTCATTTCGGGAGGTAACGATGTCAGCCTTTGCAACCCATCTCGACTCAAAGGGTTTGATCGTTGTGCATCCACTGGATGACCAGCCAGAGCAGAAGCGCAATGATGAATTCCTCGGCCCAATGAAAATGAGCCGTTCCGTGCGAATTTCTCTTTTCATTTTGCGGGCTTACCTCATCGCTATGGTGGGCCTGGTCGTTTACCGCTTGCTGGAGGTAGCCGTTTTTACTCATCACTAGCCACGGAAGGATTCGTTTGATGGACGAGCCGAAACCAGACAAGCCTCCGCATAACCGGAGGCATATAGACTCCGCGCGCGCCTGCTGATCCTTCCTGATCTGCTCGGCTCATCGCGGATAGTGCAAGCGAGAGCGCGAGCACACCGTTTCATGCGCTGCTCTTAGAAATCTAAAACTGGCGGACGACACCCGGTTCTCCGCTCAGAAGCTCGATGTGTGTTCCAACGCACGTTTCAGGAGTAAATACCAATGAAGCACTTGAATCACCTTGACGCACTGACCGCCGACACGAAGAACCTTCGTGCTGAAGACGGCTTCCGGTCGGACGATTCCCGGCAGACCTTTCAGGAAGCTGTGCTGACGCCGCTGGCGTTTCTCTTGCTGATCCTGCTAATTGCTGCCCTCCCCGCACATTCCGCATGGGGGCAAACCAGCGGCAGGATTACCGGAACGGTGAAAGATGCTACCGGAGCTGTCATCCCAGGAAGCACGGTCACTGCCATGAATGTTTCAACGGGGGTGAGACAGTCTGTACTTACCAATCAAGCGGGTGTCTACGCTTTTCCGCTGTTGAGTGTCGGAACCTACACCGTAGAAGCAAGCGCATCCGGTTTCAAAAGCGAAAAGCAAGCAGGCGTCAGAATCGACGTGAACACCTCGCTCAATATGGACTTCACTCTGCATGTGTCTGGTGAGGCGCAGACGGTCACGGTGAATGCCGGGGCCGTCCAGGTAGAACAAACCGACACTCAGATTGGGCAGACGATTGAATCGAAACAGGTCACGGATATTCCGCTCAACGGGCGCAGCTATACCGATCTGCTTGCGACGCAGGCGGGAGTCTCCCCGATCACCACAAGCGGAGCGGGAAACTCCACCTCCGGCGGCGGCTTCGGCACTGTGCCCGTGGCCGGTGAGCAGAACACAGGGCAGTTTTCCATTCACGGCCAGCGTGAATCGGACAATGCCTACTATCTCAATGGCGTGAGCGTGCAGGAGACCGTTGGACAACAGGCGGGCATCATTCCCAACCTTGACTCCATTGCGGAGTTCCGCATCCTCAGTGGCAATGTGAATGCGGAATACGGAGGCTTTACTGGCGGCATCATCAATGTCATTACGAAGTCGGGCACAAGTCACTTTCATGGATCGGTATTTGAGTTCCTTCGCAACACAAACCTGGATGCGCGCGGCTACTTTGATCTAACCCGTTCCACATTCCACCAGAACCAATACGGCGGCACATTTGGCGGCCCTCTCCGCAGGGACAAAATCTTCTTTTTCGCAGACTATCAGGGACAGCGCACGGTTCAGGGAATCGAGACGGGGATCGTGAGCGTCCCGTCGCTGGCGAATCGTGATGGGGATTTCAGCGACTCGGTTTCGACCCTTACCGGCAGCGTCAACGGAGCCTATCTTGCGCAGACGCTCTCCAATCGTCTCGGGTATCAGGTGAAACAGAATGAACCTTTTTACGCGCAGGGCTGCACAACGTCCAGCCAGTGCGTGTTTCCAGATGCAATCGTGCCACAAAGGGCATGGGGCACTGCGGCCAGCCGTATGCTCCAATACATTCCGACGCCCAACATTGGGAGCAATCAGTTCTCGTCTGCTGCTGAAAAGTATCGGCTCAACGACAACAAAGCCTCCGGCAGAGTGGATTTCAATTCCGGTCGTTTCGGCACATCGTCCATTTATTACTTCAACGACCAGTACAGCCTCGACAACCCGTATC